>Ga0081538_10000654_pt1 | contig 38394 bp, 40 predicted proteins | sample TabmetS5T2R1_FD_71022 | JGI IMG/M metagenome (GOLD analysis project Ga0081538, IMG submission 71022) | Tabebuia heterophylla rhizosphere microbial communities from the University of Puerto Rico - S5T2R1 | ecosystem: Host-associated > Plants > Roots > Rhizosphere ...
AGCCCAGGGCCTGGAAGGCGCGCACCGACAGCTCCCGCACCCTGGTCCTGACGTCGCCGGGGACCTGGGCCGGGATCTCCAGCTTCAACGACTCGTCCAGGTACTTGGCCTCGAAGTCGTAGAACTCGTTGCCGGGGATGACCTCGCCGACCACGCTGGCCTCGGGGGCGTCGTTGCCCAGCACCCCGCACTCCAGCTCGCGGGCGACGATGCCCTGCTCGACCAGGGCCTTGGTGTCGTGGGCGAGGGCGGCGTCGAGGCCGGCGGCCAGGCCGTCGGGCGCCTTGACCTTGGAGATGCCGATGGAGGAGCCGAGCCGGGCCGGCTTGGTGAACACCGGGTAGGCCAGCCGTCCGGCCACCTCGGCGGCGACCCGGTCCGGGTCGGCCCGCCAGTCCCGCTCGGGCACGACCAGGTACGGCGCCTGGGGCAGGCCGGCCTGGGCCAGCACCACCTTGGCCATGGCCTTGTCCATGGCCAGGGCGGAGGCGAGCACGCCGCTGCCCACATAGGGCAGGTCGGCCAGCTCGAACAGGCCCTGCACGGTGCCGTCCTCGCCGAAGGGCCCGTGCAGGATGGGGAACACCACGTCGACCCCGCCGACCCCCGCCGCGGCCAGGGCCGAGGTGCCCTCCGGGGGGCTAGCCATGAGCCCCCCCGACCCCCCGCGCTGCTCGGGTCGGAGGGCGACCTCGGTGCCGGCCGCCTCGACCTCGGGGAGGGCGCCGTCGGAGGCGGTCAGCTCCAGGGGGGAGCGGTCGGGCAGCAGCCAGGCGCCGTCGCGGGTGATGGCGATCGGCACCACCTCGAAGCGGTCGGGGTCGAGGGCCTCCATGACCGAGCGGGCCGACACCACCGACACCTGGTGCTCGGCCGAGCGGCCGCCGTACAGGATGGCCAGGCGCGTCCTTGGCATGGCTATGCCACCTCCAGGGCTCGGGTGAAGTCCTCGGCCAGGTCGGCCGCGTCCTCGAGGCCGACCGAGACCCGCACCATGCCCTCGCCGATCCCGGCCGCGGCCAGGGCCTCGGGGCTGAACTGGCGGTGGGTCGTGGACGCCGGGTGGGAGACCAGCGTCTCGGTCGACCCCAGGGACGCGGCCAGCTTGGCCACCCGGGTGGCCTCGATGAACCGGCGCCCGGCGGCCCGCCCGCCCTCCAGGTCGAAGCTGAGCATCCCCGGGTCGCCGTCCAGCAGCTTGGCCGCGAGCCGGGCCGTGGGGTGGCCGGGCAGGCCGGGCCAGTGGACACGGGCCACCTTGGGGTGGGCGTCCAGGAGCTCGGCCAGCACGCGGGCGTTGGCCCCGTGGGCCCGCATCCGCAGGGCCAGGGTCTTGACCCCGCGCAGGACCAGCCAGGCGGCGAACGGGTCGGGGGAGGCGCCGAGCTCGATCATGGCCCGCCAGGCGGCGTCGTGGCGTTCCGGCTCGGCGAACAGGGCGAGCCCGCCGACCACGTCGCTGTGGCCGCCCAGGTACTTGGTGGCCGAGTGGACGACCACCGCCGCCCCGTGCTCGATCGGCCGGCACAGGTACGGCGAGGCCACCGTGTTGTCGACCACCAGGGGCAGGCCGCGCTGCCCGGCGGCCTCGGCCAGGGCGGGCAGGTCGGCCACGGTCAGGGTGGGGTTGGCGACCGTCTCGGCGTAGACGGCCCGGGTGCTGGGGCGCAGGGCGGCCCGGACGGCGTCCGGGTCGCCGGCGTCGACGAAGCTGACCTCGATGCCGAAGCGGGGGGCGGTGTGGGCCAGCAGCGAGTAGGTCCCGCCGTACAGGTCGCGCTGGGCGACCACGTGGTCCCCGGCCCCGGCCAGCGACAGCAGCACGGTGGCGATGGCGCCCATGCCCGAGGCGGTGGCCAGCCCCTCGGCCGCGCCCTCCAGGTTGGCCACGGTCCCCTCCAGGGCGGCCGTGGTCGGGTTCTCGTAGCGGGTGTAGACGTAGCCCTGGCGCGGCTGGTGCAGGGTGTGGGCGTAGTGCTCGGCGTCGTCGAACACGAAGGTCGAGGTCTGCCAGATCGGGGCGGCCAGCGGTGGCTCGGCCGGGAGGGGCAGGCGGCCGGCATGGATTGCGCGGGTGGCGAAGCCGTCAGCCATCGGAGTTCCTCTCGCTGTGATCGGGCGGCAGGGTATCAGCCTCGGCGGCCTGGACCGCCGCCCGGGCGCGGGCCAGGACCCGGGCCCGGAAGCGGTTGCCCTGGGCGGCGCCGCGGACGCCGCGGACCACCCGCACCCCGCCGTCGCGGGAGACCAGCCGGGTGCGCCGGCCCGACACCTCCACCGCCGACAGCTGCTCGTAGGGGTAGCGGCGGGCCCCGCCGATCCCGTGCAGCACCACCGCCTTGTCGTCCAGCTCGGCGGCCAGCACCCGGGCCCGCAGCCAGGCCACGACCAGGCTGACCACGCCGAGGACGGCCCAGAGCAGGCTGGCCACCGACAGCGACGCGGCCGCGCCCGGGCTCTGTTCGGCCGTGGCCAGCGAGCCGGCGAGCAGCGCCGAGGCCAGGGCGAGCTCGACCAGCCCGCTGACCAGCGCGTGGGTCACGCCTCCGGGCTGGAACCGTTCGGTCATGCCGGCCCGGCCGCCTCGCCCCGGCCGCCCCGGCCGCCGGCGTCGGCCCGGTACCAGTCGGGAGGCCGCCAGCCGGCCCTGGCCTCGGCGACCAGGCCGGCGATGGCGTCCATCACCTTGTCCTTGGCCTGGTTGATCTCGGTCACGGAGGCGTCCGGGGCCAGGCCGAGGTCGATCGGCGGCCCGGCCCGCTCCACCACCCGGATGCCGCGCCGGAACGGCCCCAGCCTGCCCCGGGTGAAGAGCAGGTGGGCGCCCCACTGGCCCACCGGCACGACCGGCGCCCCGGTGAGGGCGGCCAGGCGGGCGACCCCGTTCTTGGCCGCCATCGGGCTGAAGTCGGGGTTGCGGGTGGTGGTGCCCTCCGGGTAGATGGCCACCGCGGCCCCTTCGCGCATGGCGGCCACGGCGTCGCCCAGGGCCTGGTGGGCGTCGCGGGTCTCGCGGTACACCGGGATCTGCCCGGCCCCGCGCAGGATCGCGCCCAGCAGCGGGTTGTGGAACAGCTCCGACTTGGCCAGGAACCGGACCTGCCGGCCGGCGGTGTCGATCAGCACCCCGAGGCACAGCGGGTCGAAGTAGGAGATGTGGTTGGCGGCGATGATCACCGGGCCCTGCCTGGGGATGTTGAGCAGACCCTGGCAGTCGAGCCGGACCCAGAAGCGGATCACCGGCGGCACGACGGTCTTGGCCAGGGTGTAGACGGGGTACCGGCGGCCGGCCATGCTCGGCGCATAGTACCGTTGCCGGCGATGCCTGTTCCCCTCGTCCCCGTCAAGGCCCTGGCCGAGGCCAAGGGCCGTCTCGCCCCCCAGGTCGGCCCGCTCCAGCGGCGGCTGCTGGCCATTGCCATGTTCGAGGACGTGGTCGCCGCCCTCCAGGCGGTGCCGGCGCTCGAGGCCCCGGTGGTCGTCTCCCCCGACCGTGAGGTGGGGCGGCGCGCCGACGCCTTGGGCTGCCGGGTGGTCGAGGAGCCGCCGGGGGCCGGCGACCTGAACGCCGCCCTGGCGGCGGCCGCGGGCAGCCTTGGCGGCGGGTCGCCGTTGCTGGTGGTGGCGGCCGACCTGCCGCTGGCGTCGGCGGCCGGCCTGGAGCGGGTGCTGGCGGCGGCCGCCGGGGCGCCGGTGGCGGTGGTCCCCAGCCACGACGGCGGCGGCACCAACGTGCTCGCCTGGCGCGACCCGGGGTCGTTCGCGCCCAGCTTCGGCCCCGACTCGGCAGCGCGCCACCTGGCCGTGCCCGGCGCCGTCCGGGTCGACGAGCCGGGCCTGTCCCTGGACGTCGACACCGTCGACGACCTCCGCCTGGCCGCCGGCCGCCTCGACCCGGGCACCGTGACCGCCCGGCGCCTGAAGGACCTCGGGGTCCCGGGACCTCATGTAGCGAAGCGGTAGGCCCCGGGTGGGACAGGGATATGCTCCAGCCGCTGACCGGATCGACCGAGGAGGCGTGATGCTGCAGGGCACCGTGAAGAGCTTCGACCCCGAGACCCGGGCGGCGGTCGTGCTCACCGACGCCCGCGTCGAGTACGACGTGCCCCCGGAGGCGTTCGGCGCCTCGGGGCTCCGCAAGCTCACCCTCGGCCAGCGGGTGAAGTTCCGGGTCGAGGGCGAGGGCGACGCCGCCCGGGTCACCTACGTGAACATCCTCACCCTGCCCGACCCCGCCTGAGTCGCCCGCGGGAATGCCCGAGGCCCCGCCACGGCGGGGCCTCGGGTCGTGGTGGTGCTACTTCTTCCTGCCGCCGCCCTTGGCCTTGCCGCGCGAGCCGGCCGCCTTGACGGTGCTCTTGGCGGCGCTGTTGCGCGACGCGGCCGCCCGGGTGGCGCCGGCCCTGGACGTCGAGGCCTTGCTGGCGCTGGCCCTGGAGGCGCCGGCCTTGGCGGTGCTGGCCTTGGCGGTGGCCTTGACCGGCGTGAGCTTGGGCGCGGTGGCCCGGCCGCTCACGACGTCCTTGAAGCCCTGCCCGGCGCGGAACCGCGGGACCTTGGTCGCCTTCACCTTGACCGGCGCGCCGCTGCGCGGGTTGCGGGCGGTGCGGGCCTTGCGGTCCTGCCGCTCGAAGGTGCCGAAGCCGACCAGCGACACGCGGTCACCCTTCTTCACGGCGACCTGGGTGTGCTGGATCAGGCTGCCCAGCACCTTGTCCACGTCGGTGCGCGCGACCAGGGTGTGCTTCTGGATCGCGTCGACGAGTTCCTTGCGGTTCAAGGGCGCCTCCTTGCCCAGTAAGGGGAATTCCCCCGTCGGGACCGGACCCCCGTTAGCCCCGTCCCCTTTCGGCCGAGCATCGTAAAGTCGCGGATATCAAAGGTCAACAACCCTCGAGGCACGTCAATCCGTTGCGGCACAAGGGCATCATCGGCTCGCGAAGGGAAAAGGTGAAGCAATCTCCTTGCCTGGCAACGGTTTCGGCCCGGGCAGGGGGGAGCGGCTCGTCGGAATGCTAGGCATTTGTCCAGGTCCTGCCGTCGATCTTGTCACCTCCGGTGGCGTGTGGAATCCTGACTACCGTTGAAGGGCTCAAGTATTGGAGCGGCCATGACGGTGAGGGCCGAGACCGCGACCCCGGTCGCGCAGGCGATCTGGGAGCTGCTCGTCGAGCTGTCGATGTCGCGTGTGCGCCAGCGGTTCCTGGCCACGGTCACCGAGCTCGGCCTCTCCTTCCCGCAGGCCCATGCCCTCAAGGTGTTGCGCCCCGGGCACCCGATCGCCATGCGGGAGCTGGCCGACGGCCTCCACTGCGACCCCTCGAACATCACCGGGATCGTCGACCGCCTCGGCGACCGGGGACTGGTGGAGCGCGGGTCGGCGCCCGGTGACCGGCGCGTCAAGACCCTGATGCTCACCGAGGAGGGCGCCGCCCTGCGAATGCGGCTGCTCGACCGGTTGTCCGAGCCGCCACCGGGCCTGGGCAAGCTGAGCCTCGACGAGCAGCGCCGGCTCCACGATCTCCTGCGCCGCGCCCTGCTGGACGACTGACGGCACGCCCGCCCGGGGTGGTCTCAAGCGAGAGGACCATTCCGATGGACGTCCTGATCGGCGTCGCCTGGCCGTACGCGTCCGGGCCGCGCCACCTCGGCCACCTGGCCGGGGCCTACCTGCCCGCCGACGTCGCCGCCCGCCACCACCGGCTGGCCGGCGACCGGGTGCTGCTCGTCTCCGGGTCCGACCAGCACGGCACCCCGATCACCGTGGCGGCCGAGCGGGCCGGGCTGTCGCCGGCCGCCCTGGCCGACCGCGAGCACGAGCGCATCGCGGCCAGCTTCGCCCGCGCCGGCATCTCCTTCGACCACTACACCAGGACGGCGACCCGCCGGCACCACGCCGTCACCCAGGACCTGTTCAGTCGCCTGCACGGCAACGGGTTCGTCACCGAGGCGACCCAGCCGGCCGCCTTCTGTCCGCGCGAGGGCCGCTCCCTGCCCGACCGCTACGTGGGGGGCACCTGCCCGGCCTGCGGCGCCGCCGACGCCCGCGGCGACCAGTGCGACACCTGCGGCCGCACCCTCGACCCCGAGGAGCTGGGCGGGCCCCGCTGCCGGCGCTGCGGCGGAGCGGCCACCCTGCGGCCCCTGCGCCAGCTGTTCCTGCGCCTGGACCGGCTCCAGCCGGCGGTCGAGCGCTACCTGGACGGGCACGAGCCCGGCTGGCGGCCCTTCGTCGGCGCCGAGGCCCGCGGCTGGCTGGCGGCCGGCCTGCGCCCGCGGGCGATCACCCGGGACCTGGACTGGGGCGTGCCCGTCCCCCTGCCTGGCTGGGAGGACCGCCGGCTGTACGTGTGGTTCGACGCGGTCATCGGCTACCTGTCGGCGTCGGTGGAGTGGGCGGCCGAGCGCGGCCACCCCGACGCCTGGCGGCGCTGGTGGCAGGGCGACGCGGCCCGCCACCGCTACTTCGTCGGCAAGGACAACATCTGGTTCCACACCGTGTGGTGGCCGGCCATCCTGCTCGGCGCCGGCGGGGGCCTCCGCCCGCCCGACGAGGTGGTAGCCAACCACCACCTGACCCTGTCCGGCGGCAAGCTGTCGGCCAGCCGGGGCCGGGCCCCCACGATCGAGGAGGGCATCGACCGGGTCGGGCTCGACCCGTTGCGCCATGCCCTGTGCGCCCTCGGGCCGGAGACGGCCGACGTCGAGCTGGCCTGGGACAAGGTGGCCGAGCTGACCGCCAGCGGGCTGCTCGGCGCCATCGCCGGCCCGCCCCACCGGGTGGCGACCCTGCTGTGGCGCCGCTTCGGCGGCCGGCCCGACCCGGCGGCGCTGGCCGCCGCCGGGCCCGAGCGGGCCGAGGCCGCCGCCGCCCTGGCCGAGGTCGGGGCCGCCCTCGACCGGGCCGAGCTGCGCCGCGCCCTCCAGGCGGTCCACGCCATCGGCCGCTCGGTGAACCGCCGCCTGGCCGCCACCGAGCCCTGGCGCCTCCCCGACCCCGACGCCCACCGCGAGCTCACCCGCCTGCTGCCCCTGCTGGACGCCCTCGGGGTGGCCGCCTGGCCGTTCGTCCCCGACACCGCCGGCCGCGTCCGCGCCCTCCTCGGCCGCCCCCCGGCCCCGTCCCGCTGGGCGCTCGACCCGGGCCCGCCGGTGGTCCCGGCCCCGCCGGACCCGCCGTTGCGCCGCTGACGCGCCAGCGGATCGTCACGACCTCCTGCCCTCTTGGCGTGGGGGCCGCGGGCCAGGGAGAATGCCGCCTGAGACGGAAGGAGCCTGCGTTGCGTATCGAGTCGTCGGTCACCTCGCTGTCATGGATCCCGCTCGGGGCGATGGAAGGCGCCGGGACCGAGCTGGCGTTCCGCCTCGGCATCGCCCACTACGACCCGCCGCCACCCGAGGTCCTGGAGGACCTGGAGGCGCTCAGGGCCGCCGACCGGTTCCGGATCGCCAACGTGCTGCGGGCCTGGATCGAGGCCGACGACGATGGCCGCATCGTCGACTACGGCCACGCCGGCGGCGGCCAGATCGGCGGCACCACCCTGCGCCTGGGGGCGCGCGACCTGACCTTCGCGGCCATGCCCTTCCCCGACCTGCGGCCAAAGCCGGAGCTGGGCGACGGCTGGGTCCGGTTCGTGCAGTCGGCCGGCGGCCGCACCGGGGCGCCGGCGCCGCGGCGCATCCGCCGCCCGCCCTTCATCCAGTGGGTCGCCCCGGCCGCCTGGTCGACCCTGGCCCTGACCATCCACACCGACGGCAAGGCCACCTACGAGCTGGTCGGGGCCAGCCCCTTCCCGCGGCACTGGATCTACGACCACGACGGCAAGCTGGTCGCCAAGACGGGCCGGATCGACTTCGACCGCTGGTACCGGGAGATCGAGATGCAGCGGACCCCCTGGGGCGACGAGGACTCGCCGGCCCTGGTCGTGGCCGCCGAGACGGCCCTGGAGCGGCGGCTGTCGGTGGCCATCATCGACGGCAAGCCCGGCTTCCGGCGCCTGGAGACCGACGAGACCCTGGTCGAGCAGGGCGACACCGGCACCGACGTCTATCTCCTGTTCGACGGCGTGCTCATGGTCGAGATCGACGGCAAGCCGGTGACCGAGCTCGGCCCGGGCGCCGTGGTCGGCGAGATGGCCCTGCTCGAGGAGGGCCGGCGCACGGCCACCCTGCGGGCGGTCACCCCCTGCCGGATCGCCGTGGTCGCCGGCGACCAGCTGGACCGGGACGCGCTGGCCGAGGTGGCGAGGGGCCGCCGGGAGCCCGACGCCTGACCATGGCCGCGGCCGTACCCAGGCGGGCGACGCTGCGGGTCGCCGTCTGGGCCTTCCATCTGCTCCTGCCGCTGCTGGGGCTGTGGCTGCTGCTGGCCCAGCCCCACTTCGACGTCGTCCTCGAGCACCACGTGGGGCACTTCGGGCTGGTGGTGGCCGTGGCCGCGGTCAACGTGGCCCTCGGGGTGCGGATGAGCGAGGTGTCGCGCAACCGGGGCGACGCCCGCCTGTTCCTGGTGTCGCTGGTCTTCCTGTCCAGCGCCGGGTTCCTGCTGCTGCACGCCCTGGCCACGCCCCAGGTGATCCTCTACGGGCGCAACGCCGGGTTCGCCATCGCCACCCCGGTCGGGCTGCTGCTGGCGGCCGTGTTCGCCGCCCTCTCCTCCCTGAACCTGACCCCGGAGCGGGCCGAGGCCGTGCTGCGCCGCCAGGCCCTGCTCCGGGGTGGCCTGGCCGCGGTCATGGTCGGCTGGGCCGTGGTGTCGCTGCTCGGGCTGCCGCCGCTGGACGCGCCCCTGCCCGAGGAGGCCAGCCGGGGCCCGCTGACCGTCCTGGCCGTGGCCGGGGTCGCCCTGTACCTGCTGGCCGCGGTCCGCTACTGGCTGCTGTACCGGCGCCGGCCGACGGTGATCCTGATCGCCATCCTGACCGCCTTCGCCCTGCTGGCCGAGGCCATGGTCGCGGTCGCCCTGGCCCGCAACTGGCACGCCTCCTGGTGGGAGTGGCATCTGCTGATGGCGTTCGCCTTCGCCTTCGTCTACTACAGCGCCCACGTCCAGTACGCCCGCGAGGGCTCCTGGTCCAGCCTGTTCCGGGGGATCTACCTCCAGGAGACGATCCAGCAGCTGCGCCGCGAGCACGGCGCCGCCCTGGAGGCGCTGGTCGAGGCCATGCAGCAGCCCCAGGGCGACGGCGCCCGGCCGGTCGGCCGGGTGGTGGCCGACCTGGCCGACCGCTTCGACCTGACCGAGGGCCAGGCCCAGGTGCTCGAGCGGGCGGCCGAGGCGCTGCTGGCCGAGCGCGAGCAGATCCGGCGCCTGCGCGCCCTGGTCGCCGTGGGGGCCGAGGCCCGGGTGATCGTGGACGAGCGGCACCTGCTGGAGCGCGGGGTCGAGCTGACCGGCCAGGCGCTTCGGCCCGACGCGCTCCGGGTCGGGCTGGTCGAGGGCGAGCAGCTGGTGTTCCCGTCCTCGATGCGGGCCGAGGGCTGGGCCGGCCCGCCGGCCACCGAGGAGCGGCCGGACGACGGCGACGAGGCGACCGCGGCCTCGCTGGCCTCCCTGGAGCCGGTCGAGGAGCCCGAGGGCCAGGGCGGGCGGCTGATCCTGCCCCTGACCGTCAAGGACCGCCCGGCCGGGGTCCTGGACGTGCGCCGGGCCGAGGGCGCCTTCGCCGAGCGGGACCGGTGGCTGCTCCAGGCCCTGGCCAGCCAGCTGTCCATCGGACTGGAGAACGCCCGGCTGTACCGGCAGCTCGACGGACTGTTCCGCCAGTACATGTCGCCGGACGTGGCCACGGCCCTGCTGGCCGACCCGACCCAGGCCGCCCTGGGCGGGGACGTGGCCGAGGTGACGGTGCTCTTCGCCGACCTGCGCGGGTTCACCCCCTTCTCCGAGCGGACCGCCCCCGAGCAGGTGGTGGCCATGCTCAACCAGTACTTCGGCCGGGCCGTGCCGGTGCTGCTGGCCAACGGGGGCACGGTCGTCCAGTTCGTCGGCGACGCGGTCATGGCCCTGTTCAACGCCCCGGCCCGCCAGCCCGACCACGCCCTGCGGGCGGCCAGGGCGGCCCTGGGCATGCAGGCGGCCATCGAGGCGGCCGCCGAGCACCAGCCCGACTGGCCGAGGTTCCGGGTCGGGATCAACACCGGGCCGGCCCTCATCGGCAACATCGGCAGCGACGAGTTCCGCAACTTCACCGCCATCGGCGACACCGTCAACCTGGCCGCCCGCCTGGAGCAGGAGGTCGCCGAGGTCGGCCAGGTGGTGGTCGGCCCCACCACCCACGCCGCCATCAAGCACCTGGCCATCGCCCGCCCCCTCGACCCCATCGAGGTCAAGGGCAAACGCGACCCCGTCGCCTGCTTCGTCGTGGAGGGCCTGAAGGACGACCCCACCACCTGGTCCCCCAGACGCCCCCACCCCCAGGACCGGGACCGCGGCCCGGCCCCCGCCGAGGCCGATTCCCCTCCCGGCCGACCGACTCCTCCTTGATTTAGACGACCGTTCGTGCTTTTATTGACGGCATGAGCAAGGGGACCGAGACCCGCCAGGCCGTGCTGGAGGAGGCGGCCCGGGCGGCCAGCCGGGTCGGGCTGGGCGGCCTGACCATCGGGTCGCTGGCCGCCACCACCCAGCTCTCCAAGAGCGGGCTGTTCGCCCACTTCCAGTCCAAGGAGGCCCTGCAGCTCCAGCTCCTGGACCACACCCGGGAACGCTTCATCGACCTGGTGGTCCGCCCCGCCCTGGCCGCCCCCCGCGGCGAGCCGAGGGTGCGCGAGCTGTTCCGGCGCTGGCTCGCCTGGGACGCCGACGCCCTGCCCGGCGGCTGCCTGTTCGTGGGGGCCAGCGCCGAGTTCGACGACCAGCCGGGCCCGGTCCGCGACCGGCTGGCCCAGGACCAGCGCGACTGGATGGACACCATCGCCCAGGTCTTCCGGACCGGCGTCGCCGAGGGCCAGTTCCACCCCGACGCCGACCCCGACCAGTTCGCCTACGACCTGCACGGGGTGATGCTGGCCTTCCACCACGCCAGCCGGCTGCTCGGCGACCCGGAGGCCGCCGCCCGCGCCACCCGGGCCTTCGAGGCCCTGCTGCTCGCCGCCCGCCAACCAGCCCGCCAACCAGGCTCCTGAAGGAGACACCCATGCCCGCCAGCCGGCTCGCCGCCATTCAGAAAGGCACGATCGTTCGGTCGTTTGCCGTGCTGGAGCGGGTCGCCCCCGCCGTCGGCGCCCGCTGGGCCGAGGCCCTCTGGTTCAGCGTCCCCCGGGCCAGGGCCCGCCCCGAGCGGCAGACGCCGCCCGGCCAACCCTTCCAGGTCCCGGTCGACGGCCACACGGTCGCCGGCGAGGCCTGGGGCGCCGGCCCGTCGGTGTACCTGGTGCACGGCTGGGGCGGCTGGGGCTGGCAGCTGGAGGGGTTCGTGGGCCCGCTGGTCGAGCGGGGCCACCGGGTGGTCGCCTTCGACGCCCCCAGCCACGGCGCCTCCGGCCCCGGCCTGGCCGGCCCGGGCCGCAGCACCCTCCTGGAGTTCGCCGACGCCCTGGCCGCGGTGGTGGCGGCCAACGGCCCGGCCCATGCCCTGGTCGCCCACTCCCTCGGCGCCACCTCGGCCGCCTTCGCCATGCGCAACGGGCTCCAGGTCGAGCGGGCGGCGTTCCTCGCCCCCATGGCCGACCCGCTGCCCTACACCCGCACCTTCGCCGGCCGCCTCGGCTTCGGCGAGCGGGTCCGCACCCGCCTGGCGGACCGGATCGAACGCCGGGTCGGCATGCCCCTGTCGGCCTTTGACGTCCCCGCCATGGCCTACGAGATCGCGACCCCGCCCCTGCTGCTGGTCCACGACCGCCAGGACGCCGAGACCGGCTGGTCCGACAGCGCCGCCATCGCCCGCTCCTGGCCGCACGCCCGGCTGGTCACCACCAGCGGCCTCGGCCACCGCCGCATCCTCCGCGCCCCGGCGGTGGTGGACGAGGTGGTGGAGTTCGTGGCCGAGCCGGCGGGTCAGTCCCGCAACGGGTCCCAGCCGGCCGCGCACCGCAGCAGGGACGCCGCCAGGTCGGGGTGAGCGGCGGCCCAGACGTCGTCGAAGCGGTGCCGTGGGCCACAGGCTGGGGGCTAACCGCGGCTGCGGATCCGCTCGAACGGGGTGTGGCAGGCGGTGCAGATCCAGGAGGAGGTCATCACCGTGGGCCCGACCATGCCGACCTGCTCCACCTGGTCGGAGTCGCACCAGGGGCAGGTCACGCCGGCGTCGTCGCCGCCGGCGGGTCCAGGCGGCGCTGCAGGGGGTTCCATCGGTGCCATGGTAGGTCCTGGTCATCGAGCCGGTCCCGGGTGATGCCGGCGGCGTCGAGCACCGGCCCGACCCGCTCCAGGTAGCGGCGGCGCAGCTCGCGGTTGTCGTGGCCGAGCACGCCCTGGCCGCGCAGGGCCTCGACCCCGGGTTCCCCCGGCCGGCCGAACCAGCACAGCAGCTCCGGGAGGGACTCGTCCACGCGGGCCTGGAGCTGGCCGCGGCCGCCGGGGAGGCCGACCAGCTCCCGCACCCGGCCCTCGGCGAAGTCCCGGTGGAACGCCTCCTCCTCCAGCATCCGCGGCACCCGCCGGGCCAGCGCGGCGTAGCCGCCGCCGGCCAGCGCCTCCAGCATGACGGTGACGGCGGTGTCGACCAGCAGCAGGGCGGCGACCGCGTGCGGCCAGGTCGGGAAGGGCCGGTCGAGCAGGGACACCCGGTAGGCCCGGGAGCGCTCGGCCGGGTCGACCGGGCCGGGGAACGGCAGCTCGCCCAGCAGCGGGTACAGCACCCGGGCCTGGCCGAGCTCGCCCTGGGCGACGGCCGCGCAGGCCACCCCGACCTCCAGGCTGGGCGACCCGACGGCCCACTCCGACAGGTGCCGGCCGAGCCAGTACTTGTTGTCGCCAAGGACCAGCAGGAGGTTCACCACCGCCGAGGCGGTGGGGTCGGGCTCAGTCACCGCGGATCACCCAGTGGACGGCCCGTTCGGGGACCAGCACCAGCTCGACCCAGCGGTCGCCGAAGCGTTCCAGGGCGGCCGCGGCCGCGGCGCGGTCGTCGTCGGCCTCGACCGTGCCCTGGTGCTCCAGCGGCTCCGGGTAGGCGGTGCGGCCGAGCACCTGGTAGCGCTCCACGCCCGGCTCCCTACTCCGGGGCGATCACGGGGACGACGGCCGCGCGGGGGGCGACGAACATCTCCTGCCAGCGCCGCTCGTCGTACAGCATGAAGGCGAACACCCTGGCGTCGCTGGGCCCGGCGGCGGTGACCGTGCCCACGTGGTGGGCCCGGTCCTCGCGGTCGTGGCGGGCGAACACCTCCCAGACCTCGGCCGGGGCGTCCACGGCTCAGGTCACCCCGAGGGCGCGCAGGGCGATGCGGCCCTCCTCGGTCAGGTCCTCGCGGCTCCAGGGCTCGAACAGCTCCTCGACCTCGACGCCGGTCACGCCCTCCAGGCGGCCCAGCCGGGCCTGGACGTCCTCGGTGAGCACGTCGGTGCAGGGGCAGGCGATCGAGGTGAAGGTGATGCCGACGGTGACGGCGCCGCCCTGGACACGGACCGACCGGACCAGGCCCAGGTCGACGATGCCGACCGGCAGCTCCGGGTCCTGGACCTCGGCCAGGGCGGCCCACACGTCGGCCTCGGCGACCACGGTCAGCCGCCCCCGGCCGGCAGCTGGCGCCGGCCCCGCTGGATGAGGCCGACGAACTCCTCGTTGGCCGGGCCGCGGCGCCGCCAGCGGGCCAGCACCTCGTCCCAGGTGATCGCCCCGCCCTCGACGTCCCAGCGCTTGGCGTCCTCGTCGAAGCGCATCGGGAACGGGCAGTCGATCACGTACTGGCCGGTGGCGGTGTCCAGGTGGGCCGGGACCGTGAAGCCAAGGCCCTCGCACAGCGGCACCGTGGCCGACATCCAGGTCTGGCGCAGCTGGTCGTTGGTCAGGCCCTTGAGCTGGTAGCCGACCTGCTCCTTGTGCTGCTTGAGGTCGTCGGGGAGCCCGAACCACTCCAGGGTGAGCACGAACATCCAGTCGATCGCCCGCTGCACGGCGGCCTTCTTGTCCGGGTCCTCGGCCAGGATCTTCATCCAGCGCTCGCCGTGGCGCAGGTGGAAGGTCTCCTCCCGGTCGACCTTGACCAGGGCCCGCTTCCACGGCCCGTAGCTGGTGTGCTGGTAGATGTCGCTCAGCAGCACGAACCCGGCCCGGTCGTAGAAGGCGTTGGCCATCACCAGCTCCTCCCACCGGTCCAGGGGCACGTCGAAGGCGTACGGGTACTTGAACGCCTTGGGCTCGCGCTCGTAGATCAGCTGGTCGGTGTCCACCCCCAGGTCCCGCAGCATCCGGTAGCCGATGTGGGCGTGCCCGAGCTCGTCCTGCACGATGCTGGTCGCCGACATGTAGGAGTTGATCGAGGGCGCGTCCCTGGCCGCCCGCAGGTACGCCGGGGCGCTGATCAGCTCGGTGTCCGCCGACACGATCAGCGTCCGCTTGAGCCCCTCGACGTAGGCGTCGGTCGCGGTGTCCAGCCCCTCGATCAGCCTCCCAGTGCGCAGCCGCTCGAGCAGCTCCTCCTCGGACTTCAGCGCCATACCCGCTCCTTCCCGCGGGCCCATGATCGCTTCGTCTGACCGGTCGGTCAACCGCCGCCCGAGGACCTCAGCCGCTCGGCGATCCAGCCGGCGGGGTCCAGTCGTAGCCGTTCACGATGCAGAACGCGATCGTAGTGGCCAGCGCGGCCCGCTTGTTGCCGTCCGGCAGCGCGTGGTTCTTGGCCAGCCGGACCAGGATCACGGCCGCCTTCATCGCGAACTCGGGATAGAACTCGACCTCACCCCAGCCGGCCTGCGGCGCGTGGAGTGCGGACTCGGCCAGCTCGATGCGGGCCGCCTTGACGACCGTCTCCACCGGAAGATTGAGCACGTAGGCCGCGGTGTGGAGGTAGTCCTCCAGCGTGGGGTAGCGGATGGTCACGTCTTCGCAAGCCGCTCGAACACGCGCCGGTTCTCCTTCACAGCCTTGCGCACCGCCTCCTGGAACTCGGGGTCCGCCCTGCGGGCGGCGATCCGGTCGAGCACCGCTTGGCGGATGAACTCGTTCTGCGACACGCCATCGACCCTGGCGGCCTGCTCCAGGAGCTCGGCCTCGTCGTTGTTGAGGCGGACGGTCGTGGGCTTACGGGCCATGGCTTCCCTCCAGGGTTGACGTCATGGCGTCATGATGTCACACGGCACCGCCGCGAAGCCATGCCATCGCGGCTACGGCCTCGTCGCGGTCACGACCCGGATCGGTGGGTACATGCCGAAGCGGCGCTGGGAGCGGTGCACGTCGCCAAGGCCGGCGGCGGCCAGGGCCGCCGCGTACTGGCCGGTGCCGCGGAAGTCGAGGATGGCGACCCGGCCGCCCGGCCTGGGCCGCCGCCGATGCTACCCGAGGCCCCGGTACACCCGGAGGGCGTTGCCGCCGAGCACGGCCCGGAGGGTGTCGTCGTCCAGGTCGAGCTTGGTGATGGCGCGGGCGTTGGCGGCGATGCCGGGGGCGCCGGGCCAGTCGCTGCCGAAGAGGCACTTGGGGGCCAGGCGGTTGAGGTCGAAGCGGGAGAAGTAGGCGGGGAGGCGGGAGGGCGGGAGGCCGGCCAGGTCGATCCAGACGTTGGGGCGGGCCAGGGCCAGGAAGGCGGCGGTGTCGTACCACCAGCCGCGGCCGCCGTGGGCCAGGACCACGGTGAGGTCGGGGACGTGCTGGATGAGCTCGTCGATGGGGGCCGGGTCGCCGAAGCGGTTGACGGCCCCGGGGAAGGTGCTGGTGCCGGTGTGGAACACCACCGGCACGCCCAGCTCGGCGCAGCGCTGGTAGACCAGGTAGAGGACGCCCTCGGTGGGCGAGAAGCCGCCGTGGACCGGGTGCAGCTTGACCGCGGCCGCGCCCAGGGCGAGCTGGCGGTCCAGCTCGTCGGTGATCGGGTGGTGCAGGTGGGGGTTGAGGCTGGCGATCGGCCGGAGCCGGCGCGGGTTGTGCTCGACCAGGGGCAGGAGGTCCTCGACCGGCTGGATCCCGGTGACCCGCGGGCTGTACTCGCTCATCAGCAGGGCGACGTCGACGCCCTCGGCCTCCAGGTAGGCGTCGAAGCGGTCGGGGCGCAGGGTGCCCGCCTCGTCGTACAGGTCGTCGAAGGGGATGCCGCGGCCGAACTCGAGCGCCCAGCGCTGCCAGTCGACCTTGAGGGTGGGCCGCCGGGCCGGGTGCAGGTGGACGTCGACCAGGGGGATGCCGTCGATCATCCGGCCGTCCCGCGCAGCTTGAAGCGCTGGATCTTGCCGGTGGTGGTCTTGGGCAGCTCGTCGGTGTACTCGACGATGTGGGGGAACTCGTGGCGCTGGAGGCGCTGCTTGCACCAGGCCTGGAGCTCGGGGGTGAGCCGGCCGGCGTCGGCCTCGCGGCTGACGACCACCGCCTTGATCCGGGTCAGGCCGTCGACCAGGACCTGCACGACCGCGCACTCGTAGACGGCCGGGTGCTCGGCCAGGGCCTGCTCCATCTCCACCGGCGACACCCACAGGCCGCCCACCTTGAGCATGTCGTCGACCCGGCCCTGGTGCCACCAGAACCCGTCGGCGTCCTGGCGGTAGCGGTCGCCGGTCCAGGTCCAGTCCCCCAGCACGGTCTGCTTGGTCTTCTCGTGCTGGCGCCAGTAGCCGGCCAGGGCGCTGTCGCCCCGGACGTACAGGGTGCCGGTCTCGCCCTGGGCGAGCGGCTCGCCCTCGTCGCCGAGCAGCTTGAGGTCGTAGCCGGGCACGGCCACCCCGCTGGACCCGGGCCGCAGCCGCTCCCGGGTGTTGGAGCAGAAGATGTGCAGCATCTCGGTCGAGCCGATGCCGTCCAGGATGACCAGGCCGTAGGTGTCGTGCCAGCGCCGCCAGATCTCGGCCGGCAGCGACTCGGCGGCCGAGACGCACAGCCGCACCGACGACAGGTCGCGACCCTTGGCCTCGGGCGTGGCCAGCATGGCGTTGTAGAGGGTGGGGACCGAGAACAGCAGGGTCGGGCGGTGGCGCTCGACGGCGTCCAGGACCCGGTCGGGGGCGGGCCGGCCGTACAGCTGGACCGAGGTCGCCCCGACCCAGAACGGGAACGACAGGCTGTTGCCGAGGCCGTAGGCGTGGAACAGCTTGGTGGTGGACAGGCACAGGTCGTCTTCGCCGATGCCGAGCACCTGGGCGGCGTAGGTCCGGCAGGTGTAGGGCAGGTCGTGCTGGAGGTGGACGACGCCCTTGGGCCGGCCGGTGGAGCCGGAGCTGTACAGCCAGAAGGCGGCGTCGTCGCGGTGGGTCGGGGCCGGGGCCAGCTCGCCGGCGTGGGTGGCCAGCAGGTCGTCCAGGGCGTGGGCGCCCTCGGCCCGGCCCCCGGCCACCACCAGCTGGACCGGCTGGTCGTGGCCGGCCAGGGCCTCGCCGACCTTGGGCAGCAGGTCCAGGTCGGCCACCACCGCCCTGGCCTCGCTGTCGGCCAGCAGGTAGCGGTAGTCCTCGGGCTTGAACAGCGGGTTGAGCGGGACCGGGACCATCCCGGCCCGGATGGCGCCCAGGAACACCGCCGGGAAGGCCGGGGTGTCGTCCATGACCATCAGCACCCGCTGCTCGCGCTGGACGCCGAGCCCCCGGAGGGCCCGGCCGGCCGCGCAGGCCATGGCCAGCAGCCGCTCGTAGCTGACCTCGCCGTACTCGCCGACGATGGCCGCCTTGGCCCCCCGCCCGGCCTCCAGGTTGGCGTCCAGGAGGGTGCTGACGTTGTAGCGCTCGGGTAGGTCGGACGCTGCCATCTGGGCCTCACTCCCCCGCCGGCTCTAGTGCCGGACGACCACCGACTTGGTCTCCTGGTAGTAGTCGAGCGCCTCGATGCCGTGCTCCTTGCCGTAGCCGCTCTGCTTGAGCCCGCCGAACGGCAGCTCGTCGTAGACCTTGTTGACCGAGTTGACCCAGGTGTAGCCGGCCTCCAGCCGCTCCGCGGCCAGGGTGGCCCGGTGCAGGTCGCGGGTCCAGATGGCCGAGCCGAGCCCGAACGGCGAGTCGTTGGCCCGCTCGATCGCCTCGTCCAGGCCGCCGACCCGCCAGATGGGCAGGACCGGGCCGAAGGTCTCCTCGACCGCCACCCGGGCGTCGGCCGGCGGCTCCAGCAGCAGGGTCGGGGCGTAGAAGAAGCCGCGGTCGTAGACCTCGCCCCGGGGGCGGGCGGCGCCGCAGAGGACCTTGGCCCCGCGGTCTGTGGCGTCGGCCACCTGCTCCTCGATCAGGTCCCGCTGGCGGGCCGAGTGCAGCGGCCCCATCAGCACCCGCTCGGCCGTGCCCGGGCCGACCCGCAGCTTGGCCGCCTTGGCGACCAGCCGCTCGACCACCTCGTCGGCGACGGCGTCGAACACGAACAGCCGCTTGGTGGCCAGGCAGGCCTGGCCGCAGTTGAAGAAGCGGCCGACGCTGGCCGCGCTGACGGCCCGGTCCAGGTCGGCGTCGTCGCAGATGATCATGGGGTCCGAGCCGCCCAGCTCCAGGGTGACCCGCTTGAGCTGCTCGGCGGCGGCGGCCATGGTGCGCCGGCCGACCGGGGTCGAGCCGGTGAAGGCGACCTTGCGGACCCGTGGGTGGCGGACCAGGGCGTCGCCGGCGACCGGCCCGGTGCCGGTGACCACGTTGAAGGTGCCGGCCGGGAGGCCACCCTCGCCCAGCAGCTGGGCCAGGCGCAGGGTGGTCAGCGGGGTCGTCTCGGCCGGCTTGGCCACCACCGTGTTGCCGGCCACCAGGGCCGGGCCGAGCTTGTTGGCCAGCAGGGTGGTCGGGAAGTTCCAGGGCACGATCGCCCCCACCACCCCCAGGGGGCGGCGCAGCACGACCCCGTAGGCGCCCTCGTCCAGGTTGGGCACGTACCCGCCGCGGAGGTTCTTGGCCAGGCCGGCGTAGTGCTCCAGGGTCTCCAGGCAGCGCTCGACCTCCAGCCCGGCCTCCCGCAGGGGCTTGCCCTGCTCGTGGGTGAGGCAGGCGGCCAGCTCCCCGGCCTGCCCGCGGGCGTGCTCGGCGGCCCGGCCGAGCAGCTCGCCGCGGCGGGCCGCCGGGGTCGCCCACCAGCCCTCGAAGGCGGCCTGGGCGGCGGCCACGGCCGCGTCCACGTCGGCCGGGGTGCCGGCCGGGACCTCCTCGAACGCCGCCCCGACGGCCGGGTCCAGCACCTGGAGCCGGTCGCCGCCCGTCCCCTGGTAGGGGCCGCCGTCGACGAACATCGCCCTCACGGCTCCGCCCCCAGCAGGAGCAGGAGGTTGCGCTCGCACAGGGCCTTGAACTCGGCGTGGGAGGTCTTCCAGTCCTCGCGTTGCAGCCAGACGAGGAAGGTGCCCTCGATCAGGGCCCGCATCGCCGCCGCGGCCGCCGCCGGGTCCTCGGCCCGGAGCCCGCCGGCGGCCACGCCGTCGCGGATGACCTCCTCGTACAGGCCGTTGATGATCTCGTGGGCCATGCCCGACAGCCGCCCGAAGGACGGCACCCGGGCCGCGTGCTCGATCAGGTCCAGGTACAGCAGGTAGAAGTCGCGGTTCTGCTCGGGGCCGACGAACACGGCGTCGACCAGGGCGGCGATGGCCTGGCCGGGGTCGGCGGCGCCGGCCATGCGCTGGCGGATGCGGGCCTCGGTCCGCTCCAGGGCCCAGCGCATGGTGACCAGGAACAGGTGCTCCTTGCTCTTGAAGTAGTACAGGACCATGCCCTTGCTGACCCCGGCCTGGTCGGCCACGTCCTGGAGCGACAGGCGGTGGCTGCCCTGGCGGGTGATGACCCGGTAGGCGCTGCGGACCAGGGCGTAGGCGCGGGGCGACAGCGTCTCGTCGCCGACCTGCCGGGTGGCCACCTCAGCGCCCACTGAACTTGGGGGGGCGCTTCTCGGTGAAGGCGGTCATGCCCTCGCGGGCGTCCTCGGAGGCGAACAGGGCGGCCAGCTCCTCCAGCTCGCGGTCCAGGGCGTCGGGCAGGGCCCGGTCCAGGCCGTCGTTGACCGCCCGGGTGATGGCGGCCACGGCCAGGGGGGCGCCGTTGGCCAGGCTGGCGGCCAGGTCGGCCACCGCCTGGTCGAACTCGCCGGCGGGGACCAGCCGGTCGACCATACCCAGGCGCTCGGCCTCGGCCGGGGTGACGGTTCGGCCGGTGGTCATCAGCTCCAGGGCCCGGCCGCGGCCGATCAGGCGGGGCAGCCGCTGGGTGCCGCCGGTGCCGGGGAGCAGGCCGAGGGTGACCTCGGGCAGCCCGATCCGGTAGCCGCCCTCGGCGGCCACGCGGATGTCGCAGGCCAGGGCGATCTCGTAGCCGCCGCCGAGGGCGTGGCCGGCGATGGCCGCGATGAACAGGGGCGCCTCGGCCGCGAACCGGTCCAGCACCTGGTGGGCGCGGCGGCACATGACCATGTTGTCGTCGGCCGACCGCTCCAGGAACGCCTTGACGTCGGCCCCGGCCGAGAAGAACTTGTCGCTGGCCGACCGGACCACCGCCACCGCCACCCCGGCCTCGGCGACCTGGCCGATGGCCTGGTCGAGCTCCTCCAGGAAGCCGGCGTCGTAGCTGTTGGCCGGCGGCCGGTCCAGGGTGATCCTGCCGACCCGGTCGCGGACCTCGGCCGTCACCGCCATCTGTTCCCCCTCACTGGGCCAGGCCGCCGACGACGACCGATTTCGGCTCGGTGTACTCGGCCAGCGCCTCCAGCCCGTGCTCGCGGCCAAGGCCGCTCTGCTTGGTGCCGCCGAAGGGCAGCTCGTCGTAGCCGTAGTGGAGCTGGTTGACCCAGGTGACCCCGGCCTCGAGCTCGCGGGTGGCCCGGTCGATGGCCACGGCGTCGCGGGTCCAGATCGAGGAGCCGAGCCCGTAGGCGGTGTCGTTGGCCCGCACGATGGCCTCGTCCAGGTCCTCGACCGGCCACACGGGCAGGACGGGGCCGAACACCTCCTCGGTGGCCAGGCGCGAGTCGGGCGGGGCGTCGACCACCACCGCCGGGGAGAAGAAGTGGCCCGGCCCGTCGGCGGCCTCGCCGCCCACGACCACCTTGGCCCCCCGGTCGACGGCGTCCTTGAGCTGGGCTGTGAGCAGCTCGCGCTGGGCGGCGGTGTGCAGGGGCCCGATCCGCAGCCTGGGCTTCTCGGCCCTGGTGGCGCCGGGGCCGGGCTCGTAGCGCCCGACCCGTTCGGCCAGCTGCTCGACGAAGGCGTCGTACACCTCGGCCTGGACAAAGGCCCGCTTGGGGGCCAGGCAGGCCTGGCCGCAGTTCCAGTAGCGGCCGATCTGGATGTTCTTGACGGCCGCGTCCAGGTCGGCGTCGGCCAGGACGATGGTCGGGTCGGAGCCGCCCAGCTCCAGGCTGACGTGCTTGAGGGTGGGGCCGGCGACCTCCATGATCCGTTTGCCGGTGGCCGTCTGGCCGGTGAAGGCCAGCCGCCGCACCCCCGGGTGGGCGACCAGCGCCTCCCCGGTGGCCGGCCCGCCGGTGACCACGTTCAGCACCCCCGGGGGCAGGCCGGCCTCGGCGGCCAGCCGGGCCACGGCCAGGGTGGTCAGCGGGGTGGTCTCGGCCGGCTTGGCGACCACGGTGTTGCCGGCGGCCAGGGCCGGGCCGAGCTTGTTGCCGAGCAGGGTCAGGGGGAAGTTCCAGGGGGTGATGGCGCCGACCACCCCCAGGGGGCGGCGCACGACCAGCCCGTAGGCCGGGCCGAACTGGCCGGGCAGCTCCTGGTAGGTGCCGCGGACCTTGGTGGCCGCCTCGGCGTAGTAGCGCAGCCCGCCCAGGAAGTGCCGCAGCTCGCCCTGGGCCTCCAGCGTCGGCTTGCCCTGCTCGCGGGTGAGCAGCGCGACCAGGTCGCCGGCGGCCCCCTCGACGGCGTCGGCCAGTGCCCGCAGGTGCCCGGCCCGCTCGGCCGCGTCCACGCGCCGCCAGGCCGCGAACGCCTCGGCGGCCGCGGCCACGGCGGCGTCGACGTCGGCCGGGGTCGCCTCGGGGACCTCGTCGACGGCCTCCCCGGTGGCCGGGTCGGTCACCGGCAGCCGCCCGCCCGACCCGGCCGTGGCCACCCCGCCTATCCACAGATCGGCCACGCTGGTCCTCCCGGGAGCTCGGGGCGAGGGCTTGTCGCCGCAATTGCCGGGCGTTATCGTGCCACCTGACTGACCGGTTAGTCGAGTGCAGCGCCCAGCGCCTGGACTGGACAGGAGGGTCCCATGCGTGGCCTCGCCCGTCGTCTCCCCACCATCGCCGTCGTCGGCCTCGTCATGGCCCTGGTCGCGGGCTGTGGGTCGAGCCTCGAGGAGGACCAGCAGGGGGGCGGCGGCGGCCCGGTCAAGGTCGGGCTGCTGGTCCCCAAGTCGGGGGTGTACGCGCCGCTCGGCCGGGACATGGAGAACGGCTTCCGGATGTACCTGGACACCAAGGGCGGCAAGCTCGGCGGCCGCACGGTGGAGCTGGTGGTGGCCGACGAGGGCGGCGGGCCCGACTCGGGCGTGCCGGCGGCCCAGAAGCTCGTCCAGCAGGACAAGGTGACCGCCATGGTCGGGGTGGTGAACTCGGCCGTCGCCCTCGGCGTCCGCGACCTGGTCGCCGACGCCAAGGTGCCGCTGGTCGTGGCCAACGCCGGGGCCAACGCCATCACCGGCGAGCAGCGCTCCGACTACGTGTGGCGGACCTCGTTCACCAACGGGGAGGTCGCCGGCGCCCTCGGCGCGTACGTGGCCGAGCAGGTCGGGAGCGGCACGGTGTTCCTGGCCGCCCCCGACTACGCCGCCGGCAAGGAGGCGACGGCCGGCTTCCAGGAGGCCTTCCAGGCAGCCGGCGGCCAGGTGGCCGGCACCGAGCTCACCCCCTTCGGCACGACCACCAACTTCCAGCCCTACCTGGCCCGGATCCAGCGGTCGGGGGCCAAGGCGGTCTACTGCTTCTACGCCGGGGCCGAGGCGGTCGCGTTCGTCAAGCAGTACCAGCAGTTCGGTCTGGCCTCGAAGATCCCCCTGTACTGCAGCGGCTTCGTCACCGAGGGCGGGGTGCTGGCGGCCCAGGGCGACGCCGCCCTCGGCATCCGGACCTCGCTGCACTACTCCGACCAGATCGACAACCCGACCAACCAGAAGTTCGTGGCCGACTACAGCTCCAAGTACGGCGACGCCCCCACGGTGTACGCCGTGCAGGCCTACGACGCGGCCGCCGTGCTCGACCAGGCGCTGGCCAGAGGGGCGACCGGCGACGCCATCGTCGAGGGCCTCAAGGGCGTCGGCGAGATCGACAGCCCGCGCGGCCCCTGGCGCTTCAACGACGGCCACGGGCCCGACCAGGCCTACTACCTGCGTGAGACCAAGCGGCAGGGGGGCAAGATCGTCAACGCCGTGGTGCAGCCGCTGACCGGTTCCTGAGCGGTGCCGGCCTGGCTCGGGGACAACCTCGTCACGATCGTCGACGGGGTCGCCTTCGGGGTGCTGCTGTTCACCATCGCGGTCGGGCTGTCGCTGGTGTTCGGGATCATGGACGTGCTCAACCTTGCCCACGGCGCCCTGTACCTTGTCGGTGCGTACCTGGCCGTCCAGTTCGTCGGCGACGGCCAGGCCGGCCCCGGTGCGTACCTCCTCGCCGGGCTGGCCGCGGTCGCGGTCGGGGCCGCCGCCGGGGCCGGCCTGGCCGCGCTGACCCGGCCGCTGGCCGGCCGCGGCCACCTGGACCAGGCGCTGCTGACCCTCGGGGTGGCCCTGGTCGTGGGCGACCTGCTCTCGGCCCGCTTCGGCAACGACGTGCAGTCGGTCGCCCCGCCGGCGTTCCTGGCCGGCAGCGTCAGCCTGGCCGGGCGCACCTACCCCAGCTACCGCCTGGCCGTGATCGTGGCCGGGCTGCTCCTGGCCGTGGCCGTGTTCCTGCTGATCGAGCGGAGCCGGTTCGGGGCGTTGGTCAGGGCGACGGTGGCCGACGCCCCGATGGTGCGGGCGATGGGGGTCGACACCGGGCGGCTGGTGGTGGCCGTGTTCGCCTTCGGGGTGGTGCTGGCCTGCCTGGGCGGGGTGCTGGGGGCGCCGGTGCTTGGCGCCTATCCGGGCCTGGACGAGCGTGTCCTGATCCTGGGGCTGGTGGTGGTCGTCCTCGGCGGGCTGGGGTCGGTCTCGGGCGCCTTCCTCGGGGCCATGGTGATCGGCCAGGTCGAGGTCCTCGGGGTGTCGCTGCTGCCGCAGTACGCCAGCTTCCTGGTCTTCGGGACCATGGCGGTGGTGCTGCTGGCCCGCCCGGCCGGCATGCTGGGCCGGGCGGGGAAGCCAGGGTGAGCACCGCCACCGAGGCCCGGGTCGCCGAGGTGCGCCCGGCCCTGCCGCGGGTCGCCGCCGGGCTGGCGCTGGGGCTGCTGGTCCTGGTGCCGCTGCTGGTGTCCTCCAACGTGGCCGACATGCTGACCCGGGTGCTGGCCTTCGCCCTGCTGGCCATCGGCCTTGATCTGCTCGCCGGGGTGGGCGGGCTGCCCTCGCTGGGGCAGGCGGCCCCGTTCGGGGTCGGCGCCTACGCCGCGGCCCTGCTGGGCAAGCACGTGACCACCGTCGGGCCGGTGCAGCTGGTGGCCGCGGCCGTGGCCGGGGCGGCCCTGGCGGCGGCGGTGGGCTGGCTCCTGGTCCGCTCCCGGGGCACCTACTTCCTCATGCTCACCCTGGCCGTCGGCGAGATCGTCCATGAGCTGGCCGACCGCTGGGAGGGGGTGACCGGCGGCAGCAACGGGCTGGCCGGGGTGCCGGCCATCACCCTGTGGCCAGGCGGGGCGCCGGTCCGGCTGGCCGGGGTCCTGTACTGGTATGTGCTGGCGGCCGTCCTGGTCTGCGCCGGGGCCCTGTGGGTGGTGTCGCGCAGCGCCTTCGGCCGGACCCTGCGCGGCGTCCGCGACAACGAGGAGCGGATGCGGTCGCTCGGCTACCGGACGTTCCTGCCCAAGTACGCGGTGTTCTGCATCGCCGGGGCGGCCGCGGGGGCGGCCGGGTCGCTCTGGGTCACCCAGGCCCGCTTCGTCTCCCCGGCCGACCTCGGCTTCGAGGTGTCGGCCATGGCCCTGCTGGCGGTGGTGATCGGCGGGCGTGGCAGCCTGTGGGGGGCGGCCCTGGGCGCCGCCCTGGTCGTGCTGGTCCGCGAGGAGCTCTCACCCCAGCTGGGCGGCCGGGGGCCGCTGGTGCTCGGCCTGGTGTTCGTGGCCGCCGTGTACCTGCTGCCCCGCGGGTTCGCCGGGACCCGGCTGCGTCCGGGTCGCCGCCGTCCCGGCCCGGTGGACGGCCCCGGCGGTCCCCCGGACCCCCCCGATCCACCGGGGGACCACCCCGGCGGTCCCCCGGACCCCCCCGGCGCCCGATGACCGCGCTGCTGGAGACCGTCGGGCTGGGCCGGCGCTACGGGTCGCTGGTGGCCCTGGACGGCGTCTCGCTGTCCGTCGCCGCCGGGGCCCGCCACGCCCTCATCGGGCCCAACGGGGCCGGCAAGTCGACCCTGTTCGGCCTTGTCACCGGGAGCCTGCGCCCGAGCGCCGGCCGGATCGTCTTCGACGGCCAGGACGTGACCGGCCGGTCCGACCACGCCAGGGCCAGGGCCGGCATGGGCAAGACCTTCCAGCACTCCAGCCTGTTCAGCTCCCTGCCGGTGCTCGACAACGTCGCCCTGGCCACCCAGCGGGCGGCCGGCGTGGGGATGGCGATGCTGCGCCCGGCCGGCCGGCACGCGGCCGTGCGCGAGGCGGCCATGGGCCAGCTCGGGCTGGTCGGGCTGGCCGGCCGGGCGGCGGTCCCGGCGGCGGCCCTGTCGCACGGGGAGCGCCGCCAGCTCGAGGTCGCCCTCGCCCTGGCCACCTCGCCCAAGCTGCTGCTGCTGGACGAGCCGACGGCCGGGATGTCGGCCGTCGACTCGGCCCGCTTCGCCGAGCTGGTCGAGTCGCTGGGGGCCGCGGTCACGGTGCTGATCATCGAGCACGACCTGGACGTGGTGTTCCGGCTGGCCACCCGGGTCACCGTGCTCCACCTGGGCCGGGTCCTGGCCGACGGCACCCCGGACGAGGTCCGGGCCGACGAGACCGTCCAACGGGCGTACCTGGGCGATGCCGTCCTGGACGACCTGTTCCTGGAGGGCGGCCGGTGACGGCACTGCTGGAGGTGGAGGGGCTGCGCGCCGGCTACGCCGGCAGCGCCGTCCTGCACGGCGTCGACCTCCAGGTCGACCAGGGCCGGGCGGTCGCCCTGCTCGGCCGCAACGGGGTCGGCAAGTCGACCCTCCTGTCGGCCGTCATGGGCCTGCTCCGCCCCACCGCCGGCAGCGTCCGGCTCCAAGGCCGGGAGCTGGCCGGCCGCCCGGCCCACCAGGTCGCCCGGTCCGGCGTGGCCCTGGTCCCCCAGGGCCGCCGGGTCTTCGCCGACCTCACCGTCGACCAGAACCTCCAGGTCGCCACCGGCCGCCGCGCCGTCGGCCCCTGGACCTCCGAGCGCGTCTACCAGCTCCTCCCCCAGCTCGCCGAGCGACGCCGCCACCGCGCCGACCAGCTGTCCGGTGGCGAGCAGCAGATGCTGGCCGTGGCCAGGGCCCTGCTCCTCAACCCGCGCCTGCTGCTGCTCGACGAGCCCTCCGACGGCCTCGCCCCCACGGTGGTGGCCAGGGTCGCCGTCATGCTGGCCGATCTCCGCGACCAGGGCCTGTCCATCCTCCTGGTCGAGCAGGACCTCCGCACCGCCTTCGCCGTCGCCGACGAGATCACCGTCATGCGCAAGGGCGAGATCGTCCACCGCGCCCCCACGACGGAGTTCCGCCGCGACGCCGCCCTCGCCACCCGCCTGCTCGGCGTCTAGCCACGGCCAGGAGCTGCGGCCAACCACCGGTGGCCGTCCCCCGGCGGGGCTGTGGACAGCCCGGCGCCCCCGATCCGCGGTTGGGCTACGCTCCCCCACCGGGGGCCCCGGCACCGGCGGGTCGGGGTGCGGCACGCCCGGGGGCCGCGCCGGCTACCTGGGGGCCATGCGGATGGCGCCGTCGAGGCGGATGGTCTCGCCGTTGAGCATGCGGTTCTCGACGACGTGGCGGACCAGGGCGGCGTACTCGGTGGGGTGGCCCAGGCGGGAGGGGAAGGGGACCTGGGCGCCGAGGGAGGCCCGGACCTGGTCGGGCATGGCGGCCAGCATGGGGGTGTCGAAGATGCCGGGGGCGATGGCCACGACCCGGATGCCGTGGCGGGCCAGCTCGCGGGCGATGGGAAGGGTCATGCCGGCCACCCCGGCCTTGGAGGCCGAGTAGGCGGCCTGGCCGATCTGGCCGTCGAAGGCGGCCACCGAGGCGGTGTTGACGATCACGCCCCGCTCGCCGTCCTCGCCCGGCTCGTTGCCCGCCATGGCCTGGGCGGCCAGCCGGGCCACGTTGAAGGTGCCGACCAGGTTGACCTGGACGGCGGCCACGAACCGGGCCAGCGGGTGCGGGCCGTCGCGGCCCAGGACCCGCTCGGCCGGGCCGATGCCGGCGCAGCTGACGGCCACATCCAGCCCGCCGAGCTCGGCCGCGGCGGCCACGGCGGCGGCCACGCTGGCCTCGTCGGTGACGTCGGTGGGCACGAACCGGGCCCGCTCCCCCAGCTCGGCCGCGACCCGCTGGCCGCGCTCGCGGTCCACGTCGGCCACCACCACCGACCCGCCGTGGTCGGTGACCATCCGGGCGGTGGCCGCCCCCAGCCCCGACCCGCCCCCGGTGACCAGCACCGCCCTGCCCGTGATCTCCACCGTGCCTCCTCTGGTTGACCGAGAGGAACGCTACGACAACCCGCGCGGCCGCTCACGCCCCGGGGCGAATCTCACTCTGGACAAGGCACTCGCCGGCTGTTTCCCTGACATTCCTCGACAAATCGGAGGTTCGCAATGGCGGGTAACCCCGATCACCCTCGCCGGGTGGAACTGCCGGTGCTCCAGGTCGGCCGGCGCAACCACAAGAGCTGCCGCTGGGGCTGCGGCGACGCCTGCTCCAAGGAGCCGCCCAACCGCTCCGGCAACGAGACCTACGCCGAGGTGGTCGAGCGGGCCCTGAGCCGCCGCGCCTTCCTGGCCGCGGGCGGGGTCGGGGCCCTGGTGATCGGGGCCGCGGCCAGCCCGGCCGCCGCCTCCGAGGAGCCACCGGTCGGCCCCTACCGGCCCAACCCGACCGGGCGCCGGCTCGCCTTCACCCCCATCGCCCCCAACACCGTCGACGACGTGGTCCTGGCCGACGGCTACGCCGACCGGGTCCTGATCGCGTGGGGCGACCCCATCCGGCCGGGAGCGGCCGAGTTCGACTTCGACGCCCAGACCCCGGCCAGCCAGGCCCGCCAGTTCGGCTACAACAACGACTACCTGGCCTTCTTCCCGCTGCCCTGGTGGAGCGCGAACAGCTTCATCGGGCTGCTGTGGTCCAACCACGAGTACACCAACCCGGAGCTGATGTTCCGGAACTACGACGCCGACAACCCGACCCGCGACCAGGTCGACATCCAGCTCCAGGCCCACGGCGGCAGCATCGTGCTCATCCAGCGGGGCAGAAAGGGCGGCCCGTTCCGCCACCGCCCGCTGTCGCGCTACAACCGCCGCGTCACCGCCACCACTCCGATGCGGCTCACCGGCCCGGCCGCCGGCGACGACCTGCTCAAGACGAGCGAGGACTCGAGCGGCCGCCGGGTCAAGGGGATGCTGAACAACTGCGCCGGCGGGATCACCCCCTGGGGCACGGTGCTGACCGCCGAGGAGAACTTCCACCAGTACTTCGCCAACCTGGCCGGCGTCACCGACCCCCGGGTGAAGGCCTGGCACACACGCTACCTGCTGCCCGAGGGCGCCTCGGAGCGCAAGTGGGAGCGCTACCACGACCGCTTCGACCTGGCCAAGGAGCCGCATGAGCCGTTCCGCTTCGGCTACGTGGTCGAGATCGATCCCTACGACCCGCACTTCACCCCGCGCAAGCACACCGCGCTCGGCCGCCTCAAGCACGAGGGGGCGACCACGACCCTGACCCGCGACCAGCGGGTGGCCGTGTACACCGGCGACGACGAGCGCTTCGAGTACTTCTACAAGTTCGTCAGCAAGGGCAAGTTCCGGAAGCGGGACCGCAAGCGCAACCTCGGCCTGCTCGACGAGGGCACCCTGTACGTGGCCAAGCTGTCGGACGACGGCACCGGCCGATGGATCCCCCTGCGCCACGGCGAGGGCCCGCTCACCGCCGCCAACGGCTTCGCCAGCCAGGCCGAGGTGCTGATCAACACCCGCGGCGCCGGCGACGCGGTCGGGGCGACCAAGATGGACCGGCCCGAGGACATCCAGACCAACCCGGTGACCGGACGCGTCTACGTGAACCTGACCAACAACACGGCCAGGACGGCCCCCGACCCGGGCAACCCGCGCTCCCCCAACCCCTTCGGCCACGTGCTGGAGCTGCGCGAGGACGGCGACGACCCCGGCGCGACCTCGTTCCGCTGGCGGATCTTCCTGCTCTGCGGCGACCCGGCCAACCCCGACACCTACTTCGCCGGCTACCCCAAGGACAAGGTCAGCCCCATCGGCTCGCCGGACAACATGACCTTCGACAACGAGGGCAACATCTGGCTGGCCAGCGACGGGACCCAGCCCACCGGGGGCAACAACGGCCTGTTCGCCTGCCCCACCCGCGGCAGCGAGCGGGGGCACGTCCAGCTGTTCGCCACCGTCCCGGTGGGCGCCGAGACCTGCGGCCCGCTGCTCACCCGCGACAACCGGTCGCTGTTCATCGCCGTGCAGCACCCGGGCGAGGGCGGCACGGTGGAGGAGCCGACCAGCCATTGGCCGGGCGGCGGGGACAGCCTGCCCCGGCCGGCCGTGGTCACCATCTGGCGCAGCGCCGACGGCGACCCGACGATCGGGCAGTAGGGGGAGGCCTCAGCCGGAGCCGAGCAGCCAGCTCGGCCGGTTGCCCTGCCGCCACTTGAGGCTGCAGCCCATGCTGGGCCGGTGGGGCTCGGGCACCGGCTGGCCGGCCAGGACCCGGTCGAGGGCGTCGCCCAGCAGGTCGCCGGTGACCGGGCGGCCGTTGCGGGGGGTGCTGTCGTCGAAGGCGCCCCGGTAGGCGAGCCGGCGGTCGGGGCCGTAGACGAACAGGTCGGGGGTGCACATGGCCCGGTAGGCGGCCGCGACCTGCTGGCCCTCGTCGAGCAGGTAGGGGAAGCCGAACCCGGCCCGGCGGGCCTGCTCGGCCATGCCGGCCGGGCCGTCCTCGGGGTAGGCGTCGAGGTCGTTGCTGTTGATGGCCACGGCGGCCACGTCCCGGGCGGCGTAGGTGGCCACCACCTCGCCGAGGCGGCGCTCCACGTGGCGCACGTACGGGCAGTGGTTGCAGAGGAACATCACCAGCAGCGCCCGGCCGTCCAGGTCGGCCAGCTTGACCGTGGTGCCGTCGAACGACGGCAGCTCGAAGTCGTGCGCCGGGGTGCCGAGCGGCACCATGAGCGAGGATGCGGCCATGTGCTGTTCTCCTGGGGCGCTGCGGTGGCTTGTGCTTCCGGTCCCTGGTGGACGGACCTACGCTAGCGGACATGGCCTACCGCTTCACGCCGGCGGAGCCGCTCACGCCGAGTAGGGCCTGGAGCCACCGGCGGCGGCGGCCGGTTGCGGCGACCCGGGGGCCGTGCTCGCGGCCGCCTACCGCGACCGCGGCCCGGACCGGGTGGAGCCGGGCCGGCTCGGCGCCGCCACCTGGGGCACCGGCCGGGGCGCGGCCCCGCCGAGGTTCGACCGCGGCTGAGCGGCCGGCTCGCGCAGGGGCAGGCGGAGCTCGAAGCGGGCCCCGGCGGCCTCGCGGGCGTCGGTGACCAGCAGGTCGCCGCCCTGGGCCCGGGCCAGCTGCCTGGCGATGTAGAGCCCCAGGCCGAGGCCGCGGCCGGGCTCCAGGCGGGTGAACCGCTCGAAGACCCGCTCGCGCTCGTCGGGCGGGACGCCGGCGCCGTCGTCCTCCACGGCCAGGACCGCCTGGGCCCCGTCGCGCTCGCCCAGTAGCCAGACCGCGCCCTCCTCGGGCCCGTACTTGCAGGCGTTGTCGACCAGGTTGCCGAGGATCTGGAGGATGGCGTCGGCGGCCAGGCGCACCGGCAGGCCGGTGTCGCAGCGCAGCCGCACCCGGTCCCCGCAGGCGCCCGCCCTGGCCTCGGTGGCCGCCTCGACCAGCAGGTCGGCGGCGTCGACCTCGACCCGCTCGGACGCGGCCGACAGGAAGCTGGCCTGGCCGTTGTCGGACTGGGCGGCCAGCAGGAGCTGCTCGATCAGGACCCGCAGGCGCCGCGCCTGGCGGTCGGCCATCTCCAGCATCTCCTGGCGCTCCTCGGGGCTGAGGGCCGGCCCGGCGTTCAGCAGCCGCAGCGCCCCGACCACGGTGGTCAGGGGGGTGCGCAGCTCGTGGGAGACCATGGCCAGCAGGTCGTCCTTCATCTGGTCGGTCTCCTGGAGCCTGCGGGCCACCGCCTGCTCCTGGGCCCGGAGCTCCGCCTCCCGCCTGGCCGCCCGTTCGGCCTCGTCGCGGTCCAGCACCGCCCTGGTCTCGGTGCGCAGCAGCAGGTAGGCGCCGAGCATCGTGCCCAGGGCGAGCAGGAGCAGGGCCGGGCGCTCGGTCGCCAGCACCAGCACCAGCACGCCGACCAGGGTCATGACCACGACCAGCACCGACTGGCGCAGGATGCGGGAGGGGCTGACGGCCGGCCGGACGCTCTCGTCGAGGGCCACGTAGCCGGTGAACAGGGCCACCTTGACCAGGGCGAAGACGGTGGTCCCGGTCAGGATGGCCGGCAGGGCCGAGCTGTCGGCGGCCTGGCCGCCGGCCAGCCAGGTCCAGACGAGGACGCCGGCGGCCAGGCCGAGGGTGTGGATGGCCACGTTGAAGGTCAGCTTGGAGAGCGGCTTGTGGTGGGCCAGGTCGTACAGGGCCCGGGCGGCGGCCATGACCAGCGCGGCCACGCCCGGCCCGGCCTCGAGGGCCAGGGCGAACACGAACGGCGCGTCCACCAGGACGCTGGGGCCGCGCCCGTCCCGGCTGAGCGGGACCGACAGGAAGGGCGCGGCCAGCACGACCAGGGCCAGCATGGCCGACCCGGGTAGGCTCCCGCGCAGCCGGTCGAGGTCCACGTTCACCGCGAGCGGGGCGAGGACCACGAAGCCCATCGCCGAGACGACGGACATGTACGCCCTGAGCCTGCCCACCATCGCGCAAGTCTCCCCCGCGCCCGGTTCCGCGGCAAGCAGCCGATATGGTCGGCCATGACACCATCTCCTGGCAGGTCACCGGCACGGCGAGGAGGGACGGGGTGAGCCAGCCCACCGACGCGGCGCCCGGCCGCCCCAGCCGGCGGCGGCTGGTGGTCAGGGTGGTGCTGGCGGTCGCGGTGGTGGCCGCCATCTACTTCGGGCTGCTGCCCAAGTTGGTCGACGTCGGCCAGGTGTGGGCGACGCTGCGGGCGATGACCTGGCTGGAGCTGGTCACGCTGGCCGCGGCCGCGGTCTGGAATCTCGGGTCGTACCTGCTGCCGCAGCTGGCCGCCCTGCCCGGCCTCAGCCTGGGCCGGGCGGCGATGGAGAGCCACGCCTCGACCGCGGTCGGGAACCTGCTGCCGGTGGGCCAGGCGGTCGGGATGGGGGTGACCTGGCGCTTCTACACCTCCTACGGGTTCGGCCGCGGCCCGATCGCGCTGTCGCTGCTGGTGCAGGGGGTGTGGAACAACTTCGTCAAGCTCGGCATGCCGATCGTGGCCCTCGGCCTGCTGGTGGTCAGTGGCGACGCCGCCGGCGAGCTGGCCCCGGCGGCGGTGGTCGGGCTGGTGGTGTTCGTGCTCGCCCTGGCTGGGTTCGCCTTCGGCCTGTCCGGCGAGCGGCGGGCGGCCCGGCTGGGCGGGGCCCTGGCCGGCGGGGCGGCCAGGCTGCGGCGGCTGGCCCGGCGGCCCGGCCGGCCCGACTGGGACCGCGGGGCCGTGGCCTTCCGGGCCCAGGCGATCGCGCTGCTGCGCCGCCGCTGGCACTGGCTCACCCTGGCCACCCTGGCCAGCCACCTGTCGCTGTTTCTGGTGCTGCTGCTGGCCCTGCGCCACGTCGGCATCGCCGAGTCCGAGGTGAGCTGGGTCGAGGCCCTGGCCGCGTTCGCGCTGGTGCGGCTGCTCTCGGCCTTCCCGATCACCCCCGGCGGGCTCGGGGTGGTCGAGCTCGGGCTGGCCGCGGCCCTGGTCCTGGCCGGCGGCGAGGAGGCCCAGGTGGTGGCCGCGGTGCTGGTGTTCCGGCTGCTCACCTTTCTGCTGCCGATCCCCGTGGGCGCCTTCACCTGGTGGCTCTGGCGCCGGAGGGCGTGGTATCCGTCTGGAGGTCCGGTGGTCACAGGAGAGGAGTACGGGTGGGCAGGTCGGCGATCGTGACCGGGTCCGACCCCGGCATCGGCCAGGCGACGCAGCTGCCGGTGGTGCTGCTGTCACACCGGGGGCCGGTGTCGTTCGGGCGCGACGAGCAGGGGCGCCGGACGGCCAGTCGTGGGGCCGGTGGGCTGGTCACGGCCCTGACCGGGCTGATATCGGACCTGCCGGACGCCGTCTGGGTGTGCGCCGCCTCCTCCGAGGAGGACGCCGCCGTGGCCGCCGACCGCGACGGGGGGGCGGTGGAGGTCGCCCTGGAGCCCGAGCCGCGGCTCCTCGACGAGGACGGCGCCGGGGACGGGCAGGACGGGCCCGGGGTGCGGCTGCGGCTGGTCGAGGTCGACCAGCAGGCCCACGACGACTTCTACACGGTGATCGCCAACCCGCTGCTGTGGTTCCTCCAGCACGGCATGTACGGCCTGGCCCTCGCCCCGGTGCTGACCAAGCGCGAGCATGCCGCCTGGAACGACGGCTATGTGGCCGTCAACCGGCTGTTCGCCGACGCGGTGGTCTCCGAGGTCCAGGCCCGCGGCGGCCGCGCCCTGGTCATGCTCCACGACTACCACTTCTACCTGGTGGCCAGGCAGGTCAGGGAGCAGTGCCCGGGGGCGGTCCTGTCGTTCTTCCTGCACATCCCCTGGCCGGGCCCGGACGCCTGGCGGGTGCTGCCCCCGGCCTGGCGCGAGGCGGTGCTCAACGGGCTGCTCGGCAACGACGTGGTCGCCTTCCACACCGAGGGGTTCGCCCGGAACTTCCTGCTGACCTGCCAGGAGCTGCTGGGCCTGCCGGTCGACCTGGAGGCGATGACGGTGCGGGTGGGCGACCGGGAGGTGGCCGCCCGCCACTACCCGATCTCGATCGACGTGGAGGCCATGCGGGCCCTGGCCGCCTCCCCCGAGGTCGCCGAGCACGCCGGCCAGCTGCGGGAGGTCTACGGCGGGGAGGAACGCCAGCTGATCCTGCGGGTCGACCGCACCGACCCGTCCAAGAACATCGTCCGCGGGTTCGAGGCCTTCGCGACCCTGCTGGAGGACCATCCCGAGCTGGTCGGCAGGGTGAGCTTCCTGGCCCTGCTCCAGCCGAGCCGCCAGGACGTGCCCGAGTACGCCGACTACCTGGCCGAGATCGGCGCCATCGTGGCCAGGGTCAACGCCGCCCACGCCGGCGAGGGGCACGAGCCGATCGACCTGCGCCTGGTCGAGGACCAGGCCCTGGCCGTGGCCGCCTACACCGTCTGCGACGTGCTCATGGTCAACGCCCTGGCCGACGGCATGAACCTGGTCGCCAAGGAGGCGGTGGTGGTCAACACCCGCGAGAGCGTCCTCGCCCTGTCCGAGAACACCGGCGCCCACCAGGAGCTGGGCCCCTTCGCGGTCACCCTCCACCCCTTCGACGTCCAGCAGCAGGCCGACGCCCTCCACGAGGCCCTGACCATGGGCCGCGACCTGCGGCGGGCCCGCCGCGAGGCCGCGGCCCGGGTGGTCGAGGAGAACGACATCGCCAAATGGCTCACCGCCCAGCTCACCGACCTGGGCGTCACCCCCGGAGACGACCAGAGGAGCTGAGGGGGCCCTGCACATGGCCGCGTCCGGTTCGGAGCTGCGCCTCGGGCGGCGCTACCGGGGGCCGCCCGGCACCGCCAACGGCGGCTATGCCTGCGGCATGCTGGCGGCCGTGGTCGGCGGCGGCGCCGCCGAGGCCACCCTGCGCCGCCCCCTGCCGCTGGAGCGCCCGCTGGGCGTCCGCCGCGACGGCGACCGGGTCCTGGTCGCCGACGGCGAGGGCATCCTCCTGGCCGAGGCCGGCCCCGCGGCCGACGTGGAGCTGACCGCGCCCTCGGTCATGGCCGAGGAGGCCCTGGCCGTGGCCGGCCGCTCACGCTACTACGACGACCCGGTGTTCCCCGGCTGCTTCGTCTGCGGCCCGGCCCGGCCGCCCGGCGACGGGCTGGGCGTGTTCCCGGGGCCGCTCCCGGGCCGGGCGGTGTGGGCGGCGCCATGGGCCCCGCACCCGTCGGTCGCGGACGCCGACGGCGCCGTCCGGCCGGAGGTGCTGTGGGCGGCGCTCGACTGCCCCAGCGGCATCGCCGCGGCCGAGGCGGCCGGCCTGCCCGACGGCACCGCCGTGGTCCTCGGCCGGATGGCGGCCACTCTGGCCGCCCGGCCACGGGCCGGGACGCCCTGCCGGGTGGTCGCCTGGCCGGGGAGGGTCGAGGGCCGCAAGCTCGCCGCCGCCTCGGCCCTGGTCGGCCCGGGCGGCGAGGTGCTGGCCGCCGCCCGGACCCTGTGGTTGACCGTGGTCAGGCCTCCAGGACCTGCTTGAGGACGCTGACCCGTTCCCGCCAGAAGGCCTTGAGCTTGTCGGCCGCGGGGGCGTCGGGGATGCGCTCGTGGGTCACGGCGACCTGGCTCTTGGCCTCGCCGCGGGCGGTGAAGGTCACGAGCAGGCGGGTCGAGCCGTCCTCCCAGTTGGCCCGGATCGACCGGGCGGGACGGGCGGTGCGGATCTCGAAGGCGGCGGCGGGCAGCCAGCGCCCGCGCAGGGCCGGGTCGGCGAAGGCCTCGTAGAGGCGCTCGACCGGCACGGCCACCGTCTTGGAGGCGTTCACCTCGTACAGGCCGCCGCGGCGCTGGCCGGGGTCGCGCAGGCCGCGGGCCTGCTCGTAGGCGACGGTGACGCCCTGGGCCCACCAGCCGCCGACGGCGTGCTCCTCCAGCCAGCGGGCGATCTCGGGATGGGGCCGCCGGACGGCCCCCCACGCGTCCAGCAGGTCGAACCACTCGTCCCAGCCGCGCCCGGTGTTGCGCCGGATCACCTCGTCCGAGTACGGCCGCCTGGCCCCGGGGGCGGCGGCCGCCGGCGCCTCGGCGGGCGCGGCGGGCTGGGAGGCGGCGGCGGCCGGTCCGGTGGGCTGCTCGGGGCCGGCGGGCGTCCCGGCCTCGGCGTCGGCCTTGGCCAGCAGCTGCCGACGGGCGGTGGTGTAGCTCTCGGACGTCTTGTCCATGCGCGCCCGGATGCGGCCCTTGAAGGACTTCTGCCTGGTCATCTGGTGCTCCTCTGCATGCGGCGGCTGCGGGACCCACGCTCCCGCCGCCCCCGCGGAGAGGGCACTCGACCGGCGTCCCGAGAACTCGAGGTCCCCTTTACCTCCACGGGCCGGTGGCGTGGGCACCGGGTCGGAGGTCGGGCGCGGGACGGCGCCGGCCCGAGCATAGCCGACGGCCCCGACAACCGGAACCCCGGGCGCTACCGGGGGGCGCCCCGCAGCCACAGCGACGCCCGGGTCGGCTGCACCGTCTGGTCGACCACGGCCAGCAGCTCGGTGTGCAGCACGTCGAGGTCGACCTGGTCACGCAGGCGGGCCGCGAACGCTTCCACGGTGCCGGCGGCGTCGTAGCGGCGCCGGTTGAAGCGCCGGTCGACCAGCCCCTGGACCCGGCGGCGCAGGGGCGAGAACGCGGCCGCCGCGGCCAGGGTGGCGGCGGCCACGGCCAGGCTGGAGCCCTCGGGCAGGAGCCGGCCGAGCCCGAGCACGACCGCGGCGTAGCCCAGGCCCAGCAGGCCGGTGAGCAGCGCCCAGGCCAGGGTGCGGCTGACGACCCGGTCCAGGTCGTAGAGCCGGTAGCGCAGCACCGCCACCGCGACCGCCACCGGCGGGCACAGCAGCGCCGGAAAGATGACGATCGAGATCCAGCCGGGCGCGATCCCGAGCCCGCCCGGGAGGCTGACCAGCAGCCCGGCCACCGCGGCCGCCACCCCGGCGGCGACCCAGCGCAGCTGCTGGCGCTCGACCCCGCGGGAGGCCCGGAACCGCAGCACCACGCAGACCGCCGCCGGCGGCAGGCTGAGCCAATGGAGGAGGATGCCGACGATCGTGAGCACCGCGGCGACGTTCCCGGCCGGTCCGGCCAGGCCCAGCGGGTTGTCGATCCCCATCTCCTCCAGCGGCCCCGGGGACAGCGCCCCGGCGACGACGGTCAGGGCGGCCCCGGTCACGCTGGAGGCCACGACCAGCCGCCAGCGGCGCGACCGCAGCCGGCCGTCGGGCAGGAACAGCGCCGGCAGGGTGACCCCCAGCGCGATCCCGGGCGCCCAGCTCAGGTCCCCGCTGGCCACGACGACCTGGGCGACCGGCGGCAGCGGCCGGTGCTCGCGGACGAGCTGGTCGACCCAGGGTCCAAGGGGGATGGGGTAGGCCCAGGCGAGGCCGGCGGCGGCGTACAGCCAGCCGATCGGGTTGCCCGGCCGCCGCAGGGCCAGCACCAGGCCCACGGTGGCGAACCCGAGCACGAAGAAGAACGCGTAGATGGCGCCCTCGGCCAGCACGCCGCGGGTCAGGGGCCGGACGATGGCCAGGGTGGCCAGCAGCCCGGCGGCGCAGCAGCCGAAGGTGACCAGCCACAGCACCCAGGCCAGCACCGCCCTGGTTCGGGACCGCAGCGCCACCACCTCCTCGCCGCGCCGGGGGCGGCTCCGGGGCAGTCTCCACCGGCCTCGGTACGGCAGCGTTACGGCCCCCGGATGCCCCCCTGGGACTGTCACAGGTGCCGGTTACGCTGGGACAACGCTGTCAACCACTTCCCCGAGGACTGAGGCTTGTGACCATCACCGCCGATGCCGACCTGGTCGAGCTCTCCCGCCCCTTCCCCACCGATTTCGTCGAGCGCAAGGACGGCCAGGACTACGTCGCCCACCACGTCGTCAACCAGCGCCTGCTCAGCATCGTCGGCCCCTTCGACTTCGAGCTGGTCGAGGTCATCCGCGGCGACGTGGCCGAGGCGCCGCCCGACCCCGGCGCCCGCAGCCGCCGGGGCAAGGCGGGCACCCCGGCCCTCCACAACATCGTGGTCGGCGGCATCTGGCGGCTGACCGCGACCATCGACGGCCGCCAGGTCCGGATCGAGGAGGTCGGCGACGTCGGCGACGTCCACAACCGGGCCCCCGACGGGGCCCGCCCCCAGG
>Ga0081538_10000655_pt1 | contig 38278 bp, 41 predicted proteins | sample TabmetS5T2R1_FD_71022 | JGI IMG/M metagenome (GOLD analysis project Ga0081538, IMG submission 71022) | Tabebuia heterophylla rhizosphere microbial communities from the University of Puerto Rico - S5T2R1 | ecosystem: Host-associated > Plants > Roots > Rhizosphere ...
ACCTGTCGAGCAGCTGGCCGGCCTCGGCCCCACCGAGCTCGTCCGGCATGACCACTGCGCCGTGGGCGCCGGCCCGGCGGAGGGCCGCCAGGTAGGTCTCGGGGGTGGCTACGGCGCTGGTCGCCCAGCCCTTGACCCGGCCCGTCTTCACCAGGTAAGCGGGCAGGGCAATGAGCGGCGGCCCCGTCATGCCGGCCCGATGGGTTTGAGTCGGGCCATGGACCCCACGGAGCGGTGGCGGCGCTCGCCTGATTGCCAGTCTTCATGCATGTCGACCGCCGGTCTAGCGGTGCCGGTGGTCAACTACGAGTCCGTTCACGACGTGAGACGCCAGTGACGATGTCCCGACGGGTCACGGCTTCCGCGATGCTGTGGCCGGACCACCCCGCCGGGCATGCGACGCGGAACCGACGAGCCCGGCGAAGGTCAGTGTCCAGGCGCCGAGGGCGATGCCGAACACCAGGGGAGGCAGCCAGTCGAGGGCGGTCACGTCGGTGGCGTCGATCATGCGGCTGGTGGCGACGCCGTACATGCCGAGCGGGAACACCAGTGCCCATTAGGAGGGGTGGTAGCGGAGCGGTACCCGTCTGATCACGTGCCGCCACCCGCCGATGGCAACCAGGGCGACGACCCGCCACGGTGGCCTGGCGCGCGCCGGGGCGGCCCCGTGTTGCGGGGGCGCGGTTGCCGTCGCCGGCACGCGCGGGTTTGCGCGAGTCACCGGCCGCTCGTGCGGACTCACCATCTGCCCACGCTGGTGGACCCGCGCCCACCCGGGTAGGGCCGAAGGTCCCGACTGCCCACGGCGGCCCAAGGGTCCCTTGCCGGCGGGGGCGTGGGGCGCCGTGGCGGGGGGTACCGTTCGCGACGGTGAGCGCATCGGTTGCGATGGAAGAACGCAAGAAGCTCCTGAGCGACGTGTGGCTGTTCCACGGCGCCAGCGACGAGGAGCTCACGGCGCTGGCCGAGCTCGCGTACGAGGTGACGATCGGCCCGCACGTCGACATCGTCAAGGAGAACGAGTTCGGCGATGAGTTGTTCCTGGTGGTCGACGGGCACGCGGCCGTGACGCGGGGTGGAGTCGACCTGAGCGTGCTGAACGCCGGCGACTTCTTCGGCGAGATGGCGCTGCTGGGGACCGGGGTGCGAACGTCCACGGTGCGGTCGATCGTCGCAATGACCCTGCTCGGGTTGCGGGCCGAGCACTTCGACGACGTGCTCGCATCCGACCCTGCCGTCGCCCGGCGCGTGCTCAGCGTCGTGGTGAGGCGCCTCGAGAGGGCCGACCGCCGCTTGGCCGAGCTCGAGGGCCGCCCCCCGTCCAGCTGAGTGCGCCGGCGTAGGACGCTGCCCGCTGCCGCCGCCACCCGGATTCCCGCCCGCGCTCGCCACCCGGTCACCGGGAGCGGATAATCACACCATGGCGGTCGAGCCCCGCATGGTGTTCCTCGGCTTCGGGAAGTTCGCTCGCGCCGACAAGATCTACGCTCTCGAACCGCTGCGCGGCGATCAGCGTGGCGACGGCCGGCGCACCAATGTCTGGGTCGAGGGCATCGACGCGCCGATCGTCGCCTCGCGGACCGAGCGCACGATCCTCCACGACATGGGCCAGGACCCGGCCGCCCCGTCACCGATCGTCGACGAGGCGCTCGACCTGGCCGAGCGTCTCGTCGCCGCGGCCGACGCCGGCCGGGTCGACCTCGGTGACCTCGGCCGGCGCGCCCGCCACCTGCTCGCGGCAACGACCGCGCCGCCCACGGATTCGCCCGACGGTCGCCTCTGAGGCGCAGGCCCCGTTCGGCTCCGGACGTCAGGCCGCCAGCAGGCGATCGAAGAACGAGCGGTAGCGCTGGAACGTCACGCGCAGGTCCTCGGTCGAGACGTCCTCGCCCGCACCCCGCTGGGCATCGAACTCCCCGAGCTCGGTGGTGAGCCTGCGCGTGAGGTCGTCCATCATCTCGGTCAGCAGCTCACCCGCGCTCTGGACTGCGTGGCGGGGCTCGTCGACGAACCCTGTCTGGATCTCGTACCAGCGGTCCTGGTAGCGGGTGGCATCGGCCAGCAACGGCCCCTCGACCCCGGGCGCCACGTCGCCCGCGGTGTCGCTCCGAGGTTCGACGTCGCGTGACTCACGGTCGACGAGGGTGTCGGCCTGCGCCATGCCGACCGTCCCCGCCTCGGGCTCGTTCGACACCGACGGCTCCGGCTCCGCGTACGGCTCCGGCTCCGCAGCCAGCTCCGGCTCCGCGGCCAGCCCCGACTCGTCGCGCTCCTCGACCTCGTCAGCTTCCCGTTCGTCGACGGATGCGTCCGGTGCGGACACCTCGGCGGCCGGGTTGCGATCGTCGGTTCGGTCTGCTTCGTTCGTCGTCACTGCGTCCTCCCTCCTCGGCGCACGTCGTGCTCGCGGGGCACGTCGTGCTCGTCGGCGAGCTCACGATCGTCCTCGACGATCTCGTCGTGCTCGTCGGCCAGCTCACGATCGTCCTCGACGATCTCGTCGCGCTCGTCGGCCAGCTCACGATCGTCCTCGTTGATCTCTTCGCGCTCGTCGGCGTCAGCGCCCTCGCCGTCGCCGGTGCGTTCGGCGAGCAGATCGTCGAACAGCGCCCGGTACCGCTGGAACCCCTCGCGCAGGTCGTCGACGGACGCCGAGTCGCTGCCGCTCCGGCGCTGAATGGCGTGGGCCACGCGGTAGTTGTCGGCAAGCTCGGGATGGTCGACGGAGACCATCTCGAGGCGCTCGTCGAACTCGTCGACCGGGTACCCACGCCGACGCATCACCTCCTGCACGAGCCGGTCGGCGTCGTCGACCGCCCGGCGGGGCTCGTCGACGAAACCGGACTGCACGTCACGCCACCGGGCCGCGAACTGCAACCTGTCTTCGGGCGGCAGCTCACGGATCTCCAACGCATCGCGCCGCTTGGCTCGGTCACGCAGCGACGCCTCGGCGGCGCGTCGGCCGCCCTCCTCATCGACGGTGCGGTCGTACTCCGGTCCGAAACGCCGCTTCAGCGCTGCGGAACGGCTCCGCCCCAACGCCAGCGCCACCAGCGCGAGCACCACGACGACGGCCACGACAACGATCACCCAAGTCATGGGAACCCTCCCTCCTCGGTGGCGGTCATCTACCCGCCGACGCGGCGCCTCATAACCGAGCCGACGCCGACGGCGCATCTGTGAGCGCATCTGCCGCAGGTCGCGTCACGATGTGCAGGTGGCGGAGTCGAATCGCGTGAACCCGTGGGGCGAGATCGTCGCCATCGACCAGCGCGGCCTGTTGATGGGCAACCGTGGTTGCATCCACCGCGACCGGAGGATCGTCCGGCCGTGGCAGGTGCGCCGGTGGATCACGTGCGTCCTCGAGCACAAGGGCTGGGTGGCGCCGAAGTGGGAGCCCGGCCGCTGGACGCCGCTGTTCTTCTGGGACGAAGCGGTGGCGCTGGCCGCGGGTCACCGACCCTGTGCCCTGTGCCGCCGGGCAGACTTCAACGCCTGGCTCGACGGGTGGGAATCGGCGTTCGGGGAGCGCCCCGGCGTGGACCCGATGGACCGCCGCCTGCACGCCGATCGCCGCGACGGCCGGGTGCAGCGGCACCACTCGCGTGCCTGGGCCGACCTGCCGGCGGGTGCGTTCGTCGCCATCGACGGGCCGGGCCGCGGCCGGGAGGCGGTGCCGGCCCTCGTCATGACGGATCGCCTGGTGCCGTGGTCGCCGCATGGCTACGGCCCGGCGGTCGAACGCCCGGGTCGGGGGGACGCCACGGTGCTCACGCCCCGGGCCAGCACCGAGGTGTTGCGCCATGGCTACCGGCCGGCGGTCCATCCCTCGGCGAGCTGACGGGACCGGGGCGGTGGCTGAGCACGCTCGGCGACGGCCGGTTGGACGGATGCAGCGGGTCTCGGTCGTCGGGGTGTCGGGCGCGGGCAAGACGACGGTGGGCCGAAAGCTGGCCGCAGCGCTCGGCGTGGCCTTCGTCGAGCTCGATGCGATCTTCCACCAGCCCGACTGGGTCGAGCTCCCGCGCGACGACTTCCGCGAGCGGGTGCATGCCGCGCTGGCGACGCCGGGATGGGTGGTCGACGGCAACTACTCGATGGTGCGCGACCTGGTGTGGGGCCGGGCGGACACCGTGGTCTGGCTGGACCTCCCCCGGCGGCTGGTGATGCGGCGGGTCATCCTGCGCAGCCTCCGCCGTGCCGTCACCCGCGAGGCGCTGTGGAACGACAACCGGGAGCCCTTGACCAACTTCTACCGGCTCGATCCCGAGAAGAACATCATCCGCTGGGCGTGGGTCAGGTACGCCACCTACGTCGAGCGCTACGAAGCGGCGATGGACGACCCGGCCTACGACCGGCTGCGCTTCGTCAGGTTGCGCACACCGTACGAGGTCGACGGGTTCCTTGCCGCCAGCGCCAGGTGAGCGCGGCGCCCTTGACACGGGGACACCTCGGTCACGGCGGGCCTGCAGCACCTGCCGGGCGGTGCCGCGCCACGGACGGTGCTGATACCGTCGGCGTCGTGCGGACGGTGGGCAACATCATCTGGTTGTTGCTAGCCGGGATCTGGATGTCACTGGCATACCTGGTCGCCGGCGTCCTGGCCATCGTCGGCATCGTCACGATTCCCCTCGCAGTGCCGGCGTTCAGGCTCGCCGGTTACGCCCTGTGGCCGTTCGGTCGGATGGTGATCCCGCGGCCGGATCGGGACGTTGCCCTGAGCGCGATCGGCAACGTCGTGTGGCTGATCCTGTGTGGCTGGTGGCTGGCGATCGGCCACGTGGCCACGGCGCTGCTGCTGGCGATCACGATCATCGGCATCCCCTTCGCCATCGCCTCGCTCAAGATGGCGGGTCTCGCCCTGTGGCCGTACGGGCGCACGGTGGTGCCGATCCCGCCTGACGGCACGTTGCCGCCCAACGCCGTCGCCGTTCCCGCCGGCTGAGGCGGCGAGGGGCGTCGCGGTCGCAGGTCTTCGGGCACGGCGTCGGCCCTAGCGGCGTTCCGGCGCTCGAACGTCACGGAAACCGGCGCCGACTCACGCGAACGCCGCTATGGGCCGGTCCAGAGTGTCCTCAATCCCGGCCGGCCACATGGGGCGTGGGGACGTCGACTCGTCCCACCCCCGACGGCGGCCGTTCCCGGGTCGCGAACCAGGGGCCCGGTAAAGTACACCCTGTGAAGACCCCGTCGGGTGGCGCTCGGACCTCGGCACCCCCGCGGGGTCGACCGCCGGGCGGCGTGGCCCGCCGGGCCAGCCCGGCGGGGGGCAAGCTGGCGGCCACGGTCGCCGACCGGATCGTCGATGACGTGCTGGCGCAGGGCTGGCCGGTGGGCGAGGTGCTGGGTTCCGAGGGGGAGCTGCTCGACCGCTATGGCGTGAGCCGGGCCGTGTTCCGTGAGGCCGTCCGCTTGGTCGAGCACCAGGAGGTGGCGCGCATGCGGCGGGGGCCCGGGGGCGGCCTCGTCGTGTGCGAGCCGACGGTCGAGTCGGTCATCGACGCCGTCATGGTCTACCTCTATCGCCTGGGTGCCCGCTTGGACGACGTCTTCGAGACGCGACTCGTGCTCGAGGAGATCGTCGTCGACCTGGCGCCGGATCGGGTCGAGGAGTTCGACATCGCGGCGCTGCGCAGCGTGATCCACCGCGAAGCGATGGGCGACGCCAGCGACCCGCGTGAGCTGCACATGCTGCTCGCGACCGTCACGCGCAACCCGGCGCTCGAGCTGTTCGTCGACATCCTCAATCGGGTGTCGGCCCTCTACACCGATCTGAGCCTCGTGGCCCCGAGGATCTTCCGCGAATCGAGGGAGGCCCACACGCGCATCGTCGATGCCGTGCTGGCGGGCGACCGGAGCACGGCCCGGCACCGGATGCGGCGGCACCTGGAGGCCGAGCACGCGTGGCTGCGGCGCCGTCGATCGTCGCGCCAGCTGCTCGATCCCACCGGCGTCCAGCTGATCGGCGGCGGCGACAAGCGCGGCGAGGGTGTGGCTCGCGAGGTGTTCCGGCAGGTGGTCGGCGCCGGTTGGCCGGTTGGCGCGTTCCTCGGGTCGGAGCCCGAGCTCATGGAGCGCTACGGCGTCAGCAGGGCCGTGCTGCGCGAGGCGGTGCGGCTGCTGGAACATCACGACATCGCCGCCATGCGCCGCGGCCCCGGCGGAGGGTTGTTCGTCAGCGAGCCGGGCCTCGCCACCGTCAGCGACACGGTTGCCCTCTACCTCGACCGTCGGGGCATGGACGTGGGCAGCCTCGTGGAGCTGCGCACCGGCGTCGAGATGGCCGTCGTGGATCGGGTCATGGACAAGGTGGACGACCACGTCCGCAGCTGCCTGCGCCAGGCGCTGGACGCCGAACGCTTTGCCCCCGACCAGGGCTTCGTGCAGGCGGTGGGCCACGACCTCCACGCCGCCATGGCGCACCTGAACGGCAATCCCGTCCTCGAGCTCGTGGCACTGGTGTTGATCCGCCTCGCATGGATGCGGCCGGTCGACCCGTCGGGGCGCAAGCCGCGAGAGCTGATCGAGGAGCTGACCCGGGCCCACGAGCGCATCGTCGAGGCGATCGTCTCCGAGGACCGGGAGCTCGTGCGGCATCGGATGCGGCGCCACCTCGAGGCGCTGCGGCCCTACATGGGCTGAGCGCGGCAAAGTACGGCAATAGGTATCCCCTTTGCTCGACGCCCAGGCGGCCTCGAGACCCGGGTGGGGCGGGGTGGCCCGCCCTGACATGCTTATCAGTGTCCTCTTCGTCGTGGCTCGGCCCCGCCTGCAGGTAGTGTTGGGCCGGTGACCGACATCTCGTCCCCGCCCGACCCGCTGCCTCCGGTCGAGCGACTGCGGCCCGGCCTGTGGACCATCCCGGTGCCGCTGCCGAACAACTCCCTGCGCTACGTGTTCGTCTACCTGTTCGAGACCGGGCGCGGCGCGTACCTCGTCGATGCGGGCTGGAACACCGAGGACGCGTACGCCGCTCTCACTGCGGGGCTGGCGGTAGCCGGCTACGCGATCGACGACGTCCGGGGGGTGCTGGTCACGCACATCCATCCCGACCACTACGGCCTGGCGGGGCGCATCCGCGAAGCTTCCGGTGCCTGGGTCGCACTCCACCCCGCCGACGCCGCGCTGGTGCGGGACCGCTACGCCGAGCCCGCCGACCTGCTGGAACGCGTGGGCACGATGTTGCGTCGCGTCGGTGCCCCCGCGGACGAGATCGCCACCCTGCAACGGGCGGCGATGCCGGTGCGGCCGTTCGTCGATGCGGTCATGCCCGACGTGTTGCTCGAGGACGGCCAGCGCCCGGAGGTCCCCGGGTGGGAGCTGACCGCCATCTGGACACCGGGCCACTCGCCCGGCCACCTGTGCTTCTGGGAACCGGCCCACGAGGTGCTCCTGTCCGGCGACCACGTGTTGCCGCGGATCACGCCCAACATCTCGTTCCATCCCCAGGCCGGCGACGATCCGCTGGGGGACTTCCTGCGGTCGCTCGACAAGCTCGACGTCTACGAGCCCGACGAGGTCCTGCCGGCGCACGAGTACCGGTTTGCGGGCCTGCACCAGCGTCTCGACGAGCTTCGCCGCCACCACAAGGAGCGCTTCCGCGAGGCCGTCGCCGCAATCGGCGACGGCGTGAGCACTGCGTGGGCCATCGCCTCCCGCCTGCATTGGTCGCGCCCATGGGACGAGATCGAGGGCTTCATGCGGCGGGCCGCGGTGGGCGAGACCGTGGCCCACCTCCGCACGCTCGAGCACCATGGCGTCGCGCGCGAGGAACCGGGCGAGCCGTCGCGGTGGGTGCTCACCGATGAAGCGGGCGAGCGCCTCGAGGCCCTCGGCGGTTAGGCCCACAACGGCGGCGTCGCCAGTGTAAAGAGTATGCTCAAATCCCGGTCCGTCCCGGGTCACGGGGAGCGGAGCGACGGAAGGAGAGTCGCCATCGTGAGCAAACAGATCCCGCTGGTCGACTACCTGGTGTTGGGCGACGATCCGCACCTGGTCGCCCAGGAGTGCCGGGGATGTGGCGCGCGGTACTTCGATCGGCGCAATGCCTGCGCGGCCTGCGGTGGGGCCGAGTTCGCCAGCATGCGCGTCGCCGGCGAGGGGGAAGTGAGGGCGTTCACGATCGTGTCGTTGGCCGCGCCCGGCATCCCGGTGCCGTTCGTGGCGTCGGTGGTGGACTGCGACGGAACCAGTGTGCGGGGCAACGTGGTGAACGTGGAGCCCACGCCGGAGCACGTCAAGCTGGGGATGAAGGTGCGCCTGACGACCGTGCCCGTGGGCGTGGACGCGGCGGGAGTCGAGGCGGTGGGGTTCGGTTTCGAGCCGCTGGATGTGTCCACGGCGAGTGAGGGAGGCCAGTGATGGCTGCTGACGATGTCTGGATCCTCGGCATTCACATGACGAAGTTCGGGAAGCACCCGGACCGCGACACGGTGGACCTGGCGGCCGAGGCGGCGCTGGGCGCACTGGCCGACGGTGGGGTCTCGATGCGAGACGTCGGGGTGTTGGTCGCCGGCAACCTCATGGGGGGTGGGGGCCCGATCGGCCAGCAGCTGCAGAAGCAGGTGGGCCAGACGGGGATCCCGGTCTACAACGTCGCGAACGCGTGTGCGACGGGGGCCACGGCGTTGCGCACCGCGATCATGGCGCTCAAGGCCGGGGAATGCGACACGGGCCTGGCCGTGGGGGTCGAGAAGCTCGCCGGGGCCGGGCTGTTGGCTGGCGCCAACCGCAAGGCCGACGAGGACGCGTCGTGGACGCCGCGGGGCCGGTTCGGCGCGGTGGCCCCAACCGATGGCCGCATCGGTACCGAGACGATGCCGGGCGTGTTCGCCCAGATCGGCATGGAGTACGGGCACCGCTACGGCGGTACCAGCTTCGAGCTGTTCGCTCGCATCTCCGAGAAGAACCACGCCCATTCGACCCTGAATCCGCTGGCCGCGTACTCGAAGAGGTTCACGCTTGAGGAGATCATGAACGACGTCATGATCGCCTTCCCCAACACCCGGCCCATGTGCTCGGCCAACTGCGACGGGGCGGCCGCCGCCGTCGTGGTGTCCGGCGAGAAGCTCAAGACGCTGGACCCGGATCAGCGGCGCCGGGCCGTGAAGGTGGCGGCATCGGTGCTCACCACCGACCCGTGGGAAGAGGCGTGCCAGGTGCTGCCCAACGTCAACACCCTGACGCGCAACGCCGCCCGGCAGGCCTACGAGAGCGCGGGCGTCGGGCCCGAGGATCTCGACCTGGTGGAGCTGCACGACTGCTTCGCCACCGCCGAGCTGGTCCACTACGACAACCTGATGCTCTGCGACCAGGGCGAGGCCGTGCCGTTCTTCGAGTCCGGCGCCACGTGGCGAGACGGGGCCATGCCCGTGAACGTGTCGGGCGGCCTCCAATCGAAGGGACACCCCATTGCCGCAACCGGCATCGCCAACGTCTGGGAGGTCTGCCACCACCTCCGCGGGGAGGCCGGCGACCGCCAGATCGCCGACGCCAAGGTCGGGCTCGCCCACGTCATCGGCCTCGGTTCCGCCTGTGGGGTCCACATCCTCGAGAAGGCCGCCTGACGCCGCGATCGTCGTCGCGCGGGCCTGACCACGGCGGTGCGCAGCCGCAGCCCCCAAGGATGTCGGCACCGCCGGGCCGCACGGCGTCGAGCCGCGAGACTGCATCGCATGACCACCGTGCAGGTTTCGTCGCCCCGCCCGGGGGTGGCCCTCATCACCCTCGACCGGCCCGAGCGCCTGAACGCGATGAGCCACGAGCTCGTCGCCGACCTCCACGACGCCCTCGACGGGGTGGCCACCGACCGCGGCGCACGGGTCGTGGTCCTGACCGGCGCCGGGCGGGGGTTTTGTGCCGGGCTCGACCTGAAGGGGGCCGGCGCCGCACCCGGCACCGACGGGCTCGGACGGGTCCCGGCCGGCATGGTGGGCCAGCAGCACATCGCGTCGCTGGTGCCGAAGATGCGGGCGCTCCGCCAGCCGGTCATCGCCGCCGTGAACGGGCCGGCGGCGGGCGGCGGGCTGGCCCTGGCGCTGGCCAGCGACGTGCGGCTGGCGGCACCGGCGGCGCGCTTCGGCGTGGCGTTCGTGCGGATCGGGTTGTCCGGCTGCGACATCGGCGTGAGCTGGCTCCTGCCCCGGCTCATCGGCGCGTCGCGTGCGTTCGAGCTGATGCTCACGGGACGCGTCGTCGACGCCGCCGAGGCCGACCGCCTGGGGCTGGTGTCACGGGTGGTCGAGGACAGGCCGGTGGTCGACGCCGCGCTCGACGTCGCCGACGAGATCCTCGCCAACAGCCCGACCGGGGTCTGGATGACCAAGGAGGTCATGTGGAGCCAGCTCGAGGTCGGGAGCCTGCAGGCCGGCATCGACCTCGAGAACCGCACGCAGATCATGACCTCGATGACCGAGGACCTCCGGGAGGCCGTCACTGCCTTCGTCGAGAAGCGCCCACCCAGGTTCGGGGGGCGCTGACATGGCGTACAGGCAGATCGCCTACGACGTGGCCGACCGCGTGGCCACGATCACGCTCGACCGCCCCGACCGCCTCAACGCCTTCACGGTCACCATGCAGCGCGAGTTGTGCGCGGCGATCGACGCCGTCGACGCCGATCCCGAGGTGCGGGCGGTGGTGGTCACCGGGCGGGGTCGGGCGTTCTGTGCCGGCGCGGACCTCGGCGGGGGCGACGCCACGTTCGACTACGGCGGCGCCCGTGCCGCCGCCGCCGGCGTCGTGCGGGAGGCCGACGGCCGCCACCGCGACGAGGGTGGCATCGTGGCGCTGCGGTTCTTCTCGTGCGCCAAGCCCGTGATCGGCGCGATCAACGGCGCGGCCGTCGGCGTCGGCATCACGATGGCCCTGCCGTTCGACGTGCGCCTGGCGTCCGCCACGGCGAGGTTCGGCTTCGTGTTCGCTCGCCGGGGGATCGTGCCCGAGGCCTGCTCCTCGTGGTTCCTGCCGCGCGTGGTCGGCATCAGCCGGGCGATGGAGTGGTGCGCGACCGGCCGGGTGTTCGGGGCCGAGGAGGCGCTCGCCGGGGGACTCGTGCGATCGATCCACGAGCCGGATGCCCTGCTCCCGGCCGCCTACGAGCTCGCCGACGAGATCGCCACCCCGACGTCCGCCGTCTCGGCCACGGTCACGCGGGCGTTGCTGTGGCGGATGCTCGGCGAGCCGCACCCGATGGCCGCGCACCGGATCGACTCCGCGCTGCTCGAGGCACTCGGGCGCGGCGCAGACGTGCGCGAGGGCGTGGCGAGCTTCCTGGAGAAGCGTCCGCCGCGGTTCCCGGACCGCGTGCCCGCCGACCTCCCGGCCCCCTATCCGTGGTGGGAGGACCCCGACTTCTGAGTCGCGTGTTCCGAGTTGCGCGCTGGCGGCGGGCGCCCGCTGCGAACCGAAACGCGGCCCTCGGCGTAGTGGGAGCCAGCGTCGACACCGGGTCGACGACGGCACCGAAAGGGTCCCGACCATGAACGTCCATCGCATCCCCGGAGCTCGTCCACTGGCCATAACCGCCGGAGCGGCCGCGGCCCTGGCGATCGGCCTGGCCGCCGTCCCCGCCAACCCGGCGGGCGCCACGCAGTCGCCGTCGGCCCGCGTCGCCAACGACACGTTGACCGTCACCGGTACCCCACACGGCGACCGGGTCGCGCTGCGACTCGCCCCCGGCGCCCCCGGCACGATGCAGGTCGACCTGAACGACGACGCCATCACCGAGCAGAGCTTCGATCGCAACACGTTCAGCCGGATCGAGGTCTTCCTGCTCAGCGGCAGCGACCAGTTCCGCGTGGACCAGGCCAACGGCGTCATCGACGACCCTGCGACCGTGTCGGGTGGCAGCGGCAACGACAGCCTGAACGGCGGCGACGGCATCGAGCTCTTCATCGGCGGCAGCGGCAACGACGCCGCCGACGGCAACCGCGGCAACGACTCCGCCGCGCTCGGCTCCGGGCGCGACAGCTTCCGCTGGGACCCGGGCGACGGCAGCGACGTCGTCGAGGGTCAGAGCGGGACGGACACGCTCGACTTCAACGGCGCCCCAGGAGCCGAGAACATGAGGCTGTCGCCCAACGGCGGACGGTCGCTGTTCCTGCGGGACGCCGGCAACATCCGCATGGACATGGACGGCGTCGAGCGCCTGGACCTGACGGCCCTCGAGGGCCCGGACACGTTCGCAGTCGATGACATGTCCGGCACCGACTTCCGCCGGGCGAACGTCGACCTCTCCAGCGCCGCCGGCGGCCCCGACGGCCAGGCCGACATCGTCACCGTCAACGGCACCGAGCGGGCCGACCGGATCGACGTCGAGACCGATGGCACGAGCGTCGACGTCGAGGGTCTGAGGACCGCGGTGCGGATCAGCGGCAGCGAGTCCAGCGACCGACTCGATGTCAACAGCCTGGGCGGCAACGACGACGTGGACGTCGAACAGGCGGTGTTCGCCCTCATCGACGTGGCAGTGGATCTGGGCTCGGGGCAGCTCTGATCGAGCCACGGGGATCGGGGCCTCTCTTGGTGAGAGGCCCCGATCCGTCGCGCGTCGACGCCGTCGGTCGAGCCGTTCGGCCAGCGGGCCGACCTCGGGCCTGCGGGACACCGCGAACCGGCTGGGGCCCGCGGCACGTACAGGGACGGCAAGGAACCGATGCACAGGAGGCGGAACCCATGGATGCGTGGATCACATACCTCGTCGAGGAGCGGATGCGCGAGCGCCGGGCAGAGGCCGAGCGGGTGCGACCCTCCCGCCGGCACCGACTCGGCGTGCGCCGGTGGCGGCGGGACCGGTCATGACCGACGGCACCCCCGGCGACGCCCGAGCGGCCCCCCGGCGACCCAGGGCGACGGTGCGACCCGAGGCAATGGGTTCCGCCGGGGACCCCGGCCGACGGTACGACCTGAGGCAATGAGTTCCGCCGGGTCGAGGGCGAGGCAATGAGTTCCACCGGCGGAACCGATTGCCTCGGGCTGTCGAACGCGGAACCGATTGCCTCGGGCTGTCGAACGCGGAACCGATTGCCTCGGGCTGTCGAACGCGGAACCGATTGCCTCGGGCTGTCGAACGCGGAACCGATTGCCTCGGGGAGCCCACGCCAACGGAAGGCACGGCCCCACTACCGACGCCTCCCGGCCGCAGCGTGGGGCGCAGGCCGGGTGGCTACGCCGGAGCGGCGGTCGCGTCCCAGTGGCGCAGTAGGTGCGGGACCAGGTCGGCGGCGCGTTCGTCGGGGAAGAACAGCTTGGCGCCCTCGATCTCGACGATCTCGGTGACGCCGGGGATGGTGTCCCGCAGCCAGCGTGCCCACGACAGGTCGAAGAACGGATCGCCGGTGCCCCACACCAGCAGCGTCGGTGTCTCGAGCTCCTTGAGCTGCGGCTCGATGGCGAGCAGCGGGCCCGGCTCGAGCTGAGCGACAGAGCGCTCGAGCTCGCGGGCGCGCAGGTCGGATGCCGCGAGCGGCGCCAGGTACGCGCGGAGCACCTCGTCGGGCAGGTCCTCAGGTCGCTCGTAGCCGGAACCGAAGCCCGCGTCGGAGCGGGCCAGCGACAGGTCGCTGGCGAGGCCCTTGACCACCTCGGCGAGGCCGCCCTGGCGTGCGAGGTGGACGACCGGGGCGAAGTCCGGGGGCGGGATGTTGCCCTGCGTGTCGCAGTTGGTGAGGGTCACGCTGCGCAGCCGCTGCGGGTTGGTGGCGGCGAAGATCTGGGCCACGGCCCCGCCGGTGTCGTTGGCCACGAGATCGACCCGGCCGGGGTCGATCGCATCACACAGGGCGACGAGCGCCTGCGCCAGACCCCCCAGAGACAGGTCCCAGGACTCGGTGGTAGCGGTCTGCCCGTGGGCGGGCAGGTCGATGGCGATACAGCGCCGCCGGGCGGCGGTGTCGGCGAGCACGTTGCGCCAGAACAGGGCGTTGGTGAAGACGCCATGGACGAACAGCGCCGTCGGCCCCTCTCCGACATCGAGATAGGAGATCTCGCCGAGTTCCGTGGCTGCGGACCGACGGTACGCTTCGAGCTCGTTCGGCATCATGGCTTGGGCCTCCTCGCCACCTTCACAGACCGACGGTCGGTATCGTCACAGACCGTCGGTCGGTATGTCAAGCTGTACAGGTGAACCAGCGGGTGGATCAGGGACGGGCGACGAGGGCGGCGCTGATCGACGTGGCAACCGAGCTGTTCGCCACCAAGGGGTACGAGGCGACCGCCATCCCCGCCGTCCTGGACGCGGCCGGTGTCAGTCGAGGGGCGCTGTACCACCACTTCGCGAGCAAGGAGGCCCTGTTCGAGGCCGTCCTGCAATCGGTCGAGGCCGAGGCCACGCTCAAGGTCACTCGTGCGGCGCGGGGGGCCACCGACCCGCTGGATGGCCTCCGCCGCGGCTGCGCCGCCTACCTGGCCATGTGTCGCGACCCGGTGGTGCGCCGGATCTCGCTCATCGACGCTCCCGCAGTCGTCGGCTGGGAGCGCTGGCGAGAGATCGACGAGCAACATTCCTTCGGGCTCATCAAGGCTGCGATCGCCGCCATCGCCGCCGATGGGCGCGTCAAGCCAGAGCTGATCGACGTCATGGCGCACATGGTGTTGGCGGCGTTGCTCGAGGTGGCGCTCCTGGTCGCCCGTGCCGACGAGGGGCGCCTGGCGATACGCCGGGGGCAGGAGGCGGTCGACGAGCTCCTGACGGCCTTGTTCGCCTCCTGAGCGGCACGTGTCGCGAGGGCTGATGTCGCGTCGGGCTGCTAGGCGCCGACGTCCACGTCGACCATGTATTGATCGTGCCGCTGGTAGAACGCCGCCAACTCCGCTTCGGACAGCTGCCGCCCCGACGCGACGATCTCGGCGAGCTCGCTGAAGAACGCCTCCCGCGGCGTGCCCGGTGCGAACAGGAGGAGCATGCTCGTGTTCTCGCTCGTGTCGTTGCGAAATCCGTGCACGCCGTGCTCAGGCACGTGCAGGAACGATCCGGGGCTCGCGGGCACCCACGAGCGACCGTCGTACAGCGTCACACTGCCCGCCAGCACGTAGAACGACTCGGAGAACCCGGTGTGCAGGTGAGGCGACGCCCCGCCCGCCTGCGGCGCCATGTCGTAGCGGAAGAGCCCGAAGCGTCCGGCTGTCAGCCGGCCGGGTGCCACGAACGTCGCCAGGCTCGTAGGGCCGACCTGGACTTGGGCCGCGGTTCCGGACTCGACGAGCGTGGCGTTGGCCTCGGCGTGGGGGCGGTCGCCGCCGGCGGCGTGAACGAGGAACGACATGCGACAAGCGTCGCGCTGCTCGCGGAGATCGTGTCCCGCCATTTTCGTGGCCTCGAATGCGTCCGAGCATTCGGTCAGGCGGGATCCACCGACCCCGTCAGCTCCCGCGCGCCCCCGGCGTGCAGTGCGGTGTAGATCCGATCCCGGAGGGCGTTCGCGGCCGCGTCCGTGAGCGTGCGCTCGAGGTGACGCAACACGACCCGAACGAGCACGTTCTTGTGGCCCCTCCGCATTCCCATGCGCGCGATGGCGGACGCCGGCAGCTCGTCGTACGCGGTCTCCGACAGCACTGCGACCTCCTCGACGGCGGCGGCGTCGGCGCCGAGGGCGTCGCGCACGCGGTCGCCCAACAGCTCGACGTCCTCGTCGGCGTCGACCGCCACCGACAGGTCACGCACCACTGCCGGCATGGCGGAGACGGCGCGATAGGGCGCGAGGTCGGTCATCTGGCCGGCGACGCGGAGGTCGGCGGACCGCAGCAGCCGAATGTCCGGGATGTGCTTGCGGAGCATGAGCAGCCGGTCCAGTCCCAGGCCCAGCGCCAGGCCGTGGCAGCCGGGCAATCCGGCGCGGGTCAGGACGTCGGGGTGGGCCCTGCCGCACTCCCACACCTCCACCCATGCGAGGCCGTCCCGGATGTCGACCTGGCGGCCGTCGACCGTGTAGGGGTGGATCCTTGGCTCGGCCCGCCAGCGGCGCCCCGGTGCCAGCGCGTCGACGAGCAGCGTGATCATCTCGTCCATGTCGGCGTTGGTGAGGGGCCGGCGCGAGATGCGCCACAGGTCGAGCTGGTGCGGGGTCCCGGTGTGCAGGCGGCCGATGGCGTCCCGGCGGTACACGATGCCGGGGCAGACCAGCAACACGTCGTCGAGCGGATCGGCGGCCAGAGCACGGAGAGCCGGAGGCACCATCGCGCTGGAGTGGCTACGCAACATCCGTTCGGCGTCGACGTAGCGCGTGTAGCGGGCATCCCGGCTGGCGGCGTCGGCAGTGAACCCGAGGTTGTCGTAGTTGTCGGTTATCGGGACGATGCGGGGACCGGGGCTGCGCCGGAGCGGACACGCCCACGCGGCCACGAGCGCGCCGGCGGCCAGACCGACGAGTGACTGGATGGCATGCGGACCGGCGGCCGGATCGGTGAGATCGCGCAGCGCCAGGTCCCGTGTGAGCTGCTCGCTGGTCAGGTGCCGCGGCACGGACTGGCTCCTTGGGTCGGGAGGTGATGGAGGGAGTGCCCCGGCCCGCGAGCCCGGCGTGGAGTCAGCGGCTCAGACGTCGCGGCGCCACGCGGCCCGAAGGGCCGGGGCGCCGATAAATCGCCTGGTGGCTGCGACGTGCACGAGACCGAGCGTACGCCCGGCCCGCCTGCGGCGACAGGGAATACCGAGCGGAATCGATGACCCCGGGCTCAGCGCCGGCCGTAGCTTTGGGCGCATGCCGCCCGTCGCCCTTGCCACGGCGATCGACGCCGTGGCGTCCGCCGATCCCGTGCTCGCCCGGCTCGTGAAGCTGGTGGGTCCGATCCGGTACCGCCCCCGCAACCCCGACGGGCACTTCGGGGCCCTGACACGGGCGATCGTGTTCCAGCAGCTGGCCGGCCACGCCGCCGACGCGATCTTCCGGCGGGTGCGGGCACTGGTGGACGGCCCGCTGACGCCGGAGGCACTCCTCGCCGTTCCCGACGCCGACCTGAAGGGCGCCGGCCTGTCCAAGGCGAAGCTCGCGTCCCTGCGGGACCTGTCCGCGAAGGTGATGGACGGCACCGTCGTGCTCGACGGCGCCTCCAGGATGTCGGACGAGGAGATCATCACCGGGCTGGTCACGGTCCGCGGCATCGGACGCTGGACGGCCGAGATGTATCTGATGTTCGAGCTGCGCCGGCTCGACGTGTGGCCCGTCGACGACCTCGGCGTGCGCCAGGGCTACGGACTCGCGTGGTCCCTCGGTGTACCGCCGTCCCCACGCGAGCTGCAGCCGCTCGGCGACCGCTTCCGGCCGTACCGTTCCGTGGTGGCGCGGTATTGCTGGGAAGCGGTCGCGCTGGCCCGCGGGGGAACCGACCCGGCCCTGCGCTAGCGATGCCGGCCACGGGGGTGAGGGTTCGACCGGACCCCGAGCCCCGACCCGCCTCCGGCGGCCGGGGCCGGGTCCGGGTCCGGCTTTCCTGGCGCAGGATTGGCTTCTCATCAACCATTCCTGCGCCAGGAACGGCGCAGTTGGGCCTGTGGGCCGCCGGGCACACCACAGGTGGGAGCGACATCGCCGGCCTTCGCGGGCTATGTGGCGCGCCACTGACGGCGGACGGCATTGGTGCCCGGCTGGCCGATGTCGAGCCAGCGGGCCACGTCGACCTGCCGGAGATCGAACTCGAACAGCGGATCCTGCGCGACCGATTCGAGCATCCCCCCGATCTCGGTCCGCGCGATGGCGGCGCCGATCGAGGCTCGGAGCGAGTTGTCGGACGAGACCTCCCGGGCGACGGCACGGATGCACAGTTCGTCGTCGTCGGCACCCGGCAGGGCATGGATCACGCAGCGAGGATCTCGCCGGAGGTCCCAGCCCTTGGGCGACGACCGCGGGATCGCCGCGAACAGCCGCCGGTCCGCCAGGATCGGACAGAAGGGGTGGACGCGGGGGCCGCCATCGCGCCGGACGGTCCCGAGGTAACTGATGGCGAACCAGGACGCCCCCTCGGGCAATGGCCCGTCGCGGTACAACGCCACGGGTCCGGGCCACAGGCGCGTCGCAACGTCGGCGACCTCGGGAGCGTCACGTTCGAACTCAGCCCAGGTGGCCACGCCGCAGTGTGCCCCGTCGGCGGGCACGCACGCGACGTCAGGCACCCCGTCAGCGCCAGAGCCGGTCGGAGGCGATGGCGGCGCCGTCGGCCAGGGCGCGCAGCTTGCCCCAGGTGACGTCGGGATCGATCCCCTGGGTGCCGACGTGGATGCTGAACCCGCAGTCGACGCCCCCCATCAGGCGGTCCCGCCCGACCAGCCGGGCGTAGCGCTCGATCCGCTGCGCGACGAGCTCGGGATGCTCGATGTAGTTGGACTGGGGCTCGATCACGCCCGGACACAGGACCTTGTCGTCCGGCACCTCGGTGTCCTCGAACAGCGTCCACTCATGGGCATGGCGCGGGTTGGCGGCCTCGAAGAGCACGGTCTGCGGCTTGGCGGTCCAGATCAGGTCGATGATGTCCGCCAGGTCGACGTCGCGGTGGTGCGGACCCGGGTAGTTGCCCCAACACACGTGCATGCGGAGCCGGTCGGCCGGAATGTCCCGCACCGCGTGGTTGAGCGCCTCGATGTTCAGTGCGGCCCGGCGACGGTACTGGGCGAGATCCATGTCGGTGTACGCGGAATGACGCCCCATCGCCAGGTCCGGGCAGTCGACCTGGACCGCCGCCCCGCCGGCGGCGATGGCCTCGTACTCGTAGCGCATCGCCTCGGCGATGGCGAAGAGGTACTCCTCGTCGGTGGCGTAGAACTCGTTGGCGAAGAACAGCGACACGACGCCGGGCGACGCGGCGCTGGAGAAGGTGCCGTCGACGTTCGAGCCGGCGACCGCCTTGTTGAGGTTGGCCATGTCCTGGATGATCGCGTCGCGGTCCTTGACCGCGACGGGGCCGTTGCAGGCGGGGGCGGCGCGCTTGCGCCGCCCGGGGTTGGCCGAAACCATCTCGGCGCTGCGCGGGTAGTCGACGAGGTCGGCGAAGAAGTAGTCCTGCACCGACTCGCCCCCGAAGCCGTGGAGCCGGTCCTTGACGTAGGTGGCGTAGCTCGGCTTGGACATCTCCCCGTCGTTGACGACGCTCACGCCGGCCTCGACCTGGCGGTCGACGACCTGCTGCACCGCACTGGCCACACGGTCGGACAGCGCCGCGGCGTCGACCGGGATCCCGTCGCCCTTGGCCCACATCATCTGGATCAGGTCGTCGGGCCGGGGCAGGCTGCCGGTATGGGTCGTCAGGATGCGTCCTGCACCGATGCTCATCGAGGTCCTCCCTGCTCGGCCGTGGTGCGAACGACCCCGCTCCGGCTACCGTCGATCCACCGTAGTCGGGATCGGGCCCGCTTGACCGGTATGCGGTAAGCTGTCCGTGTAGTGGGCACCGCGCGGTGGCGTCCCCATCGAAGGGAGAGGTCGTGACCACACAAGATCTTCCGAGCAGACTGCACCACAACGCCTTCGTCACGAAGGACCAGGAGGCGACGCGGGCCTTCTACGAGGACCTGATCGGCCTGCCCCTGGTGGCCACGTGGTCGGAAGCCGACGAGCTCTTCGGGGCCGAACGGGTGTACTGCCACACGTTCTTCGCTCTCGGCGACGGGAGCGCCCTGGCGTTCTTCCAGTTCGCGAACAAGGAAGATCAGGAGTTGTTCGATCCGGAGCTGACACCCTCGCCGTTCCGTCACATCGCGCTCAGGGTGACGGCCGACCTGCAGCAGGCGATCCAGGACCGGTTGACCGCGGCCGGATGGAAGCCGGACGGCACCTACGTCCTCGAGCACGGCTACTGCCGTTCGCTGTACACGGAGGATCCCAACGGCCTGCTACTCGAGTTCACCGTGGACGTGCCGAACTCCGACCAGATCGCCGCCGACCGCCGCGCGGATGCCCACGAGACGCTCAAGCGCTGGCTCGGCGGCGACCACACGAGCAACAACGTCTACCGGTAGTGCCCCGCGCCCGACCCGAGTCGAACAATGGGCGGCGCGTCGGGGTCGCGACTACGTCGGGCCGAGGGGGTCGGGCACCGGCAGGCGGGCCAGGTTCATGAATTCCAGCGTGACGGCCTCGGCGGTTGACAGCAGCAACGGCAGGTGCCGGCGCTTGAGCTCGTTGACCGAGGTCTCGGCGGCGTGGACGGTGACGTTCACCGCCGCCGCGGTCCCGCCGGACGCGTCGCGGACGGGGGCGGCGATCGACCGGATGCCGAGTGACAGCCGCTGGTCGGACAGGGCCCATCCCCGACTCCGGACGGTGGCGAGCTCGCGCTCCAGGTCGCGTCGTGACGGCCTGATGCGGGGGATGATGCCCGACTGCGACGGCGTCCTCAGCACCCGGATCAGCTCCGACCGGGGCAGGTCGGCCAGCAGCACGTGGCCCATCGACGTGGCGACGGCCGGGAACCGCGTCCCGATGTGGACGGACAGGGCGATGATCTTCGGGACCGCCACGCGGGCCACGTACACGATGTCGCTGCCGTCGAGCTGTGACATCGAGCTCGATTCCCCGGTCTGTGCCACCAGCGCCTCCAGGTGCGGCCGTGCCAGCTCCCAGATGCCGAGGGCGGCGATGTACCCGGTCCCCAGCTCGAGCACCTTCGTCGTCAGCGTGTACAGGCCGTCGTTGGACCGCACGTACCCCAGCTGCTCGAGGGTCATCAGCAGGCGCCGGGCCGTCGGCCGCGGCAGCGACGTGCGGTCGGCTGCATCCGTGACCGACAGCGTCGTGGCGGTGGGGCTGAACGCCTTGATGATGGCCAAGCCGCGGGCGAGCGCTTCGACGAAGTCGGAGTTCGACGCGCCCGGCATGGGCGCATCCTCCCACGGCGGCGCGACCGCACCAAGCACCCGGATCGCCGCCGATCGACGATGAAAGGTCGAGCGCCATGACCCGAGACGCACCGCCGGACTCGCCCCGCGGCCCGCTGGCGGGCCTGGTCGTCGCCGACCTGTCCCGAGTGCTCGCCGGGCCCTACTGCTCGATGCTCCTCGGGGACATGGGCGCCACCGTCATCAAGGTGGAGGGCCCCGGGGGCGATGACACGCGCACGTGGATGCCGCCGGTGAAGGACGGGGTCTCCACCTACTACCTCTCCATCGGGCGGAACAAGCGGTCCGTCGTGCTCGACTTCCGGGACGCCGACGATCGCGCCCTGGCGGGCGAGCTACTGCGACTCGCCGACGTCGCCATCGAGAACTTCAAGCCCGGGAGTCTCCAGAAGTTCGGGCTCGACTACGAGACCGCCGCCAAGCGCAACTCTCGGCTCATCTACCTGTCGATCACCGGGTTCGGAACCGGGGAGGGGGCGTGGCTCCCCGGCTACGACCTCATGGTCCAGGCCGTCTCCGGCCTGATGAGCCTCACGGGCGACCCGGACGGGCCGGCGTTCCGGGCCGGCATCTCGGTGTTCGACGTCATGGCCGGCCTCCATGGGTTGATCGGTGTCCTGGCGGCGCTCCACCAGCGCCACGAGACCGGCCGCGGCCAGCACGTGGAGGTGAACCTGCTGTCGTCGGCGATGTCCGGCCTCGTCAACCAGACCGCGGCCTACACGGCCGGCGGCGTGGTGCCGATGAGGATGGGCAACGCCCACCCGAGCCTGTTCCCGTACGAGACCATGCCCACCGCCGACCGGGACATGATCATCACCGCCGGCAACGACCGGCAGTTCCGGGCGCTCTGCGAGGTGCTCGGGATCCCCGAGGTGCCCGACGACCCGCAGTTCGCCAGCAACGCCGATCGCACGCGCAACCGAGGGCCACTGCGCGCCGTCCTCGTGGCCGAGCTCGAGAAGTGGAACGCCGACGACCTGTTCGTGGCACTGAACAAGGCGGGCGTGCCCTGCGGGCCGATCAACACGATCGGCGAGGGCGTCGAGCTGGCCGAGTCGCTCGGGCTCGCGCCCCGCGTCGAGCTCGGCACCGGTGACCGGGCCGTGTCGCTGGTGCGCAACCCCATCGGGTTCGGCGACGCCGAACTGACCTACGACCTTCCGCCCCCCGAGCTCGGGGAGCACAGCGACGAGATCAAGGCCTGGTTGCGCGCCAGCCTCGAGCACCGGGACGCCGGGTGAGCACGGTGGAGGGCGCGGCCTACCGGACCGGCATCGGCACGTCCACTGCCGACACGATCACGCTGCTCGGCCACGATCTCGCCCGGGACCTGATCGGCCAGGTCAGCTTCGGCGAGCTGGCGTTCTGGCTGCTCACCAAGCGCCGCCCCACGCCGCCGGAGTCGGCCATGTTCGAGGCGGTGCTCGTCTCGCTCGCCGACCACGGGTTCACGCCCACCGCGATCGCGGCCCGCCTGACCTACACCAGCGCCCCGGAGGCGCTGCAGGGCGCCGTCGCCGCCGGCCTGCTCGGTGGAGGATCGAGGTTCCTCGGGGTGACCGAGGATGCGGCCCGCTTCCTGTCCGACGCGCTCGCGGGGCAGTCCCCGCGGCCCGACGACGAAGCGGGCTGGGACCGACTGGCCGTCGCCGTCACCGCCGCGACGACGGCGGCCGGCCGGTTCGTCCCGGGGCTCGGGCACCCGGTCCACAAGGTCGCGGACCCGCGCGTGCCGGTGCTCTTCGAGCTCGCCCGCCGCCACGACCGCTTCGGGGACCACCTCCAACTGTTCGCAGCCATCGGGCGGATGCACCCGGAGATCCTGGGCCGGACGCTGCCGCTGAACGGCGCCGGTGCCTGTGGCGCAGTCCTCGCCGACCTCGGTCTGCCCGCGTCGGTCATGCGCGGCGTCGCCCTCCTGGCCCGCTGTGCCGGGATCCTCGGCCACTTGGCCGAAGAGCAGGCCGATCCCGTCGGGATGGACATCTATCTGAGCGTCGACGGCAACGTCGATTATCGACCTTGACGCGACGGTCCTCGCGCCCGCTCTGTGGTAGCTTGACCGCCTGTCGGACATCGCGGCCGACGTGAACGGGGCCAAGAGGGGGAACACATGGCAGCTCCGACATATCCGACCACTCAGAGCGAACAAGCCGTCGCCGAGCCGGCACGGGTAGGGATCGCCGAGGCGTCCGCCTGGTGGTACGACTGGGTGAACCGGTACCGGGTGGGTGCGGCCGCGCTCGTCGGCGTGATCTCCACCCAGATCGCCACCTATTTCGGCTACGTCTTCCCGGCGTTCGGGCTCCCTAGGCTCCCGTGGCCGGCCTACAACGGCATCCTTGGGACACCGGCGGAGGGTTTCGACACGGCCAGCGCCTACTTCGTGGGCCAGTCGATCCACTTCGTGAACGGGATCGTCTTCACCATCCTCTATGCCGTGCTGGCGCTGCACGTGCTGCCGTTCCGCAACACGCATGGTGGCAACATCCTGAAGGGCCTCCTGTACAGCGTCGTGCTGACGGTCATCAGCGTCGGAATCCTCGTGCCCTATGCCTACGTGCCCAAGCAGGGTTACGGCCTCTTCCTCTTCGACGGGCCGGACGGCTGGAAGCTGCCGTTCGCCGTGCTGGTGTGGCACCTGATCTGGGGCTTCTTCATCGGCGTTCTGTACCAGCTCCGGGCGGCCAGGAGGGCATAGCCCACAGCTCCCGAGATTCGAGGCGTCACCCCGGCCGGCAACGCGCCGGTCGGGTGACGCCCCCGATCCAGGCACCCACGCCGCCGGGGTCCGTCCTGACGGCGCTCGTTCGCGCCAGGGAATGCGGACGTCACGCGCCGATAGGCTCCGGCCGCGATGGTCGCCGTCGCCCGGGTCCTGGCCTTTGTCGCCGGGGCGACGATCGTCATGGCCACCCTCGCCTCGGCGATCAAGACGGTGGTCGTGCCGCGCGCGGAGCCGGCGCTGCTGTCCCGATGGGTGTTCGTGCTGCTCCGCAAGCCGTTCGACGTGCTGGTCCGCCGGGCTGGCACATGGGAGGCCGCGGACCGCATCATGTCCCGGTTCGCGCCGTTCGCGCTGCTCACGCTGCCGCTGGTCTGGGTGGCTACCGTCCTCCTGGGTTTCATACCGATCTACTGGGCGCTGGGCCTCGACTGGCCGCGCGACGCGTTCGAGGAGTCGGGCTCGTCGCTGCTGACCCTTGGGTTCGCCGTCGATCATCACGGACCGGTGGTGGCCGCGATGTTCGTCGAGGCGACCATTGGCCTCGGCCTCGTCGCCCTCCTGATCAGCTTCCTGCCGACGATCTACCAGGTGTTCTCCCGCCGGGAGGTGCTGGTCTCGCAGCTCGATGTCCACGCGGGAACGCCCCCCACGCCCGTCGCCCTGTTCCGGCGGGCCCAGCTGATCGGCTGGATCGACTGGTTGGACGGCTTCTGGCTGGAGTGGGAACGCTGGTTCACCGAGGTCGAGGAGTCGCATACCTCGTATCTGTCGCTACCGTTCTTTCGCAGCCCGCACCCGGGACGGTCGTGGATCACGGCTGCTGGCGCAGTGCTGGACAGCGCCGCGTTGCGCCTATCGGCGATCGACATGCCGCGCTCCTGGCAGGCGCAGCTATGCATACGTTCGGGCTACCTGGCGCTCCGGCACATCGCCGAGCCCTACGGCATCCCCTTCGATCCCGACCCGGCCCCCACCGATCCGATCTCGATCACCCGGGATGAGTTCGACCAGGTGCTGCGGGAGCTCGCGGACATCGGCGTGCCACTCCGGGCCGACCCGGACCAGGCGTGGCGCGACTTCGCCGGCTGGCGTGTCAACTACGACACCGTGCTGTTGCCGTTGTCGAGCCTGGTCATGGCTCCGTTCGCGCCGTGGTCGTCCGATCGGGGCATCAACTACCGCGTGCACCTCATGCGGACCGGCGCCCGGCGCAGGGCCTGAGCGTCGGGTTCACGCCGACCGCCCGAGCCGCGGGCATTCGGGGGCCCGGTCCGGCAGCCGGGTATCGTCGATGCCACCCGCATCAGGGCGGACCCCGATGACTGACACATCCGAGCTAAGCACGACCGGCCGGACCCGACCGGCGGTCCGGGCACCGTCGTTGCTGCTGGGCGCGCTGGAACAGCGGGCCCTGGCCGAGCTGGTCGGATTCGGCGCGTCACTCCCCCTGTTTCGCCTGATGCCAGCCGGTGACGGGCATCCGGTTCTCGTCCTCCCCGGGTTCATGGCGAACGACTGGTCGACCGTGGCGCTGCGTTCGGTCCTCCAGTCCCGCGGCTACCAGGTCCACCGCTGGGGCCTCGGGAGGAACCTCGGCCCGCGGGCTACCACGGTGGACGGGCTCGTGGGCCGGCTCGACGCCATCCACCGTCACGACGGGCGCACGGTCAGCCTGGTGGGGTGGAGCCTCGGCGGCATCTATGCCCGCGCCCTGGCGCGCTGGCGACCACAGGCCGTGCGGCGCGTCATCACCCTCGGCAGCCCGTTCCGCATGCGGCCCGGGGACCGCAGCAACGCCTCCCGCCTGTTCGACCGGCTCAACCCTGGCCCCGGGCGATCCCGCCATGCCGCGATCGAGGAGCAGCCGCTCCCCGTGCCGTCGACGGCCATCTACACGCGCACCGACGGCGTGGCCCGCTGGCACCTGTGCATCGAGGCGGAGCATCCCCGTGCCGAGAACATCGAGGTCAGGGGCAGCCACTGCGGGCTCGGCCACAACCCGGCCGTCATCCTGGCGATCGCCGACCGGCTGGCGCAGCCGGAGGGATCCTTCCGCCCGTTCCGTCCGCCACGCGCCGCGGCCACGCTGTACCCGCCCCCGACGTGGTGGCGCGCCCCCGCCGACAGGGAGGGGGCGGCCTAGCGCGGGCGGCGGTCGGCGCCGCCGCCCGCGGGGCTCGGCTTGCGCTTGCCGCGGCTGGACTGAGCGGCGGGCGCGGCGGGGCGCTTCGCGCTCTTGCGGCGCGCGCCGTCGCTGCGGTGCCCGTTCGTCGGCAGCAGCTCGGTCAGGCCGTTGGAGATGCCGTTGACGAGAACGTCGATGTCGGGGGCGCAGTCGTAGTCGCCGGTCACGCCGAAGACGAGCTCGCCGTCGTAGGAGAAGATGGCCACGCCCACGCGGAGCGGCGCCGCGAGCGGCACGTACGGGCAGGCGCGCACCATCCGCCGCCCGCACAGGTACAGCGGGAACTGGGGCCCGGGCACGTTGGTCGTGACGGTGTCGAGCTGGCCCATCCGCCGCGCGGCGCGGGTGGCGACGCGGGTGCCGAGCGTCAGCAGCATCGGCGGCGCGAAACCCGACAGCGACGTCAGTGCCTCGCCGGCCACCGCCTGCTTGGACTGCTTGAGGTCGTCGAGTTGCGTGCTGATGGCCGCCAGCCGCTCGAGGGGATCGTCGACGCCGACCGGCAGCTCGGCGAACATCGCCGAGACCCGGTTCTCCATGGTGCCGTCGCCGTGGGCCGGGCCCGGCGCGGAGCGAGCGCGCACCGAGACCGGCACCAGGGTCCGGATCACCCGGCCGTCGGTCGCCTCACCCCGCGAGCGCAACAGGTCCCGGAACCCGCGGGTGATCAGCGCCAGGACCACGTCGTTGACCGTCCCGCCGTGGGCGGCCCTGATCCGCTTGATGTCCGCCAGGTCGGCGACCGTCCAGGCGTAGCGGCGATGCGGGCCGATGGGCCCGTTGAGGCTGGTCGGCGGCGTCGGCTTGACGATCCGGGACAGCGCCACCGATCCCGTGGCCAGCTCGCGCACCGCATCGAGGGTGTGCCTCGGGCGGCGGACGATCGACCCCGCCGCCCGTGCCTGCTCGTAGGGGCTCGTGAGCAGGTCGACGATCGCGTCCCGGGCCAGGCGGACCGGGCTGGGCTCGGGCCTCGGCCGCCATCCGTCGGCGACCGGCTCGGGCGCCTCGGGCGAGAGGTCGAGCAGCACCGCCAGCAGCTCGGCCCCCGACACGCCGTCGACGAGGCAGTGGTGGACCTTCGACACCATCGCCCAGCGGCGGTCCTCCAACCCCTCGGCCATCCAGATCTCCCACAGCGGCTTGCTGCGGTCGAGCCGCTGGGACATGACCCGGCCGACGAGGCGCCGCAGCTCGGCCTCGCCACCGGGCTCGGGGAGCGCCGTGTGGCGCACGTGGTACTCGATGTTGAAGTGCGGGTCGTCGACCCACACCGGGCGGCCCAACGACAGCGGGACCATGGCCACCTTCTGGCGGTAGCGGGGCACGAGTGCGAGCCGGCCGCCCACGGTGCCCGTCAGATCCTCGTACCTGGGGGGCGGGCCCTCGAAGATCCCGACGGAACCGATGTGCATGTGGTTCACGTCGTCCTCGATGTGGAGGAACGACGCGTCCAGGGGGCTCAGGCGATCCATCGGCGTTGCCTCCTCATCGGGGAGGCGCTTACCTCCCCGGGGCCATCCAATCAGCCCGTTCCGGCCGTGTCACCCGGATCGGAGCCGCTGGTCCAGTGCGGCGGCCTCAATGTCCAGGCGCCGCAGCAGCCCCGGAACGATGCGCCGCTCGGCGTTGCCGCCCACGATGGGCACGTCCACCACCAGCTCACCGTCCAACGTGCGCCGCGTGCCGGCGTCATCGGGCTCGATGACGACGTCGGCGCGGCCGTGGAGGCGCCGGGGGTCGGCCTCGGCCGCGAAGGTGAGCCTTCCGCCGCCGGTCCCCCGGTCGAGGCGCAACTCCTGGAGCCACGTCAACCGACGGCCACCGAGGAGGCGACGAGCGAGCGGGTCGAGGTGGCCCACGAAGTCGTAGCGCAGCCGCAACACGGTCTCGGACTGGTTGGGGTGCACGTCGACGTCGAGCAGTTGCAGGTCTGGTAGCCGCAGGCCGCGGTGGAAGTCCGGGTCGGTCAGGCCCGCGATCACGGCATCGACCGGTGCGGCGAACCGATGCTCGGCGGCGAAGTGCATGCGACATCCTGGCAGCTCGCGATCGGCACGATGCCGAGCCGTCATTCGGCCGCCGATGGATCCTGCGGGGGCAGGGTGGCGACGCCTACCCGCCTGTGATCAGCGGCCCGATGCTCGCCGCTGCGCTCGCCGCATCAGACGGCGCCGGCGGCGTCGGGTCACCTCGGTCGGGAACCGACCGGAGTGGTGGCCCCACGGCCACGACCCGGCTTGCATTTGGTAGGGGGTGGACCCGTAGAAGCTCATCGGGCTCTCCTTCTCACGTTCTCGGTCTGTTGTCGACGGTGCGGCGTGCGGGGCGCCTGAGCGAGCGATCGGAACCGATGCTCGTCAGGCGCAGATGTCGGCCAGCGTGTCCGGGAACCGGCGACCCTTCGAGACGGCGCCCATCCACTCGGATGCCGGCCGGCCCCGCAGGTAGGCGACCCGCCCGACGCCGTGCGGGCCTGCGACGCGCGGTTCGTGGAGCCGAACGGCATCCAGATGTCCCGTCGGGCAGCGCAGGTACCCAACGGGCCCGTCGCTGGTGTGGTGCAACGCAACGAGACTGCGCGTCTCCACGGGGAACGAGACGTCACAACTGACGCAGTAGAGCTTGAACATGCCGCCACCTCCTTGAAGGAACCTCCGCCGGACGTAGCCGACCACGGTTCCTTGACCGTCCGCGGACGTTCGGCTGACGCGGCCCCCGGGCCGGACGTCAGCGTGTGACCCTCGCCACGCTCTCCGGGCGATTTCAGCCCGCAGCCTCGTCGTATGCCTCGGTGAGGAGGTCGCGCAGGTCGTCGTCGAGGTCGGCGGGGTCGGCCACGTTGGCGACGTGGAGGTATCTCTCGCCGTACCGGACCACCTTCCGCACGATGGTCCGATGGCGTGCCGGGCGCCGCAGGTAGAAGGAGAGGGCGGTCCAACGTTGCAGGGGGCGTAGCTCTGCGAACTTGCGAGGGTTCTTCAGGAAGATCCCCACCGACACGGGCTCCACGTACACCGGGCCCACGCCTTCGAGGTGATGCACGACGGCGTCGAAGACCGGTCGCTCGTGCCGGGGCCCGGTGGCGAAGTACTCGTCCAGCGTCATGGCGGGCGCGCACTCGTGTGACTGCCGGGCGCGGCCGAAGCGGCGGCCGCAATCGGGGCAGGTCCAGGCCCGCATCCACCCCAGCCTGCCCCACCGAGCCGGCGCGTCAGTCGACAGGACGGATGTCGAGGCCGAACAGCTCCTCGAAGCGCGCGTAGTAGGTGGCGTCGTCGGGGGCCGCACCCAGTTCCAGCCAGTCCGCGTCGGTCATCCGCTCGCGGCCCTGGATGAGCTCCTGGGCGCCCCACGAGGTGACGTACCGGAGTCGGGGCTCGTCGGAGGTGGCGGCCCGGTGGATCACCTCGGCGACCTCGAAGGGGTCGGTGGCGACGGGGATCCCGGTGGCGTACATCTGGAACATGCGCTGGTAGGGGGCGTCGTAGGCCCCGGTCACGTGGGGAAAGTCGACGGACTTGGCAAATATGGCCGACTTGGTGATGCCCGGCTCGACGATCACCACCCGGATGCCGAACGGCGCCAGCTCCTGGGCCAGGCCCTCGCTGATGCCCTCGAGGGCCCACTTCGATGCGACGTAGGGCGACTGCGCCAGGGCGGCCACCCGCCCCACCACCGACGTGACGTTGACGATGGCGCCGCGGCCGCGCTCGCGCATGCCGGGCAGCACCGCCTGTGTGCAGCGGACGGCCCCACACAGGTTGACGTTCATGACGTCGAGGTAGTCGGACGGGCTGGTCTCCTCGACGACGCCGTTGCCGCCGACGCCGGCGTTGTTCACCAGGACGTCGACCCCTCCGGTGCGCTCGAGGATCTCGGCGAAGCCGCGGCGCACCGACTCGTCGTCGGCGACGTCGAGCTCGACCAGCTCGACCTCGACGCCGCGGTCGGCCGCCATCGCGCCGAGCTTGGTGGCCCGGCCGCGGTCGCGGACCGTCCCGATCACCGAGTAGCCCTTCCCGGCGAAATGGATTGCGGTGGCGCGCCCGATGCCCGAGTTCGCACCCGTCACGACCGCTACGGAGGCCATGCTCTCGACAGTAACGGCCCGCTCCGGGGCCGGTAGCCCGGTCCGGTGGTGGCCGTCCGGCGGTCGACCGCACAGCTACGGCCGGCTTCGCCCGAGAGGTAATCTGGACAGCTGTGCATTACCGGCCTTACTGTCGGGAACGTGACGACATTGCTGGCCCCGCCCTGGCCATCGCTCGTCGACACCGGGGGAGAGGCGTTCGGGCGGAACCGGGCCGACATGCTCGAGCAACTCGCCGTGATCGAGGAGCTGCTCGACGAGGCCGATGCCGGGGGAGGGCCGGCGGCCGCCGAGCGCATGCGGTCGCGGGGCAAGCTGCCGATCCGGGAGCGCATCGCCAACGTCCTGGACCCCGACAGCCCCTTCCTGGAGATCAGCGCCCTCGCGGGCTACGGCTCGGACTACACGATCGGCGGCGGCATGGTCGTGGGCGTCGGCGTGATCGCGGGCGTCGAGTGCGTGGTGATGGGCAACGATCCGTCGGTCCTCGGCGGTGCGCTCACGCCGTACGCCATCAAGAAGTGGATGCGGGCGATCGAGATCGCCCGCGACAACCGGATCCCCTACATCAGCTTCGTCGAGTCCGCCGGCGCCGACCTCCGCGTCGAGACCGGCGGCGGGGGCGAGGGTCGCCGCCGCCGGGCGCAGACCGAGCACTTCGCGGAGAGCGGCCGGGCCTTCTACGAGATGATCGAGCTCTCCAAGCTCGGGATCCCCACGGTGTGCGTGGTGTTCGGATCATCGACTGCGGGGGGCGCCTACCAGCCCGGCCTCTCCGACTACGTGATCGTGATCGACGAGCGCTCGAAGATCTTCCTGGCCGGGCCGCCGCTGGTGAAGATGGCGACCGGCGAGGAGAGCGACGACGAGACGCTCGGCGGCGCGCAGCTGCATGCCGAGGTGTCGGGCCTCGGCGACTACCTGGCCGTCGACGAGATGGACGCCATCCGCATGTGCCGCGAGGTGGTCTCGCACCTCAACTGGCACAAGGCGGGGCCGCCGCCCTCGCCCCGCGTCGAGGACCCGCTCCACGACCCCGAGGAGCTGCTGGGGCTCGTCAGCCGCGACCTGCGCCAGCCGGTCGACGTGCGCGACGTGATCGCCCGCGTGACCGACGGCTCGCGCTTCGAGGAGTTCAAGGCGCGTTACGGCGCCACCGTGGTGTGCGGCTGGGCGGCGATCCACGGCTACCCGGTGGGCATACTCGGCAACAACGGCGTGATCTACCCGGAGGGCGCCGAGAAGGCGGCGCACTTCATCCAGCTCTGCAACCAGAGCGACGTTCCGCTGCTGTTCCTCCAGAACATCACCGGCTACATGGTGGGGCGCGACTTCGAGGCGGGCGGCATCGTCAAGAAGGGCTCCCAGATGATCAACGCGGTCACCAACTCGACCGTCCCGCATTTGACCGTGATCATCGGCTCGTCGTACGGCGCCGGCACCTATGGCATGTCCGGGCGCGCCTTCGGCAACCGGTTCACGTTCCTGTGGCCGACGGCGAAGATCGCGGTGATGGGGCCGAAGCAGATCGCAGGGGTCATGTCGCAGGTCCGCCGGGCGCAGGCGGCCCGCAAGGGCACCGAGTTCGACGAGGAGGAGGACGCCAGGGTCGTCGCCGCCGTCGAGGCCATCCAGGAGAAGGGCTCACTGGCGCTGGTCGCCACCGGCGCCGTGAGCGACGACGGCATCATCGACCCACGGGACACGCGGACGGTGATCGGCATGTGCCTGTCGGTGGTCCGCAACCGGCCGGTCGCCGGCGCGACTGGCTACGGAGTCTTCCGCCTGTGAGCCGCCCGCTCACCGGCGTGCTGGTCGCGAACCGGGGGGAGATCGCCCGCCGGGTCTTTCGGACGGCGCGGTCCATGGGCCTCCGCTGCGTCGCGGTCTACATGGACGCCGATGCCGCGGCCCCGTTCGTGGCCGACGCCGACGAGGCGGTGCGCCTGGCCGGTGGCTACCTCGACGGGGCGGAGATCGTCGCCGCAGCCCTGGCCACCGGCGCCGACGCCGTCCATCCCGGCTATGGGTTCCTGGCGGAGAACGGCGCGTTCGCGGCCGCGGTCGCCGACGCCGGCCTGGCCTGGGTCGGCCCACCGCCGGACGTGATCGACGCGATGGGGGACAAGTTGGCGGCCAAGCGCGCCGCCGTCGACGCGGGTGTCCCCACGCTGTCGTCGTCGGACGATCCCGCTGCGGACGGCGACGTCGGCTACCCCCTGCTGGTCAAGGCGGCCGCCGGGGGCGGCGGCAAGGGGATGCGCATCGTGGACCGGCCGGACGACCTCCCGGAAGCGGTGGCTGCCGCCCGCCGGGAGGCCGCAGGCGCCTTCGGCGACGATCGTGTCTTCCTCGAGCGATACCTGGCGCGGGCCCGGCACATCGAGATCCAGATCCTCGGCGACCACCACGGCGGGCTGGTGCACCTGGGCGAGCGGGAATGCTCGATACAGCGGCGCCATCAGAAGATCATCGAGGAGTCGCCGTCGTCGGGCGCCGTCGACGAGGAGCTGCGGTCCGCCATGGGCGATGCCGCGCTGCGGCTGGCCCGCGCCCTCGACTACCGGTCGGCGGGCACGGTGGAGTTCCTGCTCGACGACGCCACCCACGAGTTCTTCTTCCTCGAGGTCAACACCCGGCTGCAGGTCGAGCACCCGGTCACCGAGGAGGTCACCGGCATCGACCTGGTCCGCGAGCAGCTGCGCATCGCCGCCGGCGAGCCGCTCGGCTATGGGCAGCGGGCGATCACGTTCCGCGGCCACGCGATCGAGGCCCGCCTCTACGCCGAGGACCCCGGCGCCGGGTTCCTCCCGGCCACCGGCAGCCTGGCGGCGTTCGCCCCCGCGCCAGAACCCGAGGTGCGCTGGGACTCCGGGGTGGAGGCCGGATCGGTGGTGGGCGTGGACTTCGACCCGATGCTCGCGAAGGTGGTCGCCCACGCGCCGACGCGGGGCGAGGCGGCCGTCCGGTTGGCCCGCGCGCTCGAGCGCCTCCACCTCGGCGGCGTGACCACCAACCGCGAGTTCCTGGCCGCCGCCCTACGGCACCCGGCCTTTCTCGCCGGCGACACCACCACCGACTTCATCGACCGCGTCGATCCCCCCGCCACGCTGGACCTCGACGACGAGGAGCTCGGGCGCGTCGCCACGCTGGCGGCGCTGTGGGTGCAGGGCGACAACCGGTCACGGGCGTCCGTGCTGTCGGCGATGCCGAGCGGCTGGCGCAACGCGCGGCTCCCGGCTCAGCGGGTCACCCTCGTGCACGGCGACCGCACCGTCACGGTGCGCTACCGGGCCCGGCGCGACGGCAGGTTCGCGCTCGGCGGCGTCCACGCCGGCGGCGCCGACCCCGACGGGGCCGACGGTGCAGATGCCGACGCAGGCGGCGCCGACCCCGCGGGGGCCGACGGCGCGGATGCCGACGGCGGCTCCGCCCGGGTCCATCGCTGGACGCCCACGAGCATCGACGCCGAGGTCAACGGGCGGCGTGCGACCGCATGGGTCACGCGGGACGGGGATCGGATCCATGTGCAGGCCCCCGGGGGGACGGTGGCGTTCGAGGTCGTCCCCCGCTTCGTGGCCCCGGGAACGGCCGCCGCGACCGCGGGCGGCCTGGTGGCGCCCATGCCGGGGATCGTGCTCGACGTCCGTTGCGCGCCCGGCGACGTGGTCGACGCCCGGCAGACCCTGGTGGTGCTCGAGGCGATGAAGATGGAACACCACGTGCAAGCCCCCGCCGACGGGGTCGTCGGGGAGGTGAGGGTGGCCAAGGGCCAGCACGTCGAGAACGGGGCCCTCCTGCTCGTCCTCGAGCCGGTCGAGGACGACGGCCGGGAGGGGCGCTAGATGGCGGACCCCATCCGCATCGCCAACTGCTCGGGCTTCTACGGTGACCGCCTCTCTGCCGCCCGGGAGATGGTGGAGGGCGGGCCCATCGACGTCCTCACCGGCGACTGGCTCGCCGAGCTCACGATGCTCATCCTCGCCCGGACCCGCGCCAGCCGGGGCCCCGGGGGCGGCTACGCCCGGAGCTTCGTCGCCCAGATGGAGCAGGTGATGGGCACCTGCCTGGACCGGGGCATCAAGGTGGTGTCGAACGCCGGGGGGCTCGACCCGTCGGGGTGCGCGGAGGCGGTGGGCGAGGTCGCCGACCGGCTGGGCCTGTCTCCCACGATCGCCTACGTCGACGGCGACGACCTCCTGCCGCGGCTCGAAGAGCTGACGGCGGCCGGGGTCGACCTCTCCCATCTCGACACCGGCGAGCCGGTGGGGGACGTCGCCCGGTTCGTCACCGCCAACGCGTACCTCGGGTGCTGGGGCATCGTCGAGGCGCTCGGGCGGGGCGTGGACATCGTCGTGACCGGCCGCACCACCGACGCCGCAGTGGTCTGCGGCCCGGCGGCCTGGCACCACGGCTGGGCCCGCGACGACTGGGATGCTCTGGCCGGCGCGGTGGTCGCCGGCCACGTCATCGAGTGCGGCACGCAGGCAACCGGCGGCAACTACTCGTTCTTCACCGAGGTGCAGGGCATGACCCGCGTCGGCTTTCCGTGGGCCGAGATCGCCGCCGACGGCTCGTCCGTGATCGGCAAGCACGAGGGCACCGGCGGTGAGGTGTCGGTCGGCACCGTCACGTCGCAGCTCCTCTACGAGATCGCGGGTCCCGCCTACCTCGGGCCCGACGTCAACACACGGTTCGACACGATCCGGATCGAGCCCGACGGCCCAGCGCGTGTGCGCCTCCACGGCGTGCGCGGCGAGCCGCCGCCGCCGACGCTGAAGGTGGCCATGAACGAGCTGGGCGGCTACCGCAACGACATCGCCGTGGCGCTCACCGGCCTGGACATCGAGGCCAAGGCGCAGCTGGTGGAGGACGCGTTCTGGGCGGCGTGCCCCTACAAGCCGGAGGACTTCGCGAGTGTCACTGCGCGGGTGGTCCGCACGGACAAGGCCGATCCGGCGACCAACGAGGAGGCGGTGGCGGCCTGGCGACTGACGGTCAAGGACCCCGACGAGCGCAAGGTGGGCCGCGCCGTGTCCAACGCCATGGTCGAGCTCGGCCTCGCCACCATCCCGGGGTTCTTCGGCCTGTCCGGCGGACCCCGCGAGGCCCGGCCATACGGCGTCTTCCGGCCGGCGCTGGTGCCGGCCGACCTGGTGCCCCAACGCGTGGTGGTGCTGACCACGGGCGAACGCACCGTCGTCGAGTCCACGGCTCCCCTCGCTCCGCCGGCGAGAGGCGCTGTGGACCCCGCACCGGGCCTGGACGCCAGGGCGCCCGGCGGACCCACGGTGCGGGCGCCGCTGGGACGGGTCGTCGGCGCGCGCTCGGGCGACAAGGCCGGCAACGCCAACCTCGGCGTCTTCGCCCGCACCGACGAGTCCTGGGCCTGGCTCGACGGCTTCCTCACCGTCGACCGGCTCCGGCAACTGCTGCCCGAGACCGCCGGCCTCGACGTCGACCGCCATCGGCTGGCCAACCTGCGCGCCCTCAACTTCGTCATCCACGGCATCCTCCAGGAGGGCGTGGCGGCCTCCACGCGCCAGGATGCGCAGGCCAAGAGCCTGGGCGAGTGGCTGCGGGCGCGGGTGGTCGAGCTGCCGGCGGCGCTGCTCGCCGACGGCCCATGACCAGCGTCGTCGTCGACGAGATGCGGCGGCGCCTGGGGGCGGTGCGGCGGCCCCGACCGATCATGGGCCGCGACCGTGAGCGCGCGCTGACCGACCGCCAGCGGGAGCTCCTCGACCAGATGGAGCACTTGTTCGCTGGCGGGTTCGCGACGCTGACCATGGCGGAACTGGCGGCACGCCTGAACTGCTCGCTGCGCACGCTCTATGCGCTGGCCCCCAGCAGGGACGAGCTCGTCCTGGTGGTGGTCGACCGCAACCTGTGGCGCGTCGGGCGGGCGGCGCGCGACGCCCTCCGCGAGGACCTGGCGCCACTCGATGCGGTGCGCGCCTACCTCGAGGCGGCGACGGTAGCCGTGAGCGACTGGACCGAGGCGTTCGCCCGCGACCTGGCGGCCGTCCCGGCGGCGCAGCAACTCGAGGAGGGCCACAACGAGTACCTCTTCGACGTGACCCGCACGCTGCTCGACCTGGCCGTCGAACGGGGCGACATCGCCGACGTCGACACCGCCGCCGTCGCCCGGGTCCTCGCCGGCCTCGGTCGGTTCTTCTCCCGGCCCCGGGTGATCTCCAGCCTGGACTCGTCGCCCAAGGAGGCGGCCGACGAGGTGGTCGATCTGGTGTTGCGGGGCCTGCGCAGCCGAGCCGGGGAGGCGAGGACGACGGGGAGGATGACCGGATGACCGATGTGCAACAGGTGGCGGCCGACCTGCGAGCCGAGCAGGGCGCCCTCGATGCGATCGCGGCCGGCCTGACCGCAGAGCAGTGGCGGCTGGCGACCCCGAGCCCGGGCTGGACGGTGGCGGACCAGATCGGCCACCTGACGTACTACGACGGGGCGGCCGCAACCGCGATCGAGGACCCGCCGGCGTTCAAGGAATCGGTCGCCGAGCTCCTCGCCGATCCGGGCCGGATCGACGACCTGACGCTCCACCGCCACCTGGCACCGCGCGAGCTGGTCGACACCTGGCGTGCGACGCGCCGCCGCCTGGCGCGCGCGGCGGCCACCCTCGACGACGACCGGCGGGTCGAGTGGTATGGGCCGTCGATGGGCGCGAAGTCGTTCCTCACGGCCCGGCTGATGGAGTGCTGGGCCCACGGCCAGGACGTCGCCGACGCCGTCGGTGCGCAGAGGCAGCCCACGGACCGGCTCCGCCACGTCGCCCAGCTCGGGTTCATCACGCGCGGCTGGTCGTACGTGAACCGCGGGCTCGAGCCGCCCGCCGGCGACGTGCGAGTCGAGCTCGCCGGGCCCTCGGGGGACTTCTGGCGCTTCGGCGCCGAGGACGCCGCCGACGTCGTGCGCGGTCCCGCGGAGGACTTCTGCCTCGTGGTCACGCAGCGCCGCCACGTCGACGACACCGCGCTCGAGGTCAGCGGACCGCTGGCCCGGGACTGGCTCGCGAAGGCCCAGGCGTTCGCCGGTCCGTCCACCGACGGCCCGAGGCCCGGGGAGAGGCCGGGCAGGAGGAGCCGAGGATGAGCGTGATCGAGACCGCCCTGGACGGCAGGGGTGTGCTCACCGTGACGCTCGCGGACGAGGCCAAGCGCAACGCTCTCAGCGCCCGCCTCGTCGGCGAACTGAGCGAGGCGCTCGACGCCGCGGACGCCGACCCGAAGGTGCGGGTGGTGGTGCTCACCAACCGGGGCCGGGTGTTCTGCGCCGGCGCCGACCTGTCCGAGCGCTCGGCGGGGACCCCGGGCGGCGACGACGATCGGCCGGCGGCGGTGCGCCGTCCCGAGGACCTCTTCGGCCGGTTCGCCCGGTCGCCCAAGCCGTACGTGGGGAGGATCGCGGGCCATTGTGTCGCCGGGGGCATGGGGCTCGCCGCCGCCATGGACATATCCATCGCCGCGGAAGACGCCAGGTTCGGGTTCACCGAGGTGCGCGTCGGCGTGGCGCCGGCGGTCATCTCCGTGGTCTGCCTGCCCAAGCTGCGCCCCGCCGACGCCCGGGCCGCGTTCCTCCGGGGCACGCGGTTCCCGGCGGCCGACGCCGCCCGCATGGGCCTGATCAACGCCGCGGTGCCCGCGGACCGGCTGGACGGCGAGGTCGCCGCGGCCGTCGACGACCTGCTCGCGGGGGGCCCCGGCGCGCTCGCGGCCTCCAAGCGGCTGCTCGCCGAGGTGCCAGGGATGCCGGTGGACGAGGCGTTCTCGTGGACCGGCGCCCTGTCGGCGGAGCTCTTCGCCGGCGACGAGGCGAGGGCCGGCATGCTGGCCTATCTCGAGAAGCGGCCGGCACCGTGGCTCGCTGCCGTGCCGGACGGGAACATCCCCGAGCAAGGAGGCTGATCATGCGCACCGCCGTCACCGAGATGTTCGGGATCGACGTGCCGATCTTCGCGTTCAGCCATTGCCGCGACGTGGTCGCCGCCGTCACCAGGGCCGGCGGCATGGGCGTGCTCGGTGCGGTCGCCCACTCGCCCGAGCAGCTCGAGATCGACCTCGACTGGATCGAGGCCGAGATCGGCGATCGGCCGTACGGCGTCGACCTGATCGTTCCGATGCGCTATGCGGGATACGAGGCGGGGGGCCTGTCCATCGATGACGTCCGCGCCCTGATCCCGCCGCAGCACCGGGCCTACGTCGCCGACATCCTCCGCCGATACGACGTGCCCGAGCTGCCCGACGACGCCGGGCCGGCGGGGGAGCAGCCGTCACGCGACGGCCTCGTCGGCGATGCCGGTGCCGGGATGATCTTCTCGGCCGAGCGCGCCGACCCCCAGCTCGACATCGCGCTCGCCCACCGGACCGCGCTCGTCGTCAACGCCCTCGGGCCACCCACCGAGCACATGATCGAGCGCGCCAAGGCCGAAGG
>Ga0081538_10000656_pt1 | contig 38278 bp, 38 predicted proteins | sample TabmetS5T2R1_FD_71022 | JGI IMG/M metagenome (GOLD analysis project Ga0081538, IMG submission 71022) | Tabebuia heterophylla rhizosphere microbial communities from the University of Puerto Rico - S5T2R1 | ecosystem: Host-associated > Plants > Roots > Rhizosphere ...
AGAGGGGGTCCGTGAAGTTGCGGCCAACATATGGCCGCAACTTGTTGGACCCCCCTTTTGCTCGACCGCGAGGCAGCCCACCTCCTGCGGCCCTCCTCGACCCAGTTCGGCGCGTCCTCGTTCCAGCTCTCACGCGTCCGGGCCGCGTGCCCGCTCAGCGGTGGACTTCGGCCCTCTGGCGGGGGATACTCGCTCGCCATGTTCAGGAGAGTGGCGGTGGGCACGGACGGCTCGGCGACGGCCGCGGAGGCCGTGGAGGCGGCGATCGAGATCGCGCGTCGCTTCGAGAGCGAGCTCGTCCTGCTGGGCGTGTTCCGGGACAGCGACGGCCCGCCCGGCGACGAGGACCCGGAGCTGCAGTGGGCCTCGAGCCCCACGGCCCGGCTGCGCGAGGTCCTGGACCGCACGGAGGCGGAGATGAGGCGCTCCGGCGTCGAGTGCCGGACGCTGACCGGCGAGGGCGAGCCGGGCGAGGTGCTTGTGCAGCTCGCCGAGGCATGCGAGGCGGACGTGCTGGTGATCGGCAACAGGGGCATGCACCGGCGGGTGCTGGGGAGCGTCCCAAACACCGTCACCCACCGAGCGCCGTGCTCGGTGTTCGTGATCAAGACCACCTAGAGCTCGTCGCGCTCGGGTTCGCCGTCCCGAGCGGGCGCTCAGAAGGGTCGAGGCCCGGTGATCCGGCGTGTGCCGCCGTCCGGCAGGCGCACGAAGACCTGCCAGGAGTAGTACGAGAGGAAGGCGGCCGGGTCGCGCCGGATCCGGCCGGCGTAGGCGAGCACCGCGCGCACGTAGAGGTCCGAGGGGTTGTAGGCGTAGAGGGCGCCGATGAGGTCGCCGGGGGCGCCCGAGGCGCGCAGGTAGTTGGCGGCGCCCATGATCGCGTCGTGCGGGTCGTTCACGTCGCCGCCCATGCCGTACGCGCGCCAGGTCGAGGGGATGAACTGCATCGGGCCCTGAGCGCCGGCGGCGCTCGAATTGCGCATGCGCCCGAAGGCCGACTCGACGAAGTTGACCGCGGCGAGCACGGGCCACCCGACGCCGAAGCGCCGCTGGGCCTTGCGGTAGTGGGCGAGCAGCTGCCGCGGCGGCTCTGGCGCGCCGGTGCGGTAGCGGCCGGGCGTGGGAGGCGTGATCTCTCCGAGGCCCCGCCGCGCGCGGATGGTGGCGCGAGCGTGGGCGGCTACCCCGCGGGGCAGGCGCGGCAGGACATCGCGCGCGAGCGCCGGCCGGGCGGTGAGCAGCAGATGGATGCGCTGTTGATGAAGCGCCCACAGCGTGACCTCGCGCGGCGGCGGATAGGCGCCCAGGTCGCCCTCGGCCCGCCAGCGGTCGACGGCGGCCGCCAGGGCGGCGTCGGTGGCGGCGAGGCGCTCCGCGAGCGCCCGCGGCTCGCGCGGGATGACGGCCTTCACCCGCGGCGCGCCTTCCGGCGCCGGGACGGCCTCCTGGCTCCGCTGCGCCGTGCCGGGCGCGACCGGAGCGTCCGAGTCGTCGCTGCAAGCGGCCAGGCAGCCCGCCAGCGCCAGCACGCATGCAAGTGCCCGTCTCATGTGGAGGCTCCTACCCAGGTCTGGTCCGGTAGGTCGAGATCGTGACGGATGCGGTAACCGGCCTGGCCTCATCGCGCACGTCCGGCGTGACATGGCGAGCGCTCGGCCCCATGGCGACCGCGTTCCCCACATCGGCGGCCGCCAGCCTCAGGGACCACTCGCGCTCGACCCGCCGTTCCAGGTCGAGGTGCGCGTCGAGCTTCGCCCCGAGACGCTCCTGCTTGCGCTCGTCCACAGTGATGAGCCCGAGCTCCTCGACCAGCTCGGTCAGGTGCCGGCCGGTCGGCGTGACGACCACGAGCGCCCCATCCGGGTGTAGGACGCGGGCGATCTCGGGCCCGTTGCGAGGTGCGAACACGCTGAGGACGAGGGCGGCAACCGAGTCGCGCACCGGCAGGGGGCGCCAGACGTCGCAGGCCACGGCGGCGATGCGCCGGTGCGCCCGGGCCGCGCGGCGCAGGGCATGCTTCGACAGGTCGAGAGCGAGGCCGGCGCGGCCGGGAAGCCGATCGAGCACCCGGGCGAGGTACCAGCCCGTACCGGCCCCGAGGTCGACGACGCAGCCCTGCGGAAGCCCGGCGCGCCCGGCCTCCTCCCCCAGGGCACGGGCCAGCGGGGCGAAGTGGCCGGCCCCCAGGAACGCCTCGCGGGCGGCCGCCATCTCCGCCGTGTCGGCACTCCCCAGCCGGGCGTCGCCGGGGAGCAGGCTCACGTAGCCGCTTCGGGCCACGTCGAAGGAGTGCCCGTTCGAACAGGCCACGCTGCCCGCGGTCCGCGAGAGCGGTCCGGAGCAGTGGGGACAGGCCAGCAGGTGAAGTGCGTCGTCGAGCATCCGGGCCCCTCAGCCGTCGTCGCAACGTCGGCCGTGCTCCACGATGCGCTCCGGGGCGAAGCGGGTCGAGAGCCGCATGAACCCAGGCTCGGTGGCGATCACCCTCGTCCACCGGCCGGCCGGCTCCACGCAGCCACCGGCGGCCAGCCAGTATGGCGTCCAGCGCACGCGCACCAGCGCGGCCCCGGGCCGCTTCACGTCGAGTAGCAGCTCGTCCGAGCCGAACTGCTCCAGCACGACGTTCGCCCGTCCTTCCGGGATCACCATCGGCGCCGGGAGAAGCACCTCGTACACGCGCCACTCCTTCGAGCGCCAGCGCAGGCGCAGGTACGGCAGCCCCTCTTCGATCAGGGCGCGCTCGGCGTACGAGCTGCGGTCGGGCTTCGCGCTCGGCAGCGCCACGTAGCGCACCGCGTTCTCCGCCAGCCAGCTCGCGTAGGTGAGGCGGTTCAGGTCGCCCCGGTAGAAGACGGGGTTGCGGCCGGTGTCGAGCTGACGCTGCCAGCCGCGGGCGAGCGGCACGAGCGAGGCCACCTCGGCGTTCTCCCAGCGGCTGCTCGTGAAGGGGATCTCGACGCGGCGCTGGTCCGGCAGCGAGGCGAGGAAGAGACGCAGGGGCTCGAAGTAGCCCGACTCGGCGGCGGGATCGCGGAGCGCCTTGTCGATGTCGCGGATCGCCGAGGTCCACTGCCAGTAGCCGAGCAGCCCGAAGCCGGCCAGCGCCACCGCCAGCAGTGGAAGCGAGGGCCGGCGCAGGCGGTCCCACGCGGCGCACAGCAGGAGCGGGCCGCCGAACAGCATGCCGAGCCGCGACGCTGTGCCTCCCATCGGCGTCTCGAACGCCACCGCAACCGTGGCGCCGGCCGCGTAGAGCAGCGCCCCCGCCCGGAGCGCCCGCTCCTCCCGCGGCAGCACCACGAGACACGCCGCGCAGAACAGCGGGATCGGCAGGTAGGCGCTGAACGGAAAAGGCGCCCACCCGCCCTCCGGGAACGCGAGCGACAGGAAGACCGCCGGCGCCAGAGCCGCAAGGCCGACGGCCGCACCGCTCAGGCTCAGCCGGCGGCCCCGGTCGTCCCTCGCCGTGATCGCGAAGGCCAGCCCGGCGAGGACCGTGAAGAGGCCCGCCACGGGGCTCGCGAGCGTGCTCAGGAAGGCGAACGCCGCCGCGACGCCGGGGCGCCGGCGCTGGAGGGCGAGGGCCGCCGCCAGCCCGAACGCCGTGCCGAGGGCGAACGGCAGCCGGCTCGTGGCGAGCAGGGTGACCGTCCCCAGGCCCAGCCAGAGCGCCCCCAGCCGCGCCCGCTCCGCGCCGAAGTGGCCCCGCGCCAGTTGCTCGAAGAGGGCCGCGCAGGCCACGCACGACACCACCAGCACGACCCGCGGGCCGAGCAGCCACGACACGGGGCCCGACAGCACGCTGTACGCGGGCGTGTGATGGCCGCCGTACCACTGGCCGTTCCAGATGGTGAAGCCCTCGCGCGCGAACAGCTCGGCGCGGAACACGTGCACGGCGAGGTCGCCGGGCCGCGGCTCGAGCACGAGGTAGAGCAGCCCGAAGGCCAGCGCGAGCGCGCTCGGCGCGACCGTCCAGGCGGGGACCGCGAGGCGCCGGCGTGCCGGAAGGACCGCTGTGCCCACGCCGCCTCAGGGTAGGCGACCGAGGCCGCGCACCGTCTCTTAGGCCAGAATGATCCGCATGGGAAGCCGCAGCCGGCGGCGGGCCCGGCGGGGCGAGCAGGCCGCCGCCGCGCCCGCCACCACCACGGACTACCGCGACGAGGAGGGCGGCGTGCTCACGCTGCGCGACGACCTGAGCGCCGGCACGATCCGCAGACTGGCCGACCTCGACGCCAAGCCGGCGGCTTCGGCCGAGGACCGCTGGCAGCGGCGCGTGGAGTTCCTGTTCGAGCGCCTGGCCGTGCGGTGGGAGATCGCGGGGCTGCCGCTCGAGGGCCAGAAGGAGCTGCTGGGCCGCTACCGCATGGCGAGCTCGGGCGAACGGCAGCGGGTGAGGAAGGCGCTGGCGGAGCACCTCGCCGCCCGGCACCCTGAGATCGACCTCTGACGACACCAGGCTGCCGTAGCCGCCGACGCAGCGGCCGCAGCGGTAGCCAGAATGGCCGCGGTGAGCTTCCCCACGATCGAGTTCGCGGTCTTCTTCGTGATCGTCTTCATCCTGTCGTGGGCGCTCATGCCCCATCCACGGGCCTGGCGTCCGTTCATCCTGGTCGCCTCCTACGTCTTCTACGGCTGGGTGGACTGGCGCTGGGTGCTGTTGCTCGTCGCCTCGAGCCTCGTGAACACGGTCGCGGCGCAGGTGATCGCGCGGACTCCCTCGCAGCAGACGCGAAAGCGCGCGCTGATCGCGGCCGTCGTCTTCGACCTCGGGCTGCTGTGCGTCTTCAAGTACCTGGGGTTCTTCGTCTCGGAGTTCGACGAGGCGTTCGACTCGATCGGCCTCGGGTCGCCCCTGCCGCTCGTCCAAGTGGTGCTCCCGATCGGCATCTCGTTCTTCACCTTCCAGGCGATCTCCTACGTGGTCGACGTGTACCGCGGGGATACGAGGGCGACCTCACTCGGCGACGTCGCGATCCTCCAGGCCTTCTTCCCCCATCTCGTGGCGGGACCGATCGTGCGCGCAAACGAGCTGCTTCCCCAGCTGCGCACCCCGCGAGACCCGCGCGAGGTGCTCGCCGGCCCCGGGCTGTTCCTCGTGGCGGGCGGGCTCGTCAAGAAGACCGTGGTGGCCGACGAGCTGGCGCGCAACGTCGTGGATCCCGTGTTCAACGACCCGGGCGCCCACTCCGGGCCCGAGGTGCTGCTCGCCATCTACGGGTTCGCCGCGCAGATCTACTGCGACTTCTCGGGCTACACGGACATGGCGATCGGCCTGGCGCTCCTGCTCGGGTTCGTGCTCCCGCAGAACTTCAACCGGCCCTACCTCGCGCTGAGCCTCCAGGACTTCTGGCGGCGCTGGCACATGACGCTGTCGCGCTGGCTGCGCGACTACCTGTACATCCCGCTCGGCGGCAATCGCGACGGCCCGCGCAGGACCTACCGGAACCTGATGCTCACGATGCTGCTGGGCGGCCTCTGGCACGGCGCCGCCTGGACCTTCGTGATCTGGGGAGGCATCCATGGCGGCGCTCTGAGCGCGGAGCGCTGGGCGCGTGAGCGCTGGCCGGGCATCCACGTGCCGGCCTGGGCGGCGTGGCTCATCACCTTCAACGTGGTGTGCCTGGCCTGGGTGTTCTTCCGCTCCCCCGACCTGTCCACCGCGTTCGGCATGCTGGGCCAAATCACGGCTGGCGGACCTTCCCCGCTCGTGACCCTCCCTATGGTGTTCCTGACGGTGGCCGCGATCGCTGTCCAGGCCGTGCCCACCCGCTTCTGGGAGCGCGGCGAGGCGTGGCTCGTCACTCGTCCGGTGGCCGCCCAGGGCGTGGCGCTCGGCGTGCTGATCGTGGTGGCGGACGCCGCCGTCGGCCAAGAGGGCGTCGCCCCGTTCATCTATTACCAGTTCTGATGCCGCCCCGATTTCGCAAAGACCTGACCATGCCCGCCGGGCGCGTGCTCGGCGTGATCGTGATCGCCCTGTTCGTCGCGCTGCTGTTCAACTCGGAGGCGATCGTGCGGGCCGGGGAGAGCATGCAGGAGGGGACCACGCGCGACGTCGTGCTGTCCGTGGCCCGACCGCTCGACGACGCGGCCGGCGCCGTCGGGCTGCACCTGCCGCGCGAGGGGCTCGACCTCGCCTTCGGGCAGGAGGACAAGACCGCCGAGGGCACCGAGCTCGAGAAGGGCTCGACGGCGATCCTGCGGCCGAACCGGCGAAAGGACGAGCAGCAGTCCTACGTGCAGCCGAGTCCGGAGGACCCGGTCGATGTGTTCGTCACGGGCGATTCCCAGGCGGAGTTCATCGGTCAGCTCCTGACCGACGAGCTTTCGGACGATCTGTTCGACGTGGAGATCGCGGCGCGCAACTCCACCGGGCTCACGAATCCCGAGTTCTTCAACTGGGAGCTGAACGCCCAGCAGGAGATCGCCGCCCGGGCGCCCGACGCGGTGGTGATGGTGATCGGAGGGAACGACGGCTTCAACATGCTGGTGGGCGATCAGCTGTACGGCTGGACCGACCCCGAGTGGCAGACCGAGTACGCCCGCCGCGCCGCGGTGGTGATGCGCGAGCTGTCCTCGGACGGCGAGCGCCCCGTCTACTGGGTGCCGCCGCCCACCGCGCGCGACGACGAGCAGAACGCGATCTACGAGACCCAGAACGACGCGGTGGCAGAGGCCGCAAAGGCGGTCCCAGGCGCGCGCTATGTGGACATCTTCAACACGATCAACGGCGGCGAGTACAGCGACGAGCTGACGATCGACGACGACCGGGTGCTGGCCCGCCAGTCCGACGGCATCCACTTCACCCGCGAGGGCGCCGTGGTGCCGGTCCGTCTTATCCTGCGCGCGATGGCAAGGGACTACGAGGCGCTGCGCGGTGCGGGGCCTTAGCTTGATCGCGCTCTGTGCGCTGCTCTGCGCGCCGGCCTCGGCCGATGCCCTGAGCAAGCGCCTGCTCGTGAACGGCGACTCGCTGGCCGTGGGCACGAAGCCCTACATCCCGCGCGAGCTCGAGGGCTGGAAGGTCACCCAGTCCACCGCCGTCAGCCGCCACGCCTACGAGGGTGCCGACGTGATGCGCTCATACGGCCGCAAGCTGCCGCGCGTGATCCACGTCAGCCTCGGCACCAACGACGACCCGAGGCAGGTGGAGGGCTTCCGGGCGGCCGTCGACGACGTCATGGCGGCGGCCGGCGAGCGGCGCTGCGTGGTCTGGACGAACATCGTCCGGCCGCCGTACAAGGGGACGAGCTACGGCGGTTACAACCGCGCGCTCGCACGCGCGGACCGCCGGCGGGACAACCTGCGGATCGTGAACTGGGCCCGCATGGTGGAGCGCAACCCCGAGTGGCTGGCCGAGGACGGCGTGCACGTGTCGGCCGAGGGCTACCGGGCCCGGGCCAGGGCGGTGGCCCGGCAGGTGCGCCGCTGCCGGCCCTCTTCGTGACCGCCCGCGGCTTGAGCTCCGCTCGCGCCGGCCCGCGCGTCAGGGCGTGGTCTGACGGCGAGCAATTAAGGGGGTTCAACAAGAAACGGCCACATTGCGGCCGCAACTTGTGGAACCCCCTTTACTGCAGCCTTGCGCCAGGGTCCGACCCCCTCAGTTCAGCGAGGGATCGGCGGGCATCGTCGCCATGAGCCGGTAGCTCCCGCCCTTGCGGCGCAGCGCCTCGGACCAGATGTCCCCGTCCTCGAAAGGGTCCTCGGGCCGCGCCGGCAAAACGAGCCACGCCTCCGCCTCGAGCTCGTCGTCGAGCTGCCCGGCCGACCAGCCCGCGTAGCCCGCGTAGACGCGCACGCGGCGGAGCGACTCGTTCTCGGCGTCGGGGTCGAGCGTGCCCAGCGAGCCCACCACGTGCATGCCCGCCTGGCCCACGTCGTCGAAGTCGCCGAGCGCGACGACCGACTGCGGCGACACCGGCCCGCCGATGCGGACCAGCTCCTCCGGCTCGGCGAGCGACGCCAGCGCGGGCACCGCCTCGGCCACCCTCGTCTCGGACTCCCGGTTGAGGACCACGCCCATCGCGCCCTCCTCCGAGTGCTCCAGCACCAGCACCACGGTGCGCCGGAAGTAGTCGAACAGCGACGGCGCCGCGATCAGGAGCTGCCCTCTGAGGCTCTCGGCCACGAGTACATTCTCACGCAGATGCGCGTTCTGGCCGTCGTCCACTACAGCAGGGCCGCTGCCGGCGTCTTCGCCGAGCCGGCGGCGGCGGCCGGCCACCAGCTCGTGGAGTGGCTCCCCCACGAGCAGCCGGCGCCCGCGCACGACGGCTTTGGGGCGGCGCTGGTGTTCGGCGGGCCGATGAACGTGGACGAGGAGCACGCGCACCCGTGGCTGCGGGCCGAGAAGCGCTTCCTGCGCGAGCTGCTCGACCGCGGCACGCCGACCCTCGGCGTATGCCTGGGCTCCCAGCTCGTCGCGGAGGCGGCCGGCGGCCAGGTGCGGCGCGCCGAGCGGCCCGAGATCGGCTGGCACGAGATCGAGCTGACGCCGGAGGGCCAGGCCGACTCGCTGCTGGGCGTGCTGCCGGAGCGCTTCGAGAGCTTTCAGTACCACCACTACGAGTGGCTCGAGCCTCCGGGCGCGGTGACGCTCGCGCGAAGCGCGCTCGCCCTTCAGGCGTTCCGGCTGGGGGAGCGACCGGTCTGGGGCCTGCAGTTCCACCCCGAGGTCACCGAGCCGGACCTGTGCTCCTGGTTCGACGACTGGCATGACGATCCCGTCGCCGTGGCCACCGGCCTAGACCCCGAGGCGATCCGCACCGAGAGCGTCGGCAAGATCGGCACCTGGAACGACTCGGGCCGGGCCCTGTCGGCGCGCTTCCTCGAGCTGGCGGCTCAGTCCAGCGGGGTGACGTAGGCCCCGGTGAGCCCGCCGTCCACCATGAACGCGGTGGCGTTCACGTAGGACGACTCGTCGCTCGCCAGGAAGAGAGCGCCCTGGGCCATCTCGCGCGCCTCGGCGAAGCGCCCCGGGGGCAGATGCACCAGGCGGCGTGCCGACTGCTCCGGGTCGTTCGCATACAGCTCCTGGAGCAGTGGCGTGTTGACCGGACCCGGGCAGAGCGCGTTCACCCGTATGCCCTTCCGGGCGAACTGCACGCCCAGCTCGCGGGACATGGCCAGCACGCCGCCCTTCGACGCCGTGTACGAGATCTGGGAGACGGCCGCTCCCACCACGGCCACGAACGACGCCGTGTTGATGATCGACCCGCGGCCGTTCTCGAGCAGGTGGGGGATGCCGTACTTGCAGCAGAGGAAGATCGACCTGAGGTTCACGTTCTGCACCCGGTCCCAGGCCTCGAGCGAGGTGTCGAGGATCGAGCCGTCGTCCTCGGGCGAGATGCCGGCGTTGTTGAGGAGCACGTCGATCTTCCCGAGCTCCTCGCGCGCGCGTGCATAGAACCCCTCCACCTGGCGCGGATCGGACACGTCGGCCTGGATCGCGAGGTCGCCCACGGCGTTCGGGCTGAGGTCCACCCCCACCACCTTGGCCCCCTCGGACTGGAACAGGCGCGCCGACTCCGCGCCGATGCCGCTGGCCGTGCCGGTGATCACGCAGACCTTCCCCTCGAGCCGGCCCGCCATCAGCGCGCCTCGGTCGAGTAGAAGACGTTCTTCAGCTCCGTGTAGTGCTCGAGCGCGTGCGGCCCGAGCTCCCGCCCGGTGCCGGACTGCTTGAAGCCGCCGAACGGCGTGGAGACCCGCACCGAGGTGTTCGAGTTGATCGAGATGACGCCGGTGTCGATCGCCCGCGCCACGCGCAGCGCCTTTGCGCCGTCGCGGGTCCAGATCGAGCCCGACAGGCCGTAGACGGTGTCGTTGGCGAGCCGCACCGCCTCCCTCTCGTCGCGGAACGGGATCACGCAGGCCACCGGCCCGAAGATCTCCTCGCGCGCGGCGCGGTCGTCGTTCGTGACGGGACAGAGGACCGTGGGCGGGAACCAGTACCCGCGGCCCTCGGGCGCGCTGCCGCGGATCGCCACGGGCGCGTCGCCGTTCGCGTACGAGGCCACCGTCTCGCGCTGATCGGCCGAGATCAGCGGCCCCATCTCGGTGGCGTCGTCGAGCGGGTCGCCCACCCTGATCGCCTCCACCGCGTCCTCGAGAGCTGCCATGAAGCTGTCGAGGGCAGAGCGCTCGACCAGGATGCGCGACCGGGCGCAGCAGTCCTGGCCCGCGTTGCCGAACACGGCCATCGGCGCCGCGGCGGCCGCCTGCTCGAGGTCGGCGTCGGCGAAGATGACGTTGGCGGACTTGCCGCCCAGCTCGAGCGTGACCCGCTTGACCGTCTCGGCCGCCCGCGCGGCGATCCGCCGCCCCACCTCGGTCGAGCCGGTGAACGCGACCTTGGCGACGTCGGGGTGCTCCACGATCCGCTCCCCCACCACGCGGCCGCTTCCCACCACCACGTTCACGACGCCCTCCGGCACTCCCGCCTCGACCGCGATCCGCTCCAGCTCGACGGCGGTGAGCGGTGTCAGCTCCGCCGGCTTCAGCACGACAGTGTTTCCCGCCGCCAGCGCCGGGCCGAGCTTCCACGAGGCGATCGGGAGCGGGAAGTTCCACGGCGTGATCAGGCCGACCACGCCGAGGGGCTCCCGGAACGTGAAGTCGACGCCGCCGGCGACCGGGATCGTGTCGCCCAGCAGCCGTTCGGGGGCGCCCGCGTAGTAGTCGAACACGTCGGCCACCATTCCGACCTCGCCGCGCGCGTCCGAGATCGGCTTGCCGACGTTGCGCGCCTCGAGCCGCGCAAGCTCCCCGGCCCGGTCGCGCACGGCCGCCGCCACGGAGCGCAGGAGCGCCGCGCGCTCGCCGGGCGCCACGCGACGCCAGGCCGGGAAGGCCGCGCGCGCCCGGGCGACCGCGGCGTCCGTCTCCTCCACCCCGGCCCGCGGCAGCTCGGCCATCACCTCCTCGGTGGCCGGCTCCACGACCGTCACCACGCTCACCTGGTCACCGCCTCGCTGTGCGCGCGGGCGGCCCCCACCAGCGAGCCCACCACGCGGCTTCGCTCGTCGGCCTCCGGGTGCCAGAGCACGCCGAGGGCGTACGACGCGCCCTCCAGCTCGATCGCCTCGACGACGCCGTCCTCGCTTGCCCACCCGGTGGCCGCGAGGCCCTCGCCCAGCTCGTCGACGCCCTGGTGATGGTGCGACTTCACGGCCGTCGTCTCCGTCCCGACGGCACGGGCCGCCAGGGAGCCGCCCTCGAGCCGAACCTCGTGGTCGCAGAACACCCCGGGGGTGGGGCAGTGGTCCCGGCCGACGTGGTCGGGCAGGTGCTGGTCGAGCGTGCCGCCGAGGGCCACGTTGAGCATCTGCATGCCGCGGCAGATCCCGAGCACGGGTAGCCCGCGCTCGATCGCCCGATGCGCCAGCGCCAGCTCGAAGCGGTCGCGCTCGGGCCAGGTTCCCCGGGTCTCAGGGTGCGGGCGGGCGCCATAGCTCGCGGGGTCCACGTCGGAGCCGCCCGCCAGGACCAGGCCGTCGATCAGGTCGAGCAGCGCGTCCGGCCGCTCGGCCACGGCGTCGTCGGGCGGCAGGAGCAGCACGATCCCGCCGGCGCCCTGCACCGCGAGCGAGTAGGAGCGCGGCGAGAGGTTGCAGGGCTCGTCCTGCCACGCGCGCCACGACGCCCGCTCCACGGCCGCGCAAATCCCGATCACCGGTCGGACGGTCACAGCCGCTCGAACCCCCGGAACTTCTCCCAGTCGGTCACCGTCGCCTCGAGCGCCTCCAGCTCGATCCGGGCTCGGTTGAGGTAGTGATCCACCACCTCCTGCCCGAACGCGTCGCGCGCGAGCTCCGAGTCGGCGAACAGGTCGCGGGCCCCGTACAGCGTGTGGGGCACGTGCGGCTTGTCGGACTCGTAGGCGTTGCCCTCGAAGGCCGGCTCCAGCTCGAGCTCGTTGTCGATGCCGTGCAGGCCGGCGGCGATCGTCGCGGCGAGCGCGAGGTAGGGGTTCACGTCCGCGCCGGGCAGCCGGTTCTCCGCGCGCAGCCCCTGGCCGTGTCCCACCACGCGCATCGAGCAGGTGCGGTTGTCCTTGCCCCACGCGACCGCGGTCGGGGCGAACGACCCCGGCACGAATCGCTTGTACGAGTTCACGTGCGGGGCGAAGAACAGCGTCAGCTCGCGAAGGCAGGCGAGCTGGCCGGCGAGGAAGCGGTCGAAGGTCGTCCGATCCTCGGCGAACACGTTGCCCCCGCCCTCATGTGCGAGCGAGCAGTGGATGTGGCACGAGTTGCCCTCGCGCTCGTCGAGCTTCGCCATGTAGGTGATCGACATGCCCTCCTGGGCCGCGATCTCCTTGGCGCCCGTCTTGTAGATCGCGTGGTTGTCGGCGGTGGTCAGGGCCTCGTCCCAGCGAAAGTTGATCTCGTGCTGGCCGAAGTTGCATTCGCCCTTCGAGTTCTCGACCCGCATGCCGGCCCCCATCATCGAGTTGCGGATGCGCCGGAGCAGCGGCTCGACGCGGGCCGTGCCGAGCATCGAGTAGTCCACGTTGTACTGGTTGGCCGGCTCGAGGTCTCGGTAGGCCTTGTTCCAGGCCTCCTCGTAGCTGTCCCGGAAGACGATGAACTCGAGCTCCGTGCCCGCCATGGCCAGCCAGCCGCGCTCGGCCAGACGGGCCAGCTGGCGGCGCAGGATCTGGCGCGGCGAGGCAACCACCTCCGAGCCGTCTTCCCAGGCCAGGTCCGCCATCAGCAGCGCGGTCCCCTCGTGCCAGGGGATCAGCCGCAGCGTCGATTCGTCGGGCTTCAACACGAAGTCGCCGTAGCCGAGCGACCAGCCCGACATCGCGTAGCCGGCCACCGTGTTCATGTCCACGTCCACGGCGAGCAGGTAGTTGCAGGCCTCGGCGTCCTCCTCCACGACGGTGTCGAGGAAGTGCCGCGCGGTGAGACGCTTGCCCTGAAGGCGGCCCTCCATGTCGGCGATGCAGAGCAGCACCGTGTCGATCTTGCCCTCGTCCGCGGCGCTTCGGAGCTCCTCGAGCGTCATCTTCCCCCTCGCAGTAAGGTTTGTTCGGCCGACCTTTGCGCACTCTACTTGGGATCGACGAGGGGACGACCGGCGTCAAGGCGGCGCTGTTCGACGAGCGGCTGGGGCCGGTGCGGGAGGCCCGCCGCGACAAGGTGAACCGGCACCCGCGCGCCGGCTGGGTCGAGCAGGACGGCGAGGAGGTGCTGGCGGCCGTGGTGGAGGCGGTGGCCGAGCTGCTCATGAACGCGCCCGGCGAGGTGATCGCCTGCGGGCTCGACCACCAGGGCGAGTCGGTGCTCGCATGGGATGCCGACAGCGGCGCGCCGCTCACGCCGATCGTCGTCTGGCAGGACAAGCGGTCCCAGGAGGTGCTCGACCGGCTCGGCGCGCACGAGGACGAGATCCACGAGCGGAGCGGGCTCCCCTTCGACCCCTACTTCTCCGCCGCCAAGTTGGCCTGGCTGCTCGAGCGCGACGAGGGCGTGCAGCGCGCCCGCGAGCGGGGCACCCTGCGGATGGGCACCGTCGACTCGTTCCTGTGCGACCGGCTCGGGGCCGGCTTTGCCACCGACGCGTCCACGGCGTCGCGGACGCAGCTCCACGCCCTCGGCAGGCCCGGCTTCGACGCCCGCCTGGGCGAGCTCTTCGGCGTGCCGCTGGACGTGCTGCCCGAGGTGCGCTCGACCGCCGGCCAGCTCGGCACCCTTCGCCACGAGTCGTGGCCTGTGGAGCTGCCCCTGTGCGGCCAGGTGGTGGACCAGCAGGCGGCGCTCGCGGGGGCGGGCTGCGTGACCCCGGGCCGCGTGAAGGCCACCTACGGGACCGGCGTGTTCGTGCTCGGCCACGCCGGAAGCGAGGTGCCCCGGCCGGCGGGCGGGCTGCTTCCCACCGTGGCGTGGGCGGTCGAGGGCCGCACCGAGTACGCGATCGACGGCGGCGTGTTCGCCGCCGGGGCGATGCTCGAGTGGATGTGCCGCGAGCTGGGCCTGGCCGAGCGCCCCGCCGCGCTGGCGGAGCTGGCGCGCGAGGTGGAGGACAGCGCGGGCGCCCGGGTGCTGCCAGGGCTGGCCGGCATCGGCGCGCCGTGGTGGCGTCCCAACGCGCGCGCGGTCCTATCGGGAATTCACGGCGGCACCACCCGCGCGCACGTGGCCCGGGCCGCGCTCGAGGGGATCGCATGGCGCGTGGCGGACGTGGTGGCCGCGATGCGGGAGGGCTTGGAGGTGAGCTCGCTACGGGTGGACGGCGGCCTCACCAACGAGCCGCTGATGCTCCAGCTCCAGGCCGACGCTATCGGTGTGCGCGTCGACGCCGCCGGGGCGGACGCCACCGTGCTGGGCGCGGCCGTGCTGGCAGCGGTCGGCTCGGGCACGATCGGCTCCCTGGCCGAGGCGGCGGAGCTTCTGCCGGTGGACCGCTCGGTAGAGCCTCGCCGCGACGGCGCCTGGCGCGACGCCGAGCACGCCCGCTGGCGCGCTTTCGTGAGCGAGGCCGCCGAACTCGGCTAAGGCTTGGCCGGCTCGGTCGGCGGCTGCTCCTCCTCCACGGGCTCCTCCTCGGTTATGCCCATGCCCTCGTCGAACTCGATCGTCCGGATCGGGCCCTTGTAGCGCTTGTTGGCGCCCCCGAACCAGGCCAGCGTTATGGCCAGCGCGACGATGCCGACCACCAGCGGCGTGTAGTTGAACGCGTTCCAATCGAAGTCCGACTCCCACGGCACGCCCGTGCTGTAGAACGGCAGGCAGAACACGATCACCATGAGGCAGGTCCACCCGACGGCGATCGGGTTCATCCACTTCCACTTGTTGCCCAGGTTCCAGGAGCCCTGCTGGAACGACTCGCCCGCGCGCCAGCGCAGGAACGTGGGCGCCACGTACGCGATGTAGAGGCCGATCGTGCCGATCGACGTGACCGCGAAGAAGGCGACGGGGGGAACGATCTCCCCCTTGCCCGGCAGCGCCGGGACCGTGAGCAGCAAGGCGAACAGGCAGCTGCCGAGCACGGCCATGACCGGCACGCCCTTGGGGTTGACCCGGCTCCAGAGCTGCCAGCCGGGGACGGCTCGGTCGCGCGAGAACGCATAGAAGGTGCGCGAGCAGCTCGTGACGCACGCCATGCCGCAGAAGAGCTGGCCGGTGGTGGCGATCAGGATGATGACCTCGGCCCAGTTCTGGTTCATCTCCGCGGAGGTGAACACCGAGATCGAGGTGCCGGCGGCGTCGTTGATGGCCGCCACGTCGGTCGCGGCGAAGGTGATCGCGAGCAGCACGAACCACCCGATCAGCGCCGACGACGCTACGGATTGCCAGACGCCCTTCGCGGCGGCCTGCTCTGCCTCGCGGGTCTCCTCCGCGACGTGGGCAGAGGCGTCGTAGCCGGTGATCGTGTACATCGTCAGCAGGAACCCCGTCGGCAGGATGTACCACCAGTACATGCTGATCGGGAAGCCCGAGTTGTTGATGCGCTCGGTGAAGACGAAGTCCGCGCTCTGGTGGCGGTCCGGAACGAAGACGAGGATGGCGATGATGATCGCCACGCCGATCACGTGCCAGAACACCGAGACGTTGCTGAACAGCGCGACGAGGTGGGACGAGTAGATGTTGATCGCGGCGTGCAGGGCCACGATCAGCACGAACACCCAGAAGACCTCGGCCAGCACGTGCTGGTCGTCGCCGAAGTTGACGAAGCCGAGGTCCCACCCCCAGAGCCCGAACAGCTGGGTCGCGAAGAACGCGCAGACGTAGTCCACCGAGGCCACGATTCCGATCAGCCCGAGCACGTTGAACCAGCCTGTGAACCACGACCAGCCCGGGCCGCCGAGCCTGTGGGCCCACCAATAGGGCCCGCCTGCCGTCGGGAATGCCGAGGCGAGCTCGGACATGCTGAACGCGACGGTGAGGATGATGATGGCGACGATCGGCCATCCCCATGAGATCGCGATCGGGCCGCCGAGATTCCACGCCTGGCTGTAGACGGTGAAGCAGCCCGCCAGCACCGAGATGATCGAGAACGAGATGGCGAAGTTCGAGAACTGCGACCAGCCGCGCGACAGCTCCTGCTTGTAGCCCAGCTCGGCGAGCTTTTGCTCGTCCCGGTCCATCGTCTCGTCGCGACCCGTCTTCTCGTCCGCCATCCGCGTGTCCCTCCTCAGTCCGCGAATCCGCCGCCGCCAAAAGGTCTGACCCCCCGACCTTCAGCGGCGACTGTATGCGCATGTGCGGATGGGCGCAAGGGGGCCGGTGCCTAACGTGCGAGCGCCCCGATCACCTCCTGCCACCAGGCGCGCGCGGTGTCGTCCTCCTCGCGTGCCAGCTGGCGGCGGGCGTAGGACTGGATTTGGCGGGGACTCCCCGCCGCGACGGTCGGCCCGGTCACCGCGAACCGCCCGTCCATGAGCGAGACGAGCGCTCCGCGCCGGTCGCGGCGTGTGCGCAGGTGCTCTCGCACCTCCACGCCGTCGATTTCCCCCGGGTAGCCGGGATCGCCGTCCCGCTCCTCGTCCCAGCGGCGCGAGCTGAAGACGGAGGAGCCGGTGAGCCGCCCCCGCGGCAGCTCGTCGCCCACCACCGGGCCCGAACCCCAGCGCGACACCACCTCGTCCATGCGCGCGGCGACCTCGGAGCGCACCACCACGTGCAGGCGATCGCCGGCCTCCACTCGCGTCGAGCCGCGGGGCAGCACCGCCTCCTCGCCGCGGACGATCACCGAGAGCAGGGCGTCGCGCGGGAGGCCGAGCTCGCGCACGCGGTGCCCCACCACGGCGTCCTCGGGCGCCACCGGGTACTCCACGATCTCGGCCCCCAGCCGCCGGATTGTTCCGGTCTCGGCGAGCGGGCGCGGCAGCGCGGGCTCGCTGGTGGTCACTCCGAGGCGCCTCGCGATGGGCTCGAACGTCGTGCCCTGGACCAGGGTCGAGATCACCACGGCGAAGAAGACGATGTTGAAGAACTCCTCGCTGTTCGGCACGTCGTCGATGACCGGGAAGGTGGCAAGCACCACGGGCACGGCACCGCGCAGGCCGGCCCAGCCGAGCACCAGGCGATCGGCCGCCGAGAAGCGGTCCAACGTCGTGCTGACCACTGTCGCCGCAGGCCGTGCCAGCAGCACGAGCACGAGCGCCAGCGCGGTTCCCTCCAGGGCCACGTCGCCCAGCTCGCTCGGGAAAACAAGCAGCCCGAGCGAGAGGAACATCGCGATCTGCGCCACCCAGCCGAGGCCCTCGTGGAACACCGTCACCGTGCGCTTTGCGGGGATCCGCGCCGACCCGAGCACCAGCCCCGCGAGGTAGGCGGCCAGGAAGCCGGAGCCGTGCAGCGCGTCGGCGGCTCCGTACGCGATCGCGGCGGTGGCGAGCGTCGCGACCGGATACAGCCCGGGCGTGGCAAGCCGCACGCGCCGCAGGCCCTGCACCGCGAGCCATCCGACGGCGAGCCCCGCGGCCGCGCCGATGCCGAGCTCGAGCACGAACAGGAGCGCCATGTCCGCGGCGCCGAAGGCGTCGTCCTGGATCCAGTCGACGAAGCCGACCACGAGCAGCACGGCAACCGGGTCGTTCAGCCCGGATTCGCCCTCCAGGGTTCGGGCGAGGGGGCGCCGCAGCGTGGAGCCGCGGAGCAGCGCAAAGATGGCGGCGCCATCTGTGGCGGCGATGATCGAGCCGAGCAGAAGCCCCTCGAGCGTGCTCAGGTCGAAGAGCCAGCTCGCGGCCACGCCGGTGATCGCCGCGGTGAGGAAGGTGCCGACCAGCGCGAGGCTGAGCGCCGGCCTCAGAACCGGGCGGATCTCCTCGAACCCCGCGCTGAGCCCGCCCTCGAACAGGATCAACACGAGCGCGACGATCCCGATCGTCCGCGCGAGCTCGTAGTCCTCTTCGGTACGGCCGAATTCGATCCAGCCCGTCACGTCCGAGCCGATGACCATCCCGAGCGCCAGGAAGAGGAGAAGGCCGGGCAGCCGGACGCGCGCGGCGAGAAGCGACGCCGCGATGCCGGCAGCGAGGAGTGCCCCCGCGACGAGGATCAGCTCGCCGTCGGTCACGGCCACGAGACTGCCAGACCTTGTTAACGCCGCGCCGTGCGGCTGGGGGCTAGTGTGGCGCCATGCACGAGCAGATCACGATCCCGGAGCTGACCGAGGCGGTCGCGCGGCTCTCGGCCCTGTTGGGCCCACGAAAGGGCGGCGTCGTGCCACTGGAGGGCGGGATCACGAACCGCAACTTCCGCGTGAACTTCGGCGGCACCGACTACGTGGTGCGGCTGCCGGGCAAGGACACCGGGCTCCTCGGGATCGACCGCGAGGCCGAGCGCCTCGCCACCAAGAAGGCGGCCGAGCTCGAGCTCGGCCCGAGGGTGGCCGCGATGCTCGACCAGCCGGCGTGCCTGGTGACCTGCTTCGTCGAGAGCCGCGAGGTGACGGCCGCGGAGCTGCGCGAACCCGCCTTCCTCGATGAGGTCGGACGCGCGATGCGCGCGTTCCACGAGTCGGGGCTCGAGCTTCCGACGGACTTCTACGTCTCGGAGATCGTCACTGAGTACGCGGAGGTCTCGCGCAGCCGCGGCGGCTCGCTGCCCGACGCCTTCGAGCACGCGCGCGACTGCGCCCGCAAGGTGGTGAAGGCGGTGCGCAAGAACGCCGAGCACCAGCGCCTGCCCTGTCACAACGACCTGCTCACGGCGAACTTCCTGCACGACGGCGAGCACATCGTGATCGTGGACTGGGAGTACGCCGGGATGGGCGACCCCTTCTTCGACCTCGGCAACTTCGCGGTGAACAACGAGCTCGCCGACGCCGATGAGGATCGCCTGCTCGCGGCCTACTTCGGCGAGGAGGCCACCCCGCGCCGCAAGGCGGCGCTCAAGCTCTTCCGCTTCATGTCCGACTTCCGCGAGGCGATGTGGGGCGTGGTCCAGACCAGCGTCTCCGAGCTCGACTTCGACTTCGACGGATACGCGGACAAGCACTTCAAGCGCCTCGCGGAGACGAGCGAGGACGCGCGCTTCAAGGGTTGGCTCAAGGAGGCCGGTGGCCGCTCTCCGTGAGCTCCCGGACGCCGCCCGCTGCGTGATCGTGGGTGGCGGCGTCGGGGGGACGTCGATCGCGTACCACCTGGCGGAGCTCGGGTGGGACGACGTGGTGCTGGTGGAGCGCAACCAGCTCACCTCGGGCTCGACCTTCCACTCCGCCGGGCTCGTCGGCCAGCTGCGGGGCTCGGTGTCGTTGACCAAGATGATGATGTACTCGGTCGAGCTGTACCGGACGATCCCGGGCTGGGTCGAGTGCGGCGGCATCAGGCTCGCGTCGAGCGAGGAGCGGATGGAGGAGCTCCGGCGCCAGGCGGGCTGGGCGAAGACCTTCGGGCTGCCGCTCGAGCTGATCTCCGCTTCGGAGGCGCAGGAGCTGTTCCCGCTCATGTCCACCGACGGCGTGCTCGGCGCCGCCCTGCTCCACACCGACGGGTACCTCGACCCCTCGCAGCTCACGTTCGCGCTCGCCGAACGGGCGCGCGAGGGCGGCGCGGGGATCTTCACCTCCACGCGCGTGACGGGGATCGACGTCTCCGGCGGGCGGGTCCGGCGGGTGCGGACGGAGCGCGGCGACATCGAGTGCGAGGCGGCGGTGATCGCGGCCGGCATGTTCTCGGCCGAGGTCGGGCGAATGGCCGGCGTGCGAATACCGGTGCAGCCGATGTCGCACCAGTACCTGGTGACCCAGCCGTTCCGCGAGCGCGACCCCTCGAAGCCGCTGCCCACGCTGCGCGACCCGGATCTCCTGATCTACTTCCGCGAGGACGGCGGCGGCCTCGTGATGGGTGGCTACGAGCGCCACTCCGCCCCGGCGTTCCTGCCAGACGGGCCGGCTCGCTTCGAGCAGATCCCGGCGGACTTCAACGGCCGTCTTCTGGAGGACGACTGGGATCGCTTCGAGGAGATCGTGGTGAACTCGCGCCGGCGGGTGCCGGAGATGGAGCACGTGCAGGTCACGCGCATGATCAACGGGCCCGAGGGCTTCACGCCGGACAACGAGTTCTGCCTCGGCGAAACGTCGGTGGGCGGGCTGTTCGTGGCGGCCGGCTTCTGCGCGCACGGGCTGGCGGGCGCGGGCGGGATCGGCAAGGTGATGGCCGAGTGGATCGCCGCAGGCGAGCCGTCGCTCGACCTCTGGCACATGGACGTGCGGCGCTTCGGGGCCCAGTACCGCTCGCCGTCCTACTCGCTGAAGCGGATCCGCGAGACCTACGAGACCTACTACGACATCAAGTACCCCGCCCACGAACGGGAGGCCGGCCGGCCGCTGCGGATGTCGCCGGCGACTACGTGGCACCGCGAGCACGAGGCCTCCTTCGGCGAGAAGTCGGGCTGGGAGCGGGTCAACTGGTACGAGTCGAACGCCTCGGCCGGCGACGACTCGCTGCGGCCGCGCGGCTGGGCCGGCATGCACTGGTCGCCCGCCATCGGCGCCGAGCACCTGGCCTGCCGCTCCGGGGCGGCGCTGTTCGACGAGAGCTCGTTCTCGAAGATCGAGGTGGTCGGACCCGGGGCGGCTGCGCTGCTGGAGCGCCTGTGCGACAACCAGGTCGCCCGCGAGGTCGGGCGGATCACCTATACGCAGATGCTCAACTCCCGCGGCGGGATCGAGTGCGACCTCACCGTCGCCCGGCTCGGCGAGGAGCGCTTCTCGATCGTCACCGGTACGGCCTTCGGGAACCACGACCGCGAGTGGATCCGGCGCCACCTGCCGGCCGACGGGTCGGTGCAGGTGCACGACGTGACCTCGGCCTGGGCGTGCTTCGGCATCTGGGGGCCGCGCTCGCGCGAGGTGCTGGCACCGCTCACCCCGCAGTCGCTCTCGAATGGTGACTTCCCGTACATGTCGCTGCGCGAGACGACCGTGGGCGACGTGCCCGTGCGCGCGCTGCGGGTCACGTACGTGGGCGAGCTCGGGTGGGAGCTCTACTGCCCGGCCGAGTACGGGTTGACGCTCTGGCGCACGCTGTGGGAGGCGGGGCGGCCTGTTGACCTCGTGGCCGGCGGATACCGGGCGATCGACTCGCTGCGGCTGGAGAAGGGATACCGCGTCTGGGGCGCGGACGTGACACCTGACGAGACCCCCTACGAGGGGGGCGTGGGGTTCGCCGTCAAGCTCGACAAGCCGGGCGGGTTCGTGGGCCGGGAAGCCCTGGCGGAGGCGCGGGAGCGGGGGCCGCGCGTGGTTCTGTGCTGCCTGACGCTCGAGGATCCGCGCTCGGTCGCGCTCGGCAACGAGCCGGTCCGGGCGGGGGACTCGGTCGTGGGCCGGGTTACGAGCGGAGGCTATGGCTACAGCGTCGGGTCCTCGATCGCCTACGCGTACCTGCCGCCCGAGCACGCCGGGCCCGGGACGGACGTGGCGGTGGAGATCTTCGGGCGGTGGGTGGAGGGCGAGGTGGCGGAGGAGCCGCTCTTCGACCGGGCCGGCGAGCGCGTGCGCGCCTGACCGAAGCGCGGCAGAGATGGCGCCTCTCGTGCGCCGACCAGCGAGGGCGCGCTCATCGTCACCTGCAAGGCGTCGGTTGGCTCGGCCCCGCTTCAGGAGTGTGAGCGCGCCGCGTCCACGCTGAGACTGCGCGACGCCGAGGTGCTTCCGCTGACCGCCGCGCTGGAGGACTCGGAACGCCTGCGCGCCGCCGTCGCCGTCCTGGGAGCTCAGCGCGACCGCGCCCTGACCCGGCTCGGCCGCGCCTCGACGCCTCGTGGTCAGCGCCTGATAGCGCAGGATCTCGCGAGAATCCACTCGCGCGCCGCCACCGCCTTGGACGGGCTGGCGGAGGCCGATTCCATCAAGGCGGCTGCGCGCCGCGCCGCCGACGCGTACTCGAGCCTGGCGGGGGCCGCGGACAGCGGGTCGGCGGGGCGCTGGGCGACGGCGAGCGAGCGGGTCCGGCGCAGCGAGGCAGTGCTCGCGAAGGCGATCGCGAACGCAGACTGAGAAGGGCGCGCCTAGCCCTCAGCGCACTCGCCCGCGCCGACCTCGCGCGCGGCGCGGTTGGAGTCGCCCGAGTCGATGTTCTGCAGGCGGGCAGCGGCCTCCCCGACCGCCTTCCGGTCACCGCTCTCGATCGCCCCGCGCAGGTCCTCGAGCGCGGGGATGCCCTCGTCCTCGATCTGCCTGCGAGTGGCCTCGACGAACTCCTCGGCCCTCTGGCCGGCGGGCCCATCCGGACGGTCCAGGTCGGCGAGCTGGTCGACCGCGTCGCGGGACTCCGCGATGACCCGGTCGACCGCATCGACGATTTCTTGGGGAGTCTCGGCGCCCTCGCCCACCTTTTCGAGCGACGCCTCGGTCTGGCGGCAGATCTCGTTGGCCCGGTTGGCGAAGTCCGCCTGCGACGGAGCCTCGTCGCCGTCGTCGCCACCGCCGCAGGACGCGATGGCGAATGCGAGCAGGCAGAAGAGGATCGGCGCGAGTCGGGTCATGCCGGGTGCCCACCCGATCCCATCCGGCTATCCCGGCCGCTCCGGCAGGAGGCCCGCGAGGATGTGCTCGGTGCCGTCCATGTGCTGGCGCATGAGCTGAACGGCGTTGCCGATGTCCCGGTGGCGCAGCAGCTCGACCAGGCGCCGGTGCTGATCGTTTGCACGAGCCAGCACCTCCTCGGGGTGCGCAATCCGGGCGATCAGGTCGCTCATCTGGCCCTGGACCTCTGTCATGGCGGTCACGAGCCGGGGCGAGTAGGAGGCCTCGGCAACGCCGATGTGGAAGCGGACGTCGGCGCGGCGGTAGTCGTCGAAGCGCTGCGCGCCGTCCATGTGAAAGGTGAGCTCGAGCAGCCGGGCGAGGTCGTCCTCACGCGCGCGCTCGGCCGCGAGCACGGTGGCGCCGGTCTCCACCGCCACCCTGTAGTCGAGCACCGCGCGGGCCTCCTCGCTCAGCACCTCGGCCTCCACGTTCTGCCCGAGTGGCGGCTCCTCGGCCACGAAGGTGCCGCCGGCGCGGCCGCGGAACGAGACGAGGTGGCCGCTCTGGACGAGCGTGGTGAGGGCCTGGCGAAGGGTGGAGCGAGAGATGCGGAGCAGGTCGGCGAGGTCGCGCTCGGGCGGCAGCTGGGTGCCGGGCGCGAGGATGCCCAGCCTGATCGCGGTACCGAGCCGCTCTACCGTCTCCTCGAAGGTCGTGGGTGGCTCGACGGGCTTGAATACGGCCTCGAGGGCCGGCGTCTGCTGCAGAGTCACCGTCGGATCCACCACAGCAACCGTACAGGGGGCGATGCGGCGGCCGCGCAGGCGAGCGCTAGATTGCGCGGCCGTGGACGTGCGCAAGGAACGGGTGGTGGTGGAGACAGATCGGTATCGCGTGGAGGGCATGTTGACCCTCCCGAAGGAGGGCTACCGCTCGCGCGTGTCGGATCACGTCAACCGCCGCGACCAGGAGTTCTTTACGCTGCTCGACTGTTCGCTGACCGCTCTGGACGGATCCGGAGGCGACTGGAGAGCGCCGGTTCTGATGCTCGGCCGGCGGCACATCCGGCTGATCGTGCCCGCCTCCGAGAGCGCCTGACGTGGGCGCCGCGCGGTTGGTCGGGCTCGGGGCGGGCCTGGCGGTGGCGGGCGCCGCGCTCTGGTGGCGCAGGCACCCGTCGGCCTGCCCCTACTCGCAGCGCTTCTGGGTCGAGGCCCCGCACCCCTTCATCACCCGCGCGCGCCTGCGCGAGGTGTTGGCGCCCGCTCCCGGCTCGCGGATCCTCGAGGTGGGACCCGGCACCGGGTACTACGCGCTGGCGGTGGCGCGCTGGCTCGGCCCGGACGGGCGCCTCGCGATCCTCGACGTCCAGCAGGAGATGCTCGACCACACGCTGCGGCGTGCCGCCGAGGAGGGGATCTCGAACATCTCCGGAGTCCGGGCCGACGCCCGCGAGATGCCGTACGCCGACGACAGCTTCGACGCCGCCTATCTCGTGACCGTGCTCGGCGAGATCCCGGACCAGGCGGCCGCCTTGCGGGAGCTGCGCCGGGTGGTGAAGCCGGATGGCCGCATCGTGGTGGGCGAGCTGTTCGGCGACCCGCACATGGTCACTCACCGCGCGCTGCGCGACCGTGCCGCCGAGGCGGGCCTGGCCGTGGAGCACATGCTCGGCGGGCGGCTTTGGCACTTCACCCGCTTGCGGCTTTCGTAGCGCCCCGTCGGGAGCGGCGCGCGCCTACAGCGCGGCAAGGCGGCGGGGCGCCACCGCAGGACCGAGTCGAAAGGGGCCTCCCGGCCGGGAGGCCCTTTCGCTGTGCGATGGTGCCCGGCGGGCCACCCCGGCGGACGGAGAGGGAGGGATTCGAACCCTCGAGGCAGTTTGACCCGCCCACACGATTTCCAGTCGTGCACCTTCAGCCGCTCGGTCACCTCTCCAAGCGGGCCCAAGCCTAGCTTCGGCCCCCCCTCGCTTCTTGTTGGCCGACGCGTTGCGAGCCGTGGGTCGCGCCGCCGAGCGTCGCGAACGGCCCCCCACCTCACGAGTGTGGGCTGTCTAAGTCACGCATATGGCGCCTTTGACAGCCCACACTCGGCGGAGTCGCGTCCCGCTCTCGGAGTGTGGGCCCTTTCATGCACCCATTCGATGCCTGGGAGCGCCCACACGGATTGCGCGGCCAGCGCTCCCTCACTGCCGCCGATCGATCCACCTCGAAGCAGGCGGAACTTCCGCGCCGGCGCGGCGGCCGAGGCAGGCCTTCCCGCTTCCGGCACCACCAGCTTCGGCTTGCTGCCGGCTGATCGGGCGACTAGCGTGGCCGACGTGCCGCTGCCCGCGGAAACAGATGTCGCGATCGTCGGCGCGGGCTTCGGCGGCCTCGGCATGGCGATCCGGCTGAAGCAGGCCGGCCGCGACGACTTCGTCGTACTCGAGCGGGCGTCCGACGTGGGCGGCACCTGGCAGGCGAACACCTACCCGGGCTGCCAGTGCGACATCCCCTCGAACCTCTACTCGTTCTCGTTCGCGCGCAAGTCGGACTGGACCACGGCGTATCCGCTGCGCGCGCAGATCCTCGACTACCTGCACGACTGCGCCCGGCGCTTTGACGTCCTGCCCCACATCGAGCTCGAGTGCGAGCTGCTCGATGCCACCTGGGATCCCGAGCTGGGCCGCTGGGACATCGAGACCGCGGCGGGCCGCCTCTTTGCGCGGGTGCTCGTGGCGGCGCCGGGCCTGCTGACCGAGCCGTGCGTGCCGAAGCTGCCCGGCCTCGAGCGCTTCGAGGGCACCACATTCCACACGGCGCGCTGGGACCACGACCACGACCTGACCGGCAGGCGGGTGGCCGTGATCGGCACCGGCGCTTCTGCGGTGCAGGTGGTGCCGAGCATCCGCGAGCGGGTGAGCCGGCTGTTCGTCTTCCAGAGGACGGCGCCGTGGGTCATCCCGCATCTCGATCACCCCGTCGGCCCGCGCCTGCAGCGGCTCTACAAGCGCGCGCCCGCGCTGCAGGGCCTCGTGCGGGCCACCGTCTGGACCCTGCACGAGCTGCTCGTGCCGGGCATGGCACGCGACCCGCGCCTGCTCAAGGGCCACGAGCTGCTCGCCAGGGCGAACATGCGCCGCACGATCAGCGACCCGGAGCTGCGCCGCCGCCTGACCCCGGACTACGCGATCGGCTGCAAGCGAGTCCTGCTGTCGAGCGACTGGTACCCGGCGATCACATCGCCCGATGTCGAGCTCGTCACGTCCGGGATCCGCGAGGTGCATGAGGGCTCGATCGTGGACGGCGACGGCGTGGAGCACGAGCTGGACACGATCGTGTTCGCCACCGGGTTCACGCCGAGCGACCTGCCGATCGCGCGGCGGCTGCGAGGACGCGAGGGCCGCACGCTGTCCGAGACCTGGCGGGGCAGCCCTGAGGCCTACCTGGGCACGACTGTCAGCGGCTTTCCCAACCTGTTCATCTTGTACGGGCCGAACACCAACCTCGGCCACAACTCGATCGTCTACATGCTCGAGTCCCAGATGGCATACGTGCTGAGCGCGCTCGATGCCATGGACGAGCGCGGCGCCGCCTGCGTCGAGGTGCGGCCCCAGGTGCAGGACGCCTTCAACGTGGAGATGCAGGAGCGGCTGCGGAGCTCGGTGTGGAACAGCGGCTGCAGCAGCTGGTACCTCGACCGCAACGGGCGAAACTCGCTCCAGTGGCCGGGCTTCACGTTCGAGTACCGCCGGCGCACGCGCCGTTTCGACGCCGTGGACTACCGCCTCACCCCGCCCGCGCCGGTGCAGTCAGCCGCCGCGCCCGCTCTGGCCGGCTAGAGGCCGAGCCCCTCCACGCCGCGCTCGTGCCAGCCGAGGTGATGGGCGAGCTCGTGGCGGAGCGTCCGCTCGACCTGGGCGCGGAGCAGGGCCGGGTCCCAGCCGAAGTCGCGCTCGAGGGTGTCCTGGTAGAGCACGATGCGGTCGGGGTAGTTGTCGCGGGCGACCGTGTCGCCGAAGTAGTGGCCATAGGCGCGGTTCTCGGCTCCCAGCTGGGAGACCACCACGGGGGTGCGGTCGAGCAGCTTCTGGAACTCGGGGGGCAGGTTGTCGATGGCGTCCGCCACGAGCATGTCGAAGTCGGTGGCGCCGGCGCGCAGACCCGGCTCGCGCGCGAGCTCCTCGCTGCGCTTGACGAGGCGCTCGAACTCGTGCTCGGGCATCGCGTCCTTGCCGCTCATCGCGACGAAGGCCCACGCGGTGAGCAGGGCGAGAGCGAGGCCACTGCCGGCTATCACCGCGAGCTCCTCGGCGCCCGACAGGGAGGGTGGGTTGAGGAAGAGCAGCAGGAGACCGACCGCGAAGAGGGCGGCGAGGCCCGCCTTGATGGGTCCGCGGAAGGTGTCGAGCACGCCTACCAAGGGTACGCACGCCGAGCGAGCGAGCCCGGCCTCTCCGCGTCGCTACTCGTCGCCGCCGCTGTCCGGCTTTTCAGTCCCGGCGGCATCGGGGTTGCCGGTGGCGGTGTCCTCCTCGCCCGGCACGCCCGGGGACTCCTGCGCCTCGTCGCGGGCGGCGCCTGCGGTGTCGTCGGGCACCTGTTCCGGCGGGGCCTCCTCGGGCCGTTGGTCCGATTCCTCGCGCGGGGTCTCGGTCACGGGCCGCCCTCCTCGTCGAGGGTCTCCTCGTCGACCTCCGCGCCCGCCACGGGCTCCTGCTCCTCGCCCGGGTCGGGCTGGGCGCCGGGAACGCTCGCGTCCTGTTCCTTTGCCTCCCAGTCCTTGCGGGCCTCGTCGATGCGGTCGCCGACTCGGTCGGAGTCGTGCTCCATCCGCTCGGCGTCGCGCTCCATCCGCTCTGCCTGGTCCTCGTGCTCCACGGTCGATGTGTACCCGCTGCCCGGACGGCTACTCGCCGCGGAGGCGCGCCGTGACCTCGCCGCCGCCGGGGTCGGCCCGCGCCGTCCACCCGTGCGGAATGCGGGTCGAGCGGCCGGGCATCAGGCGGGCGAGTCGGCCGCTCCAAAGAACGGACGCGCCCTGGACGATCTCCACCCGCGGTGCCCGGAGGAAGTCGTGCGCGCGGAGGGCGAACCGAGCGCGTGGGGGCGCATCCGGGCCCGCTACCACGTTCGGCGCGATCCACCCGAGCGGCGGCCGGCACACGATCGGCGCCCGCTTCTCCGGCCACCTGCCGTCCTCGAGGTAGCGGACGACGCCCGTGGCGGCATGCCGCCCGCTCAGCGCCGCCACGTCAGCCTGCTCGGCGCCGTGCAACAGGTTGCCGGCGGCGAACACGCCCGGCCGGGAGCTGCGCAGGCCGGAGTCCACGGCCGGGCCGCGCGTGGCGGGGTCGAGCTCCACGCCCGCCATCACGGCCAGCTCGTGGTCGGGGATCCAGTCGGCGCTGAACACGACGGTGTCGCACTCGACGCTCCGCAAGCGCCCGGTGTCCAGATCGGTCAGCTCGACCTCCTCCACGCGCGAGCGTCCGCGGATGGCGCTGACGCGGGTGCGCGTCCAGACCCGTGCCCCGTACCGGAGCCGGGCGCCGATCCGAAACGCGGCAATCGACGCGTGCCGCGGCAGCTCCGTCGTGAGCGCGATCGTCTGCGCCCCGCCGTGGGCGAGCGTCAGGATCGCCGAGAAGCTCACGTGCTCGGCGCCCACCACGAGCGCCCGGCGCCCGGCGGGCAGGCCGCGCAGGTAGACGAGCTGCTGGAGCATGCCCGTGGTCATCACGCCGGCGGGCCGGCTGCCCGGGACGAGCCGCGCCGAGCGCGGTCGCTCGCGGCAGCCGGTGGCGAGCACGATCGCGGCGGGGGCGAGCGTGGAGCGGCCGTTCGGGCTCGTCAGCTCGAGGGCCCCCGGGCCGGATGCGCTCGACCGCGCCCACCCGGTCACCATCGTCTCCTCGAGCACCTCCGCTCCCGCCTTTCGTGCTAGCTCCGCCCAACGGCGCGCGTACGCCGGACCGCTGAGGGGGCGGCGCTGGTCGCGCAGCCCGAACCCCTGGTGCCTGGCATGGCGCGGAATGCCGCCGGCCTCCTCCTCCCGATCGAGCACCACCACCTCGTGAACGCCGCGTCGCTTCAGCTCCACCGCCGCCGCCAGCCCGGCCGGCCCGCCGCCCACCACCGCCACCGGTCCCTCAGGCATCGCCGTGCTCCGCGAGCAGCGCCGCGAGCTGCGCCCCGCAGCAGAAGCCCTGGCAACGACCCATGTGGGCGCGGGTGCGGCGCCGCAGACCGTCGAGGTCCACCGGCGGGATGGGGCTCGCGAACGCGTCGCGCAGCTCTCCCCTGGTGACGCGCTCGCAGAAGCACACGACGCGCCCGTAGTCGGGATCGCGCTCGATCAGCTCGCCGCGCTGGAACGCGCGGGGCGACGCTTCGCCGAGGTTCGGCATCGTCACTGACGGCGCCTCTCCACGTGGCCGCAGCTCGAGCTCGAGCCCGTCGCGGACGTACTGCGCGATCGCCATCGATGCCGACAGCCCCGTCGAGCGGATCCCGCCCACGCAGGCGTAGCCGTCCTCGAAGCGGATCTGGAAGTCGGCGTGCTCGGTGGCGGCGCGCAGGCCGACGTAGACCGCTGTGACGTCGTAGTCGAGCAGTCGCGGGAGGATCCGCCCGGCCTCCTTTCGCAGATGTGCGAGGCCCTCGGCGGTGGAGGAGGTGTCGTCCTTGCGCTCGACGTCGTCGGCGGTTGGGCCGACCATGATGTTGCCGAACACGGTCGGCGAGACGAGCACGCCCTTCGACACCTTCGTGGGCACCGCCAGCAGGATGTGGTGCACGAGCGGGCGCGAGAGCTTGTCGAAGACGATGAGCTCGCCGCGGCGTGGTGTGACGGTGAAGTCGTTGCCGCCGAGCATGCGGTCGATCTCGTCGCTGCGCAGGCCGGCGGCGTTGACAAGCTTCCGGGCGGTCAGGGATCCCTCGGGCGTCGTTGCGCGAAAGCCGCCGGGGATCCGCTCGATCCCGGTCACCGGAGCGTGGCGGCGCAGCTCGCAACCCGCGAGCACGGCCTCGGTGGCGAAGGCCAGCGGCGTGGTGAACGGGCAGATGATCGACTCGTCCGGCACCTCCAGGGCGGCTCGCGCGCCGGAGGAGAGGTGCGGCTCGCGCTCGTACAGCTCGGCGGTGTCGAGCTCGCGGATGGCGTGGTAGCCGTTGGCGCGCGAGCGCTCGACGATGCCGGGCAGCTCCCGGCGCTGCACGTCGTCCCAGGCGACGAGCAGGGCGCCGGTGCGTTCGAGGGGAATGCCGACCCGCGCCGCGTACTCGGCGAGCAGCTCATACCCGCGGGGGACGAGGCGCGCCTCGAGCGTGCCGGGCTTGGCGTCGAAGCCGGTGTGGAGCAGGGCGGTGTTGGCCTTGCTGGTGCCGGCCCCGACGTCCGGACCGGCCTCGAGCAGCGTCACCTCGAGATCGAAGCGCGCGAGCTCCCGCGCGATCGCCGAGCCGACCACGCCGGCCCCGACGATGACGACGTCCCGGTCCATGCCGCGGGCGACTCTATTGCGGCCCGTTAGCGGAGCTCCTCGATCGCCTCTTCGACCTCGGTTCGAGTGGGCTGGATGCCGACATCGGTCAGACACCAGGTAGCGCCCGCGGCGATCCACGGAGCAGGGTCGGTGCCGGGCGGGTTGGCGACGACGAGCTCGAACGGTCCCGAGCCCTCGCGTAGGGCGTTCACCTCGGAGGCCAGCGCGGCGAGCGCGTCGGGGTCCGGGAGGTCGATGGGGAAAAGGCCGTCATAGCGCGCGGCCCGGCGCAGCGGACGGCGGTTGGGCCAGCGGGCGGCCACCCAGACGGGAATGCGCGGCCGCTGCACGGGGCGCGGCTCAAAGCCGCCGTCCCAGTAGGCGAGCAGGCGGTCGAGACCGTCATCGAGCAGCCGAGCGCGGACCTTAGGGTCGCCCTCCTCGCCGAAGCGGTCGGGGTCGAACTCACCCGTGCGTTCGCTGCCGAGGCCGACGCCGAGGATCAGCCGGCCGCCGCTGAGGCGGTCGAGCGTGACGGTCTCGCGGGCGAGCTGATGCGGACGCCGGCGGGGGACCGGGGTGACCATTGGGCCGATCGTCATTCGCTCTGTCTTCATGGCCACGGCGGCGAGCGTGACCCACGGGTCGGCGAGGGCCTTGACCGGCTCGCGATACGCGACGTGGTCCCAGACGAAGAAGCCGTCCCAGCCACGCCGCTCGGCCTTGGCCGCAAGCTCGGCGACGAGGGAAGGCTCGGACAGCTCCTCGAAGGGAGCGACATCGATGCCGCGACGAGCGGTCCCGGCCGTCACTCGCTCGGCATGAGGATCCAGAGGGCGATATAGGCGAGGACCTGCGGCCCCGGAAGGAGCAACGAGAGGATGAAGAGGAGCCGCGCGACGGTCGGCGACACGCCAAACCGCTGCGCGAGCCCGACGAGCACGCCGGCCACGATGCGCCCCCGCCGCGGCCGGACGAGCCCACTGCGGCCAACCCGCTGCTTGATGGGAAGTTGATCAGCCATACACCCGGACATACCCACTGCCCACCCCTATCATCATGACTCCTCGGAGGGGTGCCGGAGCGGTTGAACGGGGCGGTCTCGAAAACCGTTGTGGGCCTTTCGGTCCACCGAGGGTTCGAATCCCTCCCCCTCCGTCCTGTGATGTCTCGGGGCATGTGTCTCAGGTGTCTCGGGACATGGGTCTCACTTCTTGGGAGCTCGGCCAGCGGCCGGGCTTCTTGTTTTGGTTGCGCCAGTAGGTCTTGTTCGGTTCGATCAGGTGGACCGAGAGGAGCTCGCCGGTTGTGAGGTCGGCGACTGTGACTTGGTGGTCGTCGGCGATCGCGAGGACGCGTGTGCGGGCGTGCGCGGCGCCGATTCCGAGGTGGTGCATCCGGCCGGCTCGGCGGATGGTCATGCGGCCTTTGGCGTCGAGCCGGTCATAGCGGAGGCGGTAATGACCGGGGGCGTGTCCGTTGCTGGCTGGGGTGGCCTTAGGAGTCGCGCGGTAGACCTCGCCCGGGGTTCTGCGATGTAGCGCGCGGTGCGGTCGTTGCTCGTTGTAATGGGCGCGGAACTCGTCGAGCTGGCGCTGGAGCTCAGCGACGCTGCGGGCTGGTGGTCGGGCGCGTAGCCAGCGCTGGAGGGTCTGGTGAAACCGTTCGGTCTTGCCCTGGGTTTGGGGGTGGCCTGGGGAGCCGTTCTTCTGTTTGACGCCGAGCAGCGGGAGGACGTATTCGAACGCGTTGCGGCCACCGCCGAACCGGGCGGTATAGACGCGTCCGTTGTCCGTCAAAGTCGACGCTGGGGCGCCGTATTCCTCGACCAGGCCTAGGAATACCGTGGCGACGTCATCGCCGGTAACGGGCTGATGAGCGGTACAGGACAACAGGTAGCGGGAGTGATCGTCCAACCAGTTCAAGACCTCCACATCGGTGCCGTCAGCCAGGCGCCAGTGAACGAAGTCCGACTGCCACATCTCGTTCGGCTGCGCCATCTCAAACCGCACGTAGGACGACCTCGGGCGCTTGCGCGGCTGTGGGACGATCAGGCCCGCCTGCTGCAAGATCCGGCTGATCGTCGCCGGCGCCGGCGGCCGGAACCCATCACGCTCGAGGTGCCACGCGATCGTCAGCGGCCCCGCATCCAGACCGTCCGCGATCAGCTTCCGGCGCAGCTCGATCACTCGCCGGCGAACGTCCTCGGGCGTCCGGATCGGTGTGGTCCTCGGGCGGCGTGAACGGGGTTCCAGCGCGTCCAGGCCACCCTCGCGATAACGCGCCATAAGGCGATGTAGGTGCCGACGGGAGAACCCGTACTCGGCAGCAGCCGCCGTGACCGACAGCTGGTTGGAAACGACCTGTAGGACAGCAACACGAGCACGGGACATCCCGGCACAGTCCGCCCACCCCCAGACAGCCGCGCCCCGGCGATCGCCGCTACGCCACTCGCTCCGCTCGCGCCTCCGCGACGATCGCCGGGAGACCTCAGCGCTGCATGTGACCTATGTCCCGAGACATGAGCGACCCATCACCTGGGACATATGTCCTGAGGTCAGACACCTCCCCCTCCGTTTCCCCGGTCGAAGAGGGCGTCAGAGTGCGTCGGGGCCCGCGGCACGGACCTTCAGCGCTAGCTCAGCGCGCTTGTGTCCATCGGCATCAGCGGATCGTCGAACGTGACCTCGTTCGCCGGACTGTCGAAGTAGAGGACCAGCCGGGCGGTGCCGTCGCCGCTGTTCTCGGTCCGGTGCTTCACGTGCGGCGGGATCTCGAGCAGCGTTCCGGGCCCGTACGTTCCGATCCGGCCGCCGATCTCGGACTCGACAGTGCCCTCAACAACGAGGATCAGCTCGTTCGCGCTATCGGAGTGACGCGGAATCGCACTGCCCGGCTCGAGCTCGGCATAGGCGACCGAGCACTGCTGCGGTCCCGTCTCGCCGTTGATCGCGTACGTAAACCGCACGCGCTCGTTCGGGTCGGCCTTGGACCAGGCCTCGATCAGGTCGAGCTTCCGAAGTTCGATCGTGTTCATTTCACTGACTCCTTCCTGGATTCGGGCTGGGCGGTAACTGTGCGTGCGCAGCGTTGCCTTGACCTTGACCCGACCTTGACGCGCGTTTGAGCGGTGCGGCCCGAGGAGCTGTTCCGCACGCCTGCCGGCTCCGAACTCCGGCAGCTCCGAGCGCGAGGACCTACGACGCTGCGGTCGTCGCTGGAAGATTCAGTGCTTGGCGCTCGACATCGACGAAGCCGTATTCGCGGGCGATGTCGATGGCCAGGGCGGCATGGCGCGCCGCGGCGCCGCCCTTGCGGCGCTCCCCGTGCAGGCGGCCGATCTCGAGGTGCGTGCGGGCGAGGAAGAACGGCGCCTCGACGAGCTCGTTGACCTCGGCGGCCCGGAACAACTGCCGCTCGGCTTCGACATACGCTTCGTGGCCTTCGAGTCCGAAGCCTCGAACCTGCAGCCCGACGACGGCGACCCGAACGAGGACGTGTTCGTGCGCGACCTGCAGACGAACACCACCACGCTGGTCAGCCGCGCCGCCGGCGCCACCGGGGCCAAAGGGGACCGCTTTTCCTCGGAGCCGGCGATCTCGGCCGACGGGCGCTACGTCGCCTTCCGGTCCAGCTCGTCCAACCTGCACCCCGACGATGGCGACCGGAACCCGGACGTGTTCGTGCGCGACCTGCAGGCGAACACGACGACGCTGGTCAGCCGCGCCGCCGGCGCCACCGGGGCCAAAGGGGACCGCTTTTCCTCGGGGCCGGCGATCTCGGCCGACGGCCGCTTAGTCGCCTTCGAGTCCGAAGCCTCGAACCTGCACCCTGACGATGGCGACCCGAACCCGGACCTGTTCGTGCGCGACCTGCAGGCGAACACGACGACGCTGGTCAGCCGCGCCGCGGGCGCGGACGGAGCGAAGGGGGACGGCCCTTCCGTGGAACCGGCGATCTCGGCCGACGGGCGCTACGTCGCCTTCGAGTCTGACGCCACGAACCTGCACCCCGACGGCGGCGACACGCCCGACGACGTGTTCGTGCGCGACCTGCAGGCGAACACCACCACGCTGGCCAGCCGCGCCGCCGGCGCGGAAGGGGCGGAGGGGGACCAACGCTCGTTCGACGCGGCGATCTCGGCCGACGGGCGCTTCGTCGCCTTCGCGTCTTTCGCCGCGAACCTGCACTCCGACGACGTCGACACGATCCCGGATGTGTTCCGCCGCGACGTGCTCGGCCCGCCGCCCCCGGCTGAGCCGCCCGCCGACGGGCCGGCGCCGGCTCAGCCGTCCCAACCTCAGCCGTCGCCGCCCCAGCCGCCTAATGGGCCCGTCCTGCAGAGACGAGCGGGGTGTCCCGGAGCCGGCAATCTGACGATCGGTACCAGCGGCGACGACGAGCGCAACGGAGGCGCGCTGACCGACATCTTCCTCGGAGGCGCGGGGGACGACCTGTTGCGCGGGCTCGGCGGCCCCGACTGCCTCTACGGCGCGCGCGGCGCGGACCGCCTTCTCGGCGGCAGCGGCAGCGACCGGCTGTCGGGCGGGCGCGGGCACGACCGCCTGCTAGGCGGCCCCGGCCGCGACCGCATCAATCCGGGTCCGGGCCGCGACAGCATCGCCGCGGGGCCCGGCAACGACCGTGTAGCCGCCCAGGGCAACGCGCGTGACACGATCGACTGCGGCCGCGGCCTGCACGACCTGGCGATCGTCGACCGGCTCGACGCCACCCGCAACTGCGAACGCGTCAGGCCGGAGTCACGCGAGTGATCGCACGGGCAACGACCAGTCTTCGTTCCCCCTGACGTCCCCCGACCTCGCGGCCTGGCTCTACGACCCGGTTTCTGCCCCGAACCGAACGCGCTCGAAAACCGTTGTCGCCAATTGGCGGACCGTGAGCGCTGGAGGGCCACCACTCGCCCGCGTTCACGCTCGAGACCTACGGGCACCGGCCTGGGCCCGGCGCTCGACCTGCCAAAGGATTGGCGAGCGGCGCAGCGATTGATCAAGGCCCGCGCTAGCGCGGCCCGACAACCACGCGCCCCAGGGCCTCGACAAACAAGGCCGCGCCTGCTTCGCCAAGCGCGACGGCTGGCCCGACCAAGCTCAGCCGCGTCCTCCGTCCGGCCGGTGCGTGCCGGCGCAGGACCGACGTGTAGCTGCTCGGCCTCGAAGTTCGCCATCCCACAGAGGGAGGCGTCAGCGACAGCGTCCTGATTAGTGCTGCTCCTCGTCGACAGAGGGGAACGACAGCCCCGCCGCCTGAACGCAGTACCTTCTGGCGATGCCGACGTCGGCGAGCTACGCGGCGCTGCAGCGACTCTGCGCGCATCGTGGCCAAAGTCCACGCTGCGATCGGTAGGGGACGTCGAGCGAACGTTCATCGTCATTCACTCGCTCAGCCTCGCGCTCCCCGGTCCGCTTGAAGTTGGCGAGCCGGTCGCGCACGAGGAGCTCGGCCTCGGACGCGCCGACTCACCAATTCGCGATCACGCGGCAGGGCCCGCCTGAGCCCTCCTCCCACGGGACCAGACCGACGTAGGCCGTTGCCCCGCGCGGCGGGATCCTCTTAAGGTTCGCCAGGTTCTCGACTCCGTACCTGTCCGCGCTCAAGAGCGTCACGTGCGCGTCGAAGCTCGTGGAAGGACCGGGATCGAGGCTCATCGTGTCGACTCCGAGCGCGCCGACCCTCCGCCTCTCCACCAGCCACTCGACTGCCTCCTCGCCCCAGCCCGGAAAGTGGAGCACGCCGGACGCGTCGGCGTTCCGAAACGCGGCGGGGTCGTTCACGCGGCTCTCCCAGCCGGAGAACATCGCCACGAGCGCCCGCCTGGGGATGCGGCCGTGGCGGCGCTCGAAGGCGCGCAGGTCGTCGCGGGTGACCTCGGCGTCCGGGTTGGATGCGACGCGGCCCGAGATGTCGATCACGACGATCGGGATGATCAGCTCGCGCGGCGTGATCTGCGGCGACAGCCGGCCCTGCGCGATGAAGTGACCGGGCACGTCGATATGCGTGCCCGAGTGCTCCCAGAAGGTCCACTCCTGACCGTAGAACCCGTCCGGATTCACGTTGACGATCGTCTTGCGGCTGGGACTGACGAACATCGGCGGCGTTCCGTAGATTGGAAAGCCCGCGCGGAAGACGTGTGTCAGGTCACGGAAGCGCCGCTTCGCCGGCCGCGCGGCCAGAGCGTTCGACGGCAGCGCCGCCCCGACGGCGGCCGCCGCCCCGCCCAAGAGCGCCGTGCGCCGATTGACGCGCCCAACCCCGTGACCTTCCGTCTGCTCGCGAACCGCCTCGACGGTGCCTGGAAGACACATGACCCCTCGCTTCGATCGCTGTCGGCGGCAACGTAGCGCCGCGCCGCGGGCGCGGCAAGTGAACCGAGCCTCAGGCGCCTAGCACCCGCACGAGCGCGTGGCCGTCGATGCTGTCGGAGCCCCGCGCCGCCCTCGATCACGTCCGCGGCGGTGACGGCGGTCAGCACGTTGGGGCAACGCCTTTCGCCGAGGAGCAGTAGCGACGCGGGCGCCAGGGCAGACGCTCGCCGCTCGTCCGGAGCGGGCGCCAGCTCGACTGCGACAGCGCTCGAGAGCGCTCCCTTCAGGCGGAAGCACCCGCACCTGGCGGATGCGTATCGAGCTCGTCGTCGCGACGCCCCAGCGGATCGCCGTCGAGCGCGCGTCCGACGCCTCTGCGAGCACAGTGGCCGTGGCATGAGCGCGATCCCCCAAGTGACGATGCCTGCGCGGGTACGGGGCTTGACCCCTGTTGTCGCATCTGGCCACAGACGGGCGTGCCTCAGGTAGGGTCGCGGCGTGCCGAGCGTTGCCGAAGATCTCGAGCGGGTTCCGCTGTTCAGTGGGCTCAGCCAGCGCCAGCTGCGTCGGCTCGCCAAGGACTTCAGGGACCATCTCGTTCCCGCTGGCTCGCTGCTCACCAGGCAGGGTGAGATGGGCGGCGTCGCCTTCTTCGTGATCGCCGAGGGCGACGCAGCCGTCATCGTCGACGGCACACGGGTCGGCACGATGGGGCCTGGCGACCACTTCGGCGAGCTCGCGATGATCAGCGAACGCGAGCGCACGGCCACCGTGGAGGCGGTGACGCCGATGCGCTGCCACACGATCCAGTTCTGGCACTTCCGGGCGTTCGCGAAGAAGAATCCTGACGTGACATGGAAGCTCCTCCAGCACGTCGCGGGGATCCTGCTCACGGAGCAGAACCGTCGCGCAGCGCAAGCCAAGGGTGCGCCTCGGTAAAGCTGGGCTCTGGAGATGTCCCGAGGAGGCTGTCGCTTCGAGGCATATCCAGGAGCGCGACCGCGAGGCGCTCGGGCGGACGGGTTGCCGCCTGACGGAGGGACTTCCGCAACGGGCCGACTGTCGCACCCTGCGACGATCGGGAGACCAGCACCGACTCAGAGGAGGCTCCAGATGGCCGAGTTCCCCGCCCCCGAAGAAGGGATCGTGCTGACCCATTTCATCGTGTCCGATGACGTCGAGCGCTCGCGCCGCTTCTACACGGAGATCCTCGGCGGCGAGACTGTCCGGGCGGGCGAGCCGTCGTTCGTCCAGCTCGCGAACGGTTGGATCATCATCAACGTCGGGGGCGGGCCCACCGAGGACAAGCCGACGGTCACGCTCGAGGCCCCGCCGGACCCCGACCGCGCGAGCAGCTTTCTCAACATTCGCGTCGCCGACATCCAGGCGGTCTATACCGACTGGAGCGCGCGTGGGGCGGAGTTCCTCACGCCGCCGCAGGACCGCGGGGCGGAGATCCGCTGCTATCTCCGCGATCCGGATGGGCATCTGATCGAGGTCGGCCAGACCAGCCAGGCGTTCCTCGAGCAACAGGACCGTGGGTGAACCGGCACCCCCGCGGGGTGCTGCCGCTGTCGCGTTGAAGCGAGCGCGTCGCGCATTGCGCAGTGGGCTTTAGCTCCGGACGACGAACAAGGAACCCTGGTTGACGCCGGCGTGCTGCCCCAATTCGCGCCAAGCGGCTGTGCGCGGTCCTACTCCCCGAGCCCCGCTGCGTAGAGGGCGTCGGCGTCGTCTCGGAAACCTCTCACGCGCACGACCCTCCCGCTATGCACTGTCCATACGCTCGGAAGCCGCTGTTCTATCACGAGACCACTCTCGCGCCCGCGTGCGGTCGCACGGATGAAGGCGACCACGTTTTCGCCGGCCTCGAGGAGGTCCTCAATCTCGAAGTCAACCTGCTCGAAGGCCTCGAACCAGGTCAGCCACGCGTCCCGAACCTCCTCGAAACCGCGGCGCATGCCCCAGTCGCCCCATAGTCCCGAGGCGTCCTCCCACTCGATGCCAGGGTCGTAGAGTCGGCGGAACGCCTTCCAATCACGCC
>Ga0081538_10000657_pt1 | contig 38241 bp, 29 predicted proteins | sample TabmetS5T2R1_FD_71022 | JGI IMG/M metagenome (GOLD analysis project Ga0081538, IMG submission 71022) | Tabebuia heterophylla rhizosphere microbial communities from the University of Puerto Rico - S5T2R1 | ecosystem: Host-associated > Plants > Roots > Rhizosphere ...
GCTGGGCATGGAACCCACTCCACGCGCCGGCAGCGCCAGGCCGACGCCGAACGCTCGGCACGGCTCGGCCTCGGAGGCTGGCAGGTCGTCGCGTTCACGTACGAAGACATCGTCGAGCGACCCGACTACGTCGTCGACATGATCCGGGTCTACCTCGGGAGGCCTCGGTGACCGTTCCTGGCGCGGTTTTGGTTGCCCAGCCACCCTCCTGCGCCAGGAACCGCGGCGGCTGGGCCCGGAAGGGAAATGGCGTGTCCCCTGGCTCCGTAGGCTCACCGCCCATGGAGTACATCCCGTCGGCCGACCGCTACGAGACCATCCCCTACCGCCGGTGCGGGCGCAGTGGCCTGATGCTGCCGCCGATCTCGCTCGGCTTGTGGCACAACTTCGGGAAGGACCGCCCGTTCGAGACGCAGCAGGCCATCTGCCGCCGGGCCTTCGACCTGGGCGTCACCCACTTCGACCTGGCCAACAACTACGGCCCGCCGTACGGCGCCGCAGAGGAGAACTTCGGCCGGATGTTGGCCACCGACTTCGCCGCCCACCGCGACGAGCTCGTGATCTCCACCAAGGCGGGCTACGACATGTGGCCCGGCCCGTACGGCGAGGGCGGCTCCCGCAAGTACCTGCTCGCGTCCCTCGACCAGTCGCTCCGGCGCATGGGCCTCGACTACGTCGACATCTTCTACTCCCACCGCTTCGATCCGGACACGCCGCTGGAGGAGACGATGTCGGCGGTGGCGACGGCGGTGACCCAGGGCAAAGCGCTGTACGCTGGCGTCTCCTCGTACTCGTCGGCGCGCACCGTCGAGGCGGCGGTGCTGCTCGCCGACCGAGGGGCGCCGCTGCTGATCCACCAGCCGTCGTACTCGATGTTCAACCGCTGGATCGAGAACGACGGCCTGCTGGACACGCTCGAGGCCGTGGGGGCGGGATGCATCGCCTTCTCGCCGCTCGCTCAGGGGCTGCTGACCGACCGTTACCTCGAGGGGGTACCCGCCGACTCCCGCGTGGCCACCGGCGGTGCGATGAGCCGCGACATGGTCTCCGAGGACAACCTCGCCCGGGTGCGGGCGCTGGCCGGGTTGGCCGAGGAGCGGGGGCAGAGCCTCGCCCAGATGGCGCTGGCGTGGGCGTTGCGCGACCCGCGGATGACGTCGTTGGTCATCGGCGCGAGCAGCGTCGCCCAGCTGGAGGCCGACCTCGCGGCGCTCGACAACCTCGCCTTCACCGACGCCGAGCTCGACGCCATCGACAAGTACGCCACCGACGCCGACATCAACCTCTGGGCCGCGTCCAGCCGCGAGTGACACGACTAGCCGCGCAGCCGCTCCAACACGATCTCGTCCCGGATGGGTATGCCGAAGTTGCCCACCTCGGCCATGGAGGGCTTCAGGGTTAGGCGGGCTTCGTCCGACGCACCCGGCCGGACCTCGCGGATGCGGAACCCTCGGCGCTGGTAGAAGCGGAGGGCGTCGAGGTTGTCGTTGGTCGTCACGAGCCAGAGGCGTTGTGCCCCGGTCCCGGCCTCCACCGCATCCAGCAGCCTGGTCCCCACCCCCCGATGCTTGGCGGTGACCTCGATGTACACCACCTCGACGTCGTCGCCCTCGGCGTCGTAGGTGACGATGCCGACCGGTTGGCCGTCCCCTTCGGCGACGAAGCCCGGGCAGGCGAGCGCGTCGACGCTCGACCCCAGCCGGACCTGGAGGCGCCCCCCGAAGCCGTCTACGAGGCGCTCGGCCCAGGGCCGGTCTGCGTCGGTGAACGCCCGAATGGTTACCTGTCCCACTGCCTCAGCGTTGCCAACCCCGCACAGGAGGAGCAAGCCATGCATGCACACGGAATCGCCTGGGTCGGCACCCGCACCGACCAGTGGGCCGAGACGGTCGAGATGTTCGAACGGCACCTGGGGCTGCGCCGCAGCCACGAGCGCCCCGGCATCGTGGTGTTCGAGCTCGACAACGGCGACACGGTCGAGGTCTTCACGACCGACGAGCCGGAACACGCCCACTTCACCACGGGGCCCGTCGTGGGCTTCGCCGTCGACGACATCGAAGCCGCCGGGGCGGAGCTGCGGGCCGCGGGCATCGAGGTCCTCGGGCCGGTCCAGCGTGGGGGCGGGCTGGCGTGGCTGCACTTTCGGGGGACCGATGGCAACATCTGGGAGCTCACGGCCAGGGACGCATAGGACATCGTGCCGCCGATGCCGGCTCACGCGCCCCCACTGCCGGGTCGACCACACCGCCCTGCCGTGGCCGGAGCGTGCGGGCACGGGATCTCGAGGCGGTCGATCGTGCCGGCCCCGGCGCCTACCAGGGCCGGCCGGCGGCGATCATGGCGTGCCTACGGGTGGCGGCCCGTGAACGCGATGAGCCTGGTCTGCTCGTCGGCATCGTCGGGGACCTCCACGCGGGGGCCATAGTGGTCCGACTGGCGCATCTGCTCCTCGTAGGGCTCGGCGCCCGCGAGGTAGCGGTGCACCTCCTCGGCGTCGAGGGTCTCGTCGAGCCCGGTCGCCCGCGCCAGGTCCCAGGTGTGGACCAGGACGTCCCCGGTGCAGATTGTGTCGATCGTTTCCTCGAACGTCGCGGGTCCCAGCGGCGTGTCGCGCCGGCGGCCGGCGATCTCGGGATCGTCGAGGCCCGCCTGGATCGCGCCGTCGACGACGTGCCACGCCCCGACCGGGTCGGCGTCGACAGGCGGGATCGGGGACGCGTCGATGCCCCACCGCTCGAAGAAGAAGGCCGGCAGCCACTCCACCAGGTGCCCGACGACGTCCCTGGCCACCCAGCCCTCGCAGGGCGCCGGGTTGTCCCAGGCGCCGTTGGGGACCGCCTCGACCCGTTGCGTGAACTGGCCCGCCACCCTCCGGTACCGCTCCGAGATCTCGCTCACGACCACCTCACCTGCCTCGTCGGCTTCCGTTCCCGGTAGGACGCTGCCATGCGGCACAACTCATCGGCGCCGCACGTACGTCACATCAACTGGAAGCCACCGCTGACGGTGAGGACCTCGCCGGTTGTGTAGGCGGAGCGGACCAGGACACAGCGGCCTCGGCTACCTCCTCGGGAATCGCAACCCGTCGCAGGGGCCCGACGGCGGTCGGCGAGCCGCCCGGCACGTCGCTCCCTAGCCCTCGACCGGCGCCGCGACCAGCTCCGCGTGCTCATCGCGCAGGAACTGCGCCCACTCGTCGTCGGCCTCCGCCAGGCGTCGCGCCGCCAGCGACCGGAGGTCCTCGAGCCGCACCTTTTGGCTCCCGGTGTAGGTCAGCTCCTCGTCGTCGAAGAACAGGACCCGCCGGGGAACCTTGTACGACGCCAGCACCCCCCGAAGGTGGCCGGTGATGTCCTCGGCCGACACCGGGTCGAGGCTGCGGACGGCGCACAGCACGACCGCCTCGCCGAACCGCGGATGCGGCACTCCCACGACGCTCGCCAGCTTCAGCCGGCCCCAGTTCGCCACCGCCGCCTCGACCTCGGCCGGGGACACGTTGGCGCCGGCGGTCTTGATCAGTCCGGAGAGGCGCCCGTGCCAGTGGAGGTAGCCCGCCTCGTCGAGGTGACCGGAGTCCTTGGTCCGGAACCAGCCGTCGTCGTCGAAGCATTCCTCGGGGGCGACCTTGTAGTAGCCGCGCATCAACGTCACGCCCCTCACGGCGATCTCACCCGTCTCCCCCACCCCCAGCGGCTCGCCGCTGTCGGGATCGACGATGCGGATCGCCATGCCCGGCAAGGTCACGCCGTGCGTGGTCTCCCGCAGCTCGAGCGGCGAGTTCGAGGGGATCGAGGTGCAGATGGTGAACGTCTCGGTCAGGCCGTACGCGGCCCGCGGGTCGCCCGGATCGCCCTCGATCCGGGCCAGGCGCCGCAGCGCACTGTCCTGCGCCACCCGCCGCAGCGACGACAGGTCCCGTTTGTGGGCGTCCTCGTGCTCCACCAGGGCGGCGGCCGTGTGGGGGAAGGTGTGGACCGTGGTGACCCGCTCCCGCTCCAGCAGCTCGAGCGCCTCGCCGGCCTCGAACGCCTCCTGGCAAACGAAGCATGAACCCGACGCCAGCGTCCCGCCGAGCACGAACGCCAGCCCGGCGGTCCAGAAGAACGGGAACGGGCTCCAGACCCGGTCGGATTGATCGAGCCCGAGCTGCTCCTTCCAGCGCCAGCTCTGCACCACCGGGCCCCGGTGCCGGTGCAGCACCGCCTTGGGGTGGGCGGTGGTGCCGGACGTGTAGATGATCAGCGCGTCGTCGCTCGGCACGACGCTGGCGGCCGCGGCGTCGAGCACCGCGTCGTCCACTGACGCGCCCGCGGCGACCGCATCCTCCCAGCCGTCGACGCTCCGGGGCCCGGGAACGGAGCCGACGCACACGATCCGACGCAGGTGGGGGAAGCGCCCGACCGCGATGCGTCCAGGCTCGGCGTCGGCGATGCCGGGATGATCGGCGACCAACTCGTCGACGAATCGCCGGTCGACGAGCGACGCCTGGGTCACGAGCACCGAGGCATCGCAATGGCCCAGGACGTAGTCGCGCTCGTCGGCGGCGGCGAGGGTGCTGACGGGCACGGCGACGGCGCCCACGAGTGCGGCCCCGTAGGCGGCCACCACGAACTCCGGGCGGTTGCCGAGCATCACCGCGACCTTGGAGCCCTTCGTGACGCCCAGGGCGAGCAGCCCCTTCCCGAACGCCCGGACCTCCGCCTGCAGCTGCTCGTACGTCAGGCGGCGGTCACCGAAGACCAGGGCCTCGTTCCGGGGATAGCGCTCGGCCACCTGGGCGATGAACCGGCCGTGGGTGAGGTCTCCGGCGGCCACCGGCAGGCCGAGGTACCCGCCGTCCATCTCGTCCTCGACGGGCCGCAGCTCACCGATCGACGGGGGTTCGGTGCCGGCCATCACGTCACTCGTTGGGCAGGGAGATCTCCGCAGTCCCCTTCGCCATGACGGCGTCGCGCTGGTTCGTCATCGTGTACTCGACGAAGGCGAGGTGGTGGCCGGTGCCGGGGTCGATGTCCTTGCCGGTGACCGTGCCGTTGAGGAACGTGGCGTCGCCGGTGAAGGCCGGGTTGCGGTACTGGGCGTTCGAATGGACGACCTCACCCCACTCACCGCACCAGTTGGTGAGGTAGTCGAGGATCCAGGCGCCCATCGTGGCGCCGTACCCGTAGCCGCGGGGCATGCCGATGAGCCGTGCGTAGCGGGGTTGGACGTGGCCGCGGGACGGACCCTGATAGAGGCCGTCGGCCCGGGTGGGATCGACGGCAGCCTTGTGCGGGTCACGGCTCATCTCGGGCAGCCAGCCGGCCGCATCGGTCGTCGACACGCCCCAGTAGTCGGCGGCGCCCCAGATGTTCATGTTGAAGGCCCGCCACTCGGTCGTGAAGCTCATCAGCGTGTGGGGCCCGATGGGGCGCGTGGGCAGGCGGTCTCCCTCGTTCACGTCCTTCCACAGGACCTTGTCGTGGCCGCGGAACGTGGCGTAGTAGGCGAACTTTTGCTCCTCGATGTCCGCCAGGGCATCGTCGCCCCACTCGGGGTCGTCCCTCTCATTGAACTGGGCGCGCTTGCGCGCCTCCTCGGCGAGATAGCGGATCGACGTCGACCGCTGCTTGGCGACCAGCTCGCCGCGCTGGTTGATATAGGTCGTGTCGCCCCGGGAGAACATGGTCGGACCCGCGAACTTCGTCTCGGTGACCCGGTAGTCGAACAGCATCCGCTCGCCCTTGATGTGGTCGCCCGGCTCGATGCGGGGGCCGAAGAACCACCACTCGTCGCCGCCGAAGATCATGTGCGAGCCCGGGATCGTGCCCTGGATGGCCGGCGTGGCCCCGTGACCGACGTCCGTGGCCACGGCGAACGACTGCGGCGCCACGATGCGCCCGAAGCGCCCCTCGGCGGCGAAGCGGTCGTCGTAGTGGAGGGGATTGGGGTTCTGCATGCCCTGCACCCAGCGCCGGATGTCGTTGACGTGGACCGGATCCTTGAGGTATCCGCCGCCGAGCGGGACGCCCACCCAGCGATCGACGTCCGTCGTGTCGAGCGTTGCGTCACCCATGCGAGGGCCCCTCCTGGCGGTACTCGGGTGCGGTGGATCGGCGGATCCCGAGATGGTCGTCTTAGATATATAAGAATAGAAGTCTACATCGGACAGGGAGAACGGCCCTGCCGGCTGTCGCGATGCGAGGCCTGTCGTGGTTCGGCGAGGACCACCCGCCGGGGGTGAGGACAGGGAGCCCACGATGTTGCTCCGTTGCCGTAGGAGGCACCGTGGGTGCCGTGCAACTGGAGGTGGCCATGGTCCTTGCTGAAGTCGACTTGGGTGACCTGATCTGGACGACGATCTGGATCTTCTTCCTGATCCTGTTCATCTGGGTCTTCATCATGATCATCAGCGACCTGTTCCGGGACCACAAGCTGTCGGGATGGGCGAAGGCGATCTGGGTGGTCGCCCTGATCATCTTCCCGCTGATCGGGTCGCTCGTGTACCTCATCGCCCGCGGTGAGGGCATGGCCGAGCGGTCGGCGGCCCAGCAGCGCCAAGCCCGTGCCGACTTCGACGACTACATCCGGTCGACGGCGGGCGCCGGCGGCACCGGCGCCGCCGACGAGCTGACGCGACTGGCGGACCTGCGCGACAGGGGCACGATCACCGAGGCCGAGTTCCAGACGATGAAGGCCAGGGTCGTGGGCGGGTCCGGCGCGGCAACGACGACCGGGACCGCGACCGGGACCGCGACCGGGACGGCAACCGGCACGGCGACCGGGACGGCCACCGATACGGCGACGGGGACGGCCACCGATACGGCGACCGGGCAGGGGAACGACACGCTGCGCTAGCCCGAAGACGCCGTCCGCGAGTCGCCCGTGCCCCGGTACCGTGCCGGGGCACGGGCGCGTGGTCGGTCAGCGGGTGAGCTGCAGGCCGGCGACGGAGTCGACGAACCGGGGGGCCGCCTCCGCGGCGACATCGGTGTCCTCGTCGTCGGCGGCCGCCCTGAGGTCCTCAAGCTGGGGTGCCACCTCGTCCACGTCGGCCTGGTCGATGTGGTGGGCGACCCGGTCCCAGACCCACTCGATCGAGCTCACGTCGCCGGCTATGTGCCCGGCGTCCGCCTCGTCGCTGGCGCTGTCGAGGGCGAGCTGGTTGGCCCAGACGTTCAACCGGCCGAGGTCGACCTCGGCCGGGGGCCGGTACTGCAGTTCCAGGTCGAGGGCCGCCATCTCGACGTCGAGCGCGGCGTTGCGGGCACCCTCCGGGTTGCGGTCGTGGACCGCCGGCATCAAGGCGTTGCCGCGGAGTGCGTCGAGCGCTTGGCCCATCTGCACGTCCAGCAGCGGCGGCACGGTGCCGGTTGCCCGGTGGACCTCCCACGCGGCGATCATCGCGTCGAGTAAGCGCCTCGCCGCCTCCCAATCGCCGCTGTCGGCGGCGGCGAAGACCTCGCCCGCGCCTCGCTGGATTGCCTCGAGCTCGGGCGGCACGCCGCCAGGCTGTGCGTCGGTGGGGACGGCGAGGGCGAGCGCCTCGAGGTTGGCCCCGACGCCGGAGGCGAACTCCCCGTAGCCGGGCGCGAACGTCTTGTCCTCGTAGTTGCCCTCGAGCAGGTGGTTCTCGGTGCCGACCATCGCACCCGGCACCGGGCCGCGCGGTCCATCCACGGTCAGGTCGAGGGTCTTGACGGTCACCTCCTCGAACACCAGGTCGGGGATGTTCTCGGGCCGGTAGGCCTGCCCGATCTGGGGGTCGGCGGGCATGATCATGCCCGGTGGCCCGTCGTCGCCGGCGATCCAGGTGCCGTCGGTGTCGGCGACGACCCCGTCCTCGTAGTTGAAGACGTCCTCGCCGAAGTACCAGACGTTGCCGGCGTCGTCCTGGGCATACCAGTCGAGCGCGACCTCGTGGATGCGCCCGTCGAGGTAGGAGACGAACTGCGAGACCAGCGTCTCGACCTTCTGGCCGCCCACGTCGATCACCTTGGGCTCGGGCAGCAGCACGGTCTCGATCCGGAGCGGGTTGCCCTCGTCGTTGCCCAGCAGGATGGCCGAGTGCAGGTCGCTGATCGGGAACAGCGGGTTGTCCACGGTCGTGGGCACCGAGAACGTCGGCTCCACCAGGTCGGCCCGCTGGCTGTCGGGTGCGGTGGGCTGTGACGGGGTGTCGGACGCCGGCGCGGCGTCCGTCGAACCCTGGTCCGCAGCGTTGGAGCTGCCGGAGTCGCTGCACGCGGCCGCCGCCAGCGCGGCCGCCAGGCAGCCGCCGAGCAGCCTGCGGGACGGCCGGAGCGTGCGGCGGGATCTGTGCGCGTCTCGTCGAAGGTAGTGATGGAGGTACATGCCGTCGTCCCTTTCGTCGCTCGGGGTTGATCGAGCTCGATCTCCGCCTCGGATGATGCTGGGAGCCGGCTGAGCGTCCGCTGAATTCGGCGGGCGATCGGGGCGCCGCTAGTCAGCACGCGTTCAGGTGCCGGGTGGATTCATCCCGTCGGGACGATGCGGCGGACCATCCTCAGGTGTCCCATCGACCGAGGAGACGTCCGGCGCTGGACCGGGCGCGTGGCGGTGGTGGGAGCCGAGTCCCCGGCGGCTCGCGGCGCCGCCGCTGCCGATTACGTTGTCGCCACTCATGCAAGGCCTGGCCCGGTGACTGATTCAGAGCCCGAGAACGCCGAACCCGGGGAACGCGAGGATTCCGAACCCGAGGAGTCCGAAGCCGGCGACGCAAGCCCGCGCGAGCGGCGCTTCGAGATCGTCGCCACGGTGCTCCTCGCGTTGACCGCGCTGGCCACTGCCTGGAGCGGCTACCAGGCGTCCCTGTGGGATGGCGTCCAGTCCAGCAACTACACCCAGGCCTCCGCAGCGCGCACCCAGGCGTCGCAGAAGCTCACCGAGGCGAACCAGTTTCGACTGGCCGACCTCAGCGTGTTCGAGAACTACATCGACGCCACTCTTGACCGCGACGCGCAACTGGCCGACTTCTACCGCCAGCGGTTCCGTGATGAGTTCGAGCCGGCGTTCGAGGCATGGACCGCCCTCGACCCGCTGAACAACCCCGACGCCCCCGCCAGCCCGCTGGCGATGCCCGAGTACCAGCTCGCGAACGACCAGGAGGCCGAGGAGCTCACCGCCCGTGCCGAGGCGAAGTTCAACGAGGGCGAGGACGCCAACCGGTACTCCGACACCTTCACGGCCACGACGCTGTTCTTCGCCGCGGCGCTGTTCTTCGCCGCCATCTCCGAACGCTTCGCCTACCGGCGCGCCCGCGCCGCCCTGCTCGGCATGGCGGCGGTCGGGCTGGTCGGGGGGACCATCCTGATGCTCACGCAGCCGGTGACCACGGGCTGAGTCCCAGGCGGTCCGCTTACTCCCGCGCCATCATCGCGACTGCTTCCTTCTCCATGTCGACGAACGGCTCGCCAGAGACGTCGACGATCGCCTCGCGGATCGTGCCGCCGGTGAACGCGTAAGGGCTCGTGCCCGGGTAGTCGTCGGTGATCGGTTCGGCGGGGTCCTTGCCGACGTTGAGGCCCTCACCCACGAGCGAGAAGTTGCCGGGCTGGGTCATGATCTGCCCCTCTCCGACCTTCTCGTCGCCGATGTAGAGCGACAGCGTGCCCGTGGTCGGCAGGCCGTCGTTCTCCTTCACGAATGCGGCGGACAGCACGACCTCGCCGGTGGGGATGTCCCGCTCGGAATCGATGATCTGCTCCTTGGTGCCGACGAAGTTGTAGACGTAGCGGAGCTTGCGGTCCTTCACGTAGAGCGCGTGGCCTCCGAACCGTGCGCCGTGGGAGAAGAGCACGCCGGCGGCGTCCTCGGACTCGACGTCCACACCGACCGCGATCGTGTAGCTGCGGTTGCGGATGTTGACCGCGGCCGTCTCCGGAACCTCGGACGTGCCCGGGTAGTACGTGTAGCGGTCCCGGGGCGGCACGACCTGGGGCCGGGTGGGGTCCGCCAGGACCTCCACCGCCGTGCGGTCCAGGAGCGGCAGGCCGTTGTACTTCCCGGCTTCGTGGAACCACAGGTTGACCAGCTCCTGCACCTTCTCGGGGTGCTCGGCCGCCAGGTCGTGGCTCTCGGTCGGGTCCGATCGGGTGTCGTAGAGCTCCCACCGATCGCGGTCGAAGTGCCCCCAGCCGGAGATCGTCGGGTGCACGCTCACGGCCTTCCACCCCCGGTGCCAGATCGCCCGCGAGCCGAGCATGGAGAAGAAGCCCGTCTCCTTCGGCGTGGGCACGTCGTCGCTCTCGAACGTCGAGCGGAAGCTGACGCCCTCGAGCGGGATCTGGGGGAAGCCCTTGACCACCTCGGGCAGATCGACGCCGAGCAGGTCGTACACGGTCGGCACCACGTCGGTGGCGTGGAGGAACTGGTGCCGGAGCCCGCCCTGCGCGTCTATGCCCCGGGGCCAGGAGATCACCATCGGGTCGGCGACGCCGCCCTCGAAGTTGTAGCGCTTCCACATCTTGAACGGCGTGTCGAACGCCCACGCCCAGCCCACCGGATAGTGGTTGTAGGTCGCCGGTGAGCCGAGCTCGTCGAGGTAGCGGAGGTTCTCCTCGATGTCGTCGGGGATGCCGTTGAAGAACTTGTTCTCGTTGACGGAGCCGTTGGGCCCACCCTCGCCGCTGGCGCCGTTGTCGGAGACGAGCACGACGATGGTGTTCTCGCGCTCACCCGACTGCTCGAGGAACGCCAGTAGGCGGCCGATCTCGTGGTCGGTGTGGCTGAGGAACCCCGCGTACACCTCCGCCATGCGGGCGAACAGGCGCTGCTCGTCAGCCGAGAGCGAGTCCCACGGCCGCACGACGTCGACCGGGTTCCACGGCTTGCCGTCGACGCTGGTCTCCTCGGCGTAGGGGTTCAGCGGCGACAGCTCGGCGTCCGCCGGGAAGATTCCCATCTGCTTCTGCCGGTCGAACACGAGCTCGCGGTAGCGCTCGTAGCCCATGTCGAAGCGGCCCCTGTACTTCTCGATCCACTCCCTTGGCGCATGGTGGGGCGCGTGGGTGGCGCCGGGGCAGAAGTACATGAAGAACGGCTTGTCGGGCGCGATCACCTTCGCGTCCTTGATGAACTCGATCGCCTTGTCGGTGAGGTCGGTGGTGAGGTGGTAGCCGTCCTCGGGCTTGGCCGGCTGGTCCACGGGGTGGTTGTCGTAGATCAGGTCCGGGTACCACTGGTTGGTCTCGCCACCCAGGAACCCGTAGTAGCGCTCGAAGCCGCGGCCGACCGGCCAGTTGCGCTTGGTCGACGCCATGTTCATCTCGTCGGCGGCGACCAGGTGCCACTTGCCGAGCATGTAGGTGTTCCAGCCGCGCTCGCCGAGGACCTCGGCGATCGTGGCGCACTCGAACGGGATGTGGCCGTTGGCGTTGGGGAAGCCGCTGGTGGCCTCGGCGATGCAGGCCATGCCGTTGGTGGTGTGGTTGCGGCCGGTGAGGAGCGAGGACCGGGTCGGCGAGCAGAGCGCGGTGGTGTGCCAGTTGGTGTAGGTGAGGCCGGTTTCCGCCAGCCGCTTGATGTTGGGCGTCTCGATCAGGCCGCCCCATGGCTCCATGGCCGAGAAGCCGACGTCATCCAGCACGATGTAGAGGACGTTGGGCGCGCCCTCCGGCGCCACCGGCTGCATGTAGGGCTCCCAGTCGGGAACCGAATCACGGTCGTCGATGTTGATCGTGCCCCGGAACGGCTTGGTCATCGTGACTCCTCACGCGTCGGACGGTCGGCTCCTGGCACCGCCCACCACTCACGAGCATCGCGTCCGCGGCGCGGGCCAGCATCACGCCGATCGGGTGATCGCAGGATGATTCAGGTCTCGCCGTCGACGCGTAGCGAGAACCGGGCGGTGAACGAGGTCCCCGGCGTCGCCAGAGCGCAGGCACCGTCGACCAACGCATTGACCGGCGCGGTCATCGGTTCGAGGCAGATGGCAGCGCCCGTCGACGGCGTGAAGACCTGGGCGTGGCCGTAGCCGTCGCCGAGCTCGAGGACCAGGCGCCGCCCGCCGCCGGTCAACGCGAGCCGGCGATCGTCGCCGAGCTCGTAGAGGTCGTCGAACGTCCGCGTGCCGACCGGCTCGTCCTCCGCTTCCTCGGCGTGGGTGCGTCCGGTCGGGAGCTGGCGGCCATCGAGCTCTACGTGCCGGCGCTGCGGCAGGCGGAGGCGGACGTTCGCTCGCCGGGCACCCGGCAGGCTCAGATAGGGGTGGTAGCCGAACGAGATGGGCACCGGCCGGTCGCCGGTGGGCACCAACGTCGTGTCCATCCGGAACGTCGTGGCCACCACGGACGCCTCGATCCGGAGCTCGTGGGGGAAGGGGAACGACGCCAGGAGGTCGGGATGGGCACCGAAGTCGAACCGGGCGGCCAACGAGTCCCGACTCACGTCCACGAGCTCCCAACCCGGCCGGGCCGTCATCGTGCCGTGGATCGGGAGCCCGTGCTCGTCGGTGGTGAGATCGAGGCCGTCGAGCTCCACGACGATCCCGTCCACCTCGTAGCGGCGCGCACCCAGGCGGTTCGCCCACGGGGCCAGGAGCGGCAGGCCGGTGACCTTCCCCTTGCGGTAGCCGTCGAGGCCGCCCGGCAACGCCAGCAGCTCCTCTCCCCGATGGCGGAGCGAGCTGCCGAGCATCCCGAGCTGGGGCAGGAACGTCGCCTCGAGGGGACCGGACGATATGGTCACCCCGGCGACGGGGCCGGTGGTTGGCGGCATCGTCACGCCATTGGATCACGACTGCCGGCGGACGTCATCGCCCCGAAGGGGTGAGCGGCGCCGGCGGCCGCGATCGCCTCGGATCCCCCTCGCGCATTTCATCCCGATGGGGGGACGCTGGGCCGCACGCGGCGCCATAGCGTCATCTCGGGTGCGACGAGAGGAGTGGGCTGATGGCATCCCCCGCCAGCGGCACGACGTCGGATCGGGAGAGCGGGCAGGCCGGGCGCCCACACGTGCTCGTCCTCGGCGGGGGCTTCGCAGGCGTGGGAGCGGCCCGGAAGCTCAGGAGGGCCGACGTCGACGTCACGCTGGTCGACAAGAACGACTACCACACGTTCCAGCCGCTCCTCTATCAGGTCGCCACCGATCTGCTGGATACCGCCGCGTGCGGCCATCCCCTGCGCGACCTGTTCCACGAACACGCGAACGTCGCCGTCCACGAGGCGACGGTCACCGGCATCGATCTCGCGGCGCGCGAGGTGCAGTTCGCCGAGATGGGACCCCTCACCTATGACTATCTCGTGCTGGGGCTCGGTGCCGGGGTCAACTTCTTCGGCGTCGAGGGCGCCGAGGAGCACGCGTTCCCGATGTACACGCTCGCCGACGCGCTGCGCCTCAAGGACCACGTGCTGCAGAAGTGGGAGGACGCGGACCGGGATCCGGCCCTGGTGGAGGACGGCGCCGTCAACATCGTGATCGTCGGCGGCGGGCCCACGGGCATCGAGAGCGCCGGGGCGCTGGCCGAGCTGTACCGCAGCAACTTCTCCGAGGACTTCCGGCGGATCCCGCAGGAGCAGGCGCGCATCGTCCTGGTGGAGGCCGGCCCGGCGCTCCTGCCGATGTTCCGCTCCGACATCCGCTCCTACACGAGGAAGGCGCTGGAAGACCGCGGCGTCGAGGTGCTGCTCGGCGAGGTGGTCGAGTCGATCGAGCCGACCCGCGTCACCCTGAAGTCGGGAACCGTGATCAAGGCGCACACGCTGGTGTGGGGGGCCGGCCTGCAGGCGAGCCCGCTTGGCGACCTACTCGGCGTCGAGCTACAGCACGGCCGCCGCGTCCCCACCGAGCCGGACCTCAGCATCGCAGGACATCCCGAGGTGTTCGCCGTCGGTGACATCGCCTGGATCACGGACACGAAGACGAACGAGGTGCTTCCGCAGCTCGGCTCGGTCGCGCTCCAGGCGGGCGAGCGCGCCGGTGAGAACATCGCCCGCCTCGTCGCCGGCAAGGGCACCGAGCCGTTCGAGTACCACGACAAGGGCACGATGGCGACCATCGGTCGCGGGGCCGCCGTGGTCCAGAGCCGCGGCGGCCGCACGCTCAAGGGGAGGGCCGCATTCCTGGCCTGGGGTGGGGTCCACCTGGCCCTCCTGTCCACGGGTGAGGACCGGACCAAGGCCGTCGTCGACTGGACGTGGGCGGGGTTCACCCATGAGCGGCCCGGCCGGATCTCGGTGCGAACCGACCAGTCCTGAGCGAGAGGAGCCGACCATGGCAACACGCAACGGCCGGGAAGGCGCCGGGCAGCAGCCAGCGGACGTCTTCGTGGACTTCGGGATCACGGGCGACCTGGCCAAGGTGATGACGTTCAGGTCGTTGTACCGACTCGAGCGGCGGGGGCTGCTGACGTGTCCGATCGTGGGCGTGGCCGTCGACGACTGGACGGAGGATCAGCTGCGCGACCACGCCCGGGAGTCGATCGTCGGAACCGGCGAGGAGTTGGACGAGCAGGTGTTCCAGCGCTTTGCCGCCCGGCTCTCCTACATCCAGGGCAACTTCGGAGAGCCCGCCACGTACGAACGCGTCGCCACGGCCATCAAGGGCAGCGAGCAACGGGTCTTCTACCTCGAGATCCCGCCCTTCCTGTTCGGGACGGTAGTCAAGGGACTGGCGGACGCCGGGTTGACGGAGAACGCCCGCGTGGTCGTCGAGAAGCCGTTCGGCCACGACCAGGACTCGGCTCGGGAGCTCGCCACGGAGCTTCACCAGTACCTCGACGAATCGCAGATCTACCGGATCGACCACTTCCTCGGGAAGATGGGCCTCGAGGAGCTCCTCTACCTCCGGTTTGCCAACGCGATGTTCGAACCGGTGTGGAACCGGAACAGCCTCGAGTGCGTGCAGATCACGATGGCCGAGAGCTTCGGCGTCGAGGACCGCGGGCACTTCTACGACCCGGTCGGCGCGTTGCGCGACGTCGTGGTCAACCACCTCATGCAGGTGCTCTCGGCCACGGCCATGGAGGCACCGGCCGGGGGCGACCCCGAGACGATCAAGGACGGCCAGCTGGCCGTGTTCCGCGCCGTGCAGACTGCGGATCCCCAGCACTACGTGCGTGGACAGTACGACGGCTACCTCGACACCCCTGGCGTGGCCCCGGGCTCGACCACCGAGACGTACGCCGCATTGCGGCTGGACATCGACAACTGGCGGTGGTCGGGGGTCCCGTTCTTCATCCGCACCGGCAAGCACCTGGCGGCCACGCAGACGGAGGTCCGGCTGCTCTTCCAGCGCCCGCCGAAGCTGGGCTTCGGCTTCACCGGTGACCGGGCGCCGGAGCCCGACCAGCTGGTGATCAGGCTCGACCCGTCGACCGGGATCAGGTTGCTCGTCGACGCGCGGCGTGCCGAGGCACGGGCGCCCCAGGCCATCACCCTGGACATGGAGTTCTCGGAGGAGGGCGGCGAGGGCGCGACACCCTACGAGGTGCTGCTCCACGCGGCAATGATCGGCCAGAGCACGCGCTTCACGCGGCAGGACGGCGTCGAGGAGACCTGGCGGATCATGCAGCCACTGCTCGACGCACCACCCCCGGTCCACCCCTATACCCAGGGGTCGTGGGGACCGTCGGCCGCCGACCAGATCGTCGCCGGCCACGGCAGGTGGCACGAGCCGTGGCTGATGCCATGAGCGCGGCGACGGCGGACTCGCAGGCGCGTCAGAGCGCGGCGATGCCGTCGCCCTTCCCCCCGATCGAGGACTTCGCGTTCCTGTCGGACTGCCACACCGGGGCGCTGGTCGCTCCGGACGGTGGGGTCAGCTGGTTGTGCGTGCCGCGCTTCGACGCCCCCAGCGTCTTCGCGACGCTGCTCGATCGCGAGGCGGGCTACTTCCGGCTCGGGCCGTTCGGCATCAACGTGCCGACGATGCGGGCGTACGAGCCCGGGACCAACATCCTGGCCACGACCTGGAACGCGCCCGGGGGCTGGGTGGTCGTCCGCGACGCGCTGACGATGGGCCCACGCGAAGGCGAGGACGAGGTCACGCCCCACACCCGGCCCCCGGCCGACGACGACGCTCACCACACGCTGGTGCGGGTAGCCGAGTGCATCGGCGGTGAGGTCGAGATCGAGCTGGTCTGCGAGCCGGTGTTCGACTACGGCCGCACGGCCGCATCGTGGACGATGGCGGACGGGGACCGCCACGTCGCCGATGCCTCCGGGGCGGGCGTGACCATCAGGCTCCGCACCGACATGGCCCTGGGCATCGAGGGCGGCCGAGTGAGGGCGCGCCATGTGCTCCGACAGGGCGAGCGGTTGTACTGCGCGCTGTCCTGGGCCAGGGGCGGGGCCGCCCCGGCCGACGTCGCCGAGGCTCAAACCAGCATCGACGCCACCACGCACTTCTGGCGCAGGTGGCTGAGGCGGGCGCGGGCGGTCGATCATCCCTACCGACAGGCGCTCGAGCGGTCGGCCCTGGCCATCAAGGGCCTCACCTACATGCCCACCGGGGCGACGGTGGCTGCGCTCACCACGTCGTTGCCCGAGACGCCAGGAGGCGAGCGCAACTGGGACTACCGGTACACGTGGATGCGTGACTCCACGTTCACGCTCCAGGCGCTGCACTTCCTCGAGCTCGACTGGGAGGCCCACGAGTTCATCCAGTTCATCGCCGAGCTCGAGCCTGTGGAAGACGGCGGCCTGCAGATCATGTACGGGATCGACGGCCGCCGCGACCTGACCGAGACGACGCGGGACGACCTGTCCGGCTACGCCGGCGCCCGGCCGGTGCGGGTCGGCAACGGCGCCTGGAACCAGCGCCAGAACGACGTCTACGGCGCCGTGCTCGACTCGATCCTGCTCCACACCCGGCGAAGCGAGCGCCTGCCACGCGGCCTGTGGCCCCTCGTCCAGACCCAGGCCCAGTGTGCGACCGCGGTCTGGCGCGACCCCGACCAGGGCATCTGGGAGGCCCGCGGCAAGCCCCAGCACTACGTGTCGTCCAAGCTCATGTGCTGGGTGGCGCTCGATCGGGCATCCAAGCTGGCGGCGATCCGCGGCGACGCCGACCTGGAGGCCACCTGGGGCGCGGTCGCCGACGAGATCAAGGCCGACATCCTCGAGCACGGCGTGGATGGCCGTGGCGTGCTGCGCCAGCACTACGACACCGATGCCCTCGACGCCTCCACCCTCCTCGCCGCCATCTTCGGGTTCCTGCCCGGTGACGACGAGCGCCTACGGAAGAGCGTCCTGGCGATCGCCGACGACCTCACCGACCGCGGCTTCGTCCTGCGCTACCGCACCGACGAGACCGACGACGGCATGTCCGGCAAGGAGGGGACGTTCCTGATCTGCTCGTTCTGGCTGGTCTCCGCCCTCGCGATCATCGGCGAGGAGCAGCGCGCCCGAGACCTCATGGAGCGCCTCCTTCGTATCGCTTCGCCGCTGGGCCTCTACGCCGAGGAGTTCGACGCCGACACGGCCCACCACCTCGGCAACTTCCCCCAGGCGTTCTCACACCTGGCGCTCATCGAGGCGGCGGCCCGGATCATTCTCGCCGAACGGCTGAGGGAGCTGACATGAACGCCCGGGATGCGTACGACGTCATCATCATCGGCACCGGTGCGGGCGGTGGCACGCTGGCGCGCCACCTCGCCCCGTCCGGCAAGCGCATCCTGATGCTCGAGCGCGGCGACTGGCTGGCGCGTGAGCCGTCGAACTGGTCGGCGCACGACGTGTTCGTCGACGGCCGCTACATCTCGCCCGACACCTGGTACGACGAGAAGGGCAAGGCGTTCCAGCCCCAGATCCACTACTTCGTGGGCGGCGCCACCAAGCTCTACGGCGCGGCCCTGTATCGCCTGCGCCGGGAGGACTTCGGCGAGCTGCACCATCACGACGGCCTATCGCCCGCATGGCCCATCTCCTACGACGACATGGAGCCCTACTACACGCTGGCGGAGCAGCTCTACCAGGTGCACGGCGCGCGCGGCGAGGACCCGACCGAGCCGCTCGCCAGCGCGCCGTACCCGTATCCGGCCTTGTCTCACGAGCCCCGGATCCAACAGCTGTCCGACGACCTCGCGGCCGCGGGCTACCACCCGTTCCACGCACCGTGTGGCGTGATGCTGGACGAGGCCAACATGCCGTACAGCACGTGCGTCCGCTGCGGCTTCTGCGACGGGTTCCCCTGCCCGCTGCACGCCAAGTCGGACGCGGAGGTCCACGGCGTGCGGCCCGCGCTGGAGCACCCCAACGTGACCCTCCTGACTCGCGCCACCGCCGTCCGCCTGGGCACGAACCCCTCCGGCACGGCGGTAGCCGAGGTGGAGGTCGACCATGACGGCGAGCGCGAGGTCTTCACGGCTGACCTGGTGGTCGTCTCGTGTGGCGCCGCGAACACAGCCAAGCTGCTCCTGGCGTCGGCCAACGACCGGCACCCCAACGGCCTGGCCAACGCCTCCGACCAAGTGGGGCGCAACTACATGTTCCACAACAGCCAGGCGGTTCTGGCCCTGTCCCGTGAGCCCAACCCGACCGTCTTCCAGAAGACCCTGGGTGTCAACGACTTCTACTTCGGCTCCGGTGACTTCGACTACCCGATGGGCAACATCCAGATGGTCGGGAAGTCCACGGAGGAGATGTACCGGGGCGAGAAGCCGATCGAGACCAAGCTCGCCCCCACCCGCGCCCTGAACGAGATCGCCACCCACGCCGTGGACTTCTGGCTGTCGACCGAGGACCTACCTCGTCCCGACAACCGGGTCACGCTCGCGCCCGACGGCAACGTCGAGCTCCGCTACGAAGTGGGCAACAAGAAGGCCAGCGACCGCCTGTACCACCAGCTCCGCTCGATGCTCGGCCACCTCGGCATGCACCCCGACCACCTGATCCCCCGTCACGCCTACATGAAGACCGACATACCGGTCGCAGGCGTTGCCCACCAGGCCGGGACGTGCCGGTTCGGCACCGACCCCTCCACGTCGGTGCTCGACGTCGACTGCCGTGCCCACGAGCTCGACAACCTGTACGTCGTCGACACGAGCTTCTTCCCGAGCATCGGCGCCGTGAACCCGGCGCTCACGGCGATGGCCAACGCCCTGCGGGTGGGAGACCACCTGCTCGATCGGCTGAGCGCCACGGCGTGAGCGCGCTCTCCCTCTGGGGAGGAGGAGTGCTCGCGGTCGATCCAGTGCCGTGGGCGCGGGCCCAGATGGCCTTCACGCTCGCGAGCCACATCATCCTCGTCCCCCTCGGGGTGTCGTGGGCCTGCATGACCCTGGTGGCCAACTGGCGGGCCATCCGGCGCGGCGACGAGGACGCCTTGCGCCTCGCCCAACGCTGGTCGAAGTACATGGCGGTGACGTTCGCCGTCGGCGCCGTCACGGGCACCGTCCTCACGTTCGAGTTCGGACTGCTGTGGCCGAGGTTCATGGGCACCTGGGGCGCGGCGTTCGGGATCCCGTTCGCGGTCGAGGGCCTGTTCTTCTTCATCGAGGCGATCTTCATCGCCCTGTACATCTTCGGCTGGAAGCGGCTCCGGCCGTGGCCGCACTTCTGGACCGGGGTACCGATCGTGGTGGCCGGCATCGGCGGCACGCTGTCGGTGGTTGCCGCCAACGCCTGGATGAACCAGCCGGCAGGATTCACGCTCAACGACAACGGCGACATCACCGACGTCGATCCCCTCCAGGTGATCTTCAACGACGCCTGGCCCTACCAGGCATCCCACATGCTGGTCGCGGCCTACCTCGTCGGCGGCTTCATGGTCGCGTCGGTCTACGCCGTCGGCATGTTGAGGGGCCGCCGGGACCGGTATCACCGGCTGGGCTTCCTCATCCCCTTCACCGTCGCCGCCATCGCGACCCCGATCCAGATGTTCGTGGGGGACACGCTGGCGCGCTGGGTGTACAACAACGAGCCGACCAAGTTCGCGGCGATCGAGCTCGTGCCAGGAACCACTAGTGACGTTCCCGAGACCCTGCTCGGGCGCATCGACTCGGACGGCAACGTGACGGGCGGGATCGAGATCCCGGGGCTCGCCTCGTGGCTGTCCGACCCGAGCACCGGCACCGCCACGGTCGTGCAGGGGCTCGACGCCTTCCCCGCCGACGAGCGACCGAGCACGCGCGAGGTCAACACGGTGCACCTGGCGTGGGACGTGATGGTCGGCCTCGGCACCCTCCTGTTCCTGCTGTCGCTGTGGTACTGGCTGTCGTGGATCTTCCGGCGCGACATGCCGCGCTCGAGGCTGTTCCTCTGGATCGCCTCGGCTGCCGGCGTCGCCGCCGTCCTGGCGATGGAGGCGGGGTGGGTGGTCACCGAGGTGGGCCGCCAACCCTGGATCGTCCGCAACCACATGAAGGTAGAGGACGCCGCCACGACCAACGACGGCGTCTGGGTCACGTTCATCGTCGTCGTGGCCATCTATCTGACTCTGGCGACGACTGTGGTCCTGGTGCTCCGGAACATGAGCCGGCGGTTCCGGCGGCAGGACGAGCTCGTCGACAGCGACGTCCCCTACGGTCCCCGTGAGCCCAGCCCCGAATGGACGCAGGAGGAGGAGCCCGTCGGTGGATGACGCCGTCGCCGTCGTGTTGTTCGCCGCGGTCAGCGCCTACGCAGTCCTCGCCGGCGCCGACTTCGGGGCCGGCTTCTGGGACCTCGTCGCCGGCGGAGCGGACCGGGGCGAGCGACCGCGCGCGCTCATCGACCACTCCATCGGCCCTGTGTGGGAGGCCAACCACGTGTGGTTGATCTTCTCCCTGGTGGTGCTCTGGACGGCGTTCCCCGTGGCCTTCGAGTCGATCACGCTCACCCTCTTCGTTCCCCTCACACTGGTCGCCCTCGGGATCGTGTTGCGGGGGGCGAGCTTCGCGTTCCGCAAGAGCCTGTATCGCACGCCCGAACGGCGGACCCTGGGGGCGATCTTCGCCTTCTCCTCGGTCCTCGTTCCCTACTGCATGGGCGCAATTGCCGGTGCGATCGCGTCCGGCCGGGTGCCGGCCGGGGGCGAGGCGGGCGACCCGTGGTCCAGCTGGGTCAACCCCACCTCGATCGTCGGCGGCATCCTCGCCGTGACTGCCGGGGCCTACCTCGCCTCCGTCTACCTCATCTGGGACGCCCGCCGGTTGGACGAGGGCCACATGGTCGAGTACTTCCGGCAGCGGGCGGTGGTGGCCGCGGTCGTGGCCGGCGTCGTCGCCTTCGCCGGCATCTTCGTGCTCCGGTCCGACTCCCGTTACGTCTTCGATGGGATGACGGCTCGTGCGCTACCGCTCGTCGCGCTGTCGGCGCTCTGTGGCATCGGGTCGCTCGTGCTCCTCCTGCGGAAGTCGCCGCGCGGCGCACGCGTGCTCGCCGCCGGGGCGGTGGCGAGCATCATCTGGGCCTGGGGAGTAGCGCAGTGGCCGTACATCCTGCCCACGAGCCTGAAGGTGTCGGCGGCTGCGGCGCCGTCCGCCACGCTGGCCGCGGTGCTCGTGGTGTTCGGCGTCGCCGCCGTGGTCATCGTGCCGTCGCTCGTCCTGCTCTACGTCCTCGACCAGCGGAGCCTGCTCCCCGAGGAGAGCGTGGACTCCCAGCGAGCATCCGGCGCCTCTACGCCCGCGCCGTGACGCGGGTGGCGCCGGCTCACCGAGACTCGACGGCGGGGCCCTCTCCGGCAGGCATCGGGGGTCCCTCCTCCGGAGGCACGCCGCGGGCCCCGATGTCGGCGAGGCGCTGCACAATGAGCTCGTAGGCGACCACGAGTGCCACCAGGAGCAACAGGCCGAGCCACGACAGGTCGAGGACGAGGAGCGCCAGGATGCCGACGACGATCCCGCCCGCCTGCAGGACCTCCCGGTGGGCGGCGACCCAGGCCACGACGGGGTCATCGGGTTGGCGGTTGATCGCGGACCGGGCGGCGCCGACCGCCGCCTGGGCACCGGAGACTGTCCCCCGCCGGAGCGCCTTGGCCCAGCCGTAGGGGCCGGTCAGGAGCGCGACCGCGGCGATCACCGCGACGCCGCCCAGGATCCAGGCGGTGGCGTCCAGCAGGCTGGAGACGAACGCCCCCACGACGACCTTCACCGCGTCTTGGTTTTCCGGCCTCACGAGGTCGACGACGTCGTCCTCCAAGCGCAGGCCCAGCCGGCGGATGAGGACGATACCCAGGGCGATCCCCACCATCAGCTGGAGCAGCGTGCGTCGCCGGCGCGGCGACACCCACAGGGTGAGGGCGATCAGCACGATCGCCAGGATCACCGCCGCAACCACGAGCCGGTTGAACAGGTCCACGGTGTCCTGCACCTGCTGGAGCCGGCTGGCGTCGAAGACCGTGAACTGACCGAAGTTCTCCGGCAGGTCCCGCCCCAGCGCGCTCTCGACCTTCTGGACCGCCTCCTCGGGGATCTCGTCGACGGTGACGGTCGGCAGGTCGATCGTCCGGCCGAAGATCTCCGGAGACCGTTCGCCGATCCGGGCGAGCACCTCGTTCAGGATGGGTACGACGTTGAGGACGACGTCGTTGCCCTGGACCTGGAGGCTGGGTGGGAGGTCACCACCCTCGAGGACGCGGACCGCCCGCCCGTGGGCGACCTCGTTGATCCGCACCCACAGGCGCTCGAACGTGTCGGACGCGAGGAAGGAGTCGACCTGGTCATTCACGAACCCCCGCAGGGCACTGGTGAGGGGAGCGGCAAGGATCTGCCCACGTTCCGGCAGCGCGCTCTCGAAGAGCTCCTCGGGGTCGATCGCGGTCATCGCTTGGTCGGTGATGTACCGCCCGAGGGCCTGCTGCACCGCCGGGTCCTCGGCGATCGGTCCCACCGTCGCCACCCAGCGATCGGTGTTCAGGGCGTTGCGGCGTGCCCAGACGGCGGTCACCGAGACCGTGACCACGATCGAGGTGACCACCACGAGCGCTACGGCCACGACGCCCCGCGTCCGGACCGCCCGCTTCCGGGGGGTGGCTGCTAGTTCGGCACGGAGGCCCTCGACCTCCGCCTGGAGACGATTTCGCTCGTCGGCGAGACGAGCAACGTCGTCGGTCGGCGTGGCGTCGCCCACAGAATCCGAGCCCGCGTTCACGCAGGCACCGTGTCGCGGCTGGCATACGAACGCATCGCCCGGACAGGGTGAAAGCCGACCACCCGCCCTCAGGCGCCTACGCAAGGATGTTGACTGCGCGCGCGATCACCAGTCCGAGGATCACGAACAGGCGTTCACCCCGCCGAACCCGTCCCGGCGGCATCGGCCAGCGAAGCGTCGCCCGCGCCCACGCCGACGGCGGTGTCCTCGTCGTGGTAGCGGGCTAGCAGGTCTTCCTCCTCTCGCTTGTGAGGGAAGAAGAAGAAGACGAGCGTGGCCCCGACCAGGATCGCGATGATGCCGGCGAGGTACGCCCAATCGGCGCCGTCGAGGAACGACGATCGCGCCCCGGCGATGATCTCCTTGGCGTACTGCGGATACTGCTGGGCGACGTCGGCCGCGCTGCCGAAGGACTTCTGGAGCTGGTTCTGGACGCCGTCGGTGATCTCCGACTTGTTGGGGGCGGCGGCGATCGCGGCGCCGACGGCGGACGCGTAGCCGGAGGACAGCAGCGCCCCGAAGATGGACTGCATGATGGCGCCGCCGAAATCCCGTTGGAGGTCGGCGGTGCCGGAGGCCATGCCGGCCCGCTGGACGGGCACCGACCCGGTGAGGGAGTGCGACGCCGGCGTGCCGGCGAAGCCCACGCCCACGCCGATCAGGGCGTAACCGAGGCCGATCTGCCAGTAGCTGCTGCTCTCGCCCCAGAGGAGCCACATGGTGAGGAAGCCGAGCAGGCAGAACACGTAGCCGACGAGCAGGGTGACGCGGGCACCCCGGGCGCCCACCAGCTTCGCGGAGCGGGGCGCGACGAGCACCATGAGCGCGGCCGCCGGCAGGATCGCGGCGCCCGCTTCGACGGCGGAGTAGCCGAGCACGTTCTGCAGGAACTGCTGGCCGATGAACATGGCACCCATGAGCGAGCCGAAGACGATGATGCCTGCGCAGGCCGCCACCCAGAAGATGCGGCGGCCCGCCACACGCAGGTCGTAGAGCGGCGGCCGGGCGCGGCGCTGCCTGATGACGAACGCGATGCCGGCAGCCACCGCGATTGCCGCGGCGGCGACCACGATCGCATCCTCGTTGGGAACCGAAGCGAAGTTGATGGCCAGGACCAAGGCGGCCACCAGGAACACCGAGAGGACGCCGCCGAGGTTGTCGACCGGGTCGACGGTCTCGTTGACATGACTCGGCACGAAGACCACCGCCATAACCAGCGCCACCACCGCGAGGGGCAGGGTGATGAGGAACGCCGATCCCCACCAGAAGTGGTCGATCACGGCGCCGGACGCGAGCGGACCCAGCGCCGCGATGGCGCCGCCGACCCCGGACCACAGTGCGATCGAGCGCGTGCGCGCCGGCCCCGCCCACAGCGCGGTGATCAGCGCCAGCGTGGTGGGATACGCCATGCCCGCCGACAGCCCGCCCAGGATGCGCGCCAGGACGAGCACCTCGACCGACGGTGCCCATGCGGCGAGCAGGCATGCCGGAACCGACAGCACCATGCCGAGGATCAGCATGAGCTTGCGGCCGTAGCGGTCGCCCAGCGCACCGAGGTACAGGACCGACGCCGCCAGGCCCAGCGAGTAACCGACGGCCACGAGGTTGAGCGCCGTCTGTGACGCCCCGAACTCCTTGCCGATGTCCGGGAGGGCGACGTTGGCCACCGCCAGGTTCAGGTTGGCGACCGCGGCCACCAGGATGAGCGCGATCAGCACGAGACCCGCCCGGGCCGGGCCCGTCGACGGTCCCGCGACGGGCGTCTCGCCCGCACCGGTCGTCTCGTCGGCGCTTGCCATCGTGTCGTCGGTCATCCGCCTCGACCGCCTGTAGGGGACCGGCTCCATGGAGCCACGCCGGCCCGCAGCCCGCATCGCCCCGACCGGGTGATCCGGGTGGGCCATGGCCAGAGCGTCCGAGCCCGCCGAGCCGCCGGGCCCAGCCGGCCCCTACGCTGGGTGAGCGGCGCGGGCCGGTACGCTTTCGGCGTGCCGACGCGGGCGCGGGGCCGACCACCCAGGACCTCGAGGCGGGGCCACCACCCTCCGCCGCAGCCGACGTTCGCATTGGCGGAGTCGAAGCTCCGCGCCCCGGCGGCTCGCGCCGGGATCGTTCCCCGGAAAGCCCTGGTCGACCGGCTCGTCCGCAGCCACGAGCCGGTCATCTCCGTGGTCGCGCCGCCGGGCTACGGCAAGACGACCGTGCTGTCGCAGTGGGCCGAGCGCAGGCGCCCGCGGGTGGGGTGGGTGTCCGCCGACGTCCGCGACAACGATCCCGCCGTCCTGCTCACCTACATCGCAATGGCCATCGACCGGATCGAGCGGATCAACCCGGCGGTGTTCCGGGCGCTCGCCTCCCCCGCCGCGGCCGTGTCCGTCCCCCTGCTGCTGGTGTCTGCCGTCGCCGCCTTCGGGCAGCCCGTCTCCCTGGTCCTCGACCACATCGAGGTGATCACCAACCGCGAGTGCTTGGACGCGATCGCCCAGCTCGCGCTCGGCCTCCCGCCCGGATCCCAGCTGGCCATCGGCTCGCGCGACGGGCTGCCGCTGCCCACGGCGCGCCTGCGCGCCCAGGGCGCCATCGTGGAGATCGGCGTCGACGATCTCGCGATGCGCGGCAGCGAGGCGCCAGCCCTGCTCCGAGGCGCCGGCGTCGAGCTCGGCGACGACGATGTCGGTGAGCTGGTGGGCAGGACGGAGGGGTGGCCGGTCGGCCTGTACCTGGCGGCGTTGGCGATGACGTCGGGCAGCCCGCGCACGGACCTGGGCCTGACCTTCACCGGCGATGACCGCTTCATGGCCGACTACCTGCGCTCCGAGATCCTCGACCGGGTCTCGCCCGCCGAGGCATCCTTCCTGACCCGCACATCGATCCTCGAGACCATGTCCGGTCCCCTGTGCGACGCCACCCTGGATGAAGCGGGATCGAGCTCGGCATTACAAGGCCTGGAGGACCGGAACCTCCTGGTGCTGCCCGTGGATCATCGCCGCGAGTGGTACCGCTATCACCACCTGTTCCGCGAGCTGTTGTCGACGGAGCTGCGGCGGCGCGAGCCGGGGATCGTCCCCGAGCTCCACCTCCGGGCGGCGGCGTGGTTCGAGGCGAACGGCATGCCCGAGACCGCCATCGATCACGCCCAGGCCGCGGGCGATGCGGGCCGTGTCGCCCGCGTGACGCTGACGGTCGCCAACCCGGTGTGGGCGAGCGGCAGGGCCGACACCGTGCTGCGCTGGATGAAGTGGTTCGACGACCAGGGCCTGGTGGAGCGCTACCCGGGGATCGCGGTCCACGGCGCATTGATGTTCGCGTTGACCGGTGAGCCGGGGGAGACCGAACGCTGGGCGATGGCGGCCGAACGAGCGCACTCCGGAGGAACGCTCGACGACGGGAACACGGTGGAGGGGACCGTCGCCTACCTTCGGGCGCTCCTGGCGCGTGAGGGCGTGGACGCCATGCGTCGAGACGCCCAGACCGCGTTGGGCGGGCTCGGTCCGGCCAGTCCCTACCGGGCGACCATGCTCTACACCGAGGGCGTGTCCCACCTGCTGGACCAAGACCTCGAACGCGCCGACGCAATCCTCGCCCACGCCCTCGACGTCGCCGCGGCCGCGCGCGTCCTGCCCTTCGTGCCCGTCGTCCTCGCGACACGGGGCATCGTCGCCATCGAGCGCGACGACTGGGACGAGGCCGAAACGTTCGCCGACCGCGCCGCGGCGGTCATGGAGGACGGCGACTTCGACGACTACTGGACGAGCGCCCTCGTCTACGCCTGGATGGCCCGCGTCGCCGTGCATGGCGGCGACGTGGTGCGGGGCCAGGAGCTCGCGGCGCGGGCCGCCCGCCTCCGGCGGCTCCTCACCTACGCGCTGCCGGTGGTCTCGGTGCAGGCACTGCTCGAGCTGGGGCGGGTCTATGTCGCACTCGCGGATCCGGCCGGCGGGCGGACGATCCTCCGGCAGATCGACGACATCCTGCGGCAGCGACCCAAGCTCGGTGACCTGCCGCGGCAGGCCGCCGACCTGCGGCAGGCGCTCGACGCGATCCGGGGAGGTGCCCCCGGCGCCTCGTCGCTCACGACGGCGGAGCTTCGACTTTTGCCGCTGCTCCAGACCCACCTCACATTTCGTGAGATAGGAGACCGCCTGTACGTCTCGCGCCACACCGTGAAGACGCAGGCGATCTCCGTCTACCGCAAGCTCGGAGTCTCGTCGCGCAGCGAAGCGATCACACGCATGCGTGAGCTGGGCCTGCTGGCTCACGCCTAGTGTCCAGGACCCGACAGCCCTGAGTATGAAACGAGGTCGGATGGCGAGGCCGACGAACGACGCCGCGGAGCAGGAACGCGAGGCCCGCGCACTCCGACCCCTCCTGCGCTCGTTCCGGTCGACCGACAGCTACGGGCTGGTCCTCCTCATGATCATTGCGACTTACATCCTGGCCGTGACGCTGTCGGCGCGGTGGACCGGGTCGGTCGTGCTGTTCGTCCAGATCGTCACCGTGCGGCTCTCCCTGCACACCTCGAAGGCCCGACGCGGCCTGCTGGCCGTGTCTAACGTCGTCCTGGTCGTAGCGGCGGCCGGCGCGGTGGCAAACCTGTTCTCCGCGCACGAGGGGGGCCTCCGCTCGTTCGTGTTCATCACATCGAGCGTCCTGTACGTCGTGGCGCCCATCTCGATCGTCCGCCACATCGGCTACCGCCGGCAGGTCGACCAGGAGACCATGCTGGGAGCGCTCGCGGCCTACGTCTTGATCGGGATGGCCTTCGCCTTCACGTACCGGTTCCTGGGCTCGGTCGAGGATGCGCCCTTCTTCGGGGACAAGGGCGAGGGGACGATGAGCCAGGACCTGTTCTTCAGCTTCATCACCCTTACCACCACCGGCTACGGCGACCTGGTCCCGGCGGACAACCCCGGCCAGAGCCTGGCCGTCCTCGAGGCCCTTGTCGGCCAGCTCTTCCTGGTCACCGCCGTGGCGAAGATCGTGACCGCGTGGCGGCCCCGGGCCTGGCAGGAGCCGAGCCCCGAGTCCGAGCCCGCGAGCGACGAATGACCCGCCGCACCTACACGCGGCCGGGCATGTCGAGCGTCTCCAGCGCGCTGTCGATGTCGTAGCCGAGAGCGAGCGCCAGCCCGGGCGCAGCGGCGACCACGCGGGCGAGCCCGACGCTCGGGGCGATGACCTTCAGCAGGTTGATCACGTCGTCGACGCTCGCCCCGGCGGCGAGGGCGCGATCCACGCAGACCCGGTACGACGCCGGTGAGGCACGCAGCGCCACCAGGGCCGCGAGGCATGCGAGCGTGGCCGCCCTCTCGTCCAAGCCGTGCATGTCGAGCGTGTCGTACGGCACGCATTCATGGAACATGGGCGCGCCGCCATTCACATCGTCCCGACGGGGTGAAACGGCACGTGCGGCGACGGCGCGTGAGCCCGTCTATGCGAGCAGGCCGATCTCCACGACGCGGTCGATGGCCTCGCTGCGCGACGAGACGCCGAGCTTGCGGTAGACCGAGATCGCCTGCGTCTTCACCGTGTGGCGCGAGACGTGGAGCCGCTCGCCGATCTCACGAAACGAGAGGTGCGTGGACAGCAGGGGGACCAGCCGGAGCTCCGCCGCCGTGAGCGACGACGCCCCGATCGACCCGACCTGAAGCGTGTCGAGCGTCGAGCGCAGCTCCGCCACCTCCCGGGGGAGGCGTCCGAGGTCGGGTCGGAGTTGCAGGATGGCCGCGGCCTCCCGCACGACCACCCTCGCTCCGGCTGCGTCGGCGAGCGCCAGGTAGGCGCGCCCCAGCTCCAGCAGCGTCTGGACCGAGAGGAAAGGCACGGCGTACGTGAGCTGGGGCCGGAGGCGGGCCGCATGACCGAGGCTCTCGCGGGCCCGCGAAACGTCACCGGCGTGGGCCGCGGTGCGAGCCACGAGGGCGTGGACGATGACGCCGGGCCCATAGTCGTCGAGTTGCCCGGCCCGCAGGACGGCGCGGGCCTCGCCGGCCAGGGACTCGGCGTCGCCCCAGTCGCCGCGCCCGATGGCCACCACCGCGCGCTCCGCCAATGCGGCCGCCACCGCGGCCGCCGCCCCCCGGTCGCGCCCGACCTCAACCGCCCGCGCCAGGATCGGATCGGCACGCTCGGGCTCGCCTTCGAGCAGCCAGGAGATGCCCTCCATTGCCAGTGCCGACGCTCGCCACGGGCTACCCGGCGCCTGGCCCTCACCTGCGATCTGGGCGTCCCGCCGCATCTGGGCCACGCCCTTGCGGCACAGGAAGGCGCGCAGCTGCGCCTGCCAGCTCGCCATCGTGCTGCCGTCCGGGAGCGTCGCCTCGACGGACGCGCCCTCGGCCACGGCCGCCCACCGCTCGGCGGCGGCCGGCTGACCCATGAGCGCCCGAACCACCGCGCCCAGGACGGCCACGGATGGATAGCGCTCGATCAGCCCGTGGTCGTCGAACCACTGGAACCAGCGGTCGACCGTCTCGTGTCGGCCGCCGGCGTACGCCGGCTGGGCACAGGCGGTGACAAGGCGGGCGACTCGGTCGGCGTCGCCCGCAGCCTGGGCGTGCGTGATCGCCATCTCCGGCAGGCCGTTGGCCTCGCACCATCGAGCCGCGCGCAGGTGGAGCTCGGTCACGACCTCGCCCTCCCGCTGGGCCAGCTCGGCGCGCAGCAGCTGCTGGAACAGCTTGTGGTAGCGGTACCACTCGCGCCGGCGATCGATCGGCACCACCAGCAGGTTGGAGCCCTCGAGCGCCTCCAGGAGCCTGCCCGAGCGCGTCCCGTTGACGACCGCGTCGCACAGCGGTCCGCACATCCGCTCGAGCACCGACGTCCTCGTGAGGAAGGAGACACGCCCGCGGGGGACCCGGGACAGGAGCTCCGTGCGCAGGTAGTCGGCCATCAGGCGGTCGTCGCCGCTGAAGGCGAAGCCGGCGGCGGAACGGGGGCTGCCGGCCTTGAGCGCGAGCGAGGCGAGGTAGAGGCCGACCGGCCACCCCTCGGTGTGCCCGACCAGCTCGGCGACCTCGGTGTCGGCCAGCTCGATTCCGGCGCCCATCAGGAGCTCGCGCGCCTCCGGCTCACCCATCGACAGCTCGTCGACTCCGATCTCCATGATGGCGCCACGGGCGCGCAGGCGGGCGAGCGGGAGCGGTGGCGTACCGCGGGACGCGACCACGAGCTGTCCACACGAAGGAAGGTGGACCGAGAGCTCCGCGATCGCATCCCGGCACTGGTGGTTGTGGAGGAGCTCCGTGTGGTCGAGGACGAGGGCGACCGGGTCGACCATCCCCGACATCGTGGCGGCGATGCGCCGCGCCACGGTGGCCGCCACCGACGTGCCCGGCGGCGCCCGCGTGCGGAGGACGTCCACATCGATGGGCTGGACGCGGTCGAGGGCCGCGGCGATGTACGCCAGCAGCACGGCGGGGTCGTTGTCCTCGGCCTCGAGCGACACCCAGGCCACGAGCCGTGGCGTCTCTTCGATCCACTGGCTGAGCAGCGCCGACTTTCCGTAGCCGGGCGGGGCCGCGATCGAGATCACCGGCAGGTCGAACGCGGCCAGCAGCCGGTCCAGCACGGCGGTCCTGCGCACGGTCCCCGGGCGCGAAGACGGCGGCCGCAGCTTCGACTCCTCGAGCAGGAACGAGGGCCCAAACCATCTGGCCGCGTCCGACTGTGTGGCCGGTGCGCCGGGGGATTCGACAACGCCCACCACAGTCAGCGTAAGGGCGGCGCCTGGGCCGCTTCAATCGGCGAGGGTGGTGCTACGCAATGCGTTCAGTGGCCGTTCGGCGCTGGTTCACCAAGCGTTCAGCCATCCCCGGGGAGCTCGAGGTCGCAGCCGATCGCCAGAGCGACCTCGGGGGCGGCGGAGCTCACACGCACGCTGCCGATGATCGGCGCCAGGGCCTCCAGGACGGCGACCACCTCGCCGTCGCTCGCACCCGCCGCCAAGGCGTTGGTGACGCCCCATTGATACGTGGCCGGAGCGGACTCGAGCGCGATGACCCCCGCCAGCCGGACCAGGGCCGCAGTCTTGGCATCGAGTCCCGGCGGCTCGACAGCGGCGACGTCGACGCCGAGCAACGACGCCAGGACCCCCTCCTCGTTGAGGGCCAGTTTCCGCAGGAGATCCTCGTGCTCAGCCTTCACGGCCTGCCTCCGCCGGCTCGGGGCGCACCTCCAGCCAGCCGGATCCGGGCCCCGAGCGCATCGCCCACAGTGGACGATTCGGCGCGCGTGCGAACTCAGCGCATTCGCCGCGACTTGGCGCCGAATCGGTCTCCCAGCATCCGAATCGGCGGCCGGTGCGGGCGGCGTCGCCCGCACCGGGCCGCAGTGAACGGACGAGCGCTACCTCAGGCCTCGTCGAAGTCCTCGGGGAACGCGGTCAGCGCCCAGATGACCGTGACGCTCAGCCCCATGACGACGAGCGCCCAGATGGGGGCGACGAAGATCATGAACACCGAGAGCGACGCGACGACGAAGGCCCAGATGAGCCCGAACGTCTGTCCCACCGGCGATCGCTGGTAGATCAGCCAGGCCGTGATGACCTGGAGCACGCCGATGATGAGCCAGAACCATCCCCACGCCGTGATGCTTACCCCGAACAGCACCTCGTTCAGTGCCTCGGTCCGGTCGTCCTCCGCAATGGCGGCGATGCCGCTCAGCAGGTTGAAGACGCCGACGATGCCGGCGATGACCGCGGCGAACGTCACCCAACCGCTGCGAATTCTCACAGATTCCACTTACGCCTCCTTGGCCAGTGATCCCCGGATGGTGCCGCACGGGTCGGGCCCTGACATCACCCGATCCGGATGAAGGGCGCACGGCATGATCCGAGCCGTATCGTGGTACCGGTCATCGGTCGGGAATCACCCGGTGTGGGCGATGTGCGCGCACCGGGTCGCCCTTTGACTCAAACCTGGTCTCAAATCCGCGACGGGGGTTCGAGCATGTCCACCAACACCACGCCCGAGAGCGATCCGATGCGCGAAGGCTACGCCGCGCGCCTCGACGAGGACATGCCGACGCGGTTCACGCGCGGCGTCGTGGACGGCTTCACCGAGGCATCCGAGGCGTTCTCGAGCGAGCTCGAGGGCACCAACCGGTTCCCGGACCTGATGGGTCGTTCGGTCGCCGGCGTCATCCGCGCCAATGCGCGCCTGCTCGACGAGCTCGCCACGGTCGTCCGCCAGATGTCCGACGGGCTCAGCGTGCGGTCCCAGGCAGCGGGCGCCAATGACGAAATCGACTACGAGCGCCTTGCCGATCTGGTCGCGCAGCGGCTGAGCTCGATGGACGTCAAGGCGAACACGGCCGACACCCGGGAGTCGGCCCGCAGCCGCAAGGCGTAGCCGCCGGGCCCAGCGGGCCCCACGTCAGAGGGGCGCGCGCATAGGCACGCAATCTCGGCCCACGGTGGTCAGTGTTGCCGGGGAGGCCGAGCCGTGGGGCCTGGGCTTGCGCTGCAAATCCCGTACGGTTCGGTGCCCACTTGCGTGCTTGTCCGCTCGGCCTCTCAGGCCTCGACCCTCCGGATGAACGAGCTGAGGATCAGGGCCGTGAGCACACCGATGGTGACGGCGGGCCAGGGGTTGTCGGCGATGCGCAGGATGAACCGGCCGAACCAACCCTCCGAGGACACGTCGGGCTTGATCACGGCCAGCCCCAGGGCGCCGATGACCGCCAGCACCGAGGCCCGGCGCAGGAGCCGGAGCGTGTAGGGGATGAGCCGTTCGCCGGCCGACAGCGTGCGTAACGTCTGTCGGCCGATGTCGGGCAGCCTCCGCACCAGCCATTCCATGGTGTCGGCCGCCGCCATCGGCGCGCGGGCCAGCCGGAACCCCGTGTAGGGAGACGTCACCGACTCCTTCACGGTCTTCTGGACCATGTCGATGGACAGGTCGCGCAGGAACCGGCGGAGATGGCCCCGCCAGTCGATGGAGGGGTAGAGACCGAGCATCACGATGTCGGCGACGACGATCGTGCGGTAGAGCTGCACGGTGCTCGACGTCATCGGGAGCCTGTTGCGCCGCAGGGTCGCCAGGGTCTTGAGCAGGAAGGCGCCCGTGCTCTTCTGGCTGAGCGGCGCGCTGGGGTCGCGGGACGCCACCAGGTAGTCGCTCATGATCCGCTTGATCTCGCCCTCGAACCTGGCGAGGTTCCGGTACGGCAGCGGCTCCATGCTCTCGAGCAGCGCCAGGTACGCGCCGTGGATCTCCTCGCGGGCGATCGTCTCCCGGAGCCGGAGCTGCAGCTCCCACTGGCGCTCGTCGAGCCAGCCGCACGCGCCGAAGTCGACCCAGTTGAGCGTGCCGCCGTCGCTGACGATCAGGTTCGACGGGTGCGGGTCGGCGTTGAACGAGCGGTACCGCATGGTTTGCTCGAGGACCGATCGCAACAGGATCACCGCGGTGCGGCGGGGCGTGATTCCCCGCGCCGCCCACGCCCCGAGCAACCGGTTGTTGCCGTTGCTGGAGGCGGCGAGCATCTCCCTGACCGTCACGCCCCGCACGCGCTCCAGGGTGAGCACGTTGCGGCTGGACACCTCGCGGTACACCCGGGGCGCGTAGTGCGCGATCGGGTCCGCGGCCATCTGCTCGTGGAGGTAGGCCGTGTACATCGCCTCCCGGCTCAGGTCGAGCTCGTCGATCGCGGTCCGGGAGAGGTCGTCGATCAGGCCGCTCACGTCCAGGCCTCGCAGGACGGGCAGCACGTCGAGCGCCCGGGCGCTCAGCCGCAGGAACCGCAGGTCGACGCGGACCTGCTCGCTGATCCCCGGCTTCAGCACCTTGACAACGACCTCGTGGCCGTCGTGGAGCACCGCACCGTGGACCTGCGCCAGCGACGCCGTGGCCAACGCCTCGGGTTCGAACGAGGCGAACGCGTCGGAGACGGGGCGACCCAACCCGCGTTCGATCTCCTGGACGATCTTCGGCGTGGGCACGGGGCGCAGGGAATCGAGGAGCTTGCCCAGCTCGTCGGTGTACTCGACCCGCAGGAGGTCGTAGCGGGTCGCCAGGAGCTGCCCGATCTTCACGTACCCGCCGCCACACGCCTCGAAGTACCAGCGCAGGGTGCGCGGGCCGCCCGTCGGCCCGAGCAGGTTGCGCACCAGGAAGACGGGCGTGACGAGGACGGTGAGGGCGAACAGGCGGCTGATCCGGGCGACCGCCAGCGCCAGGTGCGAGGGCCAGCGACGCATGGCTAGGGGGAACCTGACCCGCCGGCGATCACGCTGGCGATGCTACGCAGCCCGGCCCGCCGCGGCCGGCGACCCGAATTCACCCACCTGGGGGGACGTGGCCGGCGCCGATCCTTCGTACGGTCCTGGCAGGCCCAGCGGGAGGGAAGCCCATGGCTCTGCATCGCAAGCACCCCGACGACTCGATCCGGCTGTCCGTGAGCCCCCTCTACACGCGGGCGGGAGAGGCAGGCCACGCCCCGCGCCACCGGATCCCGGACGCCGCGATGCGCCCGGATACCGCGTACCAGATCGTGCACGACGAGCTGATGCTCGACGGCAACGCCCGGCTGAACCTGGCGACCTTCGTGACCACCTGGATGGAGCCTCAGGCCAGCGTGCTGATGGCCGAGACGTTCGACAAGAACATGATCGACAAGGACGAGTACCCCCGGACCGCGGAGCTCGAACATCGCTGCGTGAACATGCTGAGCCGGCTGTGGAACTCCCCGAACGGCGACGAGGCGACGGGCACGTCGACGACCGGCTCCAGCGAGGCGGCGATGCTCGCCGGCATGGCGTTCAAGTGGCGCTGGCGCGAGCGGCGACGGGCCGACGGCAAGCCCACCGATCGCCCCAACATGGTCATGGGCGCCAACGTGCAGGTCTGCTGGGAGAAGTTCTGTCGCTACTGGGACGTCGAGGCCCGGCTCGTGCCCATGGAGGGCGACCGCTACCACCTGACCGCGGATCCGGCGGTCGCACATTGCGACGAGAACACGATTGGCGTCGTCGCCGTACTGGGCTCGACGTTCGACGGGTCGTACGAGCCGGTGGCCGACATCTGTGCAGCGCTGGACCGCTTGCAAGCCGACACGGGGCTGGACGTGCCCGTCCACGTCGACGGCGCGTCGGGGGCCTTCATCGCGCCGTTCCTCGACCCCGACCTCGCCTGGGACTTCCGCCTGCCGCGTGTCCAGTCGATCAATGCCTCGGGCCACAAGTACGGGCTCGTGTACCCGGGCGTCGGGTGGGTCATCTGGCGCAATCCCGATGCCCTGCCCGAGGACTTGGTGTTCAGGGTCAACTACCTCGGCGGAGACATGCCGACGTTCGCGTTGAACTTCTCGCGGCCCGGCAACCAGGTCGCGGCCCAGTACTACAACTTCCTGCGCCTGGGCATCGACGGCTACCGGCGCGTGCAACAGGCAGCTCGCGACGTGGCGCGCTACACGGCCGACGCCGTCGCCAAGGTCGGCCCGTTCCAGTTGATCACCGACGGCAGTGAACTCCCCGTGTTCGCGTTCGCCCTCGACGGGAACGATCGGCACTACACCGTGTTCGACGTGTCCGAGCGGCTGCGCGAGGGCGGCTGGCTGGTGCCCGCCTACACGTTCCCGGAGAACCGGCAGGACCTTGCGGCGCTGCGGATCGTCATCCGCATCGGCGTCTCCCGCGACCTCGCCGACCTGCTGGTCGCGGACCTTCGCCGCCACGTCGAGTACCTCGATCGGCTCCCGGCGCCGCTCCCCAGCACCGGGGCCGGCGAGGGCTTCCGTCACTGAACCATCCCCGTAGGCCGGTGTAGGCACCACGTCATGGCGGTCATCAGAACCGCTCCGACGTCGAGCCACATCCCCCGGAGCGGATGAATGGGCGCCCGGCCACCGGGACCGGCGTTCGGATGCGCCGGATTCCGGCGGTTTCGAACGCCGGTTCGGGGAGATCGGCTCCGGCCACGCCCCCGGCCACCCGCCCCCGTCGCATCGGGCCCGCGAGCCGAATAGAGGTTACTGTTTACCCATGTCGATCGCCATCACGGATGACCATCGGGCGCTCGCGGACACGGCCGCCGACTTCCTGCTCAAGCACCGGGCCACCGCCGCCGCCCGTCAGCTCCTCGAGTCGCCGACCGAGGATCGGCCCGAGCTCTGGGACGAGCTGTGCGCCCTCGGCTGGCCGGGGCTCCACATCCCCGAGGCGCAGGGCGGGTCGGGCTTCGGGCTCCCCGAGCTGGTCGTGGTGGTGGAGGAGCTGGGACGCGCCGTGGCCCCGGGCCCGTTCGTCCCGACCGTCATCGCCAGCGCCGTCCTCGCCGCGGCCGCCCCGGGCGAGCTGCAGGAGCGCCTCCTGCCCGGGCTCGCCAGCGGCACGACGCTCGGTGCCGTGGCGCTCGGAGGCGACGTCGAGATCCGTGGCGGGGCCGCCCACGGGGCCGCCGGGGTCGTGCTGGGTGCCGGGCTGGCCGACATCCTGCTCGTCCCGAGCGGAGCCGACGTCGCCGTCGTCGACGTCCACGACCCGGGTGTGACCGTCGAGGCCCACCAGAACCTCGACCCCACGCGGCGGGCGGCCCGCGTCACGCTCGACGGTGCCCCGGCCGACGTGGTCGCCGGCGGGCACACGATCCTGCTCGACCTGGCCCGGACGATCCTGGCCGCCGAGGCGACCGGTGTTGCCCGGGCCTGCACCGAGGCCGCCAGCGAGTACGCCAAGGTCCGGGAGCAGTTCGGACGCCCCATCGGCACGTTCCAGGCCGTCAAGCACCACTGCGCCAACATGCTGGTGGCGACCGAGCTGGCGACCGCAGGCGTGTGGGACGCCGCCCGCGCCGCCGCCGGTGGGGGCGAGCAGTTCAGCTACGCCGCGGCCGTGGCGGCCACGCTGGCCGTGCCGGCCGCCGACCTGTGTGCGCAGCTCAACATGCAGGTGCACGGCGGCATCGGCTATACGTGGGAGCACGACGCCCACGTCTACCTGCGGCGGGCCGCGGCCATCGGTGCGATCGTCGACACCGAGGCCGCCGCGTCGGCGGTCACCGACCTGACCCGGCGGGGCGTGCGGCGCGAGCGCACGGTCGACCTGCCGCCGGAGGCCGAGGCCTACCGCGGGGAGGTGCGCTCGTTCGTCGCCGGCCTCGAGGGCCTCGACGACGAGGGTCGGCGCCGGGAGCTCATCGACTCCGGCTACGTCATGCCGCACTGGCCGCGGCCATGGGGACGGGCGGCGGGCGCGGTCGAGCAGCTCGTCATCGAGCAGGAGTTCGGCGCCGCGGGCATCAGCCGGCCGAGCTACGGCATCACGGCGTGGATCATCCTGACCCTGATCGAGCACGCCTCCCCCGACCAGGTCACCCGGTGGGTCCCCCCGGCGCTGGCCCAGGAGGTCGTCTGGTGCCAGCTTTTCAGCGAGCCGGACGCCGGGTCGGACGCCGCCGGGATAAAGACCCGTGGCACCCGCGTCGAGGGCGGCTGGCTCGTGAACGGCCAGAAGGTCTGGACCAGCGGGGCGCACCTCAGCCACTACGGCCTGGCCACGGTGCGCACCGACCCGGACGCACCCAAGCACAACGGCATCACCACGATGGTCATCGACATGCGGGCCGACGGCGTCGAGGTGCGGCCGCTCAAGATGCCGACCGGCGCCTCCGAGTTCAACGAGGTGTTCTTCAACGACGTGTTCGTGCCCGACGACGACGTCGTGGGGCCCGTCGACGACGGCTGGACCGTGGCCCGCGCCACGCTCGGCAACGAAAGCGTCAGCATTGGCGGCGGGCAGGGCGGCGCGGCCCTCCCCGGCTCGGCACTGATCGGGCCGCTCGACGCCCATCCCGAGCGGCTGTCGGGCGGTGTGGGCCGCGTGGGTCGCTACATCGCCCGCAGCCAGGCGATGGACGGGCTCAACCTGCGGAGCGCCCATCGCGCGGTGGCCGGCGGTGAGCCCGGGCCCGAGGGCAACATCACCAAGCTGGTGCTGTCGGAGAACGGTCACGAGGCGGCGGCGATCCTGGCCGAGCTGACCGGGCCCGAGGGCGCCTTCCTCGACGGGCCGGGGGCGCTGTCCGGCCGGCTCGTCCTCTTGCACCGGGCGTTGTCGATTGCCGGCGGCACGTCGGAGATCAAGCGCAACCAGATCGGCGAACGCATCCTGGGCCTGCCCCGGGACCCTCTGATCCGCTGAAATAAGGTGTAAGGAATCGCAGACCCCCCACGGAGGAGCACACGATGCGCGAGGTCGTGATCGTCGAGGCCGCCCGTACCGCGGTCG
>Ga0081538_10000658_pt1 | contig 38211 bp, 35 predicted proteins | sample TabmetS5T2R1_FD_71022 | JGI IMG/M metagenome (GOLD analysis project Ga0081538, IMG submission 71022) | Tabebuia heterophylla rhizosphere microbial communities from the University of Puerto Rico - S5T2R1 | ecosystem: Host-associated > Plants > Roots > Rhizosphere ...
TTCGTGGAGCCAGGGACTTGCGTCCACGGCGGCGTGCACGGCCAGGTCAGACGCGAAGGCGAGCGCCCCGAACGCCGACCACACCACCGCATAGCCGCCGAGGAAGCCGGTCATCGCGGCGCCAGCGCGGGGCTGGCCTGCCGACGCGGTCGCGAACAGGCGCACGAGCGGCAGACTCGAAGGCAGCATCATCGCCGCGATCATCACCTGCCACGCGACCAAGAACGCAGGCAGGGCAACCCAGAGCCGCGGGCCGTCCTCGATCAGCGCGTCGTGGTGCAACAGCGACGCCGACCCCGTCGCCTGTGCCGAGATCGCGGCGAGCCACGCGACGGCGATGGCGGCGAACGCGGCGAGCGGCACGCCGCGCAGCCGCGCCGAGCCAACCGCCGCAAGCCGTGGAGCGATCGAGCTCGCCACGGCTAGGCCGCCCCGGCGTGGACGAGCTTCCAGTCGGACTGGATCGCGTTGCTGCCCTCGTACGACCACACGAGGTCGTATTCCGGCAGTTCGGTCCGCAGATGGTCGGCCTTGGCCACGTACGCCGGCGAGCCCGGCACTGTGGAGAAGACCGAGTCACGCAGCGTGGTGATCGTCGAGCCGTCCGGCGCCATGTAGGGGCGCATCTCGCTCGACACCACCTCACTGATGCTCAGGGCGCCCCGGCCCTCCCGGGTCTCGTGCACGATCGGCGCCCGCTTGACATCGAGGATCTCGCCGAACAGGCCGGCCAGATCGGCCAGCGGGCCGCCGAGCTTGCCGGCGAACGCGTCGCGGATCGCCTCGAACTGCTCGTCCGAGGCCTCGTCGCTGATGAACCACACGGCGCGCCAGTTTCCCGCCAGCACATTGCCGGGGATGCGATTGACGGTCACGAACGACAGCCCCGACACGTCCACGCCACGGATCGCGCCGCTGTCGAAGTGGTAAGCGTTAAAGGACTCGCACGTGCCGCGGTCGGGGTCCTCCCCGATCCAGCACGGGCACAGCACCTCGCAGGAGCACGCCTCGAGGAGCGAGCCCTCCAGCTGGTAACCGGTGTGGGTCCTGGTCATGTCTCTCCTTCGGACGGGGGGCTCAGCGTGCACGCTGCGCTCTCCGCGCACCAGGGTCGCAAGTCACATAGGCGGTCCATTGGTGCCAGTTGGGCCGTCATACTCGGACGATCGGCTCGTCCAGGACGCACATCAGCATCGTGGCCACACCCGAGGCGATGGTCTCCCCCGTGACTGGGTTATTCGAGATCCTGACCTCGGTCGCGTCGCTGGTCGCGCCCGAGGACGGGGTCAAGCCCGGGCGGGAGCCGTTCGACGTCGAGATAGTCGGCGAGACGGCAGGCCCGATCGAGAGTGCCGCAGGGCTCTCGGTCGTCGCGCACAGGTCGATCGCCGAGGTCGGCAAGACCGACGTCGTGATCGTGTCCCCGATGGCGTTCGCGCAGGACAGCGTGTGGACCCCGGGCCGTCACCCCCGCCTCGTCGCTTGGATCCGCGAGATGCACGCCGCCGGCGCGACCGTCTGCTCGGCCTGCACTGGCGGGATGCTCACCGCCGAGACCGGCTTGCTCGACGGCCACGAGGCCACCGTTCACTGGGCCGCCGACGGGACCTTCCGCACGCGGCATCCGAGCGTGCGGCTGCGGCCGCACGAGGCGCTCGTCGTCTCCGGCGAGCGCGGCCAGCTGGTGACCTCCGGCGCGGCGACCGCCTGGCACGACCTCATCCTCTACCTGGTCGCACGCCACGTCGGCCCGGCCACCGCCCAGGCGGTGGCGCGCTTCCACCTCCTGCAGTGGCACCGGGACGGCCAAGCCCCCTTCAACGTGTTCGATCCCGCCACCGGCCACGGCGACGCGGCGATCCTGGACGCGCAGCGCTGGGTCGCGGAAAGCTACGCCGTCGCCGGCCCGGTCGCCGAGATGCAACGCCGCTCCCGGCTCGCGTCGCGCACCTTCAAGCGACGCTTCAAGGCGGCGACGGGCCTGACACCGATTCGCTACGTCCAGCACATCCGGGTCGAGCAGGCAAAGCGCCTGCTCGAGACAAGCGCCGAGCCAGTCGAGGAGATCAGCTGGGCGGTCGGCTACGAAGACCCGGCCGCGTTCCGGCGCCTGTTCAAGCGCCTCACCGGGCTTACGCCGGGCGACTATCGCCGACGCTTCCATCTCCCGGATCTGCCCTACCTATCGCCCCACCGAGCACGATGAGCGCGCAGCCGGTCATCCTCCTTCCGATCCACCTGGCGTCGCGCAGTGCACCGGTGCCACGCGTCTCGCCTGACGGAGTCACGGCCGGCATGTCGAGATCGATCGAGGCGTTGCTGCTCCCGCGGACAACCAGCTGTGTGAGCCCAGTCGACCTGACGTTCGCTGCGGACGAGCGGCGAGCGCGCCACCGTGGCACGCCCGGACAAGCGCAATGCTGACAAAAAGCAGGGGGCGGGCGGATCTGACTGGCTCGCGGCTCCCGAGCGCGCTTGACGTCTTGCCGGCGGCGGCGATGAGCGCTTGGTCATGGCGGCCACCGGCAGCGGCGTGTGGGCCGCAGCTCCGCCGCATCCTCATCGAGGCCAGTGGATCGGGAGTCGTTCTACTTACTCCGCGCTTTGCAGCGAGTCGCCTCGCTTGTGGACCCGTGGTGGACCCTCGAAGGGGTCGATCACGCGTGTGGCGTGGAGCCCGTTAGCGCTCTGTGCCTGGGATGACCGCGTCTCGATGACCGCACGACAAAGTGGACTACGGCTCGACATCTCTGGGCGACCGTGAGAAGCCGCATTCCGCTCAGGAACTGCGATAGCTCCGGCTGGATTCGAACCAGCGACCTCACGATTATGAGTCGTGCGCTCTAACCGCTGAGCTACGGAGCCGCGCGGGAGGCCAAGTCTAGAGTGGGCCGGGTTCCTGCATGACTTGCATGTCGGCGCTCCGGCGGGGAGACTACGCACTATGGCCCAGGAACTCGCAATCCCCGGGGCGGGAACTACCGCCAAGATCCGCAACCCGCTCGGCGTGCTGGCGCTCGGCTTCATCACGCTCGGCATCTACCACCTCTTCTGGTGGTACTTCATCAACCGCGAGATGGCCGATCTCGGCCGAGCAAACCGCAGGCCGGAGCTCGGCGAGGAGCCGGTCATGTCGGTGCTCGCCGTCACCATCGGCGCGCTCATCATCGTGCCGCCGTTCGTGAGCTTGTGGCGCACGCTCAAGCGCATCGAGACCGCGCAGAACCTGGTGCTCGGGTCGAACAACGTCGCCGTCGTCCTGGTGTTCATCCTCGGGTTTATCCCGCTGGTGAACCTCGTCGTGGCGCCGCTCATGCAGAGCAACCTCAACCAGGTCTGGGAGGCGGGCGGCCAGCCCGTCCAGTCGCTCGAGTCGGCGCCGGCGGAGCAGCGGGTCGAGCAGCCGGAGTCGCCCCCCGCGCCAACCGCCTGAGCCGGGCCGCCGACGCGAGTCCGCCGCGCGAAGCGGCCGATACGCCGCTTCTCCTCGCCGTTCCCAACGTCAGCGAGGGACGTGATCGTCGTACCCTCGAGGCGATCGAGCGCGGCTCGGCGCCCGCACGGTTCCTCGATCTCCACGTGGATCCCGACCACGGCCGGGCCGTCTTCACGCTCGCCGCTCCGCAGGGGCGGCTCGCCGCGGGTCTCCTGGGCCTCGCGAGGGTCGCTGTCGAGCGGATCGACGTAGGCGATCACGGCGGTATCCATCCGCACGTCGGGGCCCTCGACGTCATGCCGGTCGTCTATCTGGACGACGAGCGGCGCGGCGCGGCGTGTGCCGAGGCGCTGACCGCCGCCGCCCTGCTCGGTGAGGAGCTCGAGGTGCCCGTCTTCCTCTACGGCGAGCTCGCCACGCGGTCCGAGCACCGGGAGCGGGCGTGGATCCGGCGGGGCGGTCTGCGCGAGCTCCGGCGCAGGATGGAGAGCGGCGAGCTCGGCCCCGACTACGGGCCGCCCCGGGTACATCCCACCGCGGGCGCGGTACTCGCGGCCGCCCGGCCGCCGCTCGTGGCCTTCAACGTCGACCTCGTGACGGGCGACGTCGAGACGGCGAGGCGGATCGCCGCCTCGCTTCGGGAGTCGGGCGGTGGCCTTCCGGGCGTTCGCGCCCTCGGCCTCTACCTCCCCGACCGGGGCCGCGCCCAGGTCTCGACCAACGTGCACGACCACCGGGCCGTGCCGCTACGTGAGATCGTCGCCCGCGTCCGCGCGAGCGCCGAGGTGGCGGAGGCGGAGCTGGTCGGGCTCGCACCGAGGGCCGCCTTCGACGGCTTTCCGGAGGACGTGCCGCTGCGCGGCTTCGACCCCGAGCGACACATCCTGGAGGAGGTGCTGCGGGCCATGTCCTTGCGGTAACGTCGCTGGTTCATGGCGCAGGCGAAGCGCAAGCGCACCCGCAAGCACCGCGGCACGCCGGCCGGGACGATCGAGCGCTCTGGCCGAACCGGCCGGCCGCGCACCCGCGAGGAGGCGAAGAAGATCGCCCGGCAGCGGCGCGAGGATCGCTTCAGCAAGCCGCCCACGTGGCGGGCGTCGATCAACCGCGCCGCAATCGCCGCGGCCATCTTCGGCGTGCTCGTCATCATTCTGTTCCAGCGAAGCGTGGCCCAGGGAGTGGCGCTCGCCGCGTTCATGTTCCTGCTCTACATCCCGCTCGGCTACGGCACCGACTTGATGATCTACCGCTTCAGGCAGCGCCGACGGCAGGCCCAGCCGAAATAGGCGCCATGGACGTGCGCATGTTCACGGTCGGCCCGGTGGCGGAGAACAGCTACATCGTCCGCCGCGACGGCTCCGACCGGGCCCTCATCGTCGACCCCGGCGAGGAAGCGGAGAAGCTGCTCGGCGCCGTCGATCAGCTCGGGGTCACGCTCGACGGGATCCTCCTGACGCACACCCACTTCGACCACGTCGGCGCCGTCGCCCCCGTGGCGCGGGCCACCGGCGCGGAGGTCTGGGTGCCGGACAAGGAGGCGTTCGTGCTCGCCGACATCAACTCGTTCGTCCCGTGGCCCGGCTTCGGCCCCTTCGAGTCCTACGAGGCCGAGCACACCCTGCAGGGAGGGGAGCAGCTCGAGCTGGCCGGCTTCGAGATCGACGTGCTCCCGACGCCGGGCCACAGCCCCGGTCACGTGACGTTCTCGCTTCCCGACGAGCAGGCGATCTTCTCGGGCGACGTGCTCTTCCAGGGCTCCGTCGGGCGCACCGATCTCCCCGGCGGCGACTGGGCGACTCTGCTCGAGTCGATCCGGATGCTGGTCGAGACGCTTCCCGCGGAGACCGCCGTCCATCCGGGCCACATGGGCCTCACGAGCCTCGGAGCGGAGCGTGCCACGAACCCGTTCCTGGCCGAGCTCGCGCGGTAGTGGTGGGGTGAACCTCCAGGCCCCGCGCGGCACCTTCGACGTCCTGCCGGCCGAGGCCCGCCGGCGGCTCGGGCTGCTCCGGATCACCCATGAGTTGCTCGGGCGAGCGGGCTACGAGCCCTTCGAGACGCCGGTCTTCGAGGACACCGAGCTGTTCGCGCGCGGGGTCGGCGAGTCGACCGACATCGTCCAGAAGGAGATGTTCACCTTCGAGGACAAGGCGGGGCGGTCGCTGACGCTGCGGCCGGAGGCCACGGCCGCGATCTGCCGCGCCTACGTGGAGCACGGCATGCACAAGCTGGCGCAGCCGGTGAAGCTGTGGACCTGGGGCCCATTCTTCCGCCACGAGGCGCCCCAGGCCGGCCGCTTCCGCCAGTTCACCCAGATCGACGCCGAGGCGCTCGGCTCGGACGAGCCGACGGTCGACGCCGAGGTGATCCTGTTGCTCGCCGACGTGCTCGAGCGCGCCGGGGTGGGGGAGACGAAGCTCCGGCTCTCGAGCCTCGGGACCCCGGAGACGAGGGCCGCCTACCTCGACGAGCTGCAGGCCTACCTGCGCGAACACGAATCCGAGCTCTCGGACGACGTTCGCGCCCGGCTCGACCAGAACCCGCTGCGCGCCTTCGACGCGGACCACGCGGGGACGAGGGCGGTGATGGAGGGCGCCCCGCGTCTCCTCGACCGGCTGAGCTCGGACGACGCCGAGCACCTCGCCGCGGTCCGGGCCCTGCTCGACGACGCCGGGATGCCGTACGAGGTCGACACCACGCTCGTCCGCGGCCTCGACTACTACACGCGCACCGTGTTCGAGTTCGAGTCGCCCCGGCTCGGGGCCCAGAGCGCGCTCGGCGGCGGCGGCCGCTACGACCTGCTCGTCGAGGACCTCGGAGGCCCTCCCACGCCGGCGATCGGCTGGGCGGCCGGGGTCGAGCGCATCCTGCTGGCGGCCGGCGAGGCGCAGCCGGAGGAGGACGCGCGTGTATACGTGGCGCTCGCCAAGCCGGATGCCGCCCGCGAGGGCTTTCGGCTCGCCCGGCGGCTCCGCGAGGCGGGCTTTCGCGTCGAGGTGGAGCAGGCGGGCCGCTCGCTGCGGGGACAGCTAAGGCAAGCCGACCGGATCGGGGCCCGTTCGACGGTGATCGTGGGGGACGGGATCGACGTGAAGGACATGCAGAGCGGCGAGCAGCGGCGCGCGGCCGACGCGGACGAGGCGCTCGCGCTCGTCCGGAGGGCCGACGCGTGAAGCCGCCGCGGCGTAACCGTTACCGGACCCACTGGGCCGGCGACCTCCGCCGCGACGACGTCGACGGCGGCGTGCGGGTGGCAGGTTGGGTCCACCGCCGCCGCGACCACGGCGGGCTGATCTTCATCGACCTGCGAGACCGGACGGGGTTGCTCCAGCTCGTGTTTCGGCCCGAGGAGGCGCCGGAAGCGCACGCTGCCGCCGGTGCCCTGCGCAGCGAGGACGTGATCACCGCGGCGGGCCAGCTCGTTCCGCGCGAGGAGGAGACGGTCAACCCGGAGCTCCCGACCGGCGAGGTGGAGCTCGTGGTCTCGGAGCTCGAGCAGCTCGCGGACTCCGCGACCCCACCCTTCGAGATCGACGACCCCGAGCCGGTGGGGGAGGAACTGCGGCTGCGCTACCGCTACCTCGACCTCCGCAAGGAGCGCATGCGCGACAACGTCATCCTCCGGCACGAGGTGGTGAAGGCGATCCGCGACCACCTCGGCGACGAGGGCTTCCTCGAGATCGAGACGCCGATCATGACCCGCTCGACGCCCGAGGGGGCACGCGACTTCCTGGTGCCGAGCCGGCTGATGCGCGGCTCGTGGTACGCGCTGCCGCAGTCGCCGCAGCTCTTCAAGCAGCTCCTCATGATGAGCGGCTTCGAGCGCTACTTCCAGATCGCCCGCTGCTTCCGCGACGAGGACTTCCGGGCCGACCGCCAGCCCGAGTTCACTCAGCTCGACATGGAGATGGCGTTCGTCGAGGAGGAGGACGTGATCGGCACGGTCGACCGCATGCTGCAGCGCGTGCTCGCGGTCGGCGGGGTGGAGGTGAGCCTGCCGCTCGAGCGCATCACCTACGACGAGGCGATGCTCCGCTACGGCACCGACCGGCCGGATCGCCGCCTGGGCGTCGAGATCGTGGACCTCTCGGACGTCTTCGACCGCAGCGAGTTCAAGGTGTTCGCCGCTGCGATCGAGTCCGGCGGCGTGGTACGCGCGCTGAAGGCCGGCGGCGACTGGCCACGCAGCCGCTTCGACGCGCTGACCGACAAGGCCCAGCGACTGGGCGCCAAGGGCCTTGCATGGGCCCTCACCGAGAACGGCGGGTGGCGCTCGCCGATCGCCAAGTTCCTGTCGAAGGAGGAGATCGCACGGGCGACGGAGCGGCTCGGCGCGGGCGATGGCGACGCCGTCCTGATCGTCGCCGACCAGCCGGGCGTCGCGGGCCGCGTCCTCGGCGGCCTGCGCGCGGAGGTCGCGGAGGACGAGCGAAGCGGACACGACATCTTCTGGGTCGTCGACTTCCCGATGTTCGAGTGGAACGAGGAAGAGGGACGCTGGGACCCGCTGCACCATCCCTTCACGGCGCCCACGGGCGACCTCGACGGCGACCCGGGCACCTGGCGGAGCCGCGCCTACGACGTCGTCTTCGACGGCTGGGAGCTCGGCGGCGGCTCGATCCGGATCAACACGCCAGGGGTGCAGCAGAAGGTGTTCGAGGCGCTCGGGATCGGCCCGGCGGAGGCCCGGGAGCGCTTCGGATTCCTGCTCGAGGCGCTCACGTTCGGCGCCCCGCCACACGGCGGGATCGCCTTCGGCATCGACCGCCTGGTCGCGCTGCTCGGCGGCGCGCCGTCGATCCGCGACGCCATTCCGTTCCCGAAGACGGCCAGCGGCGTCGACCCTCTCACCGGCGCGCCCGCGCCCGTCCCGGAGCGCCAGCTGCGCGAGCTCGGCGTGCGGGTGGACGTGCCGGCCGGCACCGGACAGGACCGCTGCTAGCCTCGTCTCTCGGCCCGAGCCTGTGCGCGAGCCGGCCGTACATGTTGAGCCGAACACCACCGGGATGGGAGTCCGGCTCGCGGTAGGGTCGAGGCCCGCCGCGGAGGACACCCACGCTTGCGAGACAGCAGGCCCAACTCCCGGCACCGGCGGACGGCAGGCTGGGGCCGATCTTTGTCGAAGGGCGCCTGAGAGGCGCCCTTCAATGCCATCCTTGCAGTAATTCGAAATCCGCGAGCGAAGCGACCGGATTTGTCAGGCTTGCCACTGGGGAGATGCCACTCGAAGACCACCTCATCGCGCCACGAGGGCTCGGAGCCCTCGCCGGGTCACCGCACGCGGGCGCCGCGGGTGGCGCCGCCTGTGGCGACCTGATTCGGATCGCCGTTCGGGTCGAGGGGGACCGAGTCGTCGAGGCGGGCTTCGACGCGCAGGGCTGCGGCGCCACCCGGGCCGCGGGCAGCGCTGTGGTCGAGCTCGTCGACGGCGCACCCTTCCTGGAGGCCGCCCGGGTCACGATCGACGACGTCGCGGACGCCCTCGGCGGGCTCGTGCCGCCCAAGCGCCACGCCGCCCAGCTCGCGGCCGACGCCCTCCACCGGGCCATCGGCGCCGCGGCCTGGGCCGGAGCGCCGCGGCTCGAGGCGAGCGCGCGGCGCACGCTCGTCGCGATGAGCGGCGGCGTGGACAGCGCCGCGGCCGCGCAGCTGGCCCTCGATGCGGGAGACGAGGTCGTGGCCGTGACGCTCGAGCTGTGGGCCGACCCGGCCACGGACGGCGAGCGCAGCTGCTGCTCCCCGCAGGCCGTGATCGGGGCGCGCGACCTCGCCCACGGCATGGGGATCCCGCACGTGACGCTCGACCTGCGCGAGCGGTTCCGCGCCGAGGTCGTGGACCACTTCCTGGACGGTTACGCGTCCGGCGTGACGCCGAACCCCTGCGTTCGCTGCAACGGGCACGTGCGCTTCGACGCGATGCTCGCGCTCGCGGAAGCGCTCGGCGCGGCCCGGCTCGCGACCGGCCACTACGCCCGGATCGCGCGCGACGACGCGGGGCCGCTGGTCCGCGCCGCGGTCGACCGCTCCAAGGACCAGAGCTACATGCTGGCCCGGCTGGACCCGGCGCTGCTCGACCGGCTCTCGTTCCCGCTCGGTGGGCTCACGAAGGACGCGGTCCGTGCGCTGGCGCGCGGCGCCGGCCTCCCCGTGGCAGACAAGCGGGAGAGCCAGGACCTCTGCTTCGTCGCCGGCCTCGGCGGCCGGGCCTTCCTCCAGCGCCACGGCGGGCCGCGGCTTCGGGGAGGCGGAGAGATCGTCGATCGCGACGGTCGCGTGCTCGGCCGCCACGATGGGCACCACAACTTCACCGTGGGCCAGCGTCGCGGTCTCCGCGTGTCGTCGCCGCGGCCCCTGTACGTGCTCGACAAGGATGCCGTCACCGGCCGGGTAACGGTGGGGCCGCGCGAGGCCCTCGCGACCCGCCGCGTGAGGCTCGAGGCCGCGCGACTGCACCGCGGTCCGGGGACGGTGGACTCGGTCCGGCTCCGCTATCGCGCGGAGCCGATCCCGTGCCGGGTGCTGCGTCGCCCGGGTGACGAGCGTGGCGGGCTCGACCTCGAGCTCGAGCGGCCGGCGACCGCGGTCGCGGCCGGCCAGCTCGCGTGCCTCATGAGCGGCGACCGCGTCGTCGGAGAGGGAACGATCGCCTCCCCGAGGGGGGCCGGTCTTAGGGGGGAACGTGAACGGGTCTGAGGAACGGATCGATCTCGAAGCGCCGCTGTCGGGCGACTTCCAGGCCGTCGTCCGGCTGATCATCGGCGGGATCGCGGAACGGGTGGACTTCGCGTTCGAGGAGATCGACGATCTCCAGCTCGCGGTTGAGCGCCTGCTGGCCGAGGCCGGTCAGGTCGGCACCGTCCACCTCACGTTCGAGGTGGGGGAGACCGGGATCCGGGCGCGGGTCGGACCGCTGAGCCAGCGAGTCGTCGAGGACGCGCTGCAGGACGGCGACGTGCTGCCCGGCCGGCTCACGCTCAGGCGCATCCTGCAGACGGTCGTGGACTCCTTTGGCGTGGAGGAGTCCGCCGACGGGCGGATCGTCGTACGGCTCGAGAAGCTGAAGGGCATCGCGTGAGCACCGCCCCACGCCGATCACCGGCGCCGGAGCGCGCCCGCGAGGAGGATCGTGAGCTGCTCCGTCGCTACCACCGGGACGGGGACACGAGTGCCCGCGAGGAGCTGATCCAGCGCCACCTGCCACTCGTCCGTTCCCTCGCGCGTCGCTACGCCGGCCGGGGCGAGGCGCTCGAGGACATCGAGCAGGTAGGCGCGATCGGCCTGATCAAGGCGATCGACCGCTTCGAGCTCGAGCGCGACGTCTCCCTCGCGACCTACGCGACACCGAACGTCGTGGGCGAGATCAAGCGCCACTTCCGCGACAAGGGCTGGGCGATCCGGGTGCCGCGGGCGCTGCAGGAGCTGAACGCCTCGATGTCGGGCGCGATCGAGCGCCTCACGGGGAAGCTCGGCCGCTCGCCCAGCATCGCCGAGATCGCCGACGAGCTGAAGACGACCCCGGAGGAGGTCATCGAGGCGATGGAGGTCGGCTCGGCCTACTCGACCGTCTCGCTCTCGACCGGGCCGGGCGGCGACGAGGAGCTCGACCCGCTCGAGACGATCGGCGACGAGGACGTCGAGTTCGAGCGCTCGGAGCACCGGGCCGCTCTCGAGCCGGCCCTCGATCGCCTGGCGCCGCGGGAGCGGGAGATACTGCGGATGCGCTTCGAGGAGGGGCTGCCGCAGACGCAGATCGCGCACCGCATCGGCCTCTCCCAGATGCACGTCTCGCGGCTGATCCGGAAGTCGCTCGGGACCATGCGCGAGGAGCTGCTCCGCGCGCCGCCGGGTACGAGTGCGTAGCCCCCGACGGGCGTTAAGGGGAGGTTTTTCGTGTCCGGCGTACCCGTTCAGGGGACGATCGAGGGGTAGATTGGCGCCCGTGAGCGGACTCGCCTCGCTGAAACGCGACCCTGGAGGTATGTGAATGGCGAAGCTTGATAGACGCGCGGCCGTGCTGGTCGTCGCCGCGTTGTCGATGCTCGTCATCGGCGCCTGCGGCGACGACGACGACGACGACGGCGGCGGCTCGGGTGCGACCGGGGGGGCTATCACGATCGCCACGGTGGGACCGGAGAACGCCGATCCGGTGATGTTCGTGAGCCTGCAGGCCCTCCAGGCTTTCCAGCCCGCGTACGTGCCGCTTATCACATACGCGCACGAGGAGGGCAAAGCCGGCACGGAGATCGTCCCAGGCCTGGCCGAGGAGGTCCCTGAGCCGACGAACAACGGGAAGACCTACACGTTCCAGCTGCGCGACGGGCTCGTCTACAGCGACGGCTCGAAGGTCAAGGCGAGCGACTTCGAGAACACCGTCAAGCGGCTGCTGAAGCTCGGCAGCCCCTGGTCGGGCTTCTACACGGGGATCGTTGGCGCCGAGGATTTCGCTGAGAGGCGCAGGTTCAACGCCGACATAAGCGGGATCGAGGCGAATGACCAGACCGGCGAGATCACGGTCACGCTCACCGAGCCGGACACGAAGATCCTCTATGCGTTGGCGCAGCCCTACGTCGCTCCGACGCCGGCCGCGAAGTCACCACCGAAGAGCCTGAAGGAACCTCCTCCGGGGGTCGGCCCGTACACGCTCGATGTCGTCGACTTCAGTCGCGAGTGGGTCCTGAGGAAGAACCCTAGGTTTCCGGATATCCCGGGCATTCCGAAGGGCAGTTTCGACACGATCAACATCGCGGTCAGCGACAACGTCACCCGCATGACGCAGGACGTGATCAGCGGAAAGGCGGACTTCATGACCGAGGATCCGACGGGCGACCAGCTCCCGCAAGTCCGGCAGCAGTACGCCGACCGCCTTAGGGAGGAGGCGAACCCGCCGAACACCTACTACTTCTTCCTGAACGTCACGCTGCCTCCCTTCGACAAACAGGCGGCGCGTGAGGCGGTGAACTACGCCATCGACAGCACTGCACTGGTTCGCATTTTCGGCGGCAGGCTCACTCCGGGTTGCACGTTGCTGCCGCCCCAGCTGACGGGCTACGAGGACTTCGAATGCAAGTACGGTGACCCGGCCGGAAAACCGGACATCGAAAGGGCGAGGCAGCTCGTCAAGCAGTCGGGCTACGCGGGCGAGAAGGTCACTGTCTGGACCAACAACAAGGACCCGCGCCCGGCGATCGCCGACTACTATCGCGACGTCCTGGACAAGATCGGTTTTGAGGCCGACACCAAGACCCTCGACCAGCAGGTCTACTTCGAGCAGGTCGGCCTAAAGCGGACGAAGGCCCAGACCGGATTCACGAACTGGTACCAGGACTACCCACATCCCGGCGACTACATTGAGGTGCTGCTGAGCTCCCGCGCGCTGCAGTCGGAGGTGACCAACAACTTCGGCTTCGTGAGCGATCCACGGCTCGACAAGAAGCTTGACGAACTCCGAGGCGAAGATCCCGCCGACGTGGCCGACCAGTGGGGCGACCTGGATGAGTACGTGGTGAACGAGAGGGCGTACATCGCACCGTACGGCTATGAGGAGTCGACCTCGTTCTTCTCCGAGCGGATGGACGCGCAGAACTGCTCCGGCATCCATCCCGTCTACAAGAACGACTGGCTGCTGTTCTGCAAGAAGGAGCGTTAGGAGCGCTCGGGCGCGGGCGGGCGCCTCGGCGCCCGCCCGCACCCGCGAGCGACCGATGATCCGCGGCCCTGCGGCCGTCGCGGCGGTCGTGCTGGCGGTGACGCTGAGCGGCTGCCTCGGCGGGGACGACGAACCCGGCAGCGCCCAGGAGGGCGGCGCGGCCTACGTGGCGCTCGGCGCCGTTCCACGGGCCCTGGACCCCGCGCTCGTCGCGGACGAGACGACGGAGACGGCCCTCTGGCTCGTCTACACGCCACCGCTCACCTACCGGCGAACCGAGGGCGAGGGCGGCACGGAGCTCGTGCCCGGGGTGGCCCGGGACCTGCCCGAGGTCTCGGGCGACGGCACCACGTACTCGCTTCGAGTGCGGCGCGGACTTCGATTCTCGAACGGCCGCCCGGTGCGGGCCACCGACGTAAGGCGCTCGCTCCTGCGGGCAGCGGCCCTCGGGACGGTCGGACGCAGGCTGTTCCGGGGGGTGCGGGCCATCGCGGCGAACGACCGGACCGGCGCCGTTCGCATTCACCTGAGCGATCCCGACCCGTCCTTCCCGCACGCGCTCGGTGCGGTGCAGGCGGGCGTGGTCCCCGCGAACACGCCGATGCGCGACCGGAGCGAACGGCCTCCGCCGGGCGTCGGCCCCTACCGGCTGGCGGGCGGCCGTCGCGGTGACGTCGTGGACCTGGTGCGAGACCGCGACTTCCGCCTTCCCGGCGTGCCGGGCGGGCTGATTGACCTGTTCAGGCTGAGAGCGCCCCGCAGCCCCGCCGCCGAGGTGGAGGCGGTGACCGCCGGCCGCCTCGACGCGATGACCGATCCACCGCCCGCGGCGATGCTGCCCGAGCTGAGGTCCGAGGAGGGCGGCCACTACTCGGAGCACCCGGCGATCGCCACGCGCTACCTCGCCGTCCAGGCGGAGCGCGGACCGCTCGAGACGCCCGAGCTGCGGCAGGCGCTCGCGTACGCGATCGACAAGCCCGAAGCGGCGCGACGGCTGGATGGACTCGCCGAACCCACCTGCAACCTGCTGCCGCCGGACCTTCCCGGTCATGACGAGCCGGACGCATGTCCCTGGGGCGACCCGGACGAGCACCCGGACCTCCTGCGCGCCCAGGAGCTCGTGGAGGAGGCCGCGGCCGAGGGAGCGCGGATAACGGTCGCCGCCCCGCCGGGGGACCGCCCGATCGCCAGGCTCTACGTCGAGACGCTGAGGCAGATCGGGTTGCAGGCCGCGATCGCGGCGGGCGGCGGGGCCGACGTGACGCTCTCGCTCGCCCGCTCGACCGTCCCCGACGCGGCGGCGTTCCTCGGTCCCCTTGCGCGACGGGTGCCGCTCGTCGTGGACCCGGAGCCGCTCTTGCTGGCGGACCAGCTGGCGAGCGCCGTCGACCCCGACGAGGCCGCCGACCTGGCCGCGCGGCTCGACCGGCAGCTCGTCGAGGGCGCGGTCGTGATCCCGTACGCCGGGGTCCTGGAGCCGCTCCTGCTGTCCGCGCGGATGGACGCCGCCAACTGCGTGCGCGTCCATCCGGTTTACGGAATCGACCTCTCGAGCCTGTGCCTTCGTTGAGAGGCCACCGGGTACATTCCCGCGCGATGATCCGTACGCGCCTCGGGCTGCTCGCCGTGTGGGCGCTCGCGCTTCTCGTGGTGTCGGCCTGCGGCGACGACAACGGCGGACCGGACGCCCAGGGCGGGTCCGGCGGGTCGATCAGGATCGGCACGGTAGGGCCGGACGAGTACGACCCGGTGCTCTACCAGACCACGGTCGCCCTGCAGGTGCTCCAGCCGGTGTACACCGGCCTGCTGACTTTCAGGCACGCCGCGGGTGACGCCGGCGCGCGCGTCATCCCGGGCCTGGCCGAAGAGGTGCCCGAGCCGACGAACGGCGGCAGGACGTATGAGCTCAAGCTGCGCGACGGACTGGAGTACTCGGACGGCTCGCCGGTCCGGGCGAGCGACTTCGAGAACACGATCAAGCGCCTGCTCAAGCTCGCCGGCCCGTATTCGTCGTCCGTCACCGGCATCGTGGGCGCCGCCGAGTTCCAGGAGGAGGGGGACTTCGACGCCGACATCCGGGGCATCGAGACGAACGACCGAACCGGCGAGATCAGGATCGACCTGACGGAGCCCGACACGAAGCTGACGTTCGCCCTCGCCCTGCCCTACGCCGCGCCCACGCCGGCGGGGAAGTCGCCCCCGAGGAGCCTGAGCGATGCGCCCCCGCCGGGCGTCGGGCCCTACCGGCTCGAGGTGGTGGACCCGAGCCGGGAGTTCGTGCTCACCCGCAACCGCCGCTTCGACATCCCCGGCCTCCCGAAAGGCAACCTCGACCGGATCACCGGGCTGGTAATCAAGAGCGCGCCGCGCATGACGCAGGACGTGATCAGAGGCCGGCTCGACTACATGACCGAGGACCCCGCGGGGGATCTTCTTCCGCTCGTGCGCCAGCGGTATCCGGACCGGTTCCGGGAGGACCCGAACCCGCCGAACATCTACTACTTCTTCCTGAACGTCGCGATCCCGCCGTTCGACAGCCAGGAGGCGCGAGAGGCGGTCAACTACGCGCTCGACAGCCGCGCCCTCGTCCGCGTGTTCGGCGGCCGGCTCGAGCCGAGCTGCAACTTCCTGCCGCCCGCGGTCGTGGGCTACGAGGAGCTCGACTGCAAGTACGGCGACCCTGACGGTGGGCCGGACCTCGAGCGGGCGCGAGAGCTCGTCGAGCGCTCGGGCTACCAGGGGGAGGAGGTCACCGTCTGGACCATAGTGGGCGACCCCTGGGAGGCGATCGGCGACTACTACCGCGACGTCCTCGACCAGATCGGCTTCGACGCCGAGATGAAGGCGCTCGACCAGCAGGTGTTCTTCGAGCAGACCGGGCTCCGACGCACCCGCGCCCAGACCGGCTTCTCGAGCTGGCTTCAGGACTTTCCGCATCCGGGCAACTTCTTCGAGCCGCTCCTCGGCGCGGACGCGCTGAGCGCCGAGCCGACCCTCAACAGCGGCTTCGTCTCCGATCCGCACATCGAGGAGTTGCTCGACGAGCTCCGCGGCGAGGACCCCGAGGAGGTCGCGGACCGGTGGGCCGAGCTCGACGACTACGTGGTGAACGAGAAGGCCTACGTGGTCCCCTACGGAAACGAGAAGACGTCCACGTTCTTCTCCGAGCGCATGGACTTCGAGCGGTGCGCCGGCGTGCACCCGGTCTGGAAGAACGACTGGACGGAATTCTGTCTCAAGTAATTCGAAAGCCGCGAGCGAAGCGACCGGCTTTGTCTGAAGTAGCGAAACCCCCTGCACGCACGCGACTGCGACGCGTCGCGGCCGGGTCTATGCTCGCCTAGCGTGGCCACCGACCGCGCCTCCGACGTCTCGCTCGAGCGCCCCGGGGCCTTCGAGGAGACCGCCAAGCGGGAGCACGTAGCCGGCCTCGGACCGTGGCGCCTGGCCGTGCGCCGGCTTCGGCGCGACCGGACGGCGGTCCTCTTCGGCGCGGTTTTCGTCCTGCTCGTAGCGATGTGCCTCGCCGCTCCGATCTGGGCGAACGAGTTCGCCCACACGGGCCCGAACGAGAACCACCTCACCGAGAAGATCACCGTCGACGGCGAGCGGAAGAACGTCGTGTCGCTCGACGGCATCCCGATCGGCCCGACCTGGCAGGGACAGTTCTTCCTGGGCGCGGACACGAACGGCCGCGACACCGCCGTGCGGTTGCTCTACGGCGGCCGCAACTCGCTCGAGATCGGCGTCCTGGCGGCCCTCATCACCGCTGCCCTCGCGGTCCTGGCCGGGCTCATCGCCGGGTACGCGCGCGGCTTCACGGACACGGTGATCTCACGGTCGCTGGACGTGATCTGGGCTTACCCCGTCGCCCTGCTGGCGGTAGCGCTTGGCACGGCGCTCACGCTCCAGGGGCTCAAGATCGGGCCGATCGAGATCAGTGGCGAGTCGAAGCTGATACCGATCCTGATCATCGCCGTCGTATACGTGCCCTACATGGCGCGGCCGGTGCGCGGCCAGGTGCTCGGCCTGCGCGAGAAGGAGTTCGTGGAGGCGGCCCGGTCCCAGGGCGCCGGGCCGGTGCGGATCATGTTCACGGAGATCCTTCCGAACCTGTCGTCCACGATCGTCGTCTTCTTCCCGCTGATGGTGGCCAACGCGATCCTGCTGGAGGCGGCGCTCAGCTTCCTCGGCGTGGGCGTCAGGCCGCCGGAGCCGTCCTGGGGCAACATGATCGGCAACGGGGTCGACCACATCCTGACCGGCCCGCACCTCGCGATCGTCCCAGGCCTCATGCTCGTGATAACGGTGCTCGCGCTGAACGCATTCGGCGACGGCGTGCGCGACGCGTTCGACCCGCGGGCCAAGATTCACCTCGAGCACTAGTGGCCCGCTTCATCGTCAGGCGCACGCTCTCGATGCTGGTGGTGCTGTTCGCGATCTCGGTCCTCACGTTCGTGATCTTCAACGTGATCCCGGGCGGGGACCCGGCGCTCCGCATGGCCGGCCGCCAACCGGATCCGGGCCAGCTCGAGCGGATCCGCGAGGACTGGGGCTTCAACGAGCCGGTCTACGTCCAGTACGTGAAAACGATGGGCCGCGTCTTCTCCGGAGACCTCATCTCCTATTCGACGCAGCAGAACGTCCTGGAGGAGATCGGCAAGCGCATCGGCCGTACGTTCTCGCTGGCGATCGGCGCGGCGATCATCTGGATGGCGTTCGCCACCGCGCTCGGGCTGTACACGGCGATCAGGGCGGGCCGCGTGTCGGACCGGCTGTTGACGATCCTGGCCCTCGTCGGCATCTCGATGCCCGTGTTCTGGATCGGCGCCCTCATGAACTACTACTTGGGCTTCAAGGCCGGGATCTTCCCGAATGGCGGCTACGTGCCGCTCGACGAGGACCCGATCGACTGGCTCTACCACCTGATCATGCCCTGGACCGCGCTGTCGCTTCTCTTCATCGGCGTCTACTCCCGGATCCTGCGCTCGAACGTCCTCGACACGTTGAACGAGGACTATGTGCGCACCGCGCGGGCGAAGGGGCTGTCCGAGCGGCGCGTGCTGCTGGGGCACGTGCTGCGCAATTCGTTGATCCCGGTCGTCACGCTGTGGGGCCTCGACTTCGGGGCGGTGCTCGGGGGCGGCGCCATCCTCACGGAGACCGTGTTCGACCTCCAGGGGGTGGGCCAGTACGCGGCCGAGTCGGTCGACCTGTTCGATGTGCCGACCGTGCTCGCGATCACGATGTTTGGCGCCTTCTTCATCGTCGTCCTGAACACGGTGGTGGACATCATCTACGCCATCCTCGACCCCCGGATCAGGCTGACGTGAGCTCCGCTCCGCTCCTCAGCCTGAGCGACCTCGCCGTCTCCTTCAGGACCGAGCAGGGCGTGCTTCAGGCGGTGGACGGCGTCTCCTTCGAGCTCCGGCCCGGCGAGGTGCTCGCCGTGGTGGGCGAGTCCGGCTGCGGCAAGTCCGTCACGGCCATGACGCTCATGGGCCTCACGCGGTTTCCGAACACGCGCTTCGACGGCACCGCCCACTACAAGGGCCTCGAGCTGATCGGCGCCACCGAGGAGGAGCTCCAGCGGGTCCGCGGAGCGGAGATCGCGATGATCTTCCAGGACCCGATGACCTCGCTCAACCCGGTCATGCGGGTCGGCGACCAGATCGCCGAGCAGATCCAGGCACACGAGAGCCTGCCCGACGCGGAGACGCGCGAGCGCGTGATCGAGCTGCTCGAGCGGGTGGGCATACCCCGCGCACGGGACCGCGTCGACTCCTATCCGTTCGAATTCTCGGGCGGGATGCGCCAGCGCGTGATGATCGCGCTCGCCCTTTCCTGCAGCCCGAGCGTCCTGATCGCGGACGAGCCGACGACCGCGCTCGACGTGACGATCCAGGCCCAGATCCTGCAGCAGATCCGGGCCCTGCGCGACGAGACCGGCGCCGCCGTGATCCTCGTGACCCACGACCTTGGCGTCGTGGCCGACATCGCCGACCGCATCGCGGTCATGTACGCCGGGCGGATCGTCGAGCAGGGGACGCTCGACCAGATCTTCTACGACCCCCAGCACCCGTACACGTGGGGGCTGCTCGGATCGATTGCCAGGGTCGACAGGGAGCGGCCCGAGCGGCTGCCCGCGATCGCCGGGCTGCCGCCCTCGCTGACCGATCGACCGGAGGGTTGCCACTTCCGTGCGCGCTGCCCTCACGAGTTCGCCGAGTGCACGCGCGTCCCGCCGCTCGAGGCGCGTGCGGGCGTCGCCGATCATCTGGACCGCTGCTGGCTGCCGGCGGAGCAGAAGCGCGAGCGCCGCGAGGTGCGCCCCGGCGAGATCGGCCTGGAGAGCAAGCCGGGGGCCGCGGCGGCGTGAGCACCGACGCTCGCCTCGACGCCGCTCCGGACCGGGCGGACGGCACCGCGCCGCTCGTCGAGGCCGAGCATCTCAAGGTGTTCTTCCCGATCAAGCAGGGGCTCCTGATCGACCGCGAGGTCGCCCGCGTGCACGCGGTGAACGACGTCACGCTCGCGATCGAGGAGGGCGACACCCTGGGGCTCGTCGGCGAGTCGGGCTGCGGGAAGACCACGCTCTCGCGGACGATAATGAGGCTGATCGAGCCGACCGACGGCTCCATCCGGTTCCGGGGCGAGGACATCACCGCGGCCGGCCGCAAGCGGCTCGAGCTGCTGCGGCGCGAGATGCAGATGGTCTTCCAGGACCCATTCGCCTCGCTCAACCCAAGGAAGCGGGTGGGGCAGATCCTCGCGATGCCGCTTCGGCTCCACGGCACACCCCGCGAGGACGTAGGCCCGAAGGTCGGCGACCTGCTCGGCCGCGTCGGCCTGCACCCCGAGCACGTGAACCGCTACCCGCACGAGTTCTCTGGCGGGCAGCGCCAGCGGATCGGGGTGGCGCGGGCGCTCGCGCTCGAGCCCAGGCTGATCGTGCTGGACGAGCCCGTGTCGGCGCTCGACGTATCCGTCCAGGCCCAGATCATCAACCTGCTCGACGACCTCCAGGACGACATGCGCCTGACCTACCTGTTCGTGGCGCACGACCTCTCCGTCGTACGGCACGTGTCGGATCGCATCGCGGTCATGTACCTCGGGAAGCTGATGGAGGTCTCGCCCGCGAAGGAGCTTTACACCAAGCCGCTCCACCCGTACACCGCGGCGCTTCTGTCGGCGATCCCGATCCCGGACCCGGAGGAGAACCGTCGCCGCGAGCGGATCGTCGTCTCGGGCGAGCCCCCGAACCCGATCGACCCCCCGTCGGGCTGCGTCTTCCACCCGCGCTGCCCGCGGGCGACCGACATCTGCCGGCGGGTGGAGCCGCCGCTCGCCCGGTACGCGGGCGGCCACCTGGCGGCGTGCCACCACCCGATCAGCGTCTCGGGCGAGGAGGTGGCGGCCACCACGAGGGACCCCTCAAGCCCCCTCTCGGCAGGCGAGGAGCTGCCGGCGGCGGCCACATCTGACGCGTCGACGTAGCGCTCGGGCGGCCTCCCGGGGCATGTCCGCGGTCGGTTTGCACAAGTTGTCGGTACGAAGCCCGTGACAAACCACGACCGGTCGCGGGTGGGCGCATAGGACCCTGCTCAGGGCCTTCTTCCCGGTTAGCCTGTGCACACTCAACTGGGCCCAAGCCGGGGGCCCAGGCGACCTGGGAGGCCTCTATGCCCTGCCGCAAGTAGCCATCCATGGCCACCTGTTCCTGGCCACAGTCTCGTAAATCCATGTCGCCAATCCGCCAATCCGGTTTGGCCACTCAGGAGGATTTGATGCCCTGTCGCAAATAGTCATGGAGCCGCGTCACTGCGCTCACAGTCCTTGTCCACACATTGCGGGTACCGGCAATTCCGGTCGAGCCGACTCGGGAGGTTCCATGCCCTGTCGTAAGTAGCCATTAGCTACCGCATCCGCGGTCACAGTCATCGAGGAGCATGTCGTTGCTGCCGTCATTCCGGCCTGAGGGCGTCGCGTGACTGACGCCTACCGCCTGCTGCGCGCCGAGCCGCGCGCTCGGCTGTTCTTTCTCGCCCTAACGCAGTCCGCGCTCGGCACTGGAGCGGCCTATGTGGCTCTCCTGCTGATCGCGTACGACCGCTTCCACTCACCCTGGGCGATCAGCCTCGTGCTGCTGGCGGACCTGCTTCCTGCGATGCTGCTCGGGCCGGTGTTCGGGGCCGCCGCGGACCGCTGGTCGCGGAAGTGGTGTGCCGTCGGAGCGGACCTAATCCGGGCAGGAGCGTTCATTGGGATCGCCGTCGTCGACAGCTTTCCGACGACGATCGGATTCGCTCTCGTAGCCGGGGCGGGCACCGCCCTGTTCACGCCCGCCACGCTGGCGGGCCTCCCCAGCTTGGTGGGCAAAAAGAGGCTCGCCGCCGCGACGTCCCTCTACGGCGCAATCGCCGATCTGGGGTTCACCGCAGGCCCGGGCCTCGCCGCAGCCTTCCTCGTGCTCACAGGCCCCGCCGACATCCTGTTTGTGAACGGTCTGACGTTTGCGGGATCCGCCGTGATCCTCGCTCCGATCCGCTTCGGAGCGCCTGCGCCCGGAGCGGGGCGCGAACGCGGGCGAATCGTCCCGTCCCTGCTCCGGGAGGCTCTTGCGGGGTTTCGGGTGGTTCGGCGCCTGCGGGCGGTGCGGGTGGTCATAGCGGGCTCTACGGCGGCGCTGTTCTTCGGGGGCGTCTTCAACGTAGGCGAGCTCCCGTTCGCTACCAACGAGCTCGGTACCAGTGACGCCGGCTATTCGGCCTTGGTCGCCCTATTTGGACTCGGCTTCATTCTCGGATCGCTCGCCGGATCGAGTGGAGGTCAACCGGAGCTGCTGCGCAGGCGGTTCCTCCAAGGGGCGATGCTGATGGGATTGGGGCTGCTGCTCTCGGCGCTCGCGCCGTCGCTGCCGGCCGCGCTGGTGACCTTCCCGCTCGCGGGGTTCGGCAACGGGCTGCTGCTGGTGCACGAGCGCCTGATCGTCCAGGCCGACGTTCCGGACGCCGTGATGGGTAGGGCGTTCGGCGTCAAGGATGCTCTGGCGTCCTGGGCCTTTGGGACCGCGTTCTTCGCCGCCGGAGCGATGCTCACGCTGGTCTCTCCGCGTGAGCTCATCGCAGTTGCAGGCGTCGGCGGCCTGCTCGTGTGCGCCTGGACGGCGGTAGCCCTGTCGCGGGAAGGCGGAGGGCGGCGACTGCTGGCCGTCGCTAGGTCGCCGAGGTAGCGCCGCGAGCAACCCGAGAGCTGACAAGCACGGCCCGGACATCGTCGCTGCGCGCGAGAATGGGCTCGCCCTGCTCGACCACATGGACGAGCGCGGCGACCACTCGCGGGTCGAACTGCAAGCCTGCGTTGGCTCTCATTTCCGCAAGTGCCGCGTCGCGATCCAGCGCCTTGCGGTAAGGCCGGTCCGTCGTCATCGCGTTGTACGCGTCGCACGCGAACACGATCCGTGAGGCGAGGGGAATCTCTTCACCCGCCAGACCGTCCGGATACCCACGCCCGTCCCAGCGCTCATGGCATGACCGGACTATTTCTCCGACGCGCGCGAGGAGGCCCCCGATGCGATCGAGGATGACCTGACCCTCGATCGTATGCGACTTGACGACTTCGAACTCCGATGCCGTCAATCCCGTTGACTTTCGAAGGAGCTCCTTCGGAATGGCGATCTTCCCGACGTCGTGAAGCATCGCCGCGAACTCGACCTCCTGGCGGCTCTCGCGGTCGACGCCCAGCTCGTCTGCCACCGCGTCCACGAGGTCGACCACCGAGCGCGAGTGCTGCGCCGTGTACTCGTCTTCGAACTCGAGGACGTCCGAGAGCAGCATGACCGTACCGCGGTAAGCCCGGTTGAGCTCCAGGGCAGCGGCGTAGCGCTCGCGCCGATCGCGAGAGAAGATGTCGAGCAGCCATACGAGCGGCCCAACGGCCACCAGGGCGATGGGGGCGGAGGCTGCCCCAACCGCTGCTAGGAACGCGAGCGGCGAGAGTATCGCGTCGACGCGCGCGCATCCGGCGAAGTAGCTCAGCACCTCCCCGATGGGGAGCCGATCGACGAGACGATCGCGGAGCACCGTCCAGGCCAGGTCGCCGGCCAGCTGCGCGACAAAGGCCAAGGCGTACACCTCGGCGACCGCGAGCGTGGCGGTCTCCGGCGCCAACGCGGCCAGGACGAGGACCGGGCCAATAGAGAACCAGCAATCTCCGAGCGTCGTGATCGTGCGGTCCCAGTGCCAGGTGCCGCGCAGGAAGTCGGGAATGACGGCGAGCACCGCGCCCGCGGCGACCATCGCGGGCACGAGGGGCAGCGGCGCGAGCGCGAGCATCGGAACGAAGATCAGCTGCTCCGGCACGACATAGGTATCGCCGAACTCGAATCGAACGCGGGAGACGAGCGCGTAAGCGGCGATCAGTGCGAAGACGACCAGCGTGTCGGCCTCGCGCTCGGACGGCAGGACCGCCGCGAGAGCCACGGCGGCCGCGAAGAATCCTGCGCCGGAAAGGCCGCGGACAACCGCTTCGCGCCTCGGCAACTGGCGCGCTCGGCGCATCCGGGCTTCACCGACCATTCGCTCGGCTTGCTGCATCCAGGACGATCGTCGAGGTTTGGAAGCATGTTCGCAAACCTGCGGCTCGAATGCACAGGCTCCGAAGCGCAAACTTCTCCCCGGCTCGCAGTCTTTACTCCGAAACGGTGGGCGGTTTGGTGGTTTGGGGTCTCGGGGGCGGGCTATTTTGTGAGGCGGGCGCACGGGCCGTTAGGCGGCTGCCGACCGACGCCAGCCACCTAGACTCCAAGAGCGAATGAAGTCCGCCGAGATCCGGGAGCGCTTCCTCTCGTTCTTCGAGGAACGGGGGCATCTGAGGATGCCCTCGGCGTCGCTCGTGCCCTCGGTCTATGACCCCTCTGTCCTGCTGACCACCGCGGGGATGCAGCCCTTCAAGCCCTACTTCCAGGGCGAGGAGGAGCCGCCGTCCAGGCGGCTCACGAGCTGCCAGAAGTCGTTCCGCACGACTGACATCGAGAACGTCGGGATGACGCATCGCCACCTCACGTTCTTCGAGATGCTCGGCAACTTCTCGATCGGCGACTACTTCAAGGAGAAGGCGGTCGAGTACGCGCTCGAGCTCTCCACGACCGGCTTCGGGTTCGAGGAGGAGCGGATCTGGATCACGGTCTTCGGCGGCGACGCGGAGCTTGGCCTGGGGCCGGACGAGGAGGCGATCGAGTGCTGGCGCGGGGTCGGCGTGCCGGAGGAGCGGATCGTCCGGCTGGGCCGCGACGACAACTTCTGGCAGTCCGGTCCGACGGGGCCGTGCGGGCCGTGCTCCGAGCTCTACCTCGATCGCGGCCCGGCGTTCGGGCCCGACAGCGACCGGCCGGGTGACGACACCGAGCGGTTCCTCGAGTTCTGGAACCTCGTTTTCATGCAGTACGAGCTGCGGGTCGACGGCTCGCTGCCCGAGCTCCCCGCCCGGAACATCGACACGGGGATGGGGCTCGAACGGATGGCGGCGGTCCTCCAGGACGTCGAGTCCGTGTTCGAGACCGACGCCTTCAGGCCGCTCGTCCAGCTCGGAGAGGAGCTCAGCGGCCGCGTGTACGGGCAGGACTTTCCGACTACTCGAGCGCTCCGTATCCTGGCCGACCACGGTCGCGCCGCGACCTTCCTGCTCGGCGACGGCGTCGTCCCCTCGAACGAGGATCGGGGCTACATCCTGCGCCGGATCATGCGGCGCACCATGCAGCAGGGCCACGTGCTCGGCCTCGAGGAGGCGTTCCTCCCGAGACTCTACGCGCGCGTCGTCGAGGTCATGAGCGACGCGTATCCGGACCTCGAGCGGGAGTGGCCGACGATCGAGCGCTGGGCGCGCGCCGAGGAGGAGAGCTTCGGGCGCACCCTCGAGCAGGGCGAGCGCCTGCTCGCCGACCTCGTCGCGCTGGCCCGCGAGGAGCGGACCTCGTGGGTGGCCGCCGAGGACGCGTTCCGGCTCCACGACACCTACGGCTTTCCCTACGAGATGACCAAGGAGCTGCTGGCGGAGGAGGGGCTTTCCGTTGACGACCAGGGCTTCGAGGAGCTGATGGAGCGCGCGCGCGAAGTCTCGCGGGCGGGGAGCTCACGTACGCGCGCGCGAGCCGAGGCCGGCGCCACCGTCCATGTCGACCACGAGGAGGTGGTGCGCTTCGCCAGAGAGGCGGGCTTCCGCACCCGCTTCGTGGGCTACGAGACGACCGACGCCGACACCGTGCTGCGGCAGGCGCGCGGCGCCGACGGCTGGATGCTCGCCAAGCTCGAAGAGAGCCCCTTCTACCCCGAGGGCGGCGGTCAGGTCTCGGACACGGGGGTCGTGGAGACCCCGTCCGGACGAGCGCGGGTGGTCGACGTCTACCGCCTGGGGGAGGACCAGGCGCTGGCGCTCGAGCCGGTGGAGGGCGACCTCGGAGCGGGCGAGGAGGCGAGGGCGATGGTCGAGCGGCCGGCGCGCCTGGCGACGATGCGCAACCACACAGCCACGCATCTCCTCCACGCCGCCCTGCGCAGGCGGCTCGGCACCCACGTGCGCCAGGCGGGGTCGTACGTGGGGCCGGACAAGCTCCGCTTCGACTTCACGCACGGCGAGCGTCTGAGCGACGAGGAGCTCGGTGACATAGAGGGGACGATCGGCGACTGGATCGCCGCGGGCCACGCGGTCCGCGGCATCGAGACGTCGCGGGAGGAGGCGGAGGCCCTGGGCGCGCTGGCCTTCTTCGGCGAGAAGTATGGCGACTGGGTGCGGATGGTCGAGATCGAGGACGTGTCGCGGGAGCTGTGCGGCGGCACGCACGTGGCGACCACGTCGGAGGTGGGGCTCTTCCACCTGACGGGCGAGACCTCGAGCGCCTCCAACGTGCGCCGCATCGAGGCGGTCACCGGGCCGGTGGGGGCCGAGCTATTCCGCGAGCGGACGAGCCAGCTCCAGGAGATGGCCGCGATGCTGCGGGTGCCGGACGGCGAGGTTGTGCGGGCGGTCGAGCGCCTCAACGAGCGGGTGAAGGAGCTACAGCGCCAGCCGCGCGGCGGCCCGGACCGGGAGACCGCGGACCGGCTCGTGGCCGGCGCCGGCGAGCTGGCCGGGGCGAGGGTGGTCGTGGAGGCGGTGCACGCGTCGGACGCCAAGGCCCTCCTCGAGCTCTCGGACGCGGTTCGCCAGCGGCTCGGCGACGCCGCCGTGGTGCTCGGCGCGGCCGCCGACGGCCGCGTCCACCTGGTGGCCAACTTCGCGCCGTCGCTCGTCGAGCGCGGCCTCAAGGCCGGCGAGGTGGTGCGCGCCGCCGCGCAGGCGGCGGGCGGCGGCGGTGGCGGCCGCGACACCATGGCGCAGGCGGGCGGCCGCAATCCCGAGAAGCTGCCCGAGGCGCTCGCCGTGGCCAGGCTCGAGATCGAGAAGGCCCTCGGGTAGCAGACCTCCGGATGCCGCGGGTCCTCGCCCTCGACCACGGCGCCGCCCGCTGCGGCTGCGCGGTGTCCGACCCCTCGGGAACGCTCGCCACGCCGCTCCCGGCGATCGAGCGGCCCGACACGAAGCGCGGGCTCGCGGCGGCCGCCCGCCTCGTCGACGAGCACGACGTGGACCGGGTGGTGGTCGGCCTCCCGCTGACCCTGCGCGGCGAGGAGGGGGAGCAGGCCGGGCGCGCGCGCACGTTTGCCGAGCGCCTCGGACGGAGAGTTTCCGTACCGGTGGAGCTACACGACGAGCGTCTCACGACGCGGCTCGCCGAGCGCACCGGGGGCGGCGCCGACGCCGATTCGCGTGCGGCCGCGCACCTGCTTCAGACCTACCTGGCGGGATCGCGCGGGTGAGTCATGGACCGCCGCCCGTGCCGGGCGGGCGAACACCCGAGGAGCGCGAGGCGGCGCGCAGGGAGCGGGCCGCGCGGCGCGCCGGGCAAGCCAGAGCGTCCGAGGACAGCGCGGTGTCCGCTCCCCCCGCCCAGCGTGTCATGCAGGTGGAGCCCTGGCCCGGGCAAGCCCGCCCCAGCAGGCCACGGCGCCCCCGCTGGGGTCGCATCCTCGGCGCGCTGATCGGGGCCGCCGTGCTGGGCGTGGCCGCGTGGTTCCTCCTCTCCCTCTTCCAGCCGTTGCACGGCGACGGCGAGGGAGACGAGCTGCTGGTGCGGATCCCGCGCGGCTCGACGCTCGGGGACATCGCGCAGCTACTCGAGCGGGACGGGGTGGTCTCGAGCGCGGGGTTCTTCGAGCTTCGCGCGCGGATCGAGGGCCGCAGCGGCGACCTCAAGCCGGGCCCGTACCGCTTCCAGCAGAACATGAGCTACGACGCCGTGCTCGACCGCCTCGAGCGAGGGGTGCCGCCGAACGTGGTGGTGGTCACCATCCCGGAGGGGCGTTCGCGCCGCGAGATCGCGCCGCTCGTGCGCCGGCTCGACGGCAGCTACCTGCGCGAGACGCGCCGCTCGCCGGTGCTCGATCCGCGCGACTACGGAGCGCGCGGCGCGAGGAGCCTCGAGGGCTTTCTCTTCCCGGCCACGTACGAGCTCAAGAAGGGCCAGCCGGTGAGCCGCCTGGTCGAGCGTCAGCTCGAGGCGTTCAAGCGGAACTTCGGCAGCGTCGACCTGAGCTACGCGCGCCGCAAGAACCTCACGCCGTACGACGTGCTGATCATCGCGTCGATGGTCGAGCGCGAAGCGCTCATCCCGCGCGAGCGCCGTCTGATCGCGTCGGTCATCTACAACCGGCTGAGCCAGGAGATCCCGCTCGGGATCGACGCCACGATCCGCTTCGCGCTGAACCAATGGGACGAGCCGCTCAAGGAGTCGGAGCTCGAGAACCCGACCCCTTACAACACGCGCGAGAATCCGGGCCTCCCGCCGGGGCCGATCGGCAACCCGGGGCTCGCCTCGATCAGGGCGGCAGCGCGGCCGGCCCGATCGGACTACCTGTTCTTCGTGGTGAAGCCGGGGACCTGCGGTGAGCACGCGTTCTCCTCGACGGACGCGGAGTTCGACGAGGACGTGGCGCGCTACAACGCCGCGCGGGAGCGGCGCGGCGGGCGGTCGCCGACCGACTGCTAAGAGCGGCGGTGGTCCTCGCCGGCGTACTCGGCTTCCCGGTCGCGCACAGCCGCTCTCCGGCCATGATGAACGCCGCCTTCGCCCACCTCGGGCTGGACTGGCGCTACCTGAAGCTGCCCGTGCCGCCCGAGCGGTTCGGGGAGACGGTTCGCGCGCTGCCGGGGTCGGGCTACCGGGGCGCCAACGTGACGATTCCCCACAAGGCCGCGGCGCACGCGGTCGCGGACCGGCTGGGGGAGGCGGCTCGGGCCATCGGGGCCGCCAACACGCTGGTGTTCGAGGACGACGGCATCGTGGCCGACAACACGGACGCCGGCGGGCTGCTGGACGCGCTCGGCGAGCCCGTCCCGGCCACCGCGCTGGTGCTCGGTGCGGGTGGCGCCGGCCGCGCCGCCGTGTGGGCGCTCCGCCGCGCCGGGGCCGAGGTGGCTGTCTGGAACCGCACCCCCGAGCGGGCCGAGGCTGCGGCGTCCGATCTGGGCGCCCGAAGCGTCCGGCGGCCCGAGGGCGCCGAGCTCGTGGTGAACGCGACGTCCGTGGGGATGCCGGGGGGCGGAGAGGACGCCGCCGATGCGCTCGGCCTGGCCGGGCTCGAGCCGCCGGCAGTGCTCGTCGATCTCGTCTACGGCGCCGAGCCGACGCCGCTCTGTCGCTGGGCCGCCGCGCGCGGGGCGCGCGTGGTCGACGGCCTCGAGGTGCTGGTTCGACAGGGCGCCCGAAGTTTCGAGCTGTGGACGGGCCGGCCCGCGCCGCTCGAGGTGATGCGTCGGGCGGCGCGTCGCGACGCCGGCTGATCGAGTCCAGTCCCGTACCCTCGGATCTGTGGAGCCCGCGCCTCTTCGCGTCGCCGTCACTTACGAGGAGCGGTACTGGTATCCGGACGACGGCGGTGTCGTGTGGCTCGCCGGCTACTCGATCGTCGACGCGGATTCCGGACGGTTCCTCGCCCGCGATGATCCGGCGCTGGCCGAACGGGGGCTTCGGGTGGCCGGCGTCGCGGGCGCGGGCAGCCATCACGCGGAGGCGCTCGAGTCGGAGGAGGTGGCGCCGGGACGACCGCTCGAGCTGCGCCGCGATCCCGCCAACCCGCACGATGCCAACGCGATCGCCGTGCACGCGCGCGGCGGGATGCAGGTGGGCTGGGTGCCGCGCGAGCTCGCGGAGGAGCTGGCGCCCGAGCTGGACGCGGGCCACGAGGTCTCCGCGGTCGTGCTGCGGGAGCAGCGGCCGTCGCCGCGCGACCCCCGCCGAGGGCTCACGATGCTGCTGGCGGTCGGCGGCTCGATCCGGCTGGATCCGACGGACCGGCCGTAGCGTCGCCGCGGCGCTGCGCGGACTGGCGCCTGAACCCGGGACGGTCCGGCAGCCAGATGGCCGATCCATCGTGCCCGCAGGTCACGCGCCGGGCGCGGCCGGCCGCCCGGTCGCGCGCGATGAGGGCCGCCATCAGCGCGTCGATCAGATCGTGCGAGCGAGCTTCGAGGCCATCGCCGACCAGCCCCGCTTGGGCCAGGAGCTGCGCCCGCTCGCGCCGCCCCGCGACGGACCGCTTGCTCGGCAAGGCCCGTCCGCCGGCCAGCTCGCGGAAGCCGGCGTGCGGGTACACCTCCAGCGGCTCCGGACCGCCCGGCACGCGGAGCACCTCGAACGCGCGGAAGCCGCTCTGCATCCAGCTCGGGAACGGCGGCTCGCCGGGGGCGACCCACGACACCCAGATCCCGTGCCGGCGCCCGAGCTCGATCTCGGCGCAGCGGGCCGCGCGGAACTTGGGCGCGAGGGCCGGATCGTCGGCGTGGGGCGCCGTGCTCGGGGCCTCCGGGGCATCGATCGCGACCACCGCGGCGCCGGCGCACCAGCTGGCCAGCGCGCTCGGGTCGTCAGCCGGGAGCAGCGCACTATCCAGAAGCTCACCGGAGGGAGCGATGCCGGCGCAGTGCAGCGTCCTGGCGCCGACGTCGACGCCGACGAACCCCCCGGTCACCGCGATACGCGCACCTCGATCGCCTCGATCTGACGCTGCCCGAAGCTTCCCCTGTGGACGGGGCCGGCGGCGCTGAGGCGGTCGCCCGGGCCGGGCAGCGGCGACGGGCGAAGCGACCTCCTCACGTCAACGACCGTCAGGCCGGGACCGGTGACGCTCGCCCTGCTCAGCAGGACGAAGTGGGCATCGCCGTCTCCGTCCGGGTCCACCCGCTCCACGTAGACGATGCGTCCGCTCGCCTCGCGGCAGTTCGACAGCTCGGCGGGGCAGCGCGCCGGCGGTGGCGCGCCGTCGCGCTGCGCCTCCCCGCCACGCGCCGGCCGCGGGTCCTGGCCGGCGGGCTCTGCCTCCCCCGAGCAGCCGGCGAGCAGCGCGGCCGCGGCGAGCGCAGCGAAGGGCCGGGTCACCCGTCCGCCGGTGTCACGACGAGCGTGCCGGCCGGCACTTCCTCGTCACCCGCCGCGGGCGTGAAGACGATCGGGTAGCGCCGCGCCTCGGATCCGAGGATGGGGAATCGGGCGGGCGTGACGGGCTCCGCCGGGGATGAGAGGCCGAGCAGCGGGATCTCGACCTGGCCCGGCTCGTCCACCGCGACCTCTACGGTGGCCGGCCGCCCGACCTCGAGGCGACGGGTCTGGTCACGCGCCGCGTTGAAGCGGAGAGTGGCCGGTGGCTCCCCGGAGCGTCCCGGCGAGATGGTCGGCTGCTCCGGTGCCGCGGCCGGCGGCGACTCCGGCGCGTCGTCCCCCGACCGCGAGAACGACGCGGCCACGGCCGCGAGGCCGAGCACGATCGCGAACAGGAGAAGCGCGCGGCGAAGGTGCACCTCGCTGATGCTAGATGGGGCGATCGGCGCCGCGGGGGGCGAAGAAGACCGCCGGGCAGCTTCCCCCGAGGATGGTTGCCACAGTCGAGATCGGGATTGCCGGCGCGCTCGGGGCGGTGTGCGGGGGGCACCTCGTACCACGGCGCGTGGCCGCGCGGCTGCTCACCGCGGTCGCGTTCGCCGCCGTGGTCGCCGTCCGCGGCCTCGACGAGGGCCTCCTCCTCGAGCTGCCCCTGGCTGCCGCCCTCGTCGCGTTGGCGGCGATCGACGTGGAGCAGCGGCGACTCCCGAACCGCGTCGTTTACCCGCTCGCCGCCTGGGGCGCCGTGGCCGCGATCCTCCTCCGAGACGGCGCGCTGGCCGAGCGCCTCGCCGCCGCGGCGGCGGCGTTCGTCCTGCTGCTCGTGCCGGCGCTCGCCCGCCCCGGCAGCATCGGGATGGGCGACGTGAAGCTCGCCGGGACGATGGGCCTATACCTCGGCCCGGGGGTCGCGCCCGCGCTGGCCGTCGCGTTCCTCGGCGGGGCCGTCGCCGGCGCCGGGATGGCGCTCCGCGGGAGCGCCACCGCGCGCAAGAAGACGATTCCGTTCGGCCCCTTCCTGGCGCTCGGCGGGCTGGTCGCCCTGCTGGCCGGGCCGGAGTTGATCGAGCTCTACGAGGAGGCGTTCATGACCGGCTGACGGCACAACCCGCACAAGTAGGGTGTTTGCGCCATGCAGTTCCGCTTCGTGACCGCCGGGGAGTCGCACGGACCGGGTCTCACCGCGCTCGTCGAAGGATTGCCGGCCGGGCTCGAAATACGGCCGGATGACATCGATCGCGACCTCGCTCGGCGCCAGCTCGGCCACGGACGGGGCGGGCGGATGAAGATCGAGAAGGACCGCGCCGAGGTCACCGCCGGCATCCGTCACGGGGTCACCATGGGCAGCCCGGTGGCGCTGCGGGTCGACAACCGCGACTACGCCAATTGGGAGGAGCGCATGAATCCCTGGCCGGTCGAGGCGGAGGTAGAGGAGGTGCACCTGCCGCGCCCCGGCCACGCCGACCTCGCCGGCGTCCAGAAGTTCGGGCATACGGATGTCCGCAACGTCCTGGAGCGGGCGAGCGCGCGGGAGACCGCCGCCCGCGTCGCGGCCGGGGCGCTCGCCAAGGTGCTCCTGCGAGAGCTCGGCGTCGCGGTGCTGTCGCACGTCACGCGGATCGGCACGGTCGCCGCCCGGGAGCGCGACCGGCTGCGGCCGGAGGACTTCGCGGGAGTGGACGATTCGCCCGTGCGGTGCCTCGACCCGTCCGCGAGCGAGGCCATGGTGGCCGAGATCGACGCCGCCCGCAGGGCGAACGAGTCGCTCGGCGGCATGTTCGAGGTAAGGGCCTTCGGGCTCGTCCCCGGCCTCGGCTCCCACGCCTCGTGGGAGGAGCGGCTCGACGGCCGCCTGGCGCAGGCGGTCATGTCCATCCAGGCGATGAAGGGAGTGGGGATCGGCGACGGCTTCGCGCTCGCCGAGCGGGTCGGCTCGCAGGCCCACGACGAGATCTTCTGGTCGAAGGAGCGCGGCTACCACCGCGAGACCAACCGCGCCGGCGGGCTCGAGGGCGGCATGACGACCGGCGCCGACCTCGTCGTACAGGCGGCGATGAAGCCGCTCCCGACCCTGACCAAGCCGCTCCGCAGCGTGGACATAGCCACCGGCGAGCCGGCCCAGGCGCTTCGTGAGCGCACCGACTCGTGCACCGTGCCGGCGGCCGGGGTGGTGGGGGAGGCGATGGTCGCGCTCGTGCTCGCGCTCGCCTACCGCGAGAAGCTCGGCGGCGACCACATCGACGACATGCGGGCGGCGCTGGCCGCCTACGAGGAGCGCATCGGGTGGAGGCGGGGCGACTAGACGGCGCCCTCGTGCTGGTCGGGTTCATGGGTGCCGGCAAGACCACCGGCGCCCGCGCCCTGGCCGCAGAGCTCGGTGGTGAGCCGGTGGACTCGGACCACGAGCTCGAGCGCCGCCTCGGCGAGCCGATCGAGGCCTACTTCGATCGCGAGGGCGAGCACTCGTTCCGCGCGCGCGAGGAGGAGCTCGTGCTGGAGCTCCTCGACCGCCAGGAGGGCGGCGCACGGCGCCCCGCGGTGATCGCGCTCGGCGGCGGTGCCGTGCACTCGGAGCGGGTCCGCGAGGCGCTCGCCCGGCACACCGTCGTGCATCTCGAGGTCCGGCCCGAGGATGCATGGCGCCGCGCATCCGGCAAGGCGCGGCCGCTGGCCCGCGAGCGCGGGCGGTTCGAGCAGCTGCAGCGCGATCGCGACCCCCTGTACCAGGCTGTGTCGGACGCCGTGCTGCCGCCCGCGGATCGCGACACCTTGAGGCGCGCGCTTCCCGCCCTCCTGGCGCTGCGCCAGGCGCCGGTTGGCACCCGGCTCGTCTGGGCTTCCGCCGCCTCCGGGGAGTACCCCGTTTATCTGGGGCGCGGCCTGATCCCGTCCGGATTCTTCTACCCGCGCGACGGACGGCGGCTAGTGGTCACCGACTCGAACGTCGCGCGGGTCCAGCCCTTCCGGGGCGACGAGCGGATCGTCGTGATGCCCGGCGAGGAGCACAAGACGATCCACGGCGCCGAGTTCGTGCTGCGCGGGCTCGCCGAGGCCGGCGCCGAGCGCGGCGACCTCGTCGTGGCCGTCGGAGGCGGCGTGGTCGGCGACGTCGCCGGCTTCTGCGCGGCGATCTATCAGCGCGGGGTCCGGTACGTGCAGGTGCCGACCACGCTCGTGGCCCAGGTCGACTCCGCCTACGGCGGCAAGACGGGCGTGGACCTGCCGGAGGGCAAGAACTACGTGGGCGTCTACCACCAGCCCGCCGCGGTCCTCTGCGACCCCGCCGCGCTCGAGACGCTGCCCGCGGAGGAGCTGGCGGCGGGCTACGCCGAGGTCGTGAAGACCGCGCTGATCGCGGGGGGTCGGCTGTGGGCCCGCGTGCGGCAGGGAGGTGACGTCGACGCCGAGACGATCATGGACTGCATCCGCACCAAGCTCGCGGTCGTGGAGGCCGACGAGCGCGACGCGCGGCGGCGGCAGGTGCTCAACCTGGGCCACACCGTGGGTCACGCGATCGAGGCCGCGACCTCGTATTCGACCTACCGGCACGGCGAGGCGATCGCGATCGGCCTGCTCGCCGCCCTGCGCCTGTCGGGGCGCGACGCGCTGCGGACGGAGGTCCGCGAGCTGCTCGCGGCCCGCGGCCTGCCGGTCCACTTCTCGGGCGCCCCGGTGGACGACGTGCTCGCGCTCGTCCAGCGGGACAAGAAGCGGGTCGGCGGCCGGGTGCCGTTCGTGCTCGTTCAGGCGCCCGGCGAGGTGACGCCGGGGCACGAGGTCGCCCCGGCCGAGCTGCGCGCCGCGGTCGAGGAGCTGCACGCGGGATGAGAAATCGGGTGGAGGTGATGCACGGCGTGAACTTCGACGTGCTCGAGCGCCGGCAGCCAGAGCACTACGGAACGCTGGGCCTGACCGAGCTCGAGGTGCGGGTGAAGCGGTTCGCCCGCGAGCTCGCGCTGGAGGTGTCGTTCTCGCAGACGAACCACGAGGGCGAGTTCTGCGAGAACCTCCACCGCGCGGCCCGCAGCGCCGACGGGCTGGTGCTCAACCCCGGCGCCTGGACCCACTACTCGTGGGCCATCCGGGACGCGCTCGAGGTCGCGCAGCTGCCGGCCGTGGAGGTGCACCTCTCCGCGGTCGAGGATCGGGAGGAATGGCGGCGGGTGTCCGTGATCCGTGACCTCTGCCTGGGCTATGTGCAGGGCAAGGGGGTCGGCGGATACCGTGACGCCCTCGCGATGCTGAAGGAGGCGATGCAGGCGTGAGCGTTTCCGCGGAACCGACGATCGAGGCCCGGACCGACCGGCTTGTGGCGCTGCTCGACCAGCGCGAGCTGGACTGTCTGCTCGTCACGAACCTCGTGAACGTGCGATACCTGACCGGCTTCACCGGCACGAACGGCGCCTGTGTCGTGTCCCGCGACGAGCGCGTGTTCCTCACCGACTTCCGGTACGTCGAGCAGGCGAGCGCCCAGGTGCGAGGGTACGAGCGGGTACAGGCCGGCCGGGAGATGATCGGCGACCTCGCGGCGCGCCTGCGAGGCCGCGCCGGGTTCGAGGACGGCCACGTGACCGTGGAGGTCCACCGCAAGCTCGGGGAGAAGATCCCCGCCGGGGTGGAGCTCGTGCCCGCCGGCGGCCCGGTCGAGGATCTGCGCGAGGTGAAGGACGAGCCGGAGCTCGGTGCGATGGCGGCCGCGGCCGCCATCGCGGACGAGGTCTACGCCGAGCTGCGCGACCGCGGACTCGCGGGCCGCACGGAACGGGAGGTGGCGCGGTCCCTCATGCGGTCGCTCGAGGACCGCGGGGCCGAAGGTCCGTCGTTCCCGGCCATCGTCGCCGCCGCCGAGCACGGCGCCCTACCGCACGCCACACCGCGCGATGTCGAGATCCCGACCGACACCCTCGTCGTCGTCGACATGGGCGCGCGGGTCGACGGTTACAGCTCCGACTGCACCCGCACGCTCGCCACCGGACCGCTCGACGACGTCGCGCTCGCGACGTATGAGCTGGTCAGGCGCGCGCAGGAGGAGTCGCTCGCCGCCGTGCGCGCGGGCGCCGAGCGCCGCGCGGTCGACGCCGTCGCGCGCGACATGATCGACGCGGCCGGCCACGCCGACCACTTCGGACACGGGCTCGGCCACGGGGTGGGCCTAGAGGTGCACGAGGGGCCGCGGCTCGGGAAGACCGCGGAGGGCGAGCTCGTCGCGGGAAACGTGGTGACGGTGGAGCCGGGTGTGTACCTGCCCGGCGAGGTTGGTGTGCGGATCGAGGACCTGGTCGTGGTCACGGACGGCGAGCCCGAGGTCCTGACCGGCTTCCCGAAGGAGCTGATCACGGTCTCCTGACCGGCGGCTGATGGTACTCGCGGCGGCCGCCGCCCTGGTCGGCGCCTCGATCCAGTCGGCGACCGGTTTCGGGTTCGCGCTCGTGCTCAGCCCCGCGCTGTTCGCTGCGCTCGAGCCGGTCGAGGCGGTGGCGTCGCTGCTCGCCCTCGGACTGGTCCTGAACCTGCTCGTGCTGCTCGAGCATGGCCGCCCCGAGCACATCGACTGGCGTGCGCTCGCCCCGATGCTGCTGGCGGCGCTACCCGGCCTGGCCGTGGGAGCGTGGGCGCTCACTGTGCTGTCCAAGGAGGCGCTGCAGGTGGCCGTCGGCATCGCGGTGATCCTCGCGGCCGCCTGGCAGCTGCGGCAGCGGACGCTGCGAGAGGCGGCGTCGTCCCGCCGGAGGCTGCGGCCCGCCGTCGGGTGGGCCGTCGGCTTCTCGAGCGGCGCGCTGACGACCTCGATCAGCATCAGCGGACCGCCGATAGTGCTGTGGCTGGAAGCTCACGACGTCCGCCCGGAAGAGTTCCGCGCGTCGCTGGCGGCGAGCTTCTTCGCGCTGAACCTGATCGGAGGGGCCGTGTTGTTGACGGCCGAGGGGAGCGGCACACTCGACGCCGGCGTAGTGATGCCGCTGCTCGCGCTGGTGGTCGTCGGCTATGCGCTCGGGACGGTGGCGTTCCGCCGCCTCGACCGGGAGCGCTTCTTCACGATCGTGCTCGCGCTGGTGGCGTGCACGGGGGTGGCGAGCCTGGCCGGCGGGCTCGGGTTGTTCTGAGGCGCACTTCTTCTTGCATGCCGCCGGCGTCCATGCGAACATGTGTTCCCTTGTGATCGTCTGCGTGTTCTACCCCCGATTCGAGCTCCTGGCGGCCCTGGGGGACCGCGGCGCGCTCCTCTCCGAGCCGGCCGCGCTCGCTCCCGAGGCCGGGGGCATGCAGGTGGTGGGGGAGGTCTCCGCGCCGGCCGAGGCGTTCGGGGTGGTCCGGGGAATGCGGCTCGGGGAGGCGATGTCGCGCTGTCCCGCGCTGGGGCTCGTGCCGCCCGACCCGGAGGGTGTGCGCTCGCTCTGGAACGAGGTCCTCGATCGGCTCGAGGGAATCGGCGCCGAGGTCGAGTCGGACCGCGCGGGCGCCGCCTATCTCGAGGCCGGGGGGCTCCGGCGGATCCACGGCGGAGATCTGGCGGGGGTACTGGCCGCCGCTCGTCGCGCGCTCGGCGCGGGTGCCCGCTTCGGGGCGGCGCCGAGCCGCTTCTCGTCGCACGCGGCGGCGCTGAAGGCGCGTCCGCGCAGGCGCGGCCGTGCGTCCGGCGGCCTCTCACCGCCACCCGGCGGTGTTAGCACGCCGCCGGGCGCGGTCGTCGTCGACGGCGCCGCCGTCAGACGTTTCCTCGCCCCCCTGCCGGTCTCCCTGCTGCGCACCAGACTCGAGCTCCAGGCGCTGCCCGAGGTGCTCGAGCAGCTCGGGATCCGGACGCTCGGCGAGCTGGCGGGGCTTCCCTCGCGGGCGGTAGCCGAGCGGTTCGGCCATCCGGGGCTGCTCGCGCTCGATCTCGCGCAGGGGCGGGATACGCCGCTCGATCCGCGGCGGCCGCCCGAGCCGGTCGCCGAGCGGCTCGAGCTGCCCGAGGCGGCCTCGGGTCAGCAGCTCGAGCGAGCGCTCGAGCTGCTCGTCGCCCGCGTCCTCACCCGGCGTGAGCGGCGTGGACGTTCGCTGCGGGCGCTCGCGGTGTCGGCGCGATTCGTCGCGGGCGGCACCTGGCGGACCACCGTCACCCTGCGGCGAGCGAGCGCCGACCCGGCTCGTATCCGCCTCGCCCTCGCGCCGAAGCTGGCGGAGCTGCCGGCTCCGACGGAGTCGCTCAACGTGGAGGTGGAGGCGTTCGGTCCGCCGGCGCAGGACCAGGGACGCCTGCTGGACGAGGCCGCGGCGATCCGCCACGCGAAGCTCGGGGAGGCGGTCCGCCAGGCCCGGCAGGCGGCGGGGGCGGAAGCCGCCCTGAGGGTGCTCGACGTGGACCCGGAGTCGCGCATCCCCGAACGTCGCACGGTGCTCGCTCCCTTCCCGGACGCCTCGACGCCATGAATCCCTCCGGATCACGTCGCCTGGGCGACCCCAAGCCCACCTCCGTGATGGCCGGCACGGCCGGCGCGCCGCGCACGATCGCAGGCGCCTCCGTGGACTCGATTCGTGAGGAATGGGTCGTCGAGGATCGCTGGTGGACCGGAAAGCCGCTGCGGCGGCGCTACTTCGAGGTGGTGCTGGCCGACGGCCGCAACGTCGTAGTGTTCCGAGATCTGGTAGGAGGTGGTTGGTTCCTGCAGCGCGCGT
>Ga0081538_10000659_pt1 | contig 38164 bp, 42 predicted proteins | sample TabmetS5T2R1_FD_71022 | JGI IMG/M metagenome (GOLD analysis project Ga0081538, IMG submission 71022) | Tabebuia heterophylla rhizosphere microbial communities from the University of Puerto Rico - S5T2R1 | ecosystem: Host-associated > Plants > Roots > Rhizosphere ...
AATCGATCGCTTCACTCGCGCCTGCATGCTCGCGCTTCTCGCCGGACTGCTCCTGGCGCTATCGGGCTGCAGTGACGGCAACGACGATGGACGGGAGGGGGATTCCGGCGCCGGCAGGGAGGGCGGCTCGATCACGATCTCGCAGACGACCCAGCCGGATTTTCTTGACCCGGCGCTCAGCTACACGCTCGGTGGCTGGGAGCCGATGTGGCTCGTCTATACGCCGCCCCTGACCTATCGCCATGCCGAGGGTGAACAGGGCGCGGAGCTGATTCCGGGAGTGGCCGAGGCGTTGCCGACGATCTCACCCGACGGCAAGACGTACGAGCTCACCTTGCGCAAGGGGCTCAGGTATTCGGACGGCACGCCGGCCAAGGCCTCCGACGTCGAGCACACGATCAAGCGGGTGCTCAACCTCGAGTCGGGGGGCTCGGCTTTCTTCCTCGGAATCGAAGGCGCCGAGGACTACGTCGACGCCGGCCGGGCCGACGCCGACATCCCCGGCATCGAGACCGACGACCGCACCGGCGAGATCACGATCAAGCTGACGGAGCCGGACGGGACCTTCTCCAACGTGCTCGCTATGAACTTCGCCGGTGTGGTCCCGGGCGACACGCCGTTCGAGAACCTGACCAAGAGCCCGCCCCCCGGGATCGGGCCGTACAAGATCACCGAGTCGGTGCCCAACCGGCAGTTCGTGCTCGAGAGGAACCGTCGGTTTCACATCCCTGGCCTGCCCGATGGCAAGCTCGAAAGGATCACCACGCGCATCGTCACGTCCGGAACGCGAGCGGCACAAGGCGTGATCTCGGGCGAGCTCGACTACATGCAGGATCCGCTGCCACCGGACATCAAGCGGGAGATCAAGGCAAAGTACTCGGACCGCTACGAGGAGCATCCCACGAGCTCCACGTACTACCTCTTCCTGAACGTCCGCGTCCCTCCGTTTGACCAAGACCAGGTCCGCGAGGCGGTCAGCTACGGCGTCGACAAGCCTGCCCTCGCGCGCCTGTTTGGCGGCGACCTGGCGCCGGGCTGCTCGTTCCTGCCGCCGGGGGTCCCCGGGTACGACCGGGCGCTCGACGTGGAAGACTGCCCGTGGGGGAACCCAAACGAGCCCCCGGACGTCGAGAGAGCCCGCCGCCTGATCGCCGAGGCCGGAGCCGAGGGCGCCAACGTGACGGTCTGGGGCGACACGCTCGAGCCCGATGACGAGCTCGCAGCCGCCTACGCCGAAATGCTCAACAAAATCGGGCTGGACGCCGAGCTGAAGATCCTGGATGCCGCCGTCTACAACCAGACGATCGGAAACGCCAGGACTGAGGCCCAGACGGGTGTCACCGCCTGGTTCCAGGACTTTCCGCATCCCAAGAACTTCTTCTTCCTTGTGGACGGCGCGGCCATCCAGCCCACGAACAACCAGAACTTCGGAAACGTCGACGACCCGGAGATCACCGCGGGGATCGCGGAGCTGAGCGGGGAACCCAAGCTAACGCCCGAGGTCACCGACCGGTGGGGCGAGCTCAACCGGCAACTGGTCGAAGAGGGCTGGATCGTCCCCTTCGGACACACAACACGACCCACCTTCGTCTCGGAACGGATGGACTTCGAGAACTGCACACTGTTCCACCCCGTCTACAACAACGACTACTCGAGCTTCTGTCTCAAGTAGGCGACGACGGCTGCGGTCCGGCAATCGTCACTGCCTCGCTCCACCAGTAGACCTCGCGGCCTTCGCTCCCCTCGTCCACCATCGCCATGGCCGTCGCCAGCGCCGGACGCCCCGGTGTGAACTCGTCCGAGTCGTGTGCCATCTCAGTGGGGATGTCCCACCGGCCAACGAAGGTCTGGTCGTGCTCGCTCTCGCCGTAAGCAGCGGCGGCCCGCCCGTCGGGTCCGTTCTGGATGATCCACACGTAGATCCAGGTCAGCGTTCCTTGCGGGGAGGGGCCGCCTGCGAGCGGCCCGGGGAGCTCTTCCTCCTCCCCCGCCGGACCCTGGGCTGGGGTCTCCGTCGAGGGAGCCGGAAGATGAAGCGTGTCGTCGAAGTTCGACCTGGGCATGGGCTTTGGCGATCCTCTCAGACGCGGGTCAGCTCGGCAAGGTTTGCTCGAGCGCGGCCCGCTGCCACCACATTGCCCTTGCGGTCGTAGAGGCGAAGGCCCTCGGCTAGGGCGGCCCTCGCATGGTCAAGGTGCCCGGCGTGCGTATGGACGATGGCGAGGTCGACGAACGCGTCGGCCTGATCGTTCACGAAATCGCTCGTGTTCGCGAGTGCGACGGCCCGACGTGCGAGCCGTTCGGCCTCCTCTACCTGTCCGCGCCCGGCAAGGGCCCTCGCGCGCGCGCTGCGCCACAGCACCTGGGTGATGAGGTCGTCGTTTGCCGCAAGCTCCTCGCTGAGCACCGCGAACTGCTCCGCCTCGTCATCGCGTGCCTGCGCGAGGAGCGCGTGCGCGAGCAGCGCAGCGGTGGTGGAGAGCATCGCCCGGTCGCCCATCTCTTCGAGGGCGTCGTAGCCCCGCCGCAGGCTCCGTTCGGCGGCAATGGCGTCCCCGGCCAGCAGCTCAACCGCCGCTTCTGTGTGCGACACGGCCGATGTCAGGGTCAGACCGAGCTCCTCGAAGGCGGCGTCGCTTGTGGCGAGCAGTTCGTGCGCGCGGTCGAAGCGACCCTCCATGGCATGCAATGTGGCGAGCGGTTGCAGCACGTGGGCCGCAGCGGACAGGTTCGCCCTCACCTCATCGCTGATCGCGTCGCAGCGGCGCACGGCGTCGGCCACGGGCGTCGGCCCGAAGAGCAGGGAAGAGGCGACCCAGCCCAGGATCTCGATGCGCTCGTGCTCGGCTCCGGCGCGGCGCGCGTGTTCGCCCGCCTGCTCCCAAGCTTCCCCCGCGGCCCCTGCCTGCGCGTCGATCCAGTGGAGCCACGCGCGCAGTCGGAACGCGCGGCAGAGCCCCGCGTGGTCGTTCTCCCGCTCGAAGACCGGCGCCACGCGTCCTACCACAGCCGCCGCGCGGTCGGTGTCCACGGATTCACCGCGTCGTAGCTGCAACAGCTCTTGCTGAACGAGGACGTGGGCGGCGGCACGCTCATCCCCGACGGCCTCCGCCGCGCCGGCCGCATCGGCTAGTGCCCGCTCGGCATCTGCGAGCCTGCCGGCTTCCATCAGCGCACCCGCGAGATCGGGCACGAGCCTCGCACGGCCTGCTTGGTCTTCGGCAAGCAGTGCGGCCGCGCGTTCGAGCAGACTGGCAGCAGCGGTGTGGTCGCTCCGCGCGAGGGCCCTTCGACCCGCCGTCTCAAGATGGTCCGCCCCGCGTGCTGCGAGCGCCTCGGCATCGGGGTCGATCCTCCCGAGTTCTCCCAGGAAGCGATAGGCCTGCTCCAGGTGGTAGCCGACTATCTCCTCGACCGCGCCCAGCCCCGACGCGGCCGTCTGCTCGACCCACTCCGCGAACCTCCGATGGAGGTCCGCCCGTCCCTCCTTCGGGAGCGAGCGATAGGCGGCGTCCCGGATCAGAATGTGCCGGAAGCGAAAGGCCTCGTCGTCCACGAAGCTCGACCGGTCCGGGCGGATCAGGTCCCTTCGGACGAGGGCGGTCAGCCCGCGCTCGACGTCCGGTGACACGGAGCCCGGCACCAGGGCATCCAGTGCTCCGCGGTGGAATTCGTTGCCCTCCACGGACGCGTGCGCGAGCAGCGCCCGCTCGTGGTCGGGAAGGGCCTCGATGCGTGCGGCGAGCAGCGCGTGGATCGTGGGGGGGACCGGTAGCTCGTCCAAGCCCTCCGCAACCGCCCAGTGGCCGTTGTCGCGGCGGAGCAGCCCGTCGTCGATGAGCATCGCCAGCAACTCCTCGGCGAACAGCGGATTCCCCCCGCTCGCCTCGGCGATCCGCGCCGCGGTCTTCGTTTCGAGAGTCCCACGGCTGAGCAGGTTCGCGACGAGCTGGCTGATGTCGTCCTCGCCGAGCGGCTCGAGCAAGATCGACGTGGCGTTCAGCTTGCCGCCGCCCCAGCCGGGACGGGCGTCCAGCAGCTCGGCCCGCGCCATGCAGAGCACCACGATCGGCGCGTCACGCGACAGGTCCGCGACGTGCTCGACGAGATCGAGGAAGGTCGGCTCGGCCCAGTGGAGGTCGTCGAACACGATAAGGAGGGGACGGCGGCGCGCGAGGACCTCGAACAGCCTGCGGGCGGACCAGAAGATCTTCTCGCTCGTGCCTCCCTCCGGCGCACCGAATCCCACCGCCTCGGCGACGCCGGCGGCGATCTCGTCGGCCTTGGGCTCTCCCGCGAGCCGTTCGGCGATGGCGGGCGCGGACATCTCCCCCGCCCCTTGCGTCACGTCCCTCACGACCTCGGCGAGCGGCCAGTACGTGATGCCCTCGCCGTAGGGGAGGCAGCGCCCTCCCACCACGGTCGCCTCGTCGCCGAGCCCCTCGATGAACTCCCGCGCGAGCCGCGACTTGCCCACGCCCGCGGCGCCCAACACCGACACGAGGTGACAGGCCCGGTCGCTCACCGCCGCCGTGAACACCGCGGACAGCGTGCCCAGCTGCCGGTCCCGCCCCACGAGCGGGGAGTCGAGGCGGGGGGTGCGGCCGTTCAGGTCCGGCTGCACCGCCACCAGCCGGAGAGCACCGATCGAATCTCCACTTCGCGACACCCGGCTCGCCGCGTGCTCCGCTCGCACCGAGTTCCGCACCAGCCTGTGCGTCTCCTCGTCCATGAGGATCTCGGCGGCACCGGCCGACTCCTCGAGGTTCCTGGCGAGGTTCACCGCCTCGCCTGCCGCCAGGGGCTGGCTCGCACCCGGACGGGACGTGAGGACCTCCCCCGTGCTGACGCCGACGGACAGCCGAATCGCGACTGGCGCCTCTGGCCCGTCGCCGAGATCGGGCAGCGCCTCACGTATCTCGGCCGCGGCGCGCACGGCTCGGAGCGCGTCGTCCTCGTGCAGGACGGGCACGCCGAAGACCGCCATCAGCGTGTCGCCGGGGTAGGTCTCGACCGTGCCACCGTGCCGCTCCAGCACCGCGCGCATCTCCATCGAGTAGGGCTCGATGGCGCGCCGGCGCGCCTCGGGGTCGAGCTTCACGCCCTCTGACGCCGAGGCGCCGAGACACGCGAACAGCACGGTGACGGTCTTGCGCCGCTCATGGGCGGTCGCCGCCAGCGTCCGCTGGTCCCTCACCCGCAGCTCGAACACGTTCTCCGGGCGGGACAGGCCGCGCAGCCGCTGCTGCCCGAGGTCGATCAACTCGGCGCCCGGCGGCAGGTGGTCTTGGACGATCTCCGTCGTCGCCTGCGACAGCACTGTGGCGCCGCCCCGGGCCAGGGCCCTCAGCCGCGCCGCGCGATTCAGCGCGGGACCGAAGTAGTCGCCCCGGCGCTCGTGGGCCTCGCCGGTGTGCACCGCGATCCGAACGCGCAGCTCCAGTCCACCGGGCCACGACGTCGCGGCCAGGGACTCCTGGACCTCCGCCGCCCCCGCGACCGCGTCCGTGGCGCGGCGGAACACGGTAAGCGTCGAGTCTCCCTCCCCCTTCGTCTTCAGGAGCCGACCGCCGTGTGCCTCCCCCGTGCGCGCAATGAGCTCGTCGTGAAGGTCGAGCGCCGCCGCCATCGCCTCGGCGTCGGCCTCCCAGAGACCCGACGAGTCCTCGATGTCCGTGAGCACGAACGTCACGACCCCGGTGGGCAGCTCTACCGGCGCAGGCTCGTCGGCGTCCTCGGCTTCGGGAGCGGCCATGGGCACCGCGAGGTCGGCATCCTGGGCCAGGATGCCGCGCTCGAGCTCGCGGAGCCGCTCGCCCGGCTCGATCCCCAGCTCCTCGACGAGAGCGCGCCGGGCGTCCTGGTATGCCTGCAGCGCATCGGCCTGCCGGTCCGCGCGGTAGAGCGCGAGCATGAGCTGCGCCCGCAGGCCCTCTCGATAGGGGTGCTCGTCGACAAGCGTCTCGAGTTGCCCGATCACCTCGGCGTGGCGGCCGAGCATGAGCTTGGCCTCGATCAAACGCTCGTTCGCGGCGGCCCGCAGATCCTCCAGCCGTGCGATCTCCCCCTGGGCGAACGGCTCGTAGGCCAGGTCGGCGAGCGGGGGGCCGCGCCACAGGGAGAGCGCCTGCTGGAGCGGCGTAAGCGCGGCGTCCGGTCGGCCGCCGTCGAGCGCCGACCTGCCCTCGGCGAGGAGCCGCTCGAACCGGTGGGCGTCGAGATGCTCCAAGTCGAGCTGGAGCTCGTAGCCGTGGCCGCGGGTGACGACCGTGTCGGCGGCACCGGTTCCCTCACCGAGCGCCTTTCGGAGGCGCGAGATGTGGACCTGCAGCGTCTTCGCGGCGGCCGTGGGCGGCGTTTCCCCCCACAGCTCGTCGATCATGCGGTCCCTGCCGAGCGTCTCGTTGGCGTGCAGCAGCAACAGCGCCAGGACGGCGCGGCGCTTGCTGCCGCCCAGAGCGACGCGCTGACGCCCGTCGAGGGCCTCGAGCGGGCCGAGAATGCGGAAGTCCATACCAGTTGGGCCTGCGAGTGAGAAACCCAACGTACCGCAGCCCGCACGCCCCGGCCAACGGCCCTGCCACGCGGTTGCCCGGCTGTTACCGCCTCGTCGCCGTGCAGTAACCGCCCACCCGGAGGATTGCCGCAACACCAAACCCGGGCGGAGCCCACCCGAGGCGCCGGCCGCGAAACAGGAGGCAGTCATGGGACACGCAATCCCCAAGCAGCACCCGGCGGTCGTTCTCCGCTCGCACTACAACCTTGTTCGAGCCCTGCTCGGCGTCGCGATGATCGCGCTCGTCGGGCTGGTCATCGCGCTCGTGATCGTGGCGAACGACGACAACGAGTCCGGATCCACCAGCGCCGTGCAGGCCGTCCCGCAGTCGCCGCCGGTTGCCCCGGCGTCCCCCGGCCCCGAGGTCGCCACCCCCGACCGGAGCTACTCGGGCCCGGCGCCGGCGCGCAAGCTCGACGGCTCGACTGACATCCCGAACCCCGCGCCGCTGGCCCCCGGCCTCCGCTACGACGGCGGTCCCGAGGAGGGCACCCGCAGCCCGCTCACGTCGCCGGTCACCCCTCCGGGGACGCGGTACGACGGCGGCCCCGAGGAGGGCTCCCGAGGCCCGCTCACCTCGCCGGTGACGCCCGAGACCCGCTTCGACGGCGGCCCCGAAGAGGGCACCCGCGGGCCGGGCAACTAGCCTCCCCCAGGCCGGACGCGCGAAGGGCCCTCCAGCCGGAGGGCCCTTTCGCATCTGGGATCAGCCCGGCGCTTGCCCGTGCCGGCCGGCGAAGGCGGCGATCACCTCGCCGAAGCGGCTCACCGATTCGGCGCCCTCGGCGTCCGAGAGGCCGACGATCGCGGTCTCGACACCGGCCTCCGCCAGCTGTCGGTAGCGGCCCACGTGCTCCTCGACCGTTGCCGCCCCGGGGCCCTCGCGGGCGTCCGCCGAGGGCACTACGCGCGCCGGCGCCAGATGTGTGACCTCGATCGAACCGGGGTCGCGCCCCTCGGCCTCGCAGTGCTCCCGCAGCACGGCGAGCTTGCGGCGCACCCTGTCCACGTCGCCGACCAGGTTGCAGGCGTCGGCGTGGCGGGCCACGAGCCGCAGCGTCCGCTTCTCGCCCGAGCCGCCCACCATGATCGGAACCTTCTCCTGCAGCGGCCGCGGATAGCAGACGGCCTCGCTCACCGTGAGCGTCCGTCCCTCGAAGCGCGGCGAGCCAGGACCCCACAGGAGCGGCAGCAGCTCCAGCGCGTCCTCGAGCCTGTCGAAGCGCTTCGCAAGCGACGGGAACTCCCACCCGTACAGCTTGTGCTCGCGCTCGAACCACGCCGCCCCGATGCCGCACGTCGCCCGGCCGCCCGAGAGCACGTCGAGCGTGGCCACGATCTTTCCGAGGTGGGCGATGTTGCGGTACGTGATGCCGGTGACGAGGGTCCCGAGGCGGACGCGCTCCGTGACCCCGGCCAGGTACGCGAGCGTCGTGTAGCTCTCGAGCATGTCCTCCCACTCACGCCCGATCTGCGGGATCTGCAGGAAGTGGTCCATCACCCAGATGCTCTTGAAACCGGCCTCCTCCGCCGCGCGGGCCACCTCCGCCAGCGCCTTCGCGGTGGTGGCGGGATGGCCGGGGAAGTCGAAGCGGGGCAGCTGCAGGCCGAAGTCGAGCGTCATCGGATCCTCCTCTTGCCGCTCGGCGGCATCCAGGGCTGTCAGGAACGCGGGCGGCACCAGATCGACCGGCGCCGCGCGGTGCACGCCGGCGAAGCCCTCGCCGGCGAGCCTGTCGAGCACGCCCTCGCTCTCCCGGAGCTGGGCGGTCACGATCTTGCTCGGTACGGGGTTCTCGCGGGCGCGGTTGCGGGTCCGAACCTCCGCCGCCGGGGGGTCGAACACCACCGCGTGGACCGGGACTCCACGCCGCTCGCCCAGCTTGCGCCATTCGCCCCGGCGCGCCGGCTCCAGGCCCGTCGAGTCGATCACGGTGGTGAGCCGTCGCCGCAGCCGCTTGTCGACGATCAGGTCGAGCACCTCGAACGCATCGCGGCTGGCCCGCTGGTCGCGCTCGCCCGCCCCGACGACGGCGCGCAGCCGGTCCGACGAGATGATCTGGTCCGGGTGGAACCACTCGCTTGCCCAGCGCGACTTCCCGGACGCGGTCGCACCCACGAGGACGACGAGGCACGGATCGGGAAGGCGCAGGGAGGCGATGACTTCGGACCCTTGCCTCCCGGCCTGAGCGCTCTCTACGCCGCCACGGCGTTGTAGTAGCGGACCGCCAGACCGGTCAGGAGCGTCTCGAAGCAGGCCTCGATCGGCATGCCGTGCTCGTCCGCGTACGCGCGCAGACCGGCGCTCTCGATCGCCTCGCTCTCCGCGATCACCTCGTCCACGAGGTCCGGGTGCTGATCGGAGAAGTACGCCCCCATCGAGTAGAGGCTCGTGTCCATGAGCCCCTCGAGGAAGGAGTCGTTCCCCGCGGAGGGGCTCGGCTTCGCGCCCATCGGCGCGGAGATTACCCCCCGCCGATCCCCGTCACGGGGTCAGGCGGGACGCCGGCGTCCACGTCCGGCAGGTCCGGCACGGGGGGCGGCTCGACGGGTGCGGGCGGCGCCGGCTCCGTCTCCGGAGCCGCCGGCGGCACCTCGGGCGCCGCGGGCGCCCGGGGCACCTCGGCGTTCGGCGGGCTGGGTGGCGCGGGCGGCCTGGGGGCGGGCGGCCTGGGGGCGGCCGGCGCGCTCGGCGCGCCGCCGGCCGCCGGCGGCGAGTCCGGAGGAGACGGGGGCTGCACGTCCCCGGCGTCCGGGGCCGGACCCCGGACGGCCCTGGGACGCTCGAGGACGTCCGCGCCGGCGGCCGCGCCGGCTCCGCCCCGCTCCGGCCACGCCGGCTCGGCGGCCTGGCCGGGCTGCATCCGGCCGCGCGCCCGCAGACCGGCCTCCCCGGCCGCACCGCCCGGGTGGGGGTGCCTGCGCTCTGCCGGGGAGCGGCCGGTGTTCGCCTCGGTCGTGGAACGCTGGGTGCGCTGCTCGGTCGGGGCCGCCCTTTCGCGCTCGCGGTCGCCGTCGAGCACATCGCCGCCACTCAGCGCCACTCCTCCGGCACTGGCGATCGCGGCGGCCGCCACGATGGCCGCGGTGCGCTCGGCCACGACGGCGCCCACCTCGGCGCCGGCCGGGAGCAGGCCGGACACCCCGCCCGCGCCCTGGCCGCCGCCGGCGGTTCCGCTCGACGCAGCGCCGCCGAGGCGCGGGATGAATCCGAACGGCATGAGCGCGGCGACCTTACGCCGCAGGCGCGTGAGCGGCGGCAACAGCTCCAGGCCCAGCTCGCGCGCCCGGTGCCGGCAGACGTGGCAGCGGCGGGCGTGGCGAGCCAACCGGGCCGACTCCCGCTTGTCGTCGAGTCCCTCCGCCATGCGCCCCATCACACGGCGCATCGCGACGCAGCGGCGCCCCTCGGAGATGTTGGCGTACTCGCTCTCGAGTCGCCGGCGGGCACGGAACAGCGCGCTCTGCACCGCCGACTCGGTGAGCTCCAACCGCTCGGCGATCTCCCGGTAGGAGAAGCCCTCGAGCTCGCGCAGCACGAGGATCCGGGTGTGGAGCTCGGACAGCTCGTCGAATGCGCCGCGCAGGTGCTCGAAGCGCTCCTTTTCGGCCAGCGCCGAGTCGGGCCCGGCGGCTCCAGTCAGCCGGATCCGGTCGGACTGGCGGAGCCGCTCGTCCTCGTCGACCGAGATCTCCTCGGCGCGGCTAGCGCGGCGCCAGTGGTCGATCGCCGCGTTGCGGGCGATCTCGAAGATCCAGGGCTTGAAGGCGATCTCGGTGTCGGTCGCGCGCATCCGCCGCAGCGCCGAGAAGAACGCGTCCTGGGCGATGTCCTCGGCACGGGCGGGATCACGCACCTTGCGCTGCACGTAAGCGGCGATCCGCGGCCTGTAGCGGCGGTACAGCTCCTCGAAGGCGAGGTCGTTGCCCGCCCTGACCGCTTCCACGAGGTCGCGATCGGTGCCCTGCGCACGCGTAGAGATCATCCCTGCCTCTCGCATTGCTCCCGCGAGAGGATTTTGTACCCGGGATCAGGAGGTTCTACGCCGCGCTAGGATTGGCGAGCCGGCCGCCCGTCTGGCTCTCCGTCCCTCTTCCTTTCGAGCGGCTTCGATCAGAGGGGTGGAAGGACCAAGCAAATGGACGATGCGGAGCAGCGCTCCATCGGCCATCCCGACCGGAACGGGCTCGAGCTGCAAGAGATCACCAACGCGATGGTGCAGCTCTACAAGGAGGTATTCGGTCGCGGCCCGACAAGGGCGCGCACCAACTATGCGGGCCCCGACACACTGATCGCGACCGTCCGGGACAGCCTCACGCCAGCAGAGCAGGCCATGCTCGATCTGGGCGAGCACCAGCGCGTGCGCGAGATACGCATGTTCTTCCAGCACGCCAGCGAGAAAGACTTCACCGAAACGGTGGAGCGAATCACCGGTCGCAAGGTCTGGGCGTTCGTCAGCGGAATGGACACGAAGCGGGACGTGGCGTCCGAGGTCTTCTATCTCGAGCCGGTGACGCCTGCCTAGGCCGCCGCGGGTCGGGTAACCGGGAACTGCACGCGCATCGCGGCGTCCGGTTCCTTTGCAGTCGGCGGAACCGACGTCCCGGACCTTCGGGGACGGGGCGCGGGGCCGCCCATTTGCAATCCTCTCGGCGCCGATGGCGCGCCGGGACGAGATCGTGGCCTACCTCGACGAGCTGCTCGAGATCGCCTCGTTCACCGACTACGGGCCCAACGGCCTCCAGGTGCCGGGCGCCGAGGAGGTGTCGCGGGTGGTGACCGGCGTGTCGGCGCAGCGCGAGCTGTTCGAGCGCGCCGCCGAGCGCGGCGCCGAGCTCGTTCTGTGCCACCACGGCCTCTTCTGGGACTTCCACCCGCGCGCGCTCGGCCCGGCGATGAAGGAGCGGCTCAAGGTCCTCTTCGACGCCGACATCTCGCTGGCGGCGTACCACCTGCCGCTCGACGCCCACCCGGAGGTGGGCAACAACGCCTTGATCTGCGGGATGCTCGGGCTCGAGCGGTCGGAGCCGCTCGCGGAGCACAAGGGTCGCGCGGTCGGCTTCGTCGGTCGTTCGGCGGAGGGCATCCCGTTCGCCGAGCTGCGCCGGCGCTGCGCGGAGGCGTTCGGGCAGGAGCCGTTCGTGTGGGACGCGGGGCCGGACACGGTACACAGCGTCGGCGTGGTGTCGGGCGGGGCGCAGGGCGACTTCCACGAGGCGGTCGCTCACCGCCTGGATGCGTTCCTCACCGGCGAGACCGCCGAGCACGTGATGGCCGAGGCCCGTGAGAACGGCGTGCACTTCATAGCGGGCGGCCATTACGCCACGGAGACCTTCGGAATCCGCCGTCTCGGCGAGCTCGTATCCGACGAGTTCGGCGTGGAGCACACCTTCGTGGACATTCCGAACCCGATCTAGTTCGCAACGTGCGGAGATTTGCTTGCTTCCGCCCCCGCAGCCGATACCCTCAAGGCACGCACACTCGGACGAGGAGGACTTGTACATGGCGATCCACCTGACGCCCACGGAGCTCGGCCGGGAGGCGGGAATGCACCGTCGCGAAGTAATCGCGAAGTGCATGGAGCTCGGGGTGCCGATCTTTCAGGGAAGGATCGACAAGACCTTGTTCCTCACCAGCGTCAAGCAGGCTGCGCAGAGGAAGGAACTCGCGAGGGCCTAGGGCTCGCGGGCGGCCGGCCGCAAGAGCGCCGGCGTACGAGGGTGTCAGCCCCGGGGTGGTTTCCTCTTAGAATCCGCGGACCGCGGCGTGTTGTGCCACGGTCTTGATCGCGGACTCGGAGGAAGACGACAAATGGAAGCAGTAACGGCCGGCGGCGAGGCCAAGGCGGTCGGCACCGGATCGAAGACGATCGCCGACCTGCTGCCGCTGGCAGCCGAGCGCTACGGTGACGCCCCCGCGCAGCGCTTCAAGGTAGGGGACGAGTGGAAGGACGTCTCCTACGCACAGCTGGGCGAGGCCGTCAGGCGGGCCGCGCTCGGGCTGGTGGACCTCGGCATCCAGCCGGGAGAGAAGATCTCGATCCTCGCCCACACCCGCCCCGAGTGGACCGAGGCCTGCTTCGCCATCCTCACCGCGGGGGCGACGCTCGTCACGATCTACCAGACGAACTCCCCCGAGGAGTGCCGGTACGTTCTGCACCACTCCGACTCCCGCGCGGTGTTCGTGGAGGACGCCGAGCAACTCGCCAAGATCCGCGCGGTCGAGGACGATTGTCCCGAGCTGAAGCACATCATCGTGATGGAGCCGGGCGACGCCGACCTGGGCGACGCCCTCACGCTCGACCAGCTCCGGGAGCGCGGTCGCGGGCGGGACGCCGCCGAGTGGAAGGCCCGCTACGAGGCCGTCTCGCCCGACGACATGTGCCTCTACATCTACACGTCGGGCACCACGGGGCCGCCGAAGGGCTGCCTGCTGAGCCACGCCAACTACCGTGCGATCACCGACGCCGTCCTCGAGCAGGCGGTGTTCGAGACCGGCGACACCTCGTACCTGTTCCTCCCGCTCGCGCACGCGTTCGCGATCCTGATCCAGTTCGCGTCGTTGGAGCTGGGCGTGACGCTCGCCTATTGGTCGCGCGACCCGAAGATGATCATCGCCGACATCGCGCAGGTCAGCCCGACCTACTTCCCGTCGGTCCCGCGCATGTTCGAGAAGATCTACACGCTCGCCACATCGAGCATCGAGGACAAGGAGCAGCTCCGCAAGGCGGTCGAGGTCGGGGTGAAGGTGCGCATGATGCGCGAGGCCGGCGAGGAAGTTCCCGAGCCGCTCCAGCAGGGCTTCGACCAGGCCGAGGAGAAGCTGTTCAAGAACGTGCGCGGGCTGTTCGGCCAGAACATCCGCGAGTGCGTCACCGGCGCCGCCCCGATCGCGCCCGAGATCCTCGAGTTCTTCTTCGCCTGCGGCGTGCCGGTGATGGAGGGCTACGGGATGACCGAGACCTCGACCAGCGCCAGCGTGAACCGTCCCGAGAACAACGATTTCCGCTTCGGCTCTGTGGGCAAGGCCCAGCCCGGCGTGGAGATCCGGATCGCCGACGACGGCGAGGTGCTCATCAAGGGCCCGAACATCTTCAAGGGCTACTACAAGAACGACGAGGCCACGGAGGCGGCGCTGCATGACGGCTGGCTCCACACGGGCGACCTCGGGCGGCTCGACGAGGACGGCTTCCTCTACATCACCGGCCGCAAGAAGGACATCATCATCACCGCAGGCGGGAAGAACATCACGCCCGCCAACCTCGAGAACGGCCTGAAGCAGAATCGCTGGATCTCCCAGGCCGTGGTGGTCGGCGACCGCCGGCCGTATCTGGTGGCGCTGATCACGCTGGATCCGGAGGAGGCGCCCGCGCTCGCGCAGCAGCTCGGGCTCGAGGACGCGGACCCCGCCTCGCTCGCGAAGGACGAGAAGGTGCGCGCCGAGGTACAGGCGGCGGTCGACGAGGTGAACTCGCACGTGGGGCCGGTCGAGCAGATCAAGCGCTTTGAGATCCTCGACCACGATCTCTCCCAGGAAACCGGCGAGCTGACGCCGACGCTGAAGGTGAAGCGCAACGTCGTGCACGAGAAGTTCGCCGACGTAGTGGAGCGGATCTACGAGGCGTCCCGCTAACGTCATCCGTTCGGCGCAAGCACTTGGCTCGGCCGAGTGCGCAGCGAGGATCTCTTGGCCAGCAACGACCCTACGGATACAGGCGGACTCTTCATCGGGCGCCGTCCCGGCACGGCGCCCGTGCGCTACAACCGGGCCGCGCCCTCATCCGAGCGGCGCCGGGCGGCGGACAACCTGCTCGCCCACGGGCTACTCGCGATCGAGGTGCTGCTGTGCCTGTCCCTGTTCGGCCCGCAGCCGCTGGGGTGGCTTTGGATCGGCTCCCAGGTCGACTACCAGACCGGCTACGTCACGGCCGGCATCGCCACGATCCTGGTCGGCTGCCTGGTCTCGCTCATGCTGACCATGGCGGTGGCCAAGCGCGTCGACCACGCGTGGAAGCTGGTGCGCCGCGCGGCGGGGCACGACCAGGAGCGCGGCGCCCTCGAGCGCATCTTCGCCACCAGCGTCGCCATCGCGCTCGTTGCGTTCGCGGTCTGGTTCCTGATCATCGAGGGCCCCGGGCCGAGCCTGGCGCCCACCGACTAGTGGCGGCTGGGACCGTGGGGTTCCGCGACTACTACCGCCAGTTCGACGACATCGACGAGGCGAAGCTGAACCTCGAGCGCCGCGCGCGCCGGCAGGAGGAAAAACGCCAGGCGCTCGAGCGGGTGCCCGACCTGGATCTGTCCGGCACCGAGTGGCCGGACCTGCCCCACTCGGAGGTCGTGAACGCCGCTATCGCCCGGGCCCGCGGGCACGTCAACCGCTACCCGGACCGCCACGCCGCCGGCGTACGACGGCTGCTGGCCGAGCGCCACGATGTGGAGCCCGAGCAGATCGCCCTGGGAAACGGCGCCGCGGAGTTGCTTCAGTCCGCCGCCCTGGCCCTGCTCGGACCGGGGGCCGAGCTGCTCACGCCGTGGCCGTCCTATCCGCTCTACCCGCTGCTCGCGGCCCACGCCGGCGCCAAGCCGGTGCTCGCGGCCAACGGGCTCGTGAAGGGCGCGGCCACGGAGCGCACCCGCGTGCTCGTCCTGTGCAATCCGAACGACCCGACGGGTGCATACATGCCGTCCGACGAGCTCCGCGCGCTGCTGTCGGCGCTCCCCTCGAACGTCAACGTGCTACTCGACGAGGCGCTCGTCCACTTCCAGGACGTCGAGGACCTCGACGCCTGCCTGCGCCTCGTCGACGAGTTCCCGCGCCTGCTGGTGGTGCGCACCTTCTCGAAGATCTACGGCCTGTCCGGGCTGCGCGCCGGCTACGCGGTGGGTTCGGACCCCGAGCTGCTGGCGGCCGTGGCGCCCGTGCTGGGCGTGAACGCGCTGACCCAGGCGGCGCTGGAGCACGCGCTGCGCACCGGCGACGGCGAGATCGAGCGGCGGCGGCGCGCCGTCTCGCGCGAACGCGCCCGGCTCACGGAGGGCCTGCGCGCGCAGGGCGCCGACGTGACGGACTCACAGGCCAACTTCGTGTGGCTGCGGGCGCCGGGCATGAGCGGCGACGCGTTGGCCACGGCGCTGCGCCGCCAGGGCGTGCTGGTGGCCCCCGGCGGCCCGCTGGGCGCGGACGACCACGTGCGGGTGGGCGTGCTGAACGAAGCGGCCACCACACGGGTGCTGCGGGCCTACGAGAACGCTGTTGGCGCAACAGACGTGTAAGAGCTAGGCCTCTTCGGACTGCCGCAAGAGGCCCGCAGTCGTCTGCTCGAGGATGCGGCGCCAGGCGGCCGTCTTCTCGCGGTCCTTCGCGAACTTCCGCACCACCTTGCGCACGCGGGTCGCCGAGATCTCGATGCCGTGCTTGGCCGCGATCGCCTTGATCTCGTCGTACTCGGAGGCGAGCTTCAGCGTGACCGACTCGAAGCCGTGCCGGGCGATCTCGACCCGGCGGGTGAAGTTGAGGATGTTCGTCTCGAACATCAGCTCGTCGTTCGGGTCGGGCTCGATCAGGATGATGTCCACGCCCGGATAGCGCTCCTTCCACTGCTTCACCGCCTCGTGCAGGCGCTGGTGGGCCAGCAGCTTGAACGCCTGGTAGCCGATCTGCGGGAAGCCCATGTCGCGCACGCGCCGCACGCGGCTGCCCAGCATCGTCGGGATGACCTTCTGGAAGTCGTTCACGTACGGCACCAGCGGGTTCACCACGATCACGAACTCCGCGCCCGCCTCCACCGCCACGTCCACGTTGGTCGTCGAGCGCAGTCCGCCGTCCACCAGGTGCCGGCCCTTGATCTCGACCGGCTTGTAGACCATCGGCAGCGCGGTGGAGGCCGCCACGGCGAGCGAGATCGGCACGTCGTCCCATTCCTCGCCGCCCAGCACGATGCGCTCGCAGGTGTCGAGGTCGGTCGTGGGCAGGTAGAGCTCGTTCTCGAGCAGCCGGAAGTCGTTCACCCGGTCCGGGTCGGAGAGCACCCGCTCCAGGTAGGCCTGCATTCCCCCGCCGTCGTAGAGCCCCGACGGAAGCGCCTCGGCGAGCCCCACGGCGACGTCGATCAGCGACGCCGAGCGCAGCTGGCCGATGAAGCTGCGGGTGAGGCCAAGCAGTCGGAGCGGCAGCAGGGCGGCGCTCTGGGCGAACTCCAGCGTGTTGGGCCGCATCAGGATGCCGCGGTCGACGTCCCTGAAGGGCGTCGGCACCTGCTGGTTGACCACCCGCATCATCTCCTCGGGGGTCACCCCGTTGGCGGTGAGGGCGGCCACGAACGAGCCGGCGCTGGTGCCGACGTAGACGTCGAACTGGTTCACCGTACGGTTCACCGCGAGCAGATCGAGGGCCCGGAGCGCCCCGATCTCGTAGACGCCTCCGGTGAACCCACCGCCGCCGAGGACCAGCGCCGTGCGCGAGCGCCGGGTGCGGCGACGGCGCGGCTTTCCGCGCGTCCCCGTGACCTTCTTCGAAGGCTTCTGGAGCTTGACGACCTCGCCCATCCGCCCCCGAGTATGTCGAACGGCCGTCGAACCGCTCCCCTTGGCCGCTTTTCGTGTTCAACCTTTGCGGATGCGGCGCGCACTCCTCACCCTGCTCGCGCTGAGTGCCCTCGTGCCTGTCGAGGCGGCTCAGGCGGACCTCAAGAGCTCGCTGACCCTCCAGATGCGCCAGGCGGGCAGCCATTCCGGGGCTTACGTCACGAACCTGAGCACCGGGGAACAGGTGTTCGCATGGCGGGCCGGCGTACCCCGCATCCTCGCCTCGAACGCCAAGCTGTTCACCTCGGCGGCGGCCCTGGCCCGCTTCGGGACCGAGGGAACGCTGGGCACGACCGTGCTGGGCAGCGGCCGGCTCGACATCGAGGGCGTCTGGAACGGCGACCTGTACCTGCGCGGCGGCGGGGACCCCACCTTCGGGTCGCGCCGGTTCACCAACCGGGCCTACGGGGAGGGCGCCACGGTCGAGGAGCTGGCCGCCCTGGTGGACGAGGCCGGCGTGCAGCGCGTCGCCGGGCGCGTGTACGGCGACGAAGCACGCCATGACTCGCTGCGAGGCGGCCCCGATTCCGGCTTCGGGGTCTCGATCTGGGTCGGGCCGCTGTCCGCCCTGTCCTTCAACCGCGGGCTCGCCACGGAGAGCGGCAGGGGCTATCAGTCGAGCCCGCCGGCATTCGCCGCCGCCCGGCTCGACGCCGCGCTCGAGGCGCGCGGCATCCGGGTGCGGCTGAAGCCGCGTGCCGGCACCGCGCCGGCCGGGAGCACGGAGCTGGCGAGCGTCGAGTCGCCACCGATGCAGACTCTGGTGCGGCTGATGAACAAGCCGTCCGACAACTTCTTCGCCGAGATCCTGACCAAGGACCTGGCGATGCAGGCCCGTGGCCTGGGCACCACAACGGCCGGCGCCCGGCTGGCGGCCGGCTTCGCACGCCGGCTGGGTGCCCGGGCCCGGCTCGTGGACGGCTCGGGGCTGTCGCGCGGAAACCGGGCCTCGCCCCACCGCGTGGTACGGCTCCTCGCCGCCATGTCCGGTCGCCCCGAGTACGACGCGTTCGTGGACTCGCTCCCGATCGCGGGCCAGGACGGCACCCTGAAGACCCGCATGCGGCGCTACCCGGCTCGCTGGCGCTGCCGCGGCAAGACGGGGACGCTCTCGAACGTGAGCGCGCTGTCGGGCTACTGCGAGGTCCTCAACGGCGACACCTACGCCTACTCGATCCTGATGAACGGCGTGTACCCGAGCGGCGCCCGCGTGCTGCAGGACCGGATGCTCCAGGCGATCGCCCGCGGCGCCGAGTAGTTACTTCAGAAGCCCCAGCAGCGCGTCCTCGTCGAGCACCTCGGTTCCGAGCTCCTGCGCCTTCGTCAGCTTCGAGCCCGGGTCCGCGCCGGCCACCAGGAAGTCGGTCTTCTTCGACACGGACCCCGTCACCTTGCCCCCGGCCGCCTCGATCCGCTGCGTCGCCTCCGGCCTCGTGAGGTTCGGCATCGTGCCGGTGAGCACCACGGTCTTGCCCACCAGCGGCCCCTCGGCGGGGGGCGCGGGCCCCTCCTCCTCCATCTGCAGGCCGTAGCCGCGCAGGCGCTCGACGAGCCGGCGCGTGCGTTCCTCGGCCAGGGTCTCGTGCACGGTCTTGGCCATGATCGGGCCCATCCCCTCCACCTCGGTCAGCTCCTCCTCCGAGGCGGCGAGCAGCGCGTCCATCGAGCGAAGCTGGCGCGCCAGGTTGCGCGCGTTCACGAATCCGATTCCGGGGATCCCGAGCGCGTACAGCACGAGGTGGAAGGGCTGCTTCTTCGACTCCTCGATCGCCGCCACGAGCTTCCCCGCCGAGACCTCCCCGAACCCGTCGAGCTCCGCCAGCCGCTCCACGGTCAGCTCGTAGATGTCCGCCATGTTCTCGATCAGGCCGATGTCGAGGAAGCGGCGCGCGTTCTCCTCGCCGAGGCCCTCGATGTCCATCGCGCCCACGAAGTGCTTGACCGCCTGGAAGACCTGTCCCGGACACCCCGTGCGGTTGGGGCAGATCGTCCACACGCCCTCATCGGGCTTGATCGTGGGCGTGCCGCACGCGGGGCACTCGCTCGGGGGCTCCGGCGGCGCGCTCCGGTTGTCAGCCTTCTGCGCCTTGGCTGTCGGCGACACCACCTGCGGGATCACGTCGCCGGCCCGCATGACGATCACCTCGTCGCCGTCGCGGACGTCCTTGCGGCGCAGGTCCTGCTCGTTGTGGAGCGTGGCGAGCTTGACCGTGACACCCGACACCTGCACCGGCTCGAGCTGCGCGAACGGCACCATGTGGCCGGTGCGGCCCACGTTCCACGCGACCCCCCGAAGGATCGTGGTCGCCGTGGTGGGGGCGAACTTCCACGCGATCGCCCCGCGCGGCTCGCGCCCGACCACGCCCAGCCGGCGCTGGAGGCCGAGGTCGTCCACCTTCACCACCACGCCGTCGATCTCGAAGTCGAGCCGGTCGCGCCGCTCCTCCCAGGCGCGGCAGGCGGCCACCACCTCGTCGACGGTGTCGTGCACTCCCACGTCGCGGCTCACCTTGAAGCCGTGCGACCGCAGCCACTCGAGCGACTCCGAGTGCCGCTCGAACGAGAGCCCCTCGAGCGCCCCGATGCTGTAGCACCAGATCGACAGCGGCCGGGACGCGGTGAGCTGGGGGTCGAGCTGGCGGATCGAGCCCGCGGCCGTGTTGCGCGGGTTCGCGTACGTGGGCTCGCCGGCGGCCGCACGCTCCTCGTTGAGCTTCGCGAAGGCGGCCAGCGGCATGTAGACCTCGCCGCGCACCTCGAGCAGCGGCGGCGCGTCCTCGATACGAAGCGGGATCGCGCCGATCGTTCGCAGGTTCGTCGTCACGTCCTCGCCGATCTCGCCGTTGCCGCGCGTGGCGCCTCGCACCAGCACGCCGTCCTCGTAGACGAGCGAGATGGCCAGCCCGTCGATCTTCGGCTCCGTCACGAAGTGGACATCGCCCATCTCCACCCCCTGGCGGGCCAGATAGCGCTCGGAGCGGAGCACCCAGGCCGCCAGCTCCTCCTCGTTGCGCGCGTTCGCGAGGGACAGCATCGGCTGGAGGTGCCGCACCTGCTCGAACTTGTCTAGCGGCTCGGCCCCCACCCGCTGGGTGGGCGAGTCGGGCGTGCGCAGCTCGGGGTGCTCGGCCTCGAGATCGCGCAGATCGTTCAACAGGGCGTCGTAGTCGGCGTCCGAGACCTCGGGGTCGTCGAGCACGTAGTAGCGGTGGTTGTGGTACTCGAGCTGCTTCCGCAGCTCCCGCGCGCGGTCGGCCGCGCTCACAGCTCGCGCGCCGCCGGACGCAGTAGCCCGTCGAGGTCGAAGCCGGCCAGCTCCTCGATGCCCGCCTGGTCGGTGAGGTCGAAGTGGAGCGGGGTGACCGCGATGTAGCCGTCCGCGACCGCGGCGAAGTCGGTTCCGTCCTCGTGGTGGTAGGTCGGCTCCCCTGTGTAGATGCGGTAGCGCCGCCGTCCTTCCTCCTCCCCGGCAAGCTCCATGCGATCGTCGTAGATGCGCTTGCCGAGGCGGCACGCGCGCACGCCGGACGCCTCGACGGGCGGCGCGTTCACGTTCAGGAGCGTCCCCTCCGGCATGGGCACGTCCTCGAGCTCCTCCACCAGCCGGGCCACGAACGCCGCCACCTGGTCGAAGCGGACCTCCCGCTCGCGGTCGAGCTGCTGCGAGACGGCGATCGCCGGAAGCCGCAGCATGATGCCCTCGAAGGCGGCCGCGACCGTGCCGGAGTAGGTGATGTCGTCGCCCATGTTGGCGCCGTGGTTGATGCCGGACACGATCAGCTCGGGCTCGAAGTCGATCAGGCCGAGGGCAGCGAATCGGACGCAGTCGACCGGCGTGCCGCTGGTGGCAAAGCCGGTGGTGCCGTCGCCGAACTCGACCTCCTCGACGCTCAGCGGCTCGCTGAACGTGATGCTGCGAGCGGTCGCGGACCGGTTCGAGTCCGGCGCGATCACCGCCAGCTCCAGGCTCGGAACCTCGAGGAGCGCCCGGCGCAGCACGTTCAGGCCGGTGGCGGTGATGCCGTCGTCGTTCGTCAGCAGAACCTTCACAGCGCGAGGGTACTCAGTACTCAGTAGGAGACGGACTCCAGGTAAAGGCCGTGGGGAGGCGCCGTCGCCCCGGCCTCGCTGCGCGGCCGTCCCTCCAGGAGTCGGCGAAACCGGTCCGGGCTGACGCCGTCGAGCATGGTTCCCACCAGCACGCGCACCATGTTCCGCATGAACGTGTCGGCCTCGATCACGAACGCCAGCAGGTGCTCGCCCTCCTCTATCCACTCGGCGAGCATCACGTCGCGCTCGAAGCGGACGTGGTCGGTGTCGGCCGGCGTGAAGGCGGTGAAGTCGTTCCGTCCGGGCAGGGCGGCGGCGCACGCGTCGAGCGCGGAGCGGTCGAGCGGGCGCGGCCACCAGAGCGCCCTGTCGCGCTCGAACGGGCTTGGCGCCGACCGCGTCAGCACCCGGTAGCGGTAGGTGCGGCTCCTCGCGTGGCGGCGGGCGTCGAAGCCCTCCGCGGCGGGCTCGCTCGCCAGCACGCTCACGTCCCTGGGCAGGACGCCGTTCAGCGAGCGGGCCGAAGCGGGATCGCCGGCGTGGCTCGCCACCTGGCCGCGCGCGTGCACGCCGCGGTCGGTCCGGCCGGCCACGGTCAGGGCAACCTCGCGCTGCAGCACGGTCCCGAGCGCCTCCTCGAGCACGCCCTGCACCGTGCGCAGCCCCGGCTGGCGCGCCCATCCGGCGAACTCCGAGCCGTCGTACTCCAGCAGCAGGCGCGCGGCCAGGGCGCTACCCGCGCCTGCGCGCCACGATCACCGCGTACTCGGCCTCGATCCGAAGCGAGCCGTCGCCGGAGACGTTGTTGCGCTCGACCATCTCGCCCATCAACGCGCTCAGCTCCTCGAACCGCTCCGGCGGGAGCCCCTTCCGCGCTGCCGCCATCGTCGGCGCCGCGGCACTGAACTCGTCCACGAACGCCTGCGGCGAATCGGCTAGCCAGACGAGCTGCCGGCGCTCGTACTCGACATGTCCGGCGAGCGGCTCGAGGCGCTCGCGCGCCGTGGCCTCGTCTCCCCAGCGCTCGGAGGGCGGCTGGTCCGGATCGAGCGGCGCGAAGCGGCGGCCGATGCCGAACATCTCGGCCATCACGCCCTCCGGCGTCCAGGCGGTGAGCCCCACTGTGCCGCCCGGGCGCGCGACCCGGAACAGCTCACGCGCCACCACCTCGGGCCGCGGCGCTATGAAGGCACCGAAGACCGAGCCCACGCAGTCGAAGCGCGCCTCCTCGAAGGGCAGCGCCTCCGCGTCCGCCTCCACCCACTCGATGTCGTAGCCGTCCTCCTCCGAGCGGGCGCGGCCGCGCTCGACCATCCCCGGCGATATGTCGGACGCCACCACGCGCGCGCCCTCCCGCGCGCAGGCGAGCGCGAAGTTGCCGTCACCGGCGCCCACGTCGAGCACCTCCTGGCCGGCCGACACGGCGCACGCGTCCGCAAGGGCCGCGGCGGCGGGAGCGAGTTGGCGCGACAGCACCGAGTAGTCGCCCTGGCCCCAGACCAGCTTCTGCCTTTGCTTGATCGCCTCCACGTCCACGGGCCGCAGTATCCAGCACAATGCAGCTGAGTGAAGGTCACGGCGAAGGCGGACTACGCGGTGCGGGCCGTGCTCGAGCTTGCCACGGTCGACGACGGCCTGGTCAAGGGCGAGCGGATCGCGCGCGCCCAGGGCATCCCGCTGAAGTTCCTCGAGAACATCCTCATCGACCTGCGCCACGCGGGCATCGTGCACGCCCAGCGTGGGGCCGAGGGCGGCTACCGGCTCGCCCGCTCGTCCGACGACGTGACGCTCGGCGAGGTGATCCGCGCGGTCGAGGGCCCGCTCGCCAGCGTGCGCGGCGAGCCGCCCGAATCGGTCAGCTACGAGGGCGCCGCCGAATACCTCCAGACGGTCTGGATCGCCGTGCGCGCCAGCCTCAGGAGCGTGCTGGACGACCTCACGCTGGCCGAAGTGGCCGCCGGCCGGCTGCCGGAGCGCGTCCGCCGGCTCACCGAGGCGCCGGACGCCTGGTCCAGACGCTGACCGGGTCGGCCGCCGGCCGCAGCCAGATGATGTGGCCCTCGGCCGGCTCGAGCTCCTTGGCGCGGCTGTGCGCTTTCCGGTATTGTTGATCAAGCTTGTGAAGAATGGTGCCGCGCTCGTTCGTCGGGGGCGCTGGACGACTAAGGGGGCTAGATGCGCAAGCTTGTCTTGCTCGGGTTGGTGGGGCTGGGGGCCCAGCTGGTGGACGGGGCGCTCGGGATGGCCTACGGGGTCACCTCGACGACGCTTCTGCTCGCGATCGGCACCAACCCGGCCGCCGCTTCGGCGACCGTGCACCTGGCTGAAATCGGCACCTGCCTTGTCTCCGGCGCGTCACACTGGCGGTTCGGCAACGTGGACTGGAAGGTCGTCCTGCGGATCGGGGTGCCCGGCGCCGTCGGCGCCTTCGCGGGCGCCACCTTCCTCTCCGGCCTCTCGACGGAGACCGCGGCCCCACTGATGGCGATCATCCTCCTGGTGCTCGGCGTCTACATCCTGGTGCGCTTCACGGCGTTCGGCTTGCCAAAGGGCCACCTGGGAAAGCCCTTGCGGAAGCGCTTTCTCGGCCCGCTCGGTGTCGTTGCCGGTTTCGTGGACTCCACCGGGGGCGGCGGCTGGGGGCCCGTTGGCACGCCGGCCATCCTCGCCAGCGGGCGGCTGGAGCCGCGCAAGACGATCGGATCAATCGACACGAGCGAGTTCCTCGTCGCCGTCGCCGCGAGCGTCGGCTTCCTCGTCGGCATCGGCTCGGAGGACATCAACTTCGGTTGGGTCGCTGCACTGCTGGCCGGCGGCATCATCGCGGCGCCGATCGCGGCTTGGCTTGTGCGGCACATCCCGCCGCGCGTCCTCGGTTCGGCCGTCGGCGGCCTGATCATCCTCACCAACGCCCGGACCCTCCTGCGCAGCGACTGGATCGATGCGTCAGACGCGAGCCGGTGGGGCGTCTACGCCGTGATCTACGTCATCTGGGCGGGCGCCCTCGCCTACTCCATCCGCCAGTACCTTGCGAACCGGGAGGAGGAGCGCCTCGAGGACTCGCTGGTCACGACCTGAGACCGCACGGCGGAGCTCGGCGCCCGAGGGGCCTCGTGTCCTTACGCCTTCGTAACGAATCCCCCGATCGCTGGACCGTACGGGGATGCCCACGCTGCAATCCCGTCACATGCCGCGCATCCTCGTCACCTTGATCGCCTGCTCCATACTGGCCGCCGGCTGCGGAAGCGACGGCGAAGCCGACACAGGAAGCGACCGAGGCGGATCCTCCGCTCGCGAGAGCGCCGCGGAAACCGCCGCAGCGAACGGGACGGAACGGCAGCGGGCCGGCGAGGAGGAGGGCACCGCCGAGGACGGCGGCGGGCAGGGCGGGCCCGCCGCCGGCGGCGAAAACGAGCCCGCCGATGACACGGCCGCCAAGCCCCGGCGCGGCCCTCGCCTCGTGCTCCGTGACTCCCAGTTCGGCCCCGTGCTCTTCGACGGCCGCAACCGCGCGCTCTACCTGTTCACCCGCGACCCGCGCAACCAGACGCGCTGCTACGGCGCCTGCGCAGCTGCCTGGCCGCCGTTCTACGCCAAGGGGCGCCCCCGCGCCGGCGATGGCGTGGACCGCTCACTGCTCGGCACCATCAAGCGCCGCGACGGCCGCCGCCAGGTGACCTACAAGGGCCAGGCGCTCTACTTCTACGTCGACGACCCCAGGGGTCAGGTGCTCTGCAACGACGTCGTCGAGTTCGGCGGCACCTGGTACGCCGTCGACGCGAAGGGCAACCCGCCGGCGTAGGCGCTCAGAGCCCGGGCGGGTGGCGCGCCACGAAGCCGCTCGTAGAGCGTGGCTCCGACGTCCAGCGCGAGCCGGTCTCCCGGAGGGCGCTCGTGTCGTAGCGGCGCCCCTTGACCACCATGTAGGCGTGGCTCGGCTTGGCGTAGATCGTCACATGCCGGCCCGGGCCAGGCTCGCCATAGCTCATGAAGCCGGACGAGTCGAGCGGGGACTTCAGCAGCCCCGCCGCGTGCAGGGCGTAGGAGACGGAGCCCGAGCAGTCGTAGCCCGTGTCGTTGAACGTGCGATGCCCCCCGCCGTACTTGTAGGGCTTTGCGGCGATCCGGTTCGCACCGCTGATCAGGCGCCCGAGCGCGCCCGGGCCGGCCCCGTCCCGGCCGCCCCCGCCACCTCGTTTCAGCGTCTCGCCCTCGCCCATGCCGAGCGCGCGGCGTGTCATCGGGCCCACGACGCCGTCGGCGGCGAGGCCGTGGCGGCGCTGGAAGCGCCTCACCGCCGCCTCCGTCTGCGGGCCGAAGACCCCGTCGGCCGTTAGGCCGAGAATGCGCTGGAGGGCCCGCACACCCCCGCCGCCCCGGCGGCGCGAGCCGCGCCGGCCGGACCTGCGCGCCGGCCGCCGCGCGCCGCTTCGCCCGCGCTTCAGCACCGGACCCGGCCCCAGACCGAGCGCCCGGCGGGTGACCGGCCCGACGATGCCGTCGGCGACAAGCCCGTGGCGGCGCTGGAAGCGCCTCACGGCGCGCTTGGTCTGTGGCCCGAACACGCCGTCGGCCGGGATGCCGAGCTTGCGCTGCAGCCGTCGCACGTCGCGCCCCCTCGACTTGGAGGCGCTCGCGGCGACCGACCCGGAGGCGCGCTCGCCCCGGCCCGGGTCCGCGGTGGCCTCTCCGCCGCCAAGCGGCACGGCAAAGCACACCAAGGCGGCAAGCATGAGCAGCTGTCGGGCGGCGATCCGTCGCATATCTGGAACGACGCCTACGAGGTGAGCTGACGGGCTCGCGCCTAAGCGCTACACCGGCAAATGGCGCATGAGCGCCAGCCGGCGATTCGCCCCAACGGCCACGGCGGCCGCAATGGTTCCCCCGCTCGCCGGACACTGGGTCGCGGCGACTCGGCGTGCGAAGCCCGTCTTTCTATCACTCGAATGTCCTGCGTGCTGCACGATTTCTTGCAATATCGTGTCGCCAATGCGTGAGATCGCCCCCGGGATCGTCCACTGGACCGCCAAGCACCCCAAGCACGGCCTCGAGGTCAGCTCGTACTGGCTGCCCGATCTGAAGGTCTTGCTCGACCCCCTCGAGGTCCCCGAGGAGGTGGACGGCGTGGACCTCATCGTGCTCTCGAACCGCCATCACGACCGGAGCATGCTCGCGGCCCACGAGCGCTTCGGCGCGCCGGTCCGGGCGCCCCGCGTCGGCATGCACGAGTTCGAGGACGGGAACCCGATCGACCCCTACGACTTCGAGGAGCCGCTGGCCGGCGGGGCGATCACGCCCTACCAGGTGACCGAGCTGTGGCCGGACGACTGCGTGCTGCACATCCCCGCGGTGGGCGCGCTGGCCATCGCCGACACGGTGATGAACTACGGGGACGAGCTCGACTTCGTGCCGGACAAGTACATGGACGACCCGGACGCCGAGAAACGCGGCATCCGCGAGGGCCTGGCGCGCCTCGCGGGCGACCTCGACTTCGAGCACCTGCTCGTGGCACACGGCACCCCGATCGTGGGGGAGGGCCGCGTACGCCTGCGGGAGTTCGCTGGCGGCTAGCCGGTCGCTTCCGAGTTGTGCGAGAGGGCGGCGGCGAGGGTGAGCCGCCGGCTGTCGAGCCCGAGCGATAAACGGCGGGCCGGTTGCGAGGCGGGCGGCACCTCAGCCGGGGCGGGGCAAGTTTGTCGCCTCCTGGTTGACAAACTTGCCTAGCCTCGCCGGCGCACCCCCTTATTGCTGTCTTTCGCCGGTCAGACGGGGTTCACCCCTCTGTGTGGTCGCCAGGGCGGCAAAACGCTGCAGTCGTGGCGGTCGCAGCCTGGCTTCCCACCGGAAGGCGGCTCGGCCTACCCCTCGATCGCCCTCACCGCGCGGCGGGTGAGGCGGAGGGAGCGATCGAGGTGACGGCCGGCCCGACGCCAAGCGCCGCGGGCGGCCCCGCGGCGGCCCTGCATGAACGCGCGGACTCCGCGGCCGTCCCATACCAGTGCCAAGTCGAACGCCCGCAGGGAGCGGAACATCAGCCGCTTGTACGTCTCCCCGCCCTCGCTCGAGGGCTGCTCGGCCCTCAGGGCACGGCGCACGACGTCGATCTCACCACGGGTGCGGCGGTTGAGCCGGAGCAGCCGACGCGCCAGGCGCCGGGGGTGCCCGGTGCGTTCCCAGGCTCTGTAGGTGCGCCTCGTCCGGTCGCCGAGACGCTCGAACTGGGCGTCACGGCTCCGCCCGGCCTCGCGCAGGCTCCGGTCGTCGGCGCCGGCCGGGACGGCCGGCAGCACCGAGCCGGCGAGCGCTAGGGCGAGAAGGACGCCGAGCTTCACAAACGCCCCGGTACCCCGGAGCGCTGGACGTCAATCCCGGCAAGCCGGCCGGCCATGAGTGAGTCAGACGAGCTCGAGGAAGACCATCTCGGTGGAGTCCGACTTCCGCGGTCCCAGCTTCAGGATCCGCGTGTAGCCGCCCTCGCGGTCGGCGTAGCGCGGGGCGATCTCCTCGAACAGCTTGTAGACGACGAACTTGTCCTGGCCGAGCCGCGCCATCGCCATGCGACGCGAGTGTCCGTCTCCGCGCTTCGCCAGCGTGATCAGCCGCTCGAGCTCGGGCCTGACCGCCTTGGCCTTCGCCTCGGTGGTCTGGATGCGCTCGTGGTCGATCACCTCGCGGCACAGGTTCATGAAGAGCGCCTTGCGGTGCGCGGCGTCGCGCGACAGCTTGCCTTTCTGCTTGCGGTGGCGCATGACCGGAGCGGGACCTTACCCGGCGCGCAGCCCGAGCCCGCGCGCATCGAGGGTCTCCTTGACCTCCTCGATGGACTTGCGGCCGAAGTTCGGGATCGCCGCCAGCTCGGACTCGGACTTCTGCACCAGGTCGCCGACCGTCTGGATGCCGGCCCGCTTGAGGCAGTTATACGAACGCACGCCGAGCTCGAGCTCCTCGATCAGGATGTCGTCCATCCCGCCGGCACCGGGCGCACCGGCGCCGTCGCCGCCGAGGCCCTCGGCTCCGGCCACGAGCGCCGCGCCCTGGTCTCGCAGGGCCTCGACGCGGTCGGCGTCGGTGAAGATCGCCAGGTACTTGATGAGGATCTCGGCGGCCTCGCGCAGCGCCGTCTGCGGGTCGAGCGAGCCGTCGGTCTCGATGTCGATCGTGAGCTTGTCGAAGTCGGTCTTCTGGCCCACGCGGGCGGCGTCCACGGAGTACGCCACGCGCTTCACGGGCGAGAAGATCGAGTCGATCGGGATCACGCCGATCGGCTGGTCCGGGGTCTTGTTGTCCTCGGCCGGCGAGTAGCCGCGGCCGTGCCCGACCGTCAGGTACATCTCGAGCTTGGTCTTCTTCTCGAGCGTCGCGATGCGGGTCTCTGGGTTGAGGATCTCGACGCCGGAGGGCAGGTCGATGTCGCCCGCGGTCACGTCACCGGGGCCGGTCACGACGAGCGGGGCCTCGATCTCGGCCGCATCCGAGTGCATGCGGCAGACGATCTCCTTGAGGTTGAGGACGATGTCGGTCACGTCCTCCTTGACCCCGTTGATGGTGGAGAACTCGTGCGCGACCCCCTCGATGCGGACGCTGGTCACCGCCGCCCCGGCCAGCGACGACAGCAGCACACGGCGAAGCGAGTTGCCGAACGTGTAGCCGAAGCCGCGGTCCAGCGGCTCGATGGTGAAGGTCCCGCGGTTGTCCTCGACCTTCTCGGTGGAAATTTGGGGGGTCTGAAACTCGATCATGAGAGAGGGATTTCCTTCGCTTGTGGTCGCCCCACGCCCCTGCGTGGGCGGGTGCGAATCTGTCCTACTTCGAGTAGAGCTCGACGATGAGCTGCTCTTGAACCGGCGAGGTGATCTCCGGCCGCTCGGGCAGACGGAGGACCTTCGCGGTCAACCCGTCGTGGTCGGCCTGCAACCACGCCGGTACTGCGGAGGTGAGCTCGGTGGCCTCGCGTACGACGCTCTCGACCGGCGCATTCGGCCTCATCGTGATCACGTCGTCCTCGCGCAGCTGGTAAGAGGGGATGTCGACCCGGCGCCCGTTGATCATCCAGTGGCCGTGGCTGATCATCTGCCGCGCCTGGCGCCGAGAGGCCGCGAAGCCGAGCCGCACCAGCACGTTGTCGAAGCGCGATTCGAGCAGCCGAAGCAGGTTCTCGCCGGTCACGCCGGGCTGCCGGCTGGCCTTCGAGTAGTAGTTGCGGAACTGCTTCTCGAGCACGCCGTAGTAGCGGCGCGCCTTCTGCTTCTCCCGCAGCTGCAGGCGGTACTCCGACTGGCGCGAGCGGCCGCGGCCGTGGTCGCCGGGCGGGTAGTTGCGGCGCTCCACGCCGCACTTGTCGGTCAGGCAGCGCTCTCCCTTCAGGAAGAGCTTCATGCCCTCGCGGCGGCACTGCTTGCACTGGGCCCCGGTGTCGCGGGCCATGGCTAGACCCTCCTGCGCTTCCGCGGCCGGCAGCCGTTGTGGGCCTGCGGGGTCACGTCCCTGATCGAGGTGATCTCGAGCCCGGCGGCCTGCAGGGAGCGGATCGCCGTCTCCCGGCCCGACCCGGGGCCCTTCACGAACACCTCGACCTTCTGGAGCCCGTGCTCCATCCCCTTGCGCGCGGCAGCGTCGGCGGTGACCTGGGCGGCGAACGGCGTGGACTTGCGCGAACCCTTGAAGCCGGCGCCGCCCGCGGACTCCCACGCGATCACGTTGCCGTCCTTGTCGGTCAGCGACACGATCGTGTTGTTGAAGCTCGTCTTGATGTGGGCCTGGCCGAAGGGCACGTTCTTGCGGACGCGCCTGCGGCCGCGCGGCCTGCGGGGCTGCGGCATCTAGCTCCTCACCTCAGTGCTTCCTGATCTTCTTCTTGCCGCCGCCGGCGGCGGACCCGCGCTTGGGACCCTTGCGCGCGCGCGCGTTCGTCTTGGTGCGCTGGCCGTTGGCAGGCAGGCCGCGCCGGTGGCGCAGGCCCTTGTACGAGCCGATCTCCATCAGCCGCTTCACGTTCTGGGAACGCTCGCGCCGAAGGTCGCCCTCCACGAGCAGGTCGTCGACCTTCTCTCGCAGGTTGCGGACCTCATCCTCGGTGAGGTCCTTCACCTTCCGGTCCGGCTCGACGCCCGCCTCGGCCAGGATCTTGTTCGACGTCGACCGCCCGACGCCGTAGATGTATGTGAGGCCGATCTCGGCCCGCTTGTTGAGGGGGATGTTGATGCCTGCGATTCGCGCCATTAGCCCTGCCGCTGCTTGTGCCTCGGGTTCTGACAGATCACGAGCACAGCACCGCCACGGCGGATGACCTTGCACTTCTCGCACATAGGCTTGACTGATGCGCGGACCTTCATAGCTCCGAGGATCGGGAACGTATCGAACGAGGAAACCGGCGCATGCGCCCAGGAGACGGCCCAGCGCCGACCGATAAGAGTAGCAGCAGCGCCTGGCCGCTTGGCCGTGTGCGCGCGGATCGTTTACACCGATGCCGCTGCGGGCTGGACCCCGCTCTCGACCACCTCGTGCCAGGGCGTGAGGATGCGCGGTCCGTCCCCCGTTATGGCGACGGTGTGCTCGAAATGGGCGGCCAGCGACCCGTCCTGGGAGTACACGGCCCAGTTGTCGGAACCCATCCGCACGTGATGGGTCCCGGCGTTCACCATCGGCTCGATGGCCAGCACCATCCCCTCCTCCAGCTCGGGGCCCGTGCCCGGCTCGCCGAAGTTCGGGATCTGCGGGTCCTCGTGCATGTCGCGCCCGATTCCGTGGCCCACCAGGGAACGGATCACGGAGAAGCCGTCGGCCTCGACGCGGGCCTGCACTGCGTGCGAGACGTCCCCCAGGCGGTTCCCGACCTGACACTGGTCGACGGCCGCGAACAGCGCGGCGCGCGTGGTCGCGAGGAGGCGTGAGGCAATCGGCGTGACGTGCCCGATCGGATGGGTGATCGCGGCGTCGGCGACCCAGCCGTCGTAGATGACGCCGATGTCGACCGAGAGGATGTCGCCCCGGTTCAGCTTGTAGGACCCGGGGATCCCATGCACCACCATCGAGTTGGGGGACGCGCAGATCGAGCCGGGAAAGCCGCGATAGCCCTTGAACGCGGGCTCCGCGCCCTGAGAGCGGATGAACCGCTCGGCTGCCTCGTCGAGCTCGCCGGTGGTCACGCCGGGCCGCGCCTTGGAGCGCAGGATCTCGTGGCAGCGCACCAGGATCCGGCCGGCCGCGGCCATCTTGTCGATCTCGTCGGGTGTCTTCTGGAGGATCACGAGTCCTAGATCTCCGCTTCGAGGGCTAGCGTGGCCAGTGTGGCACGAATTCGGCTGTGGACCTGGTCCGGCGTCAAGGTGCCGTCGAAGCGGCGCAGCAGGCCGCGCTCCTCGTACCAGTCGATCAGCGGCTCCGTCTGAGTGTGGTACTCGGTCAGGCGCCTCCGGATCGTCTCGGGCTTGTCGTCGTCGCGCTGGACCAGGCGTGAGCCGTCCTGGTCGCAGACCCCCTCGTTCTTGGGCGGGTCGAGCTCCACGTGGTAGACGTGCCCGGCCTTCACGCAGGTGCGCCGCCCGGACAGGCGGCGGATGACCTCGTCGTCCGGCGCGTCGATCAGGAGCGCCGCCGTGAGTGACCTGCCGCGCTGGTCGAGGGTCACCTCGAGCATCTCGGCCTGGCCGATCGTGCGTGGGAACCCGTCGAGGAGAAAGCCGTCGTCGGCGTCCCCTGAGTCGAGCCGCTCCGCGATCACGCCGCAGATGAGCTCGTCCGGCACCAGCTCGCCCCGATCCATGTAGCTCTTCGCCTCGCGGCCCAGCTCGCTCCCGTTCCCCACCGCCTCGCGCAGGATGTTGCCCGTGGCGTAGTAGGGCAGGCCGAAGTCGTCCACGAGACGTTCCGCCTGTGTCCCCTTCCCGGCTCCCGGCGGACCGAGGAGGACCAGGTTCCGCTCGCTCACTTCAGGAAGCCCTCGTAGTTCCGCATCATCAGCTGCGCCTCGAGCTGCTTCATCGTGTCGAGCGCCACGCCCACCACGATCAGGATCGAGGTGCCGCCGAAGTAGAAGTTCGCGGACGTCTGGTTGAGCAGGACCGTGGGGAGGGCAGCCACGGCAGCCAGGTAGAGCGCGCCCGGGAAGGTCAACCGCGCGAGGATGCGGTCGAGGTATTCGGCCGTGGGTCTGCCTGGCCTCACCCCCGGGATGAAGCCGCCGTACTTCTTCAGGTTGTCCGCCTGCTCCACCGGGTTGAACGTGACCGCGGTGTAGAAGTACGTGAAGATGATGATGAAGAAGGCCTCGCCAACCAGGTAGGCCCAGCCGTTGGGGTTGAAGAAGACCGAGAAGTCCTGAGCCCAGCCCGCCTGGCTCAGCTCGCCGACCGTCGGCGGGAAGGCCATCAGCGAGGCGGCGAAGATCACCGGGATCACGCCGGCCATGTTCACGCGCAGCGGGAGGTAGGTGGAGCCGCCGCCGGCCATCCGCCGGCCCACCACGCGCTTGGCGTACTGGACCGGGATGCGGCGCTGGCCCTCCTGCATGAAGACGACCGCGGCGATGATCGCGAGCGCCAGGAACGGCATGATCACCTTGAAGACCTGGTCCGGGTTGTTCCACCAGCTCACGATGCCGTCAGGCAGACCGGCCACGATCGAGGCGAAGATCATCAGCGAGATGCCGTTCCCGATACCGCGCTGGGTGATCAGCTCGCCGAGCCACATCAGGAGGACGCAGCCGGCGGTGAGCGTCATCACGATCACGAAAACGCGCCCGAAGGTGAAGTTGTCGACCACCTCGGCCTGGCCGCTCGAGAAGGTCCGGAACAGGAAGACGTACCCGATCGACTGCCCGAACGCGAGGCCGACGGTCAGGTAGCGCGTGTACTGCGTGATCTTCTGCTGGCCGACCTCGCCCTCCTTGCGGAGCTTGTCGAGCGCCGGGATCACCACCGTCAGCAGCTGCAGCATGATCGAGGCGGTGATGTACGGCATGATCCCGAGCGCGAAGATCGCGAACCGCTGCAGGGAGCCGCCGCTGAAGAGGTTGAGGAAGCCCAGGACGTTCGAGCCGGTGAAGTTCTCGGCGATGTCCTCGACGGCCTCGACGTTGATGCCCGGCGCCGGGATGTAGGCGCCGACCCGGTAGAGCAGCAGCATCGCCGCCGTGAAGGCCAGCTTCTTCCGGATGTCGGCTACCCGGAATGCGTTCAGGAACGTCCTGAGCACGGCGCTAGTCCTCGATTGCTTGGCAGATCCCGCCGGCGGCTTCGATCTTCTCGCGGGCGGACTTCGAGAAGCGGTGGGCGTGCACGGTCAGCGGCTTGGTCAGCTCGCCGTCGCCGAGCACCTTGACCGGCACGTCGCGCCGCGTGGCGAGCCCGGCCGCGCGCAGCGAGTCCGGGGTGACCTCGGCGCCGTCGTCGAAGCGCTCCTCGAGCTCCCGCAGATTCACCGGCTGGGTCCGGGTGCGGAACTTCTCGAAGGGCATCGACTTCTTCATGGTCGGGCCGCGCAGCTTGCGCATCCGCATGTGGATCGGGTTCTGCCCGCCCTCGAAGCGCACCCGACGCTTGTTGCCGGAGCGCGCGCCGGCCCCCTTGTGACCGCGGCCCGAGGTCTTGCCGTAGCCCGAGCCCTCGCCGCGGCCGATCCGCTTGCGCTGCTTGCGGGAGCCGGGCGCCGGCTTCAGCGAGTGAAGCCCGATCCGCTCGTTCTCAGCCATCGGTCACCTGCACGAGGTGGCGGACCGAGTCGATCAGACCGCGCACGGACGGATGGTCCTCGCGCTCTGAGCTGCGGCCGATCTTGCCAAGGCCGAGCGTCTTCAGCGTCTCGCGCTGCTTCGGGTTCGACCCGTTCGACGACTTGACCTGGGTGATGCGGAGCGTGGCCATCAGGCGGGCACCTCGCCTTGGCTGGTCGGCTGGTCGGACTCGGGTGCCTGCTCGGCGGCGGGCTCCTCGGCGGCCGCCTCGGGCTCGCCCCCGTCCAGCCCCAGCACCTCCGCCACCGTCAGGCCGCGGAGCTGCGCCACCTCCTTCGGGTCGCGCAGCGTCTGGAGCCCGTCCACGGTCGCCTTGACCAGGTTGATGGGGTTCTGGCTGCCGAGCGACTTCGAGAGCACGTCGTGGATGCCGGCCAGCTCGAGCACGGCGCGCACGCCGCCGCCGGCGATCACGCCGGTACCGGGCGAGGCCGGCTTGAGCAGCACGCGCGACGCGGAGTGCACGCCCACCACCTCGTGGGTGATCGTCGAGCCGTGCATGGGCACCTTGAAGAGGCTCTTGCGGGCGCGCTCGACGCCCTTCTGGATCGCGACCGGGACCTCGTTCGCCTTGCCGTAGCCCACGCCCACCTGGGACTTCTCGTCGCCCACCACCACCAGTGCGGTGAACGAGAAGCGGCGACCGCCCTTGACGACCTTGGCGACGCGGTTGATCTCGACGACCCGCTCCTGCAGGTCGGAGCCGCGCTCGCGGTCGCGTGTCCTGTCCCTAGAGGCCATGTGAACGACTCACCGTAGCGATACGCATCAGAACTTCAGCCCGCCCTCGCGCGCTCCCTCGGCGAGGGCCTTCACCTTGCCGTGGTAGCGGTAGCCGCCGCGGTCGAACACGCAGTTCTCGACGCCGGCCGCCTTGGCGCGTTCGGCGAGCAGCTCGCCGGCCTTCTTGGCCTGCTCCATGCGGGCGAGCGGCTTGAGGTCCGCCTCCACCCAGTTCACGGCCGCGACGGTGTGGCCCTGAACGTCGTCGATGAGCTGCGCCTGGATGCCGCGGTTCGAGCGGAACACGGACAGCCGCGGACGCTCGGCGGTGCCGCGCACCTTGGCGCGCACCCGGCGGCGGCGGCGCAGCCGCTGGGCGGGCTTGGTTTGCAGGCTCATGCGCGCTTCCCGACCTTGCGGGCCACGTATTCGCCCTCGTACCGGATGCCCTTGCCCTTGTACGGCTCCGGCGGGCGCTGCTTGCGGATGTTGGCGGCCACCTCGCCCACCACCTGCTTGGAGATGCCGCGCACCACGATGCGGGTCGGCGCCGGCAGCTCGAAGTCGATTCCCTCCGGGGCGTCCATCTCGACCGGGTGCGAGTACCCGAGCGCCAGCACCAGCTTCTTGCCTTGGAGCTGCGCGCGGTAGCCGACTCCCTGGATCTCGAGGCGCTTCTCGTAGCCGTTGGTCACGCCCTCCACCATGTTCGCGATCAGGCTGCGCGTCAGGCCGTGCAGGGCGCGGTGCTCGCCCCGATCGGTCGGGCGGCTGACGACGATCTCGCCGTTCTGCTGCTCGATCCCGATGTCGCGCGACACGCGCTCCTGGAGCTCGCCCTTGGGGCCCTTCACCTTCACGAGCTGAGGCTCGATCGTGATCTCCACGCCGTCGGGCACAGGGATCGGCTGTTTTCCGATGCGGCTCACGCGGCCTCGCTTACCAGACCCTCGCCACGAGCTCGCCGCCGACGCCCTCGCGCCGTGCCTCGTGCCCGGTCATGACGCCTCTCGAGGTGGAGACGATCGCCGTGCCCATTCCGCCGTAGACCCTCGGTACTTCGCGCGCCGTCACGTAGCGGCGCCGGCCCGGCTTGGACAGCCGCTCGATACCCAGGATCACGGGCTTGCGCTCCTCGGTGTACTTGAGGCGCACGCGCAGAACCTTGCCCACGCGAGCCGTGTCCGTCTCGTAGTCGTCGATGTAGCCCTGCTCCTTCAGGATGCGGGCGATCTCCGTCTTGAAGGCGGAGGCGGGCATCTCGACCTCGTCGTGGTCGGCCCGCAACCCGTTGCGGATGCGGGTGAGGAAGTCGGCTATCGGGTCGGTCTGCACGGCTACCAGCTCGACTTCGTGAGGCCGGGGATCATGCCCTCGTGGGCGATCTCGCGCAGGCAGATCCGGCACAGGCCGAACTTCCTGATGTACGCGCGCGGGCGACCGCACCGCTTGCAGCGGTTGTAGTTCCGTGTCTTGTACTTGGAGCCGCGCTGCTGGCGGACCTTCTGTGACGTCTTGGCCATCTACTCCCGTGCCTCTTCGGCCTCTTCCTCTTCCTCGTCCTCGCGGACGGGCTTCTCGTACGCCTCGGGGTTCTCCTCCTTGAGCGCCTCGAGCGCTGCCTGCTCGGCCTCGGCGCGCCGACGCGCCTCTTCCTTCCGCGCCTCTTCGGCGGCCGCCGCCTCCGCTTCGAGGTCTTGGCCAGGTGCGCCCTCGCGCGCGAACGGCATGCCGAGCTCGCGCAGCAGAGTGTAGGCCTCCTCGTCGGTCTTGGCCGTCGTGGTGATCGTTACGTCGAGGCCGCGCACCTGGTCGATCGCGTCGTAGTCGATCTCCGGGAAGATGATCTGCTCGCGCACGCCCATCGAGTAGTTGCCGCGCCCATCGAAGGAGCGCGGGTTGAGGCCGCGGAAGTCGCGGATCCGCGGAATCGAGATCGCGGTCAGGCGGTCGAGGAACTCCCACATCCGGGCCCGGCGCAGCGTGACGCTCACGCCCACGGGCATGCCCTCGCGCAGCTTGAAGGCGGCGATCGACTTGCGCGCGCGGCGCACGCTCGGCGCCTGACCGGCGATCGTGGCGAGCTGCTCGCTCGCCGCCTCCAGCATGTTGGAGTCCTGCTTCGCCTCGCCGACGCCCATGTTGAGCGTGATCTTGGTGATCCGCGGCACCTCCATCATGGAGGAGTACCCGAAGCGCTCCTTGAGGGCGGCGCGGATCTCACTCTCGTAGCGCTCCTTGAGGCGGGGTGGGATCTCTGCCTGCGGGGGGCTTGCGGCTTCCATCAGTCGATCTCCTTGCCGGTCCTCTTCGAGATGCGACGCCGGCGCCCACCGTCGCGCGAGATCCCGACGCGGGTGGGCTCGTTCGACTCCACGTCCACGAGCATTACGTTGGAGACGTGGATCGGCCCCTCCTTCTCGACGATGCCGCCGAGCTCCTGGGAGCGCTGGGTGTCGCGCAGGGTGCGCGGGCGCGTGTGGCGCTTGATGATGTTGGCGCCCTCCACGTAGACCCTCTCCTTCTTGGGGTCCACGCGCAGCACGCGGCCGGTGCGGCCCTTGTCCTTGCCGGCGATGATGCGGACGGTGTCGTCGCGGCGGATCTTGAGCGCCATGGTCAGAGAACCTCCGGGGCGAGCGAGACGATGCGCATGAAGTTGCGGTCGCGCAGCTCGCGCGCGACGGGGCCGAAGATGCGAGTGCCGCGCGGCGTGTTCGCCTGGTCGAGCAGCACGACGGCGTTCTCGTCGAAGGCGATGTAGGTGCCGTCGTCGCGGCCGAACTCCTTCTTGGTGCGGACCACCACGGCCTTCACGACCTCGCCCTTCTTGACGGAGCCGTGCGGGATCGCCTGCTTGACCGTGCAGACGATGATGTCGCCCACGCCCGCGTAGCGGCGCTTGGAGCCGCCGGCCACGCGGATGCAGAGCACCTCGCGCGCGCCGGTGTTGTCGGCCACCTTGAGGCGGGACTCCTGCTGGATCATGGCTCGACGGCCCTCACTACCGCGCCCTCTCCAGGATCTCGACGAGGCGCCAGCGCTTGGTGCGGCTGAGCGGGCGGCTCTCGATCACCCGGACGGTGTCGCCGATGCCGGCCTCGTTCTGCTCGTCGTGGGCGTGCAGCGTGGTGCTGGTGCGGACGATCTTCTTGTACATCCGGTGCTGGCGCGCGACGTCAATGCGCACGGTGATCGTCTTGTCGGCCTTGTCGGACACCACGACTCCCTGGCGCACCTTGAGCTTGCCGCTCGCCTTGGGCTCGGCCGGGGGCGCCTCGGCGCGCGGCTCGCCGGCCCGGCGCTCGCGCATCTTCTGGCGGTAGGCCCGGCGATGCCGCGCCTTGCGCTGCCGCCGCTCGAGCCGCTCCCGCGCGCGCTCCTCGGGCGAGCGCGGCGGCCGCGCCTCACCGGTGTGACGAGACCGCTGCTGCTTGCGCCGCTCCTTGGGATGAATCTGCTCCGGGGCCTCGGCCGACTCGGCGGGGGCCCCCGCCGCCCGGGGGGGGGGGGGCTTC
>Ga0081538_10000660_pt1 | contig 38084 bp, 37 predicted proteins | sample TabmetS5T2R1_FD_71022 | JGI IMG/M metagenome (GOLD analysis project Ga0081538, IMG submission 71022) | Tabebuia heterophylla rhizosphere microbial communities from the University of Puerto Rico - S5T2R1 | ecosystem: Host-associated > Plants > Roots > Rhizosphere ...
GGCGGTCATGGCACACGCCGACTGGATCATCGATCTCGGCCCCGGCGCCGGCCACGACGGCGGCCGGATCGTCTTCGAGGGCACGCCCGCCGACCTCGTCGCCGCCCGCTCCACCCTCACCGGCGAGCACCTCGCGGCCTACACGTCATAGACGGATAATCAGCGGCTGTGCGAACTGCCGCCGAGTTGGACCGGGGACGCCAAGCCTTCGCGCGGTGCGAGTGGGGCGACGCCCGTGGCGCGCTGGAGGCGGCGGATGGGGAGGCGGCACTTGCGGCGGAGGACCTGGAGCTGCTCGCTCGCGCGGCCTACATGCTCGGCGACGACGACGCCTACGCCGCCGCGCTCGAACGCGCGCACCGGGACCACCTGCAGCGGGGCGACCGGGCAGCGGCGGCACGGGTGACGTGGTGGATCGGCCACAGCCTCCTCTTCCGCGGGGAGCTGGGACCCGCGCGGGGCTGGTTCGCCCGCGGCGAGCGCCTGCTCGAGGACCAGCCCGACTGCGTCGAGCGCGGCTACGTGCTGATCGCCGCGCTGCTGGAGCGCCTGTTCGCCGGCGACCACGAGGGTGCGCACAGGGTCGCCCTGGAGGTCGTCGGCGTCGGCCGGCGCTTCGGCGACGCCGACCTGATCGCCATCGGCAGGATGGAGCAGGGTCACGCCCTCGTGCGCCTGGGCCGCACCGAGGAGGGGCTGCGCCTGGTGGACGAGAGCATGGCCGCCGTGACCGCCGGCGAGCTGTCGCCTCCGGTTGCCGGCATCGTCTACTGCAACACGATCGCGTTCTGCCAGAGCGTGTACGAGCTGCGGCGGGCGCGGGAGTGGACCGCGGCGCTGACGCGCTGGTGCGAGCGCCAGCCGGACATGGTGGCCCACAAGGGCGTCTGCCTCGTCCACCGCGCGGAGCTGATGACGCTGGGCGGGGCCTGGAGCGACGCCCTCGAGGAACTGCAACGGCTGCACGGCGACCTCGCCCGCGGCGCGCTCAACCGGCGCGTCCTGGGCCGCGCAGCCTACGGGCGTGGCGAGGTCCACCGGCTGCGCGGCGAGGTGGAAGCGGCGGACGATTGCTTCCGCGAGGCCAGCCGCCGCGGCTACGAGCCGCAGCCGGGGCTGGCGCTCCTGCGCCTGGCAGAGGGTCAGGTCCAGGCCGCGGCCGCGACCATCAGGCGGGCCGTGCTCGAGACGCTCCCGCCACTCGCGCGAGCCGCCCTGCTGCCGGCCTACGTCGAGATCATGCTCGAGGCCGGCGACCTGGAGGCGGCGCGCAGCTCCTCGCGCGAGCTGGCCGAGATCGCTGCGGGGCAGGGCACGGAGGTGCTCGCCGCAATGGCGGCGCAGGCGGCCGGCCAGGTGGCGCTCGCAGAGGGGGACGCGGAGGCGGCGCTGCTCGCCCTCCGCCGGGCCTGCCGGGCCTGGCAGGAGCTCGAGGCGCCGCACGAGGCGGCCCGCGCCCGGGTGCTTGCTGCGCTCGCCTGCCGCGCGCTGGCGGACGAGGACGCCGCAACACTCGAGCTGGACGCCGCGCGCGAGGCCTGCTCCGAGCTCGGCGCGGCGCCCTCGCTCGCCTGGATCGAGGCGCTCCGTGGCCGAAGCGCGGCCGAGGAGACGCACGGCTTGAGCGGGCGCGAGCTCGAGGTGCTGCGGCTGGTCGCCGCCGGCAAGAGCAATCGCGAGATCGCCGCCGACCTCGTCATCAGCGAGCGCACCGTCGCCCGCCATCTCCAGAACATCTTCACCAAGCTGCGCGTGTCCTCCCGCACCGCGGCCAGCGCCTTCGCGTTCGAGCACCAGCTCATCTGATGGTCAGGAATGACCAGCGTCGCGACGCCGCGAAGTTGGTCAATCCAGCCGATGGCAACGCGCCCGGCGCCACGTAGCGTCCGGCCCGTCATCGACCAAGGAGGCGACTGTGTACGTAGTCGTGCAGCACGACATCAAGGACACCGAAACGGCGTTCTCGCGCGGCGAGCGGCTGATCAAGAACGAGGGCGCTCCCCAGGGAGTGAAGGGGCTGCAGTTCTACCCGAGCACCGACGGCTCGGCCGTCGTCTGCCTGTGGGAGGCCAACTCGGTGGAGGATGTCCAGCGCTACGTCGACGATGCGCTCGGGGACTCGAGCATCAATGCGTGCTACGAGGTCGACGCGGAGCAGGCCTTCGCCGAGCGGCCGCTCGGGCTGCCGGCGTCCCCCGCCATCCGGGCGTAGCCGTCACCAACTACTCCGGCAGCAAGCCGTCGCGGTAGCGGGTGGGCCGCGACGGCGGGAAGCGCGCGTGGGCTATCTCGTTGTCCTGCGTGTCCTCGGGTGAGCTCGCGTTGTAGCGGGCGGCCGTCTCGTCCTCGCAGTAGAACCCCCACGGGCCGTCCTTCTGGAACTGGCGCGAGCTCGCGCATAGAAGGACACAGGGCCCGTCGCCGGCTCCTGCGAAGGCATGCCGCGTCTCCGGCGGGCAGTGCACGAAGTCCCATTGCTTCAGCCTGCGCTCCTGGCCCTCGACGATGAGGATGGCCTCGCCGGAGAGCACGAGGAAGTCCTCCTGCTCGGTCTCCCAGTGGTACGTGCCGCTCGGCTCGCCCGGGTCCATGACGCGGATCGCGACGCCGAGCATCGGGAAGAACGTCTCGGCCTCGTACTCGTCGACGCCCGTGAGCGGCAAGCTGTGCCCCCGCCCCGGGTTCTCCATCCAGCGCGCGTCGCGCGCGTTCATGACGAACCATCCGGGGCTTGCGGGGACGAGTCCGGCTTCGGTCTGGCTTGGCTTCGCTTCGGGAACCACGCGCCGATGATATGGCGGCACCGCCCTCACGCCGCGCGCTCGAGCGCCAGATCGATGCGCCGCTCCACGGCGGCGGGCCAGTCCGGTTCGAGGTCCCGGAACGGCAGGCTGCTCCAGCGCAGCAGGGCCGCGGCCTCGTAGAGCAAGACCGACGGCGGCGCGGCCCACGCGTCGAGGAAGCGTTCGCGTGCGCCCATCTCACCGGCCGCGCTCAGGTAGGACGCGAAGTGCCCGACGTCGAGCAGCGGTTCCCCGACCGCCGCGCTGTCCAGGTCGAGCAATGCCACGCCGCCGTCCCCGACCAGCACCTGGTCGTAGTGGAAGCTGCCATGGATCGTCCGCCCCGCCGGTCGCAGCGCGGCGAGGCCCGCAACCAGGCGACCGAGCAGCGAGCCGATCTCCGCCCGCCGGTGCGGAAGGAGCGCAGCGGCCGTCTCGGCGGCGGCGCGCAGGTCCCCGACCTCGCGCTCCATCGAGTGGGCCGGCAGCTCGGCGACAGCCGTCGCGTGCAGCCGCGCCAGCGCCGCGGCGACCGGCTCCATCCAGGCGTCCAGGTCGGCGCCCCGCAACTCGGCAAGCCGCGTGCCGCGATGCTCCTCGTAGAGCGTCATCCGCAGGTCGGGCAGGTAGCCGAGCGGCTCCGGCGTGCGGACTCCGGCCTCGATCAGCCTGCGGCTGAGCTCCGCGTGCCGGGCGCCCGCCCCGTCGGCGCGCAGCTTGCCGTAGACGCCGTCGTAGCGCAGGACCGCTCGGCGGCCGGGCTTATAGCGGACGAGCTCGGCCCGGTCGCGCTCGATCGCGCCCGCAAGCCCCGGCAGCCGGACGTCGGCCGGGAACAGCTGCAGCACCGCACCGAGCTCGGGGACGAGGCGGGCGTGGCCGGCGAGGCCCGCAACCTCGATCCGGCCCCACAGCCGCTCCACGCGCCGCGGCGAGAGCATCGTGACGTGGGCGAGCGTGCGCGTGCCATCGAGGTCGAGGTCGTACAGCACCACGAGCCGCCGGCCGGCTCGGTAGCGCACATGGCGCGGCCGGCAGCCCTCCAGGCCCGCGAGATGCGGGGCGAGCGCCGCGGCGGCCGCGCCGGGATCCAACGCCGCATCGCGGTGCGGGAGGCCCGGGTCGCGCGTGAGGTCCACGCCCGGGCCTACGCCCGCGAGGTGAAATGGGTTCACCGAGCGAGCAGCGCCCGCAGGTCGTCGATCGTGTCCCCCTCGGCCGGGCTCTTGTCCGGGCGGTAGCGCTTCACGCGCGCGAACCGCAGGGCCACCCCGCCCGGGTACCGCGTCGAGGACTGGACGCCGTCGAGCGCGATCTCGACCACGAGCTCCGGCCGCACGAGCACCGCGATCCCGCGGCGTTCCGTCTCGCGCGCCAGCAGCTCCTCCGTCTGCCACGCGAGGAGCTCGTCCGTGAGTCCCTTGAAGCACTTTCCCACCATGGTGAACTCGCCGGTGCCCGGGTCGCGGGCGCCGAGATGGAGGTTCGAGAGCCAGCCCTGGCGGCGTCCGTGGCCCCACTCGGCCCCGAGCACCACGAGGTCGTAGGTGCGCACCGGCTTCACCTTGCGCCAGGCCTTGCCGCGGCGACCCGCGCTGTAGCGCGACGCCGCGTCCTTCACGACGATGCCCTCGTGTCCCGCGCCCAGGGCCTCGTCGAGGACGCGCTCGGCCGCGTCGGGGTCCGCCGTGATCAGGCTCGGAATCCTCAGGTGCGGCGCGGTCTCCTCGAGCCGGCTACCGCGCTCCTCCAGCGGCGCGTCGAGCAGGTCCTCCCCCTCGAGGTGAAGGACGTCGAACAGGAACGTCACGATTCCCTCCGGCGGCGCATCGCTGTCGATTTGCGAGACCGTGTCCTGGAACGCCGCCGGGCCGTGCTCGCTCATCCACAGCGCCTCGCCGTCGAAGACCGCCTGGGAGACCGGCAGGCGGCCCACCGCCTCGACGATGCCGGGCAGGGTGTGCGTGATGTCGTTGAGGTTGCGCGTGTATATGCGGACCTCGTCGCCGCGGCGATGGATCTGGATCCGGATCCCGTCGAGCTTCCACTCGACCGAGGCGCGGTCGAAGCTCGTGACCGCCTCGGACACGTTCGCGGCCGTCGAGGCGAGCATGGGCAGGATGGGGCGGAAGATCTCGAACCCGACCTCGCGAAGTCCCTCCTCGCCCGCGGTCATCGCGATCGCGGCCGTGCGCGTGAGGTCGCCCGAGAGCATCAGCGCGCGGCGCGCGATCTCGCCGGGCACGTCCGCCGCCTTCGCGACCGCGTCGGCCATCAGCCCCGCGAGCGCCCCCTGCCTCAGCTCCCCCGTGAAGAGTCGCTTGATGAAGCCGGCCTCCGACTCGGTGGCCCGGCCGAGCAGCTCGCCGAGGATGCGCCGGCGCTCGGCCGCCGAGCCCGGGCCCGTCGCGCGCTGGACGTCCGAGATCGCCCGATCGAGCTCCTCGATGGTCAGCGATGGCTCCGCTGCCGTCGCAACGTGGATGTCGTAGATCGTGGAGTAGCCCACGCCCACCCGTCCCTGCCGCGGGACGCCCGTGAGGAAGCCGACGGCGAGCGGAACCTCGCCGGGCTCGAGCCGCGCCAGCAGCTCGGCGAGGATCGCGATCTTCCGCGAGCGCGAGCTCGTGTCGGTGACGTCCCGCGACGCTTGGACGACGTCGGCGAGCAGGGCCGTTACGTTAGCGCCCGGCCGACGCGCCGCCGATCGCGACGCGGCGTTCCACGTCCAGATCCGGCAGGATCCGTTCCAGCCAGCCCGGGATCCACCAGTTGCGCGGCCCGAGCAGCGACATCACCGCCGGCACGAGGACCATTCGCACGACGGTTGCGTCGAGGAAGATCGCCGAGGCCAGGCCGATCCCGAACAGCTTCAGGAACGTGTCCGGCGCCGCCAGGAAGGCGAGGAAGACGACGACCATGATCGCCGCGGCCGCGGTGATGACACGGGCGGTCTTGGCCAGGCCGTCTGCCACGGCCCGATGGGTGTCGCCGTGCTTCAGGAACTCCTCGCGGATCCGCGAGATCAGGAAGACCTCGTAGTCCATCGAGAGGCCGAACAGGATCGCGAACATCATCACCGGCATGAACGGGGCGATGGGCACCTCGTGGTCGATGCCGATCAGCCCGCCGACCGCCCCGCCCTTGGCCACCAGAGTCATGACGCCGTAGGCCGCGCCGACCGACAGCAGGTTCATGAACCCGGCCTTGAGCGAGATCAGCGGCGAGTGGAAGGCGACCAGCAGGAGCAAGAACGAGAGGCCGACCACGGCCGCGATGAACACCGGCATGCGCTCCAGGATGTAGTCACTCTGGTCCTCGAGCGCCGCGGTCACGCCTCCGATCTCGGCGTTGATGCCGGCGTCGCCGAGCTCCGCAGGCACGACGTCGTCGCGCAGGTGGTTGACGAGGTCCTCGGTCTCCTTGTCCTGAGGCGATCCCTCGGGGATCACCGTGACGATCGCCGCATCGCCTGCACGGTTGATCGTGGGGTCGGGCACGAAGGCCACGCCGGGCTCGCTGCGGAGCCGCTGCGCGAAGGACTCGATCTCGCTCTGCGCGCCCTGGTTCGGCAGCTCGGCGGCGATCACCAGCGGACCGTTCGTGCCGGGGCCGAACCCCTCCGTGTTGAGGTCGTAGGCCTGGCGCGTCATCGTGTCGGGCGGGTCATTGCCAGCGTCCGGGAAGCCGAGGCGCATGCCGAGCGCGGGGGCGGCCAGAGCAAGGAGCAGAGCCGTGGCGGCGATGGCGGCGGTCCAGGGGCGCCGCTGGATCGCGCGGCTCCAGCGGGCCGCGGGCGACTCGCCGTTGCCCTCCGCCTTCAGCGTGCGGCCGAGGAACGGCAGCTTGAGGCGGTCGACCTTCGGGCCCAGGTACGAGAGAAGCGCCGGGAGCAGGCTGACCGCCGCGAGCATCACGACGAGCACCGCGAGCGAGGCCGAAATGGCGACGCCGTACATGTACGGCAGGCCGGTGAGGGCGAGGCCGAGCACCGCGATCACCACGGTCGCGCCGGCGATGATCACACTGCGACCGGCCGTGGTCACGGCCTCCACCACGGCGTCGTGGCGGTTCTTACCCTCACCCATCGCCGCCCGGAACCGGGTCAGGACGAGCAGCGCGTAGTCGATGCCGACGCCGATCCCGATCAGACCCGAGACGGCCGTGGTCCAGTCGGGGACGTCGACCACGTTTGCGAGCAGGACGATCAGCCCGCCCGACGAGATCCCCAGTCCGAAGAGGGCGATCACGAGCGGCAGGCCGGCGGCGACCACGGACCCGAAGGCGATGAGCAGGACGATCGCGGCGCCGAAGAAGCCGATGCTCTCCGGGCTCGATTGGGATTGGGCGGTATAGATCGGATCCCCGCCGAGCTTGATCTCGAGGCCGCTGCCGTCGTTGGCCTCTGCGGCCGCGATCAGCTTCTCGCCGTCCTCCTTCGGGACCTCCCAGCCGGGGACCGTCAACGGGAGCGTGGTCGAGCCGATCTGGCCGTTCTCCGAGATCCGGATCGGCGTGTGGGCCTCGACGTTGTCGATCTTCTCGGCCTCGGCGAAGAAGGCGTTGATGCCCCGCTGGGCGTCGGGGCTCCGGGCGCCGGCCTCGTCCTTCCAGACGACGTAGATCTCCTGGCCGGAGTAGCCGTCGAAGCGCTGCTCGGTGATCTCGCTGGACGCCTTCGACTCCGATCCCGGCGTGTTGTAGTCGGCTTCGTACTCGCCGGCCAGCGAGGAGCCAACGCCGATGATCACGACGGTCGCGACGACCCAGGCGAGCACCATGCGTCCGCGACGGCGGTAGGAGATGTCTGCGAGGCGGGCTAGGGCGCGCGTCATCGATCGATCACTTTCGGGGAGGTTGCGAGTCCGGCCAATGGGGGTTTCCCGGCCAATGGGGGTGCGGCTAACCGAACGGTACTTCCCACCTACGCCAGCCTCTTCTCGAACCAGTGGTGCGCGAAGGGCTCGTCGTTGAAGGCGGGCACCTCGAGGTATCCGGCCGAGCGATACAGCGCGATCGCCTCCGTCAGCGCGCGGTTCGTCTCGAGCCGGACGGCCGGAGCGCCGCTCTGGGCGGCGGACTTCTCGAGCTCCGCGAGCAGCCGGCGGCCGAGCCCGAGGCCGCGGGTGCTCTCGGCGACCCACATGCGCTTGAGCTCCGACGGCGCCCCGGGGTGGTGCTTCGCGGCGCCGCAGCCGACGGGCTCCGAGCGGAGGTATGCGACGAGGAAGAGGCCGTCGGGTGGCCGCAGCTCGTGAGGCTCGGCCGAGATGCCCTCCCCCGGATCGAAGCCCGACTCGGAGCGGCGGTCCAGCTCGTCGAAGTAGGCGCGAATGCACTGCCTCGCGTCCGGATGGTCGGGATCGGTTGGCCTGATCTCGACCATCGCGGCCGTGAGTAGCCGCTCCACGTCGCGCATCGCCGCGACGAGCCGTTCGCGCTGCCCGGCGTCGAGCGGCGTCAAGAAGGACTCGGCCAAGTCGTCGCTGCGCCGGTCGAGCACCGCCCGCTCCGCGCGGCCGGCCCGCGTCAGCTCCGCCCGCCGGACGCGCCCGTCCGCGGGGCTCTTCACCACGCGGACCATCCCGTCCGCCTCGAGCGCGCGCAGGAGCCGGCTGGCGTGTCCAGAGTCGAGCTCGAGACGCGACCGCAGGGACCTCACCTCGCAGCCTTCCGGCCCGATCTCCCAGAGGACGCGCGCCTCCGCGAGCGGGCGGTCGCGCGCGAGGAAGCGATCGCCCAGCGCGCCAACTCGCTGTGTCACAGTCCGGTTGAAGTGGCGAACCCTCTCCACCATCGCTCGATCCATTCTCTGACTTTAGTCAGAAGTCATGTGAAGACGATGATGCTGGCGTTGGCGCCCGTGGCGCCGCTGCCCGTGGACGCCGGCTTCGACTACCAGATCGGCGGCGACTATCCGCTCCCAGCGGGCGTCTCGGTCGTCAGCCGCGACTGGTTCTCCGGCCAGGCGGCGCCGGCGCCGGCGTACTCGATCTGTTACGTGAACGCATTCCAGAGCCAGGCCGACGAGCGCGGCGTCGAGCGTCCGGACGAGCGCTCCCACTGGCCGCGGAAGCTCCTGTTGAGCAGGCTGGGGGACGATCCGAACTGGGGCGGCGAGTACCTGGTCGACATCAGCACCACGAGGAAGCGCAGGCGGGCGGCCAGGTGGGTCGGCCAGATGATCGACGGCTGCGCTCGGAAGGGATACGCGGCGGTGGAATACGACAACCTCGATTCTTGGACGCGCTTCGACGGCACGCCGCTGGCGGGCAGGGTCCCCTTCGAGAAGCAGGACGCGCTCCACTACGCCACCCGGCTGGCGAGGCGCGCGCACGCTCTCGGCCTTGCGGTCGGCCAGAAGAACACGCCGGGCGTGACCGTCGCGCAGTCCCGGCGGGTCGGCTTTGACTTCGCGATCGCCGAGGAGTGCGCCCGCTACGACGAGTGCGGCCGCTATCGCCGCCTCTACGGCGGGCGCGTCATCGCGATCGAGTACAGGCGAAGGGACTTCCGCCGGGCCTGTCGCATGGTCGGTGACGACATCTCCGTCGTGCTGCGGGACCGTCTCGTCCGCACGCCCGGCACACGCGGGTATCTCTACGACGACTGCTGAGCAAGGCGAAACGGGCCCCGGCAGGGGCCCGTCTCGTGGCGAAGCGATTGTTGGCCGCTAGTGGCCGGGGCCGCGGCTGCCCTCCTCGGGGCCGCCGTCGTAGCGCACGCCGGGCGCGGTCTTGATCGAGTTCGGGTCGAACGTGGCCACGGGCGGGCGCTGGGCCAGCGACGCGGAGCCCTCCTCGGGGCCGCCGTCGTAGCGCACGCCGGCGGCGCCGGGCCGCTGCGTCTGGATCACGCCGCGGGTGCCCTCCTCGGGGCCGCCGTCGTAGCGAATCGTGCCGGTCGGGCTCGGCGCGGTCGCCTGCGTCGCCGAACCGGCGACGGTAGCGGCGTCATCGTCCGCGGCGAGGATGATCACGGCGGCGCTGAGACCGACGACCGCAACCATCGCGATGGCCAGCAGCGCGCGCAGCTGCTGGTAGTGGGAACGAAGGACGACTGCGGGGTGCTGCTGCGGGACTGCCCGGCCCATGAGTTCCTCCTTGTGGGGTGTGGATCCGACTTGAGGCGATCGTGAACCGGAGCGGTTTCAGCTCGGCGACGAACCGGTAGCAGCGCGGCAACAGCCTGCTGGCGGGGATGCCGGGGCGGTTGTAGGTTGGGTCCTGGCTGGCCCGGCCCTTCCGTCCGTTGGAGATGGAGTACCGCATTCTTGGTCCGTTGGAGGCCCTCGACGGTGAGCGGCCGGTTTCGCTTGGGGGGAGCCGGCAACGGGCGTTGCTGGGCGTCTTCGTGCTGCACGCGGGTGAGACCCTGAGCACCGACCGCCTGGTCGACGAGCTGTGGGGGGAGGACGCGCCCCCCGGAGCTGCCAAGAACGTGCAGGTCTACGTGTCGCGCCTGCGCAAGGCGCTCGGGGAATGCGCCATCACCACGCGCGAGCACGGCTACGAGCTGGTGGTCGACCCCGAGCGCCTGGACGCGCAGCGCTTCGAACGGCTCGTTGGGGAGGGCAGGAGAGAGCTGGGCGCGGGCCACCCCGAGGCCGCTGCCGCCGCGTTGGAGGCGGCGCTGGCCTTGTGGCGCGGACCGCCACTGGCCGATCTCGCGTATGAGCCGTTCGCGCAGCGCGACGTCGCCCGTCTCGATGACCTGCGCATCGCGGCGCGCGAGCAGCTCATCGATGCCAAGCTCGCGCTCGGCGCACACGCCGAGGTGGTCACGGAGCTGGAGGGTCTGGTCGCAGAGCACCCCTACAGGGAGGGCCTGCGCGGGCAGCTCATGCTCGCCCTCTACCGCTCGAACCGCCAGGCCGACGCGCTGCAGGCCTACCAGGACGCTCGCCGAACGCTCGTGGACGAGCTCGGCATCGAACCCGGCGAGCGGCTGCGGGAGCTCGAACGGGCCATCCTCGCCCAGGACCCCGGCCTCCTGCTGGCCGCGCCTCCGTCAGCCGCGGTGCCGCAGAGCCCGCGTGGTGCCTTCGTCGGCCGCGAGCCGGAGCTGGCCGAGTTGACTCAGGCGCTCGACGCCGCCCTCGCCGGCCACGGAAGTCTGGTGCTGCTGGGAGGCGAGCCGGGGATCGGCAAGAGCCGCCTCGCCGACGAGCTCGCCACCCAGGCCAAGACGCGCGGCGCCCAGGTGCTCGTGGGCCGTTGCTGGGAGGCCGGTGGCGCGCCCGCCTATTGGCCCTGGGTCCAATCCCTGCGAGCCTACGCGCGCAATGCCGATGACGTGACGGTGCGATCGCAGCTCGGCGCCGGGGCCGGGGATCTCGCCCAGATCATTCCGGAGCTCCGCGAGCGCTTCCCGGATCTTCCAGCTCCGCCTCCCGAATCGGAAGGCGCCCGCTTCCGGATGTTCGACGCCGTCACAGCCTTTCTCAAGAGCGTCGCGGCCGCGCAGCCGGTGGTGCTCGTGCTCGACGACCTCCACGCAGCGGACGAGCCGTCGCTCCTCCTCCTCCGCTTCGTCGCTCGCGAGCTCAACGGGAGCCGATTGCTGATCGTCGGCGCCTACCGCGACGTCGACCCGACCCTCACGGCTCCGCTCACCGAGACCGTCAGCGAGCTGGTTCGCGAGCCGGTTACGCGCACGCTCGGGCTGTCCGGCCTCGGAGCGCCGGACGTGGCCCGGTTCATCGAGCTCGCCGCACCCGTCGCATCCGCCCCGCAACTTGGGGCCGCGGTCCACGCCGAGACCGAGGGCAACCCGCTCTTCGTGGGCGAGATCGTCCGGCTGCTGGTCGCGGAGCGACGGCTGGACGACCCGGCCGCGACCCCTCTGGCGATCCCGCAAAGCGTGAGAGAAGTGATCGGTCGCCGGCTGCGCCACCTCTCAGACCAATGCAACCGTGTCCTCGCGCTGGCCGCGGTGCTCGGACGCGAATTCGACATCGACGCGCTCGCCCGGGCGAGTGGACAGGAACGCGGCGCGATCCTCGAGGTGCTCGACGAGGCGATCGAGGCGCGAGTCGTCTCGGATGTCCCCGGCGCGATGGGCCGCGTCCGCTTCGCTCACGCCCTGATCCGCGACGCCGCCTACCATCGCCTCACGAGAAGCCGCCGGGTGGAGCTCCATCGGCAGGTCGGCGAGGCGCTCGAGGTCCTCTATGCCCCGGACGTCGACTCGCATCTGGCCGAGCTCGCTCACCACTTCTTCGAGGCGGCCGCAGCCGGGGATGGGCGGAAGGCGGTCGACTATTCCCGTCGCGCCGGCGCTCGCGCGGTCGCCCTGCTCGCGTACGAGGAGGCGGTGCGTCTGTATGAGATGGCGATCGAGGCACTCGGGCCGGAGACCGCGCGGGAAGCACCTCTTCGCTGTGAGCTGCTTCTTGATCTCGCCGACGCGCAGGGGAGGGCCGGAGACGGCGAGGGTGCCAAGGCGACCTTCCTGCGCGAAGCCGAGCTTGCCCGCGCCGCTGGGCTACCCGAGCTTCTCGCGCGTGGCGCCGCCGGCTACGGGGGAAGGTTCCTCTGGGCGCACGCCCTCACGGACGAGCGGCTCGTCCCGCTCCTCGAGGACGGGCTCTCCGCCGCGGGCGAAACCGACAGCGTGCTGCGGGTCCAGTTGCTCTCGCGCCTCGCCGCCGCGCTGCGCCACGGGCCGTCGCGCGATCGTCGCGAGCGAATCTCCGAGGAGGCGGTCGGAATCGCGCGCAGGATCGGCGACCCCGCCACTCTCGCCTATGCCCTCGCGGCCTCCGCCGCCTCCCTGCATGCGCCTCACAACGCCCAGCGGAGGCTGGACGAGGGCGAGGAAATCGTATCCCTCGCGGTCAGGGCCGGCGACCGGGAGCGGCTCTTCGACGGACACGAGAACTCGTTCTGGGCTGCGTGGGAGCTCGGCGACCCTGATCGCCGCACCCGGGAGCTCGATTCGATGACAAGGGTCGCGGGCGACCTCAGGCAGCCCGCCCAGCACTGGTTGCTCGCCGTCGCCCAAGCGACGCTGGCCATATCGCAAGGCAGGTTGACAGAGGCCCCGGAGTTGATCGAGCGAGCGGCGGCGACGGGCGCGCCGGTGTTGCCCTGGGGCGCGGCGGCGGCGCGCCGGATGCAGTTGTTCCTGGTGCATCGCGAGCAGCGACGTCTCGACGAGTACGAACGTGAGGTCGAGGACTACGCACACGAGTTCCCCTCGCCACTCGTGCATGGAGCGATCCGCGCACACCTCTACGCCCGCTTGAAGCGCGTCGACAAGGCGCAGGCCCTGGTGGACGACCTCATGCGGCGCGGCCTGTCGGCCTGGCACGTCGATGAGGAATGGCTCCTCAGCATTTGCCTGCTGGGGGACACCTGCCCGAGCCTCGGCGACGCTGCACCCGCCGCGGCGCTCTACGAGCTCCTCCTGCCCTACGCGCGGTTCAACGCCGTGGCAGTGCCCGAGCTGTCGCTCGGCTCGACCAGCCGGCCGCTCGGCGTGCTTGCGACTCTCCTCGGCCGGCTCGAGGAAGCCGCCCGGCACTTCGAGGAGGCGCTTCGCATGAACGAGAAGATGGGCGCTCGTCCGTGGGTCGCACACACGCAAGCCGAGTACGCCGGCATGCTGCTTCGGCGGGATGCCGAGGGAGACCGGGCACGCGCGGAGGCGCTGATGTCGCGGGCCGAGGCGACCTACGACGAGCTTGCGATGGCGTTCAAGCGCTTGCCGACGTGACCTGCGCGATGTATCCGCGGACGTCCCCGGCCGGCTCGGAGTAGGCCTCACCCAGGGCCGACTCCATCGCGCTCATGTACTCCGTCGCCCAGGCCGGGAAGTCGTAGTCGATCGCACGCAGGAACTCGAGCGTCGCCGCCAGCCGCATGTCGGCGATCGACGGGGAGTTCCCGCCGATGAACTTCTTGCCCTCGAGGAAGAACGCCCGGTAGACGTCGAGGGGCTCGGCGAGCGCGGCCTCGGCGTCCTTCTGGGCTCGGGTCTTCATCTCGTCATCGGCGTCGGACGTGGCGACCTCGCCCGCGTACTGCGGGAAGCCGAGCACGGGATAGGTGGCTCGCGCCACGAGCGGGTAGAGCGTGCCGACCAGGTAGAACATCGCGCTGTCGATCATCGCCCGCTCGCCCGGGTCGGTCGGGTAGAAGCGGTCGAGCCCGTGCTTGTTGCAGAGGTACTGCATGATCGCGCAGCTCTCCCAGAGCGACCCCCTGGGCAGCCCGTCCTCCTCGAGCATCGGCGTGAGCAGGGCGGGGTCCTTCTGGACGAAGCCGGGCTCGTCCTTCTTGCCCCACATGTCCTTCTCCTCGAACTCGAGCCCCGCCGCGCGCACGAAGATGCGGGCGCACAGGTTGTTGACGCTCGGGAGAAGGATGTTCAGCTTGTTGTCGGCCATGTGACCTCCCTAGTGCTCTACCAGCGTTGACTTGTACTCGCTGCGCTCGAGGGTGCCCCACGGGACCAGGTCCACTTGGGTCTGCACCACGAGCACATTGCGCAGCCGCTCGCGGATTGCGTCCGCGAGCGCGGCGTCGCCCGCCCGGCCGCGCGCCAGCTCGACGCTGACCGGCAGCGGCGGCTCCTGCTTGACGCCCGCCGCCGCGGGCCGCACGAGGATGTGACCACTCACGTCCGGGGTGAACCCGCCGACCACCTCTCGAACCGCCGACGGGAACACGTTGACGCCGCGCACGATCAGCATGTCGTCGGTGCGCCCGATGCAGCGCAGGCGCGGGCTCGTCCGTCCGCACGCGCACGGGCCCGTGCGAAGCCGGACGTGGTCCCGCGTCCGGAACCGCAGCAGCGGCGCCGCCTGATGACGGAGGTGGGTCAAGACGAGCTCGCCGGTCGCGCCGTCCTCGAGCTCGAGCGCGCCCCCGGAGTCCGGGTCGATCAGCTCGGCGTGGACGAAGCCGCCGGCGTTGAGGTGCATCCCGTCCCGCTCCTCGCACTCACCGAAGAGCGACACGCCGATGTCCCCCACGCCCATCGCCTCGGTCACCCGCGCGCCCCACCCCTCCTCGAGCTTGGCGCGGAACGCGGGCTCGCCGCCGCCGGGCTCTCCCGCCACCAGCACACGCTGGACGCTGGAGCCCGCGAGGTCGAAGCGCTCGGCGAGGTACGCCGCATAGGAGGGCGTGAGCGCCGCCGCGTCCGGCCGCAGCTCCTCGATCGTCCGTACGAGACGCTCGGGGTTGCCGGTGCCGGCCGGGATGTGCGACAGCCCGATGCGCTCGAACGCGCCGAGCGTGGCGCCCGCCGCGAAGGGCCCGGCGTTGTAGGCGGACACGAGGCGCTGGCCGGCCACAACGCCGGAGGCGGCGTAGCTGCGCGCGGAGACGGTCAGCCAGTTCTCGAGGTCGCCGGCCGTCAGGGGGATGTAGCTCGGCGTGCCGGTCGTCCCGCTCGTGGAGTAGATCCGGACGATCTCGGACGGCGCCACGCAGAGGTGAGTCCCGATCGGGTTGTCGGAGGTCGCCGTGGCCCTGATCTCGCGCTTCTCGGTGAGCGGGAGGCGGGCGATGTCCGCGAGACCGCCCGCCGCCTCGGCCGCCTGGAACCCGGCCCCGCCGAGCTTCTCGCGGTAGAAGGCCGACCGGTCGAAGAGGTAGGCCAGCTGGGCGCGGTATGCGGCGTCGTCAGTCATCGGGCGGCGGCTCGTACTCGATCGCCTCCTCCGCCCGTCCCGCCATGAGGAAGCCGAGCGGTTGCTGCTGCTCCTCGGCGAGGTGGGCGAGAAGCCCTGCCGTGCGCGCGAGGATCGGCACGGCCTTGACCGTGGCGGACGGAAAGCCCAGGTCGAGCATCACCGCGGCGATCGGCATGGAGACGTTCATCGTGAGCGGCTTGCCCCGGGTCTCGGCGACGGCGTCGCGGAGCAGGCGCGCAAGGGCGACATGTGGGCCGCTCACCCCGCGCTCGTCGGCGAGCTCGAGGATCCGCTCGGCGCGCGGGTCGAGCGGCCGGTGGACCGGATGGCCGAAGCCGGGGAGCCTCTCGCCGGCGCCGTGGGACTCCTGCGCGATATCGCGCGCGACCGCAGCCGGGTCGCCGCCCGCCGCCACTCCTCGCTCCAGCAGCCGCGCGCACTCTTCGGATGTTCCGAGGATGACCGGACCGCAGCCGAGGATCCCGGCCGCGACCGCCCCCTGCAGCGAGCCGGGGTCGGCCGCGAGCGTCATGCGGGCCGCCACGTTGGTCGGCATCATCCCGTGCTCGGCGATCGCGATCAGCAGCAGGTCGAGGAAGAAGCGCTGATCCTCGGTCGGCTCGTCGCCGGTGAGCAGCAGGTGGAAGTACTCCGTGAAGCTGAGGCGGCCCATCAGGTCGCCCGTGAGGTCTCGTCCCCGCACCTCCACCCGGTCGGGATGAGCCTGACTTATGTGGCTGACGGCGTCCCCGGCCTTCTTGGCCAGCATCCCGCGAAGCTATGCAGCGCGGGAGCGGGCGTCAAGCCCGCTCGTACACCTGGATGGCCACGCCGTCGCCGACGACTCGCGAGTCGGCGAGGCGCAGCGGCTTCTTGTCGCTCGTCTCGCCGAACAGGCGCTTGCCGGCGCCGAGCACGACCGGAAAGACCATCAGGCGCAGCTCGTCCACGAGGTCCTGCTCCAGCAGCGCCTGCACGAGCTGGGCGCTCCCGTGGACGACGATGTCGCCGTCGTGCTGCCCCTTCACCTCGGGGACGACCTGGGGCAGGTCGGCGCCGACGACGGTCGAGTTGGTCCAATCCGGGTCGTCCAGCGTGCTCGAGACGACGTACTTCGGCATGTTGTTGAACTTGTCGGCGAACTCGCCCTCGCGTGAGGGCCAGGCGTCCGCGAAGCCCTCGTAGGTGCGGCGACCGAGGAGCAAGGCCTCCGACGCCATGGTCTCGTCGAGCTTGAACTGTTCGCCCTCGTCGCCGCGCTTGAACTCGAAGCTCCAGCCCCCGTACTTGAAGTCCTCCGCGCCGCCAGGGTCCTCCATGACTCCGTCCAGCGAGACGAACTCGGTTACGACGATCTTCCCCATCTCGGTGTCCTCCTGTGGACTTGGCAGCGGGTGCGGCGGCTACTATATCCAAGCACTTGCTTGTGCAAGCGAGCGCCTGAATAAGTGCCAACCGATCAGCTCAGCGTCACCTTCGCCGCCCTGGCCCATCCAACCAGACGGGCGATCCTGGCCCGCCTTGCCGAGGGCGAGGCGAGTGTGGGCCAGCTCGCCGAGCCGCTCCCGATCACAGGGCAGGCCGTGTCCCAGCACCTCCAGGTCCTGGAGCGCGCCGGCTTGATCGAGCGCACCCGCACTGCCCAGCTTCGGCCTTCGCGGCTGCGTGGCGACGCCCTGAGGGAGGCCGTGGAGTGGCTCCTGACCTATCGCGGCTTCTGGGAGGAGAGCTTCGACCATCTGGAGCGCCGGCTGGAGGCACGTGACTAAGTACGGGTTCACGGTCACGCGCGTGTTCGACGCCCCCCGCGAGCGGGTCTGGGAGGAGTGGACCGAGCCGAAGCGGTTCGCCGACTGGTTCGGGGGCGCCGAGTCCGAGGTGCCGCTCTCGACGGTGTCGATGGACGTCAGCCCCGGTGGCCGCTGGCACCTGACGATGTTCTCTGGGCCGGGCCGCCGCGAGAGCCGCTGGAAGGGCGAGTACCGCGAGGTGGTGGAGCCCGAGCGACTCGTGTTCACGGTGTCCGACCAGCCGGATGCCGAGCGGCACGAGCTCGTCATCGTCGACCTCACGGACCTCGGTGACGGGCGGACCCAGATGCGATTCGAGCAGCGCGGGCACCTTCGTCCCGAGCAGTACGAGCGGACGAAGGAGGGCTGGGGGGCGTTCTTCGATCGGATCGACGAACGCCTGGCGCGATGACGCTCACGCGTCGCACTCAGGGGCGGGACCGCTCGGATCGGTACCGGCACGCTCGCTGAGCGTTATCGCGTCCACGAGGAACGCCTCGCCCTCGCTCACGCCGCGCCCGGCGCGGAAGACGTGGACGCCGATGGTCTGGCCGCTCGCGGTCGCGCGATGGGTGACTCGCACCTCCTTGTACTCGCCGGCGGACATCGCCACCGACGCGGCGGTGAACGGATCCTCTCCGCCACCGTCGTCGAGCCCCTCGCGGAGCGAGATGCAGACCGGCTCGCCGTCGTTGGATTCCGTCGCCTTGACCCAGGCGGTCGCGGTGTAGAAGCGGCCCTGGCGCGAGGAGCTCACGGTCTCGGGGAAGTCGTCGATCGAGTACTCGCCGGGCGCGCCGGTCAGGGTCACACGGGCGACGTGGTCGCCGTCTGGGGCGTCTTCCGCCGCCTCGCGCTCGATGCGCGACTCGAAGAAGTCCCAGCCGGCCATGTTGCGCTCGAACGACGGGTTGACCGTCTGGTTGTCGGCGGGGATGGTCGCGATGGCCCCGTCACTGCCGTCTCCGCCGGCGGCCAGCACGGCGACCGCGGCGGCCGCCACGAGAAGCGCCGCCAAGGCGGCAGGGAGCAGCAGCTTTCGTCGCGAGGGGCGGGACGGCTCTCGCTTCGGGCGGTCACGCGCGGGCCGCGAGGGAGCCGGTGCGGTGGGAGGGGTTATGCCCATCGCGCGCTCAGCCTCGGCGGCGAGCTCGCCGGCGCTCTCCTGGCGCTCGCCCGGCTCCTTGGCGAGGGCGGTGCGCACGACCTCGTCGAGCGCTGCGGACACGCCCGCCCGGGAGTCCGACAGCGTCGGCGGCTCCTGAGACATGTGGGCGAAGATCTTGGCCGCGTCGACCTCGCCCTCGAACGGCGGCCTCCCCGCGATTGTGTGGTAGAGCAGGCAGCCCAGCGCGTACACGTCCGTGCGGGGATCGACCTCGCCGCCGAGGATCTGCTCCGGAGCCGCGTAGTCGGGCGTGCCGAGCCACTGGCCGGTGCGCGTCCGGAGGCCGGAGGCGGCGCCCATCGCCTTCACGAGGCCGAAGTCGGTGAGGTAGGCGTGCTCGCCGGCGGGACGAGACTCGAGGAGCACGTTCGCGGGCTTCACGTCGCGGTGGACGAGGCCGCGCTCGTGAGCGGCGTCGAGGGCCGCGGCCACCTGGCGGATCACGTCCACGGCGTGCGCCGGCGTCAGGCCGCCCTCGCTCGCCACGACCGCGCCGAGATCCGTCCCTTCCACGTAGCGCATCGCGACGTAGAGCTGACCGTCGTCCTCGCCCGCGTCGAAGATCGGGATCACGTGCGGATGGTCGATCGACGCCGCGAGCTTGGACTCGCGCTGGAACCGCTGGCGGAACTCGTCGTTCAGCGCGAGCTCGGGAGCGATGACCTTGACGGCCCCCTGGCGCTCGAGCGCGATGTGGGTGGCGCGATAGACGACACCCATTCCGCCGCGCCCGACGAGCTCCTCGAGCCGGTAGCCGGCGATCACGTCACCAACCGCGGTCATCGCTCCCAACGCTAACCCGGATGCGGCCCTTCGGAGCTGCGCGGGAGGGTGAACCGGAAGGCGCTGCCGCCTCCGTCCGCAGCCTCCACCCATATGCGGCCGCCGTGCGCCTCGACGATCCGCCGGCACACGGCCAGCCCGATCCCCGCGCCCTGCCCCCCGTCGGTGCCGCGCGAGAACATCCCGAAGATCCTCGTCGCCTGATCGGGGTTCACGCCCGGTCCGTTGTCGCGCACCGTCACGACCCACTCCTGGCTGTCGCGCAGCGCGGAGAGCTCCACTCGCGGAGGCTGCTCCCCGCGGAACTTCACCGCGTTGCCGACCAGGTTCTGCAGTACCCGGCGCAGCTGCCGCGGATCCCCCTCGACATCCGGCAGCTCCCCGACCTCGAGCGTCGCGCCGGCCTGCTCGAGCGCCGGGCGCAGGTCCTCGGCGGCCTCGGCCATCAGCCTGCCGAGCGCGACCCGCTCGGTGCTCAGCTCCCCGGCGCGCGCGTAGACCAGCACGCCGTCGATGAGGTCCCGCGCGCGCTCGGTGCTCTCTCGCAGCTGGCGCAGCACGTCCGCGGGGGGCGGCTCCTCCGCGCGCCGCTCGAGCAGCCTGACGAGCAGAGCGATCCCCGCTACCGGCTCGCTCAGGTCGTGCGCCACGACGTCGGCGTAGCTGCGCAGCTCCGCCTCCATGCGCCGCTCCGCGGTCACGTCCGTCAGGAAGTTGACGAGCCCGTCGCCGAGCTTGGCGCTGCGCTGCACCCACGTCCCGAGCATGTAGCCGTCGCCGAACGGCGTGTCGTACGTGACCTCGTGCACCCACGGCTCGCCCGTGTCGCACACCGTGACGTAGGCGTCGAAGGCGCGACTCCCGCGCATGCGCGGAAGCGCCTCCAGCAGCGTGTAGCGATCCCGCGTGGCGGCCGGCAGCCGGAACGCGCGCAGGATCGAGGGATTCCCGTAACCGAACTTGAAGTCGACGATCCGCCCGGCGTCGTCGCGGATCGCCCACAGGACGCCCACCGCTTCCGGGAAGCCGTCGAACAAGGCGCGGAACTGTGCCGCGCCCTGCTCACCAAGCAGTTCGACCAGCTGCGGATCGTCTCCCCACGGCTCCGGCTCCTGGACCGCGTCCGGCTCGGACACGGTTTGAGGATAGGAGCCGGAACTCAGGGTGAAGAACCAGGGTCGCGCCCTGATGTCGTGGCCGGTGCCGTGCCTCAAGCTCGGCGCATGAGTCACGAGCCGCTCGCTCACCAGGATGAGGACCACACGGCGGCCGGCTGGCTTGTCGCCGAGCGGCGCTTCGAGCCCGCAAACCTCGGGCCGCTCGAGTCGATCTTCGCGGTGGCGAACGGCTACCTCGGCCTTCGCGGCACCCCCGAGGAGGGCACGCCCGCGCGCGACCCCGGTGCCGTGCTGAACGGGTTCCACGAGACGTGGCCGATCGTGTACCCCGAGGACGCCTACGGGTTGGCGCGCACCGGGCAGACGATCGTGAACGCACCCGACGGCTCGCTCATCCGCCTGTTCGTCGACGACGAGCCGTTCGATGTCGCCACCGCGCGGCTCGTCCGCTTCGAGCGCGTGCTCGACATGCGGATGGGAGTACTCGTCCGCGAGGTCGAGTGGGAGACCCCACAGGGCCGGCGGATGCTGGTCCGGTCGCGGCGGCTCGCCTCGCTCGAGCACCGCCACCTCGCGGCCATGGACTACGAGGTCGTCCCGCTGGACGGCGCCGTCCACATCGCGATCAGCTCGGAGCTCGTGACGCACGGGCCGCAGGACGCCTCCGACGATCCGCGCCGCGGCAAGGGCTTCGCCGACAAGGTGCTCGTCCCGGTCGAGGCGCGTGCGGAGGATCAGCGTTGCGTGCTTCAGCTCGCCACCCGGAACAGCGGCCTCGCGCTCGCCTGCGGCATGGAGCACGACGTCGAGACGGACGGCGCGATTTCAATGGAGACGAGCGCCGAGGGCGACGGCGCCAGGCTCGTGCTGCTCGCGGACCTCGAGCCCGGCCAGCCGCTGCGGCTCCAGAAGTACGTGGCCTATCACTGGGCCGCGCAGGCGGCGCCTGGCGATCTCGTCGCGCGGGTGGACCGGACGCTCGACCGCGCGGCCCGCGACGGGTACGACAGGATCGAGTGGGGCCAGCGGCGCGCGGTCAAGGATTTCTGGCGACGCGGCGACATCCAGCTCGACGGGAACGACGACCTCCAGCGGGCGGTGCGCTTCAACCTGTTCCAGCTCATGCAGGCGACCGCGCGTGGCGAGGGCTTCGGGGTGCCCGCCAAGGGCCTCACCGGGCGCGGCTACGAGGGCCACTACTTCTGGGACACGGAGATCTACGTCGTCCCATTCCTCACCCACACGCGTCCCCAGTGGGCGAAGCAGGTGCTCGACTTCCGCTGCGGGATGCTCCACGCCGCCCGCCGGCGGGCACGCGAGGTCGGCCACAGCGGCGCGCTCTATCCCTGGCGCACGATCAGCGGCGACGAGGCCTCGGCCTGGTACGCGGCCGGCACCGCCCAGTACCACATCAACGCGGACATCGCCTACGCGATGCACCACTACAACCGGGTCACCGGCGACCTCGGCTTCATGCTCGACCAGGGCGCGGAGGTGCTCGTGGAGACCGCGCGGCTGTGGATGGAGCTCGGTTTCTTCTCCGAGCGCCGCGGCGGCCGCTTCTGCATCAACGCGGTGACCGGGCCGGACGAGTACACGACCGTGGTCGACAACAACGCCTACACGAATCTGATGGCGAAGGAGAACCTCGAGGTCGCCGTCCGGGTGATCGAGTGGCTCGAGGCGCGCGATCCGAAGGCGCACGCGCGGCTCGCCAGCGACGTCGGCCTTACCGCCGCGGAGGTTGAGGGGTGGCGCCGCGCCGCCGAGCTGATGTACGTGCCGCGGCACGACGAGCTCGGCATCGTCCTTCAGGACGAGCGCTTCCTCGAGCGCAAGCGCTGGGACTTCGAGGGAACGCCGCCCGATCAGTACCCGCTCCTGCTGCATCACCACCCGCTCGAGCTCTACCGGCACCAGGTGATCAAGCAGACGGACGTGGTCCTCGCCACCTACCTGGTGGGCCACCACTTCAGCGAGGAGGAGAAGCGGCGGACGTTTGACTACTACGACCCGCTCACCACCGGCGACTCGAGCCTGTCCGCCTGCATCCAGAGCGTGATCGCCTCCGAGGTCGGCTACCCCGACGCGGCGCTCGACTACTTCCTCGACGCCTGCATGGTCGACCTCGCCGACGCGCACGGAAACACCGCCGACGGCATCCACATCGCGTCCTGCGGCGGAACGTGGCTCGCCCTCGTCGCCGGATTCGGCGGCCTGCGCGACTTCGACGGCGACGTGCGCTTCGACCCGCGCCTGCCCGCAGAGTGGGGCCGCCTCCGCTTCCGCATCCAGGTGCGCGGCCAGCTGATCGAGGTGGACATGACGCACGAGGACACGACCTACACGCTGCTCGAGGGCCGCGGCCTCCTGATCGAGCACAGCGGCGAGCAGCTCCGGCTCGCCCCAGGCGTCCCTGCGTGCCGGCCGGGCCAGGCCGTGGCGGAGGCCGCCTAGCCCACCCAGCGGGCCAGCTCGCGCGGGCTAAGTCCCGCCAGGCGGCGGCTCTCGCGCGAGAGGTGCGCCTGGTCGGCGTACCCCGCCGTGGCCGCGGCGCCGGCCAGCTCGGCACGCTCCGACCGGAGCTCCGCCACGGCGCGCTGGAAGCGGAGGATGCGCTGGAGCGTCTTCGGCCCGTAGCCGACCGTCTCCGTGAAGCGCCTGTGCAGCTGCCGCTCGCTGACGAAGACGCGCCGCGCGACCTCCGCGACGCTCGCCGATCCCTGCCGCAGGAGACCGACGGCCGCGCGCATCGCCGGATCGGGCGCCTCCAGGCGATCGATCCGGCGCGCGAGCTCGAGCTCGATCCCGCGGAGCGCCTCGCGGTCGTCGCGGGCCGCCTCGAGCCGCGCGTCGAGGCGGGCGGCGAGCCGGGCATCGATCGCCGCGAGAGGGACGTGGCCGTCGAGGAGCTCCGACGCCGGCACTCGAAGGAGGCTCGGGGCCGCGCCCGGATGGAAGCGCGCGCCGAACGCCGCCAGCGGCGCCTCGACCGGCCGGCTCGTGTGGCGCGTCTGCGGCCCGGCGACGAGCACCCCGTGGCCGCGGATCCACACCAGGTCCATGCGGCCGTCGGGAAGGATCCGCCCGTCCCGGCGCCCCGCCGGCACCGAGTTCAGCCAGAGGCACTCCAGGAAGGACCGCAAGGGAGCGGCCGGCGGCACGGCGTGGTAGGAGGCCACTCAGCAAGGATGGCGGATCCGTGCACCGACAGACGCTGATCTTCGACGCCGACGACACGCTCTGGGAGAACAACCGGCTCTTCGAGCGCGTCATCGACGACTTCATCACCTGGATCGAGCACCCGACGCTCGACCGGGCCGAGATCCGCCGGATCATGAACGACGTCGAGGCGGCCAACGTCGTGGCCCACGGCTACGGCACCGAGGTCTTTCTCCGGAGCCTTGCCGACTGCTTCGAGCGCCTGCGGGAACGCCCCGCCGGGCCCGGCGAGCGACAGGCGATCGACGAGCTCGCCCGCGCCCTGGTTCACCACGAGGTCGAGCTGATGCCGGGCGTCACCGACACTCTGGCCGACCTCGGCCGGCGCCACGAGCTGCTCCTCCTCACGAAGGGCACCCTGGACGAGCAGCAGCGGAAGATCGATGCGTCGGGCCTGGCCGGCCACTTCCGGAGCATCCACATCGTCCCCGAGAAGGACGTGCGCCAGTACCGCCTCCTCGCCGAGCGGGAGCGGCTGACGGTCGACGACACCTGGATGATCGGCAACTCGCCGAAGTCCGACATCCTGCCGGCACGCGAGGCGGGCATGGGCGCCGTCTTCATTCCCAGCGAGCACACCTGGGCGCTGGAGGAGGCGGTGCTCGACCCCGACGACGGCCGCACGATCCGGCTGAAGCGCTTCACCGAGCTCCGAGACCTGTTTTAGCGTCTTCTGCGGCGGCTACTGGGCCAGCCAGGCGTGCAGGCGCTCGTAGACGGCCGGGTGGTTCAGCAGCGCGATGTGGTGGGCGCCGCCCAGGTGCATCCCGTGCTCGGCCTCGAAGGGAATGCGCCGTGTGCGGCTGCGGCCCGAGGCGCTCGGCTCGAGAACGAGGCAGTCGCCGACCAGGCGGCCGACGGGATGGCGGCCGCTGCGCGTGATCGTGGCGGCCACGAAGCAGTGCGTGGCGCCCTCCAGCAGGGGCACCTCCTGGCAGGCGGCCACGCGGAGGGCGTCGGGCTCGCAGCCCTGCCAGTCGGCGTCCACCAGGGAGCCCTGGCGGAGGTCGCGGATGCCGGCGCTCCGCCGGCGCAGGAAGCCGGCGAGTGGCCGCGTCTCGGGCAGCGCGTGGAGAGCCGCGCTGAGCCAGTGCACGCCCTGGGCGAGCGGGGCGCCCATGTGGGGCGAGCCGAGGGAGATCGAGTGGCGGACGCGGCGCACCCAGGCATGGTCGCGCTCGGCGCCCAGATGGCAGGCCGAGCGCGCCACGAGTCCGCCCATCGAGTGGCCGATCAGCACGATCCGGTCGACCTCGACGGGCCAGGCCGCCACGAGCTGCTCGAGGAGATCGGCGAGCGAGAGGCCGTTCTCCGAGATGTGGCGGCCGGTGTTGTAGCGGATCTCCACCGGCGTGAGGTCGAGGTCGCGGCGCAGGCGGGCGGCGTAGGTCTCGCCGTCGGGCCCCTGGCCGACCCGCCACGAGAACTCGGTCTCCATCAGGCCGTGGACGAACACGACGAGACCCGGTGTGGCGTCCGGGAAGGCGCCGGCCACCGCATCCGGCGCGAGCTCCACCGGCCGGCCGCCGGCGCGGACGCTCATGGGCTCCACCAGCTCGCTGCCCTCGCGCTCGAGCGCGTCGCCGATCAGGCCGCCGATCGCCCCAAGGACCAGGGCGCCGCGCGGCGAGGTCGACAACACCCGGCCGTCGGGAACCGGGCGGCGGCGAAGGCCGGCGTCGGCCGCCCGGCCCACCAGGCGGGTGGCGCCCCCGAGGCCGGCGTACACGCGGGTCGAGATCGCGTCGTGCAGCACGCGGGCGGGCACGGCGCCCGCACCGGTCAGCCGAAAGGCCCGCGACGCGATCGCCCGGTGCACGCCGCCGATGCCGCCGGGCACCCGCCGGAGCTCGTCGAAGCCGAGCCGTACAAGGCTCCGAACCTCATCGACCTCGGTCACGCGCCGCAGGTTAAGCGACGAAGGAGACGAGACGCTCGGCCTCGGCCTCGAGCTCGTCGCGGTCCTCGCGGCGCAGGCGGCCGAACGGCTTCAGGCGGACCCGCTTGCCGTCCTGCTTCCAGGTGCCCGCCACCGCGCCGTCGACGAGGAAGGTCGACTCGGACTGCGGGTTCTTCACGTGGAAGATCTTCGGCCGGTGCTCCTCCGGCAAGATCTGCGTGCGGCGGCAGTTGGCCAGCAGCGTCGCGTCCCAGGTCGGCAGGAAGCGGGCCGGCGCCGGCGTGTCCGCGGGTGGAAGTGGCGCGCGGGGGAGGTCGACCAGCAGACCGCCGGACTCGTCGCGGAAGTGGCGCAGCTCGATGCGCTCGAGCGCCTGCTTCACGGGCGTGATCTGCATGCCGGCCCAGCCGGCCACGTCGGCCACCGAGGCGGGCCCGAACGCGCGCAGATAGCGGCGGATCAGGAGGTCGATGCCCTCGTCGGCCGAGATGGCCGGGGCCGGGCCGATCCAGTCCTCCGCCCGGCCGAACAGATCCGCCCGGCGGCGCTCCCACGTGCCCGAGGGTGGCACCCGCACCAGGTTGAGCCGCGTGCTCGCAAGGCCGAAGAGCGGCCCGTCGATCCCGTCGAGCAGCTCGGTGCGGCTGAGCGTCGCGCCGGCGAGCATGCGGTCGAGCCTCCGCGCCGTGGCGGTGGCGGCCTGGGCCGTGGGGCCGCCGCGGTTCCGGTAGGCGCGCTGCCACGACTCCCATCGCGCGTCGCGCGTGCCGGCCGCGAACGGCCAGAAGTCGCCGACCGAGACGAGATGGATCGTCGAGCGCATCAGCGTCGCCTGGACCACCGAGCGCCGCTCCAGCGCCCGCCTGAGACTGTCCCGCTCGAAGCCGGCCAGCCGCGTCCAGAGGCCTATGTACATCGACGGCGCGTACTGGGCCTGGATGCCGCCGAGCCGCTCGAGCGCCCGCGGCAGCGCCTCGCGCCGCCGCGACAGCAGGAACTGCCGCTCGAGCAGCGCCCGGTTGAGCTCGCGCTGGGTGAGGACTCGCTCGGTGCCAGTCAGGGTTGCAGCAGCACCTTGACGGCGCCGTCCTCCTTCTTCTGGAAGATCTCGTAGCCGCGCGGCGCCTCATCGAGCGGCAGCCGGTGGGTCGCGAAGCTCTCCACCCCGAGTGGATCCCCGTCCATCAGGAGCGGCATTATCTCGTCGACCCAGCGCTTGACGTTCGCCTGGCCCATGCGGAGCTGGATCTGCTTGTCGAAGATCGTGAGCATCGGCAGGGGATCGGCCGCCCCGCCGTACACGCCGGCCAGCGAGATGGTGCCGCCGCGGCGGACTATGTCGATGGCGAGGTGGAAGGCGTGGAGCCGGTCGATGCCGGCCTTCTCCATCAGCTTCCCCGCCACCGCGTCCGGGAGGAGCCCGGTCAGCTGCTGAGCAGCTTGGGCTCCAGGGGAGCCGTGCGCCTCCATCCCGACCGCGTCGATGACCGCGTCGGGACCGCGGCCGTCGGTCATCTCGCGGATCGCCTCGGCCAGATCGGCCTCGTGCTCGGACAGGTCGAGGACCTCGGCGCCACGATTCCGCACGCGGGCCAGGCGCTCCGGGACCAGGTCGACCCCGATCACACGGTGGCCACGGTGCAGGGCGATGCGGCAGGCCATGTCGCCGATCGGCCCGAGGCCGAGCACCACGACGCTCCCTCCCTCGGGGATCGCGGCGTACTCGACCGCCTGCCAGGCCGTGGGAAGCACGTCGGACAGGTAGACGAAGCGTTCGTCGGGCGGTCCCTCGGGCACCTTGACGTGGGTGTACTGGGCCTGAGGGACGCGCAGGAACTCGGCCTGCCCGCCGGGCACCTCGCCATAGAGCTTGGTGTAGCCGAACAGCGCGGCGCCCATGCCCTGGTCGCGCACCTGGGTCGTCTCGCACTGCGTCTGGAGACCCTGGTCGCACATGAAGCAGTGGCCGCAGGAGATCTGGAACGGAATCACGACCCGGTCGCCGGGCGAGAGCTCGGTGACCTCGCTGCCGACCTCCTCGACGACGCCCATCGGCTCGTGGCCGAGCACGTCGCCTTGCTCGATGAACGGGCCCATGACCTCGTAGAGGTGAAGGTCCGAGCCGCAGATCGCCGTCGTCGTGATGCGGACGACCGCGTCCGTCGGCTTCTCGATCGAGGGGTCGGGAACCTCGTCGACCCGGACGTCGCGCTTGCCTTGCCATGTGAGGGCTCTCATGCAGGGCGACTACCCGCGCCCCGGCGCCCAAACCGAAAAGGGCCGGCGCTATCGCCGGCCCTTCTCGGGGGGAGCCGCGAGCGCGTCAGGCGCGCGCGTGGGAGGGGCGAACGCGGAAGAGGGAGCGGATCCGCTCGCCCCAGCCGCGGCTCTCCGGCTCGTAAGCGCCCAGCTGGGCGGCGCGCAGCTCGAGCAGCGCGACCACCTCCGCGGTGGGCTCGAACGGGTCGGCGATCGGCCGGCCCGAGCCGAGGGGCAGGGCGGCGAGCATCCGGGAGTCCGCCTCCGCGACCAGTGCGGGCCCGCGCGGCGGGGTCGCGCTGTCCAGTTCCGCCAGCCGAGCCAGCTCGCTGCGGTCACCAGAAACGGCGCGGCGCACGGTGAGGTTCGTCATCTGGGATCCCTTTCGGCTGGTTGCTTGTATGACTTTGTGCTGCTAGTGTACGACCTACAAGGAGGGATGCAATGTCGTACAAGTTGGACTTGTCTGATCTTCGGCGGGGCGGGGAGGTGTCGATCACCCAACAGCTGGTCGATCGGATCTCGGCCGCGATCGAAGCCGGCGAGGTGCAGCCCGGTGAGAAGCTGCCGCCGACCCGCGAGCTCGCCGCCCAGGCCGGGGTGAACCACCTGACCGCCGCGCGCGTCTACCGCAAGCTGGCCGAGCTCGGCTATGTCGCCGCCAGCGTCGGACGTGGCACCTTCGTGCGCGCGTTGACGCCCGCGAGCAGCACGGCACGCGGCGACGACTGGCAGGCATACGCCCTTCCGCAGGACGAGCCCTCCTACTCCGAGCAGATCCTCGCCGACACGTTCTCGCTCGCCGGACGCGACGACGTCATCTCGCTCGCCATCGGCTGGCCCGCCCCGAGCACCTACCCCACAGACGAGGTCGCGCGGATCGCCGCCGACGTCTTCGAGGAGGAGGGCGGGAACGCATTGTCCTACCTCCCGGCCGACGGATTGTTTGACCTGCGCGAGCAGATCGCGGCACGCGGGCGGACCTACGGATATGCCGAAGACGCGGACGAGGTCGTGATCACGTCCGGTGCCCAGCAGGCGATCGCCCTTTCCGCCCAGGCGACGCTCGAGCCGGGTGACGTCGCGGCGATCGAGTCCCCCACCTTCGTGGGGATGATGACCGCGCTCCGCGGCACGGGCGCCCGGGTCGTCGGGGTGCCGGTCGACGAGAACGGTTTCGACGTCGATGCGCTCGAGCGCCTGCTCACCCGGCACGAGGTCAAGCTGGTCGGCCTGCAGAGCGCGTGTCAGAACCCGACCGGCCGCAACCTCTCGGAGGAGCGCCGTCAGCGGCTGGCCGAGCTCGCCGTCGAGCGCAACTTCTTCATCCTCGAGGACCGCGTCTACGCGGACATGAACTTCGAGGGGGACTTCGTTCGCTCGCTGCGGGAGCTGGCCCCCGCCCACGTGCTGTACGTGAACTCGCTGTCGAAGGTGGTCGGCGGCGGGCTCCGCGCCGGGTGGGTGACCGCGCGCGGCCCTGTGCGGGAGCGGATCGCGATGCTCAAGCTCGACAACGACTTCCACACGGCCACGCTGATCCAGCACATCGCGGCCCGCTGGCTCGCGACCGGCGCCTACGAGCGCCACGTGAAGGAGACCATCCCGTTCTACCGCGAGCGCCGCGACGCACTGCTCGTAGCCCTGGAGCGTCACCTCGCCGGCGAGTACCACGTGGATCCGCCGGCCGGCGGCCACCATCTCTGGGTCACGTTGAACCGGCCGCTCGACGAGCGCGCGCTCTACGCGGAGGCCGCCCGGAGCGGCGTCACGTTCACGCCCGGCGGGGCGGTCACCGCCGAACGGCGCTCGCAGACCTCGTTCCGGCTGTCGTACTCGCTGCTCGGCCCCGAGCAGCTCGACGAGGGCGTCCGCCGGCTGGCGCGCGCGATCCGCGAGGTGCGCCGCCGCGCCCGCAACGCGATCCCGGCCGGGATGTCATAGAAACCGTGCCCGCGTCGTTCTCACGGGCATGAGCGTCGCAACGCGCCGCGAGGCGCTGCTCGATCAGGAGACGACTCATTTCGCCCCGGTGGACTGGCTCATGCTCGCCGGGGTGGCGCTCACCTGGGGCGCCTCCTTCCTGTTCATCGACATCGGCCTCGAGCACTTCGCGCCCACGCTTGTCGCTTTCGGGCGCATCGCCTTCGGCGCGCTTACCCTGGGCGCGTTCCCCGCCGCCCGGCGCCCCGTGCCGCGCTCCGAGTGGCCGCTGATCGCGGCGATGGGCGTGACCTGGATGGCCATCCCGTTCGTCTGCTTCGCCGTGGCCCAGCAGTGGATCGACTCCTCGCTCGCAGCGATGATCAACGCAGCCACGCCGCTGTTCGTGGCGGTCGTCGCGGCGGGGGCCGTCAGGCAGCTCCCCACCCGCTTCCAGGTCACCGGCCTGATCGTCGGGTTCAGCGGCGTCGTCGCGATCAGCCTCCCGTCCGTCGGCAGCGGGTCGAACGCTCTCGGCATCGGGCTCGTGCTGCTCGCCGCCTGCCTGTACGGCTTCGCCTTCAACATCGCGGCCCCGCTCCAGCGCCGCCACGGCGCGCTTCCGGTGATCTGGCGCGCTCAGCTCGTCGCCGTGGTGCTCGTGCTCCCCGCGGCGGTGGTCGGCGCCACGCAGTCGTCCTTCGGCTGGGACAGCCTGCTGGCGGCGGTGGCGCTCGGCTCGCTGGGCACGGGGCTCGCGTTCTTCTGGTTCACCACGCTGATCGGCCGGGTCGGCTCGACCCGCGGCTCCGTGGCGATCTACCTGGTGCCCGTCGTCGCGATCCTGCTTGGCGCCCTGCTGCTAGACGAGACGGTCCACCTGGCGGCCGTCCTCGGCACGGCGCTCGTGCTCGCCGGGGCCTACATCACTAGCCGGCCGCGCCCGGGCTGACCCTCTCCCACAGGGTGGCCAGAGTCCGCTGCTCCTCGGAGGAGAGGTGGTTGAGGAAGCGCTCGCGCACGCCGTCCAGGTGCGTCTTGCGCGCCCGGGCGAAAACCTCGCGGCCGTCGTCCGTGATCTCCGCGAAGTAGCCGCGCTGGTCGTCCTCGCAGCGGACGCGGCGCAGGAGGCCGTCACGCTCCATCCGATCGACCAGCCGGGTCAACCCGCTGCGGCTGAGGAGGGCGCCATCGGCGAGGTCGGACATCCGCATCCGCCCCTCGGGCGAGTCGCACAGGAGCAGCAGCACCTCGTACGACGACAGCGGCAGGTCGTGCTCGCTCGTCAGCTCGGCGTCGAGCTCCTTCGTCAACGCCGCGTGGACTCGCAGGAGGCCGCGCCAAGCGCCGAGCTCCTCACGGGTCAGCAGATTTGCTGGGGCGGCTGTGGTGCTCATCGCTAAGGTAGTTGACCGCACAATGAGTTTAGCCGAACGCATCCGGCCCGCACAGGGTAGTCCCGATGGCGCGCTCGTCCTCTTCCACGGCCGCGGGACCGACGAGAACGACCTCTTTCCGCTGCTGGACCTCCTCGATCCCGAGCAGCGCCTGCTGGGCGCCACGGCACGCGGGCCCTTGTCGCTACCGCCGGGCGGTGCGCACTGGTACGTCGTCAAGCAGGTCGGCTTCCCGGACCGGGAGACGTTCCAATCGACCTACGCGCTCACCGGCGATTGGCTGGACGAGTTTCTGGCGCGGCACGGGCTGGACCCGGAGCAGACGGTGCTCGGCGGCTTCTCGCAGGGCGGGGTCATGTCGTACGCGCTCGGGCTCGGCGCGGGCCGCCCTCGTCCGGCGGGCATCATGGCGCTGAGCAGCTTCATCCCGGCGGTCGAGGGCTTCGAGCTCGGCGACGCCTCGGGGCTTCCCGTGGCGATCGGGCACGGGACCTACGACCCGGTGATCGGTGTGGAGTTCGGCCGCGCTGCGCGCGACCGGTTGACCGAGGCCGGCGCCGAGGTGATCTACCGCGAGTCGCCCATGCCGCACGCGATCGACCCGGGCTTCCTGCCGGACCTCGCCGACTGGGTCAGCCGCGCCGTCGGAACGCGCGCCTGATCCGGTCGAGCAGCGCGCGCAACAGCAGCGAAAAGCCGCCGACCGGCTTGGCCCGCGGTTCCGGTGGGGCGGCCGGCTCGGGGGGCTCCTGCCCGGGCAGCCCCTCCCCGCCCGGCTCGGAGGCGGCCGAGTCGGGGGTCGCCTCGGACGCTTCGATCGTCTTCTGCAGGCACTCCGAGAAGTCCCGCAGGAGCCGGTTCGAGACGTCCTGGATCATGCCGCCGCGGCCGAAGCGGGCGAGGCGCCCGGTGATCGTGAAGTCGGTCTCGACGTCGACCGTGGTCGCGCCGCCCTCCTCCCGCATCGTGCTGACGATCGTCGCCTTCGCCGAGCCCTGGCCGCGCTTGTCCTGACCGTTCGCCCGCATCACCGCCCGGTGGACGGCGGCGTCGACCTCCTCCATCGCGAGCTCGCCGCGGTAGGCGGCCGTGGTCGGGCCGAGCCGGACCGAGAAGGTGCCGCGGTAGGTCCCGTCCTCGCCGGCCTCGGTGATCTCGGCGCCGGGCAGGCACGGCGCAACTCGTTCGACGTCGATCAACGCGTCCCAGACGCGATCGAGCGGCGCGGCTACCTGGAAGGAGTGCTCCAGCTTCATCCGACGGGGCCGCCGGCACGCAGCGCGTCGAGCTGCGCCGGCGTGTCCACGTCCTGGCCGCCGCCCAGGTCCTCGCAGGGGACCTCGCGGGTCTGCATGCTGATGAGGAGGTTGCGTGCGCCGTGATCGCCGGTCACGTCGCGCATGCGCTCGAACAGCTCCCGCTCGAGCAGCACCGGGTGGCCTGGCTCGCCGCGGTAGGTGGCACGCACCGCGTCGGCGCCCTCGCCCCGCGCGTCGATCACGCGGCGGATCGCCGCGGGCGAGACGCGCGGCTGGTCGCCGAGCGTGACGACCACCGCATCGCAGTCCAGCAGCTCCGCGATCCCGCAGGCGAGCGAGGCCGACTGGCCCTCCTCCCAGCGCTCGTTCACGACCCCCTCCGCCCCGTGCAGGTCCACCGCGGCGAGCACCTCCTCCGCCCCGGACCCCAGGACGACGACCACCCGATCCACCGGCGACGCGGTCATGGCGGCGATGGAGTGCTCGAGCAGCGGGCGCCCGTCGAGGTCGGCGAGCTGCTTCGCGCTCCCGAACCGGGTGCCGGCGCCTGCCGCGAGCACGAGGCCGCCGATCACGCGCCCACCTCGTGGATACGGCCTCCGGCGCTCGACAGCCGGCCGCCCGAGCGCCCGTGGCGCACGGCGACCACCTCGGCCATGATCGACAGCGCGGTCTCCTCCGGCGTCAGCGCGCCGAGGTCGAGGCCGATCGGGGCGGCCACACGCTCGAGGAGCTCCTCCTCGAGGCCGGCCGCAAGCAGGCGCTCGCGTCGCTGCGCCTGGGCGCGGCGGCTGCCCATCGCGCCCACGTAGGGCGCCTCGGAGCGAAGCGCGATCTCGAGCGCCGCGTCATCGAGCTTCGGGTCGTGCGTGAGCACCGCGATATAGGTCGCGCGATCGATCCCGCCGATGCGCGCGAACGCCTCCTCGGGCCAGGCGGCGATCACGTCCTCGGCCTCCGGGAAGCGCTCCCGGGTCGCGAACTGCGAGCGCGGGTCGCACACGAACGGGCGCCAGCCGGCCGCGCGGGCGAGCCGGCAGAGCGCGGCGGCGTAGTCCACCGCTCCGAAGATCACGAGGCGCGGCGCGGGCGCGGTCACGTCGACGAACAGCGACACCTCACCCACCTGCCGGAGCTCCGAGCGCTCCGCCCACATGAGCTCCTCGGCCGCCTCGACGGCCACGCGGTCGAGCTCCGGATCGCCGAGCCCGCCGGAGGTCCCGCCGTCGGCGCGCACGAGCAGCTTCGCGCCCGCGTCGCCGCCCTCGACCACGGAGACGAGCGCCGCGCGGCCGTCATCGGCCGCGATGGCGGCGAAGTCGCCGAAAGCGCTCATACGTCGAAGTACTCCTCCACGAACACGTCGATCTCGCCGCCGCAGGGCAGACCCACGTCCCAGGCCTCCGAGTCGGCGATGCCGAAATGCAGCAGGCGCGGTCGGCGCTGGCTCAGTACCTCCGCCGCCACCTCCACGACCGCGCCCTCGACGCAGCCCCCGGACACGGCGCCGGACACCTCGCCGTGCTCGTTCACGGCCATCTTCGCCCCCGGCGGCCGCGGGGCGGAGCGCTTCACGCCCACCACAGTCGCTATGGCGACCCGGTCGCCACGGGCCGTCCAGGCCCTCACGTCCTCCACGACGTCCTTCATAGGTCCCTCCCCCCTCTGCGCAGCCTTCCCAGGGACAGTCGATCCAAAGCTTCGGCCAGTTCCTCCAACGACGCTAGCGAGTGGCCCGCCATGAACCGATCGACGTGCGGCAGCGCCGCCTGCATGCCGCGTGTAAGCGGCTGGTAGCCGGGGTGCGCCTTGAGCGGGTTCAGCCAGATCAACCGGTGCGAGCAGCGTGCGAGCCGGGCCATCTCGGCCTCGAGCTGCGCCGGCTCGCCGCGGTCCCAGCCGTCGGAGAGGAGGACGACGACCGCGCCGCGCCCGAGCCGCCGGCCGTGCTCCCGGTTGAGCGTGGCGATGGCGTCGCCGATGCGCGTGCCACCCGACCAGTCCCGGGTGGCCCCCGCCGCCCGGTGCAGGGCCGCGTCCGGGTCGCGGCCGCGCAGCTCGCCGGTCACGCGCGTGAGCCTGGTGCCGAACACGAACGCCTCGACGCGGCGGCGGGCGGCTACGCACGCCTGCATGTAGCTGAGCAGCATGCGCGCGTAGGGCTCCATCGAACCCGACACGTCGCAGACGAGCACGAGAGGACGGGGGCGCTCGCCCGGCTCGCGCCAGTGGCGCTCGAGCGGATCGCCGGCCGTGCGCAGCGACGCGCGGATCGTGTGGCGCAGGTCGGGGCGGGCGGCGTGCGGCGGCGCGCCGCGGCGCCGAGCGGGGCGCGTGCGCCGGCTCGGCCGGGTAGGGGCGGTGGCGGCTAGCCGGCGGATGGCCCGGCGGGCGCGCCGGCGCTCTTCCTCGGTGTACTCCGCGAAGTCCTTGTCGCGCAGGAGCTCGACGTCCGACCAGGCGGAGGGCACCACCTCGAGCTCCGCCGTCGGCTCCGGCACGCCGCGGCCGCCGGGTACCGCCACGCGCGGGAGGACGAGCCGCGCCGCCTCGTCGAGCGCGGGGGGCGGCTCGGGCGCCCGCGCCGGGAGGAACCACTCGGCAAAGGCCGCGTCGAACGCGGCGAGGTCGTCGCGGCGGGAGCAAAGCGTGGCGCGCAGGGCGAAATAGGCGGCGTCCCGGTCGGCCGGGTCGACCGCCGCCAGCGCCTTGTGGGCCGACAGCAGCTCGCCGACGCCCACCCGCGCACCGCCCGCGCGCATCGAGGCGGCGAGGAGGGTGAGCCGGCCGGTGAGGCGGACACCCAAGCGATCAGGCACCTTGCAGCACCCCGCTCTCGCGCACCTGGTCGATGTCCTCCTTGACCTTGAGCGCCACTCCGAGCGTCGCCTCGAGGTCGGTGTCGTCGAGCGCGAGCAGAGCCTGCGCCCAGGCGATCGTCTCGCCCACGCCCGGCAGCTTGTACAGCTCCTCGCCCCGGAGGCGCGCAACGGCATCGCACACCCGCTCCGCCACGCTGTCCGGCACACCCGGCAGGCGCGCGTGCACGATCGCCACCTCGCGTTCCGGCGAGGGATAGTCGATCCAGTGATAGAGGCAGCGCCGCTTGAGCGCGTCGTGCAGCTCGCGCGTGCGGTTCGAGGTGATCACCACCAGCGGGCGCCGCTCGGCGGTCACGGTGCCCAGCTCCGGGATGGAAACCTGGAAGTCGGACAGGAACTCGAGCAGGAACGCCTCGAACTCGTCGTCGGCGCGGTCGATCTCGTCGATGAGGAGCACCACGGGCTCGCTCGCCTGGAGCGCGTCGAGGAGCGGGCGCCGGAGCAGGAACTCCTCCGAGTAGAGGCCACCGGTTCCCTCGGCGCGCAGGTGCAGCAGCTGGCGCGGGTAGTCCCAGTCGTACAGGGCGTGATGCAGGTCGATGCCCTCGTGGCACTGAAGCCGGATGAGGCGCGCGCCGGTCGCCCCCGACAGCGCCTTGGCGACCTCGGTCTTGCCGACGCCGGCCTCGCCCTCCAGCAGCAGCGGCTGCTCGAGGGTGGCGGCCAGGAAGACCGCCGTCGAGAGGCCCTGATCGGCGAGGTAGCGCTCGCCTGCCAGGGCCTCGCGTACGGCTGCGGGACTGTCGAGGGTCAGGACCCCGCTGCCTCCTCGAGCGCCCTGCGCGTCAGCACGCGGGCCAGGTGGCGCTTGTAGTCTGGCGTCGCGTTCAGGTCGCCGGGAGGATCCGTGCCCTCGGCCGCCTGCCCGGCGGCCCGCTCGATCGAGCCGGCGTCGAGCCCCTGGCCGCGCAGGGCGTCCTCGGCCGCGCTCGCGCGCAGCGCCGTGGGGCCCATGTGAGTGAGTCCGATCCGGACGTCCTCGCACGAGCCGTCGGCACCCTTCTTCACCAGCGCGCAGACCCCGACCATCGCCCAGTCCTCAGCGCGGCGCGTGAACTTCTGGTACCCGAAGCCCCAGCCGTCGTGGGCGGGCAGGCGCACCTCCGTGATGACCTCGTCGTGGGCGAGCGACGTGCTGAGGTAGTCCTCGAACAGGTCGGCCGCGGCGATCGTCCGCTCTCCCGACATGCCGCGCGCGGTGACCTCGCCCTCCAGCGTGAGCAGCACGGCGGGGAGGTCCGAGGCAGGGTCGCCATGCGCGAGCGAGCCGCCGATCGTGCCGCGGTTGCGCACCTGCTGGTCGGCGATCAGGCCGGCCGCGCGGGAGGCCACGCCCAGCTCGGGGATGTCCTGAAGGTCGGCGTGCCGGGTCATCGGGCCGATCCGCCAGACATCGCCGTCCTGGCCGATGCCGTGCAGGCCGGGAACGCGCCGCAGGTCCACCAGCAGGGTGGGCGCCGCGAACCGCAGCTTCATCAGCGGGAGCAGCGAGTGCCCGCCGGCCAGCGCCTTGGCGTCCTCGCCGTTCTCGTGCAGCATCCGGATGACCTCTTCGAGGCTATCCGGGGCCTCGTAGTCGAACGGGGCGGTGATCACGACGCACCTCCTTCATCCGGGCGCGCCGGGCCGCTCCCCGCGGCTCCCTGCCCGTGCGTGCCTACGTCGCGGCCCTGCTCGCTTGCGGGCGGGCCCGCCCCGTTTCCCTGCGCGGCCTGGATCGCCTCCCACACCCGAATCGGCGTGAAGGGCATGTCGAGGTCCTTGACGCCCAGCGGAGCGAGCGCGTCGAGCACCGCCGCGGCGACCGCCGGCGTGGCGGCGATCGTGCCCGCCTCGCCCACGCCCTTGACGCCGAGCGAGTTGGTCGGCGACGGCGTCTCGGTCCGGTCGGTGTCGAACGACGGCAGCTCCGCCGCCGTCGGGAGCGCGTAGTCGACGAAGGTGCCGGTCACGAGCTGGCCCTCGTCGTCGTACACGACCTGCTCGTACAGAGCCTGCCCGATCGCGTGGACGATGCCGCCGTGCACCTGGCCGTCGATCAGCATCGGGTTGATCGCCCGGCCGCAGTCGTCGACCGAGGTGTACTGCACGACCTCGACCTTGCCGGTCTCCGCGTCGACCTCGACCACGCACGCGTGCGCGCCGAAGGGGAAGACGAAGTTCTCCGGGTCGTAGACGGCGATCTCCTCGAGTCCGGGCTCGATGTCGGCCGGGAGCTCATTGGGCGGGATGTGGGCGGCGCCGGAGATCTCCGCCATCGTCATCGCCTTGTCGGGCGATCCGCGCACCTGGAACTTCCCGTCAGCCAGCTCGATGTCCTCGGGCGCCGCCTCCAGGAGAGCGGCGCACACCCGCTTGGCCTTGTCCCGCACCTTGCGCGCCGCGCGCGCCACGGCCTCCCCGCCGACCGACAGGGACCGCGAGCCGTAGGTGTTCCATCCCCACGAGCCCTGGTCGGTGTCGCCGTGCACCACGTCGACGTTCTCGGGATCGATGCCGAGGATGTCGCCGGCGATCTGGGCGAAGCTCGTGGTGAGCCCCTGGCCGTGCGGCGAGGTGCCCGTGTAGACGGTCGCGGAGCCGGTCGGGTGCACACGCACGATCGCCGACTCCCAGAAGGCGGCGTTGAGGCCGACCCCCTGCGGACCCACCGCCCGCGAGGGGGCCAGGCCGCAGACCTCGACGTAGGTCGAGAAGCCGACGCCACGGTACCTCCCCTGCCCGCGCAGGTCCTCCTGTTCGCGCCGGAACGCGTCGACGTCGAACCTCTGGAGCAGCTTGTCGAGCGTGCCGTGATAGTCGCCCGAGTCGTAGACGATCCCGAGCGCGGTCTCGAACGGGAACTCCTCCTTCGAGATGAAGTTCTTGCGCCGCAGCTCGAGCCGGTCCATGCCGAGCTCGTCGGCGAGCCGGTCCATCATCAGCTCGATCCAGTAGGTCGCCTCCGGCCGCCC
>Ga0081538_10000661_pt1 | contig 38054 bp, 38 predicted proteins | sample TabmetS5T2R1_FD_71022 | JGI IMG/M metagenome (GOLD analysis project Ga0081538, IMG submission 71022) | Tabebuia heterophylla rhizosphere microbial communities from the University of Puerto Rico - S5T2R1 | ecosystem: Host-associated > Plants > Roots > Rhizosphere ...
CATTTCCTCGACGTCACCGTCCGCGTACGCCTGTAACGACCGGCGCACGATCTCGACGTTTTCCTGCGACATCGCCCACGCAGTATGCGCGAGGGAACCCTTGTCTGTGTCACGCGCGCGTTTCGGCGAGGCGCCGATCTCGTGTGAGGGTCATCGGGCCACAACGCCTCGCCGCGGTGAGACGGCGGGCCTGAGGGGGTTGATAGGGGGATCGGCGTGGGGTTAGCGTCGGGGCCGGGTCCGCGGCCGGCGGACCTGGCGATGCGTGGCCCCGGATCGGGGAGGGAGTTCGTGACTGGCGTGCGACCAAGGTCGCCTGGTGGGATGGGCCCGGGGGCGGGCGAGCGTGTCGTGGGCGCCGCCTGGCAGCGGCCGCGGTGGGGCGGCGTGGCGCTGTTGTGTCTGGGTTTGGCGCTTGCGGTGCTGGGGGGTCTGGCCTGGGCGGCGAAGGACGACCTCGAGCGCTGGTGAGCCGTGCCGCCGGCCCCGCCGGCGCCAAGGGAAACGGCTTCTCCGCGGGGCCCGCGGTCTCGGCACGATGGGAGCCTCGTGGCCTTCCGCTCAGACGCCTCGAACCTGCACCCCGACGACACCGACGACATCATCGACGTGTTCGTGCGCGACCTGCAGGTGGACACGACCACGCCGGCCGCGGCGGCGACCGCCTCAATCCTGGCCCGGCCCGTGACCGGGTCGCCGCCGGGACGGGCAAAGACCGCGTGCTGGCCCGCGACAGCGCGCCCGACACGATCGACTGCGGCACCGGCCCCGGCGACCTGGCGATCGTCGACCGGATCGACGCCACCCGCCACTGCGAACGCGTCAGGCGCCCGCTCTAGCCCGCGGGCTCGAAACCGCATACACCCGGTCATTGACCGCCCAAACTGTGCCGCCCCAGGTCCTGGAGCGTGGTCCCGAGCATGCCCTTCTCGCCGTGGAGCTCCATCGTGGCCTCCACAACCGGAGTGACAAGCTCGGCCTGCCCGTGCGGTCGTCCGGCCCCTCGATGAGGTAGGACGCGCGGCGTGCGCTCGCGGCGCGCCGCGACGTCGTCGAGTAGCGGCCTGGCTCTCCCGCCGAGGCGGCGGGATACTGGGGCGATGTCGCAGGAGAACGTGGAACTCGTTCGCGCCGGATTCGCGGCGTTCGAGCGGGGCGACGCGAGTTATCTGCTTGACCTGATGGCCGATGATCTGGTCGTCTATCGCGCCGATCCAGATGGCGCGACCTTCCACGGCAAGGAGGGCTACTTCGAGGCCATTGCGGACTGGGCCGAAGGATTCAGCGACTGGTCGATCGTTCCCGAGGACTTCATCGACGCCGGCGACTTCGTCGTGGCGCGGGTGCGGCAGTCAGCGCGCCTGGAACTCAGCGGCATCTCGGTCGCAGGCGCGTTCTGGTTTGTCTTCGAGGTCAACGGCACGAAGGTCACGAAGCTGAGCTTCTACGCCCGACGAAGCGAAGCCCTCGAGGCCGTTGGGTTGCGGGACTAGGCGATGTCGCGGGAGAACGTCGAGCTGGCCGAGCGAGTGGTTGCCGCAGTCAATAAGCGTGACGTTGACGCCTACCTCGCTTGCTGCGCCGACGACGTCAAGCTGCGCACGCCCTGGGCCGCCGTGGAAGGCGTCTATGAGGGAGCGGAATCGATACGACGCTTCTTCGCCGACCTCCAGGACTGGGCCCCCGACTTTCGACTGACGATCGAGCGCGCGGAGCCCATCGGCGCGACGCGCGTGCTCGTCTTCCTGCGGGCTTCGCTGCGCGGGCGAGCGAGCGGGCTTCCAGCGGCTGCAATCCGCGGCGGAGTGAGCGATACCCCGGCCGAACGGGATATACGGACCGCGACCCTTTTCGACTTCGCCGGGGGCAGGGTCGCCAGCATCCGCGTCTTCCTCGATCGCGACGAAGCGCTCGAAGCCGCCGGCCTGCCGGACGGATGACGGCGTCAGGGTCGCACGAGCGGCACCGTCAGCCGCGAGGGATGGGCCTCGTCGTGGAGCACCGTCTGGGTGGCGACCTGGATCCCGGGCTGGGGCGGCCAGCCGGTGTTCGGGTTGCGCGCCCACTGGGGGAAGTCCGAGCTGGACACCTGGAGGCGCAGTCTGCTCCCCGCCGGCCCGCGCGCCGAGACGGGTCCGAGGTCGATCCTGTACTCGTAGTCCTCGCCCGGACGGACCGGGCTCGGGTCCGACGCCGACTCCCTGAACGCCGCCCGGAGCACGCCCTCCTGCAGGTTCCGCGAGCAGCCCTCGGGGTCGACGAGGCACAGCCTCGCCGTCCAGTCGGTGTCGGTCGCTGAGGTGACAGCGTGCAACGTGAGCGTCACGTCGCCCACGACGTCGACGTCGGCCGGAAACGGCGCGGAGGTGTAGACGAGGACGCCGCGCTGGCGCTCGCGCTCGGCCTGGCAGGCGGGTCCCATCGGCGTCAAGGTGTCGTCGCAGCATGAGTGCCCGCCGGCCGTCGGCGCGGGCACGGCGGGGTGGTACGTGTAGAAGTCCGGCGGCTCCCCGGCGGGCGCTTCCTCGGAGAGGCGGCCGTCGCCGAAGGCCGTGTTCGCGCGTCCGCCCGAGTGCAGGAACAAGTCCGTCGCCGACGCCTCCGGGGGTGGCCAGTCGCCGAAGTCGCGCCAGCCGTGGCCGAGCACCCACGCCGTGACCGGATGGTCGAACACGCCGCTCTCGCTCCCGTCCAGCACCTCGGCGAGGTAGCGCAGCTGCCAATCGTCGACCACGTTCGCGCCCGCCGCTGCGTCGGCGTCCCACACCGGCCACCAGGGCATGTGCGTGAACGGGGCGATCAGCAACTTCTGGCGCTCACGGGCGTGGTCGCCGCTCGCGCCGCGCCGCATGCCCACGAAGTTGCGCACGGTTCCCGAGAGGAACGAGTCGTAGAGGCCGCCGACGTGCAGCGCCGGGACCTCCAGCCGGCCGTAGTCCGTGTCGATCGACCAGCGCCGCCAGTAGTCGTCATAGGTGGGGTGCGCCAGCCAGTCGCGGTAGTAGTCAGCCAGCCCGCCGTCGAGATGCGGGAACGCGGCGGGATCGGCCCAGTAGTGCTCCTGGGCGTGGAGCAGTGCGGCGCCCAGGCCCTCGAGCGCGTCGTTGTCGCCCCGGCGAACCGCCTCGCCGATGGCCAGGTACGCCGCCCATGAGCTGACGAATGCCTGGGCAAGCGCGCCCCCGCGGTACGTCCAGCCCTCGTAGAACTGCGATGCCGTCAGCGCGGGACAGACCGCCGCCAGGCTCGGCGGCCGGCCGGCCGCCGCGGACAGCTGGGTCGCGCCCGCGTAGGAGAACCCGTACATCGCCACGCGCCCGTCGCAACCGGGCAACCGCGCCGCCCACTCGACCGTATCCCACCCGTCGTCCGCCTCGTGCAAGAACGGGTAGAAGTCGCCATCCGAGCGCCAGCGCCCGCGCACGTCCTGGGCCACCACGACGTAGCCGTGCGCCGCGTACCACGCGGGGTGCGGATACGCCAGGTCGCTCTGCGCGATCTGCTTGTCGTACGGCGACCGATGGAGCAGGACCGGCCGGTCGCCGCCCGTGACCGGACGGTAGACGTCGGCCCGCAGCACCGTCCCGTCGCGCATCCGGCACTCCACGTCGCGCTCCACCCGAACCTCGGCAAGGCCGGGCACCGTCCCCCTAGCGGCCATCGGCCGCACCTCCTGTGTCGTCGGAGAGCAGATTGTCGCCGAGAGGCGGCTCACTCATCTGGGCTCGTGCGACAGGCCAACCGCTTCGAGTGCCTCGGTCCGGCTGCCGAAATAGTCAAGCCTCACCGCCTTACCGTCGCGGAGAGTCCACACCATCCCGTCGAGGCGCTCGAGCGGCACGCCGCTTCCCTTCCCGCGGGCCGACAGGCGAACCAGCTCGACAACTCTGTCGCCTGCGTCTATGAACTCCCCGGCCTCGATCGAGAAGCTCTCCCAAGCCTCCCCCCACTGAGCGACCCACTCACGGAAGCCGTCCCGCCCGCGATACTCCCCGGCGTCCGGGATGTCGTGGTCGTAGATCTCGATGTCTGGGTCGAGCAGCTCCCACCACGGTTCGCCGGTCCGCTGGAAGTGCTGGGCGGCGCGGCGCACCAACTCGACATTCCTCCGCGACACTGGCTCGCCAGTATCCCGCAGATCCGCGTTGTCGCCGGCGCCGGACCGGCGCCCCTCGCGCCGACCCGCTAAAACCTGGGAGAGTCCAGCACGGGAGCGGCGGCGATGGAGACTTACTTCGATCTCGGCACCTACTCACGCGGAACCTCCACGGCCTCGACGAGCGCCCAGGAGTGGTTCGACCGCGGACTGGTGTGGTCGTACGGGTTCCATCACGAGGAGGGGATCCGGTGCTTCGAGCGCGCGCTCGAGCACGATCCCGGCTTCGCTCTGGCGCACTGGGGCATCGCCTACGCGATCGGGCCGAACTACAACAAGCAGTGGGAGGCGTTCGACCCGGTCGACCTCGCGGCATCGCTCGAGAAGGCGTGCGACGAGGTCGCGGCGGCGCGTGCGTGCGCGGACCGCGGCGCGCCGGTCGAGCGGGCGCTCGTGGAGGCACTCGCGAGCCGCTACCAGGCAAACGACCCGTCGGCCGACCTCGTCGCATGGAACGCCGACTACGCCGAGGCGATGCGCGAGGTGTATCGCGCGTATCCCGACGACCTGGACGTCGCGACGCTGTTCGCCGACGCCCTGATGAACCTCACGCCGTGGGCGCTGTGGGATCGCTACACGGGCCTGCCGTCCGAGGGTGCGGCGACGCTCGAGGCCAAGGAGGTGCTCGAACGCACGCTGGAGCGTCCCGGCGGCCGCACGCACCCCGGAGCCCCGCACCTCTACGTGCACCTGATGGAGATGTCGCCGTTCCCCGAGCAGGCGCTGGCGGTCGCCGACGAGCTGCGCTCGCTCGTCCCCGACGCCGGCCACCTGGTGCACATGCCGACGCACATCGACGTGCTGTGCGGCGACTACAAGAGCACGCTCGACTGGAACCTGCGCGCCGTGGAGGTCAACGAGAAATACGTCGCCCGGGAGGGCTCGATCGGGTTCTACGCGCTCTACCACGCGCACGACCGCCACTTCGCGATCTACGGGGCCATGTTCCTCGGTCGGTCGCAGGTCGCGCTGCGCGTCGCCGCCGACCTGGAGGCCTCACTGCCCGAGGAGCTGCTGCGGATCGAGCAGCCGCCGATGGCCGACTACCTCGAGGCATTCATCCCCATGCGCCTGCACGTGCTCATCCGCTTCGGGCTGTGGGAGGACATTCTCGCGCTGACCCTGCCCGATGACCCCGAGCTCTACTGCACCACCACCGCGATGATGCACTACGCGCAGGGTGTGGCGTACGCGGCGACCGGCCGGATGGCGGAGGCCGAGGCGGCTCGCGACGCGTTCCTAGCCGCCGTCGAGCGCGTACCCGAGTCGCGCTACCTCTTCAACAACACCAGCCAGGACATCCTCGCCGTCGCCGGGGCGATGCTCCACGGCGAGCTCGAGTACCGGCGCGGCCAGTTCGACGTTGCCTTCGAGCACCTGCGCCGGGCGATCGCGCTCGACGACGCGCTGCCATACGACGAGCCGTGGGGCTGGATGCAGCCCACGCGCCACGCCTACGGCGCGCTGCTGCTCGAGCAGGGCCGGGTCGAGGAGGCCGAGACCGTCTACGCCGAGGACCTGGGCTACGAGGCGTCGATACCGCGCTCGTCCTGGCATCCCGGAAACGTGTGGAGCCTGCACGGCTACCACGAGTGCCTCGTTCGGCTGGGGAAGCCCGAGCAGGCACGGATCGTGAAGCAGCAGCTCGACGTCGCCCTCGCCCGCGCCGACGTTCCGATCAAGTCGTCGTGCTTCTGCCGCATGACGGAGCACGCGGCGGTCGCCTGAAGCTACGGCGCCAGGCCGGTCAGGCGCCGCCACTTGACGGCCTTCCGCAGCGCCGCCCGCGAGCGGGGATGGCTCGACAGCCGGAACTCGGGCTTCAGGAAGGCTGACTGGTAGTAGACCGCCATCCGCACGCGCGGGTGGGACTTCATGAACCCGAAGAACTGGTTGACGAAGCCCGGCACGTCCGCGCCCCACACGCCCCACTCGGCGAACGCGAACGGCTTGCGGCGCCAGAGCGGAAAGTTGTACATCCGGTGCATCGCGGAGCTTCTCCGGTAGGGCGAGTACCAGGTGGTGCCGACCCAGTCGACGTAGGCGCCGCCCGGCCACCAGTGCCGTGGGTGGTTCCTCCGGATCTCCGGGTTGCCGAACGACAGCGGCACCCACATCAGGGCAACGTTGGCGCCCGGCAGGAGCTGCGCGCCCGTTCGCACCGGCGGCATCCCCAGGCGGCGCAGCCTGGCGTCGATGCTCGCGACCTCCCCGCCGCGCACGATCAGCGCTAGCCGCCGCCAGGCGCGCTTGAACTGCCTGGTCGACCAGGCCGGTCCGCGCGAGCGGCCCGAGAGGTCGTAGGCCGAGTACGGGTTGTTGCCGTTGTTCATCTCGGACAGCGGCCGCAGGTAGACCACCTGGCCGTGCTCGGCGATCAGCCCGTTCAGACGCAGGAGGAAGGTGTCGCCGGCGCCGTCCGCGAGCTCGGCATTGCTGAGGCCCGTGCCGGAGGTCTCGACCGAGAGCATGGCCCGCGAGCCCTCGTTCAGGGCGTCCTGGAGGCGGAAGCCGAGCCAGTGGAACGTCGGGTCGTTCGCCTTCCACTCGATGAAGTAGTTGAAGACCGCCGGGTGCTTGCCGGACTGCCGGGAGAAGTCACGAATGTGACCCGCGCTGTACCCGCCCTGGCCGCCCCAGAGCACCTTCCTCCCAGGCGCGGTGTACGGAGCCGCGGCGGCGGGCATCGGGAGGAGCAGGACGAACGCCGCTACGACGGGCCAGATCACGTGCGAGCGGAGTGCCACAAAGTAGTCACAAAGTCGCTTCTTCATGTACCGTTCAACGCCCCGCCGGGGAGCCCTTGACGCCGCGCCGCCCGTCGCTCTCCCGGGAGACTCCTTGACGACGCACGCTCTGAAAGCATCCGATCCCATGCCGCTGCGCATGTTGCGGTTCGCCGACCTCATTGTGCTCGCCGCGGCGCTCCCGGTGTTCGTCGCCGCTGACCTGCCGCTGTTCGCCTGGGCCGGGGTCACGGTGGCATGGCTCATCCAGCGAGCCGTCCACGCCTTTCTACTCGGACGCGCCGAGGCCTCGGGCAACCCGCGGGCCGCCGTCGGGCTGCTGAGCGTCAGCGTCATGGGGCGGGTCTGGTTCATCGCGCTCGCGGTGCTCGGCATCGGGCTGATTGACGATGGCGCCGGCCTTCCGGCCGCCGTCCTGACGGCGGTCACGTTCCAGGTCTGGTTCACGGCCGTCTTCATCCTTCGCGGCTTGGAGGGGAGGCCGGCGTGAGCGTCAAGCGAATCCTCCTGATCGGGTTCGGCATCTACATCGGGGGCGCCATTCTCCTGCTCGCGCTGTTCGGCAGCGAGGGCGAGAACGAGGAATTCCAGCCCCAGGAGGAGTTCCGCCTCGATCCTTGGATCGAGATCAACATCGGCGGGCTCGACATGAGCATCAACCGCGCCGTCTTCTACCTCTTCCTCGCCTGCGTGCTCACCTCGGGTGCGATGGTCTACATCGCCCGGCGCATGCAGCAGCGCCCGAACAAGGTCCAGACCGCGGTCGAGACGCTCTACAACCTCACCTACAACACGATCACGCGCGGCAACATGTCGGAGCAGATGAGCAAGAAGTGGTTCCCGTTCGTGGCCACGCTGTTCTTCTTCATCTGGATCTCGAACCTGATCGGCTATCTGCCACTGCCGACCAACACGCACGAGAAGGTGAACATCTTCGGGGTCGAGCTCCCCTCGTTCGCCATCTACGCCGCCACGGCCAACCTCTCGGTCCCGCTGGTGCTGACCCTGGTCGTCTGGTTCTCGTACCAGGTCGAGGGCGTCCGGGCGAAGGGGTTCGTGCCCTACGTGAAGAGCTGGATCCCGAAGGGCACGCCGAAGGCGATGCGCCCGTTCCTGCTCGTCATCGAGATCATCTCGCAGACCGTCCGGATCATCTCGCTGTCGGTACGACTCTTCGCCAACATCCTGGCCGGTCACCTGCTCATCCTGTTCATGGGCGGCGGGCTCGGTGTGATCCTCGGCCTCGCGGTGCTCGGCTGGATCACGTTCCCGCTTGCCCTCGTGTTCTTCATCTTCGAAGTGGTGCTGGTGGCCACGCTGCAGGCGTTCATCTTCGCCACGCTCACATCCATCTACTTCGGTGAGGCCACCTCCGCCGAAGGCCATTGACCAAGGAGGCTGTTCAATGCTCGACCAATTGGCTCCAATCGCGCAGGCAGGCGGAGGCGTCACCGACGACGGCCTGAAGGCGATCGCGCTCGGCATCGGCGCCGGGCTCGGGTCGATCGGCGCCGGCATCGGGCTCGGCCTCCTGTTCGCAAGTGTGATCGAGTCGGTCACGCGTCAGCCCGAGATGCGTGAGGAGATCACCAGCATCCAGTGGCTCGGCTTCGCGCTCATCGAGGCCGTCGCGTTCTACACCTTCATCTTCGGCCTGATCGCCTTCTTCCTCTGAGATGGACTTCGTCGGCGACATCGGCAGCTTCCTCCTCTTCGCGCAGGAGACGCAGGAGGGCGGAGGAGGCGGCGAGGAGGAAAGCGGCGGCAGCTTCCTGGTCAGCCCCGAGCTGGGGCTGATGATCTGGACGCTGCTCCTGTTCGGCGCCACGCTCCTCATCCTCAACAAGCTCGTCTTCCCGCGCATCTCGGAGGCGCTCGACCGGCGCAGCAAGGCGATCGAGGAGTCGATCGACCACGCCGAGCGCACCAAGCGCGAGGCCGACGAGCTGCTCGAGGAGTACCGCGGCCGCCTCAGGGAGGCGCGCGAGCAGGCGGAGGACATCGTGGTCCGGGCGCGCAAGGCCGCGGACAACCTGAACGACCAGGCGAAGGCGGACGCGTCCAAGCAGCGCGAGGAGCTGCTCGCCGCGGCCAGGCGCGACATCGAGGCAGAGACGCGCCGCGCGCTCGACGAGATCCGCAAGGAGGTGGCCGACCTCACCGTGATCGCGACCGAGAAGGTCACGCGCAAGTCGCTGACGCCGGACGACCACCGCCGCCTGATCGAGGACGCCCTGCGCGAGGTCGACTTCTCCGCGCTTGCCGGGCGGGAGGGCAATGGAAGAGATCGCTGAGGTCTACGCGCGCGCGCTGTTCGAGGTCGCCAAGGAGAAGGACGCCCTCGACCGCGTGCACGACGAGCTCGGCGAGTTCGCCGACGCGCTGTCCGAGAACCGCGAGCTCCAGGTCTTCCTATTCTCGCCTTACTTCTCGAGCGAGGAGAAGAAGGACGGCGTGCGCCGCATCGTGAGCGAGGCCGACGAGCGCCTGCTCAACTTCCTCGAGCTTCTGTCGGAGCGCCACCGCATGCCGGCGCTGTTTCGCATCCGCCGCAACTTCGACGCGATGTGGGCCGAGGAGAACAAGCTTCTGCCGGTGATCGTCACGAGCGCCGTCGACCTCGACGAGGGCCTCGTGCAGGACATCGGCAAGAGCATCGAGGAGCAGACCGGCCGCCGGGTCGAGCTCTCGTCGAAGGTGGATCCCGGTGTGCTCGGCGGACTGCAGGTGCGCGTTGGCAACATGGTTCTCGACGCCACGGTGCGCAACCGACTCGAACAACTTCGCAAGCAGGTGGCGAGGGCCGCCTAAGGAGACCGTAACCGCATGCAGATCAAGCCAGACGAGATCACCAGCATCCTCAAGGAGCGCATCCAGGGCCTCGAGGACGGCGGCGCCGACCTGTCCGAGGTGGGCACCGTGCTGTCCGTGGCCGACGGTATCTCCCGCGTGCACGGCCTCGACAACGTGATGTCGACGGAGCTGCTCGAGCTGCCCCACGACGTGACAGGGCTCGCGCTCAACCTCGAGTCCGACAACGTCGGCGCGGTGCTGTTCGGCGAGTGGGACAAGATCGAGGAGGGCGACCAGGTCAAGCGGACGGGGCGCCTGCTCGAGGTGCCCGTCGGCGAGGAGCTCTTGGGGCGCATCGTCGACCCGCTCGGAAACCCGCTCGACGGCAAGGGCGACATCAACACCTCGCAGACCCGCCCGGCCGAGTTCAAGGCCCCGGGCGTGGTGGCGCGCCAGCCGGTGAAGGAGCCGATGATGACCGGCATCAAGCCGATCGACGCGATGACGAACGTCGGCCGCGGCCAGCGCGAGCTGATCATCGGCGACCGGCAGACCGGCAAGACGTCGATCTGCATCGACACGATCATCAACAACAAGGGCAAGGACCTCGTCTGCATCTACGTGGCGATCGGCCAGCGCATGTCGACGGTCGTCGACGTGGCGCGCCAGCTCGAGGACGCGGGTGCGCTCGACCACACCATCATCGTCGCCGCCCCGGCCGACGAGGCGGCGCCGATCAAGTTCCTGGCGCCGTACGCCGGCTGCGCGATGGGCGAGCACTTCCTCTACAACGGCCGGCACGCCCTCGCGATCTACGACGACCTGACAAAGCACGCCTACGCCTACCGCCAGATGTCGCTGCTGCTGCGCCGTCCGCCCGGCCGCGAGGCGTATCCCGGCGACGTCTTCTACCTGCACTCGCGCCTCCTCGAGCGCGCGGTGAAGCTGAACGACGAGCTCGGGGGCGGCTCGCTGACCGCGCTGCCGATCATCGAGACCCAGGCGGGCGACGTGTCGGCGTACATCCCGACCAACGTCATCTCGATCACCGACGGCCAGATCTTCCTGCAGTCCGACCTGTTCCGCGCCGGCGTACGCCCCGCGATCAACGTCGGCATCTCGGTCTCGCGCGTGGGCGGCTCGGCGCAGACGCAGCCGATGCGCAAGACGGCCGGCAAGCTGCGGCTCGAGCTGTCCCAGTACCGCGAGCTCGAGGCCTTCGCCCAGTTCGGCTCCGACCTCGACGCCGACACGCAGGCGACCCTCAACCGCGGCGCCCGGCTGGTCGAGGCGCTCAACCAGGGCGAGCGCGAGCCGTGGGCGATCGAGGACCAGGTCGCGGCGATCTACTCCGGTACCGGCGGGTTCCTCGACCGGATCAAGGTCGAGCGCATCGGCGAGTTCCACGAGGGGATGCTCCAGCGGCTCCACTCCGAGGACCAGGACCTGATGGAGCGGATCGCCGAGGGCAAGTGGGACGACTCGATCGAGGAGCGGCTCGGCAACGCCATCGCCGAGGCGATCGACGACTTCGGCCCCGACTTCGACGCCGAGGGCAACCCGATCGAGGAGGGCGAGTCGGACCGCATCCTGGCGAGGGAGCAGCGCGAGCAGGCCCGCGCCGAGGAGGACCGCGCTGGCGCGGAGGGCGACGGCGACGAGCCCACCCACGAGGCGCGCCGCGCCGAGGCCGGCGAGGACGAGCAGGTCACCGAGGCCCCCGAGCAGGAGAGCACGCCCGCCTAGGCCTAAATGGCATCGCTGAAGGACATCCGCGGGCGCATCAGCTCGGTAAAGAACATCCGCAAGATCACGCGCGCGATGGAGATGGTGGCCGCCGCGCGCCTGCGCCGCGCCGAGCAGCGGATCCAGCACCTGCGCCCGTACGCCGACGCCATCCGCCGGATGACCTCGCGCGCCTCCCAGGCCGCCGAGAACATACCCAGCCTGCCGATCCTCGAGGAGAAGGAGAACGTCGAGACGGTCGGCGTCCTGCTCGTGACCGGCGACCGCGGCCTGGCCGGCCCGTTCAACTCGCAGATCATCAGAGCCGGCAACCGGCGCGCCGCCGAGCTGAGTTCGGAGGGCAAGCGCGTGCTCTGGTACGTGTCGGGCCGGCGCGGGCTGTCCTCGCTCGAATTCCGCAAGATGGAGGTCGGCGGCCGCTGGACCGGCTTCACCGACCGGCCCGCGTTCTCCGACGCCCGCGCGATCGCCGACGGGCTCACCTCCGCCTACGTCGACGACAAGGTGGACCGCGTGGAGATCATCTACAACGGCTACATCTCCGCGGTCAACCAGGAGGTCCGCCACGAGACGCTGCTGCCGCTGCAGCAGGCGGACGTGCTGGGCGAGGAGGGCGAGGAAGAGGAAGAGCCGGAGCAGCGGGAATCGCGCGCGCTCTGGATCTACGAGCCCGATCCGGAGGAGATACTCGCGCGACTCGTGCCCGACTACGTGGAGATCTCGATCTACCGGGCGCTGCTGGAGTCGACGGCTTCCGAGCACGGCGCGCGCATGAGCGCCATGCGCAGCGCCTCGGACAACGCCGGGGACTTGATCGACAACTTGACGCTCGAGGCGAACCGCCAGCGCCAGGCGGAGATCACGCAGGAGATCATGGAGGTCGTGGCGGGCGCAGAGGGACTTCGATAGGTACTCAAGGAGACTGAACCGAGTGGAAGCAGCAACGACTCAGACCCAGGCCGAGCAGCAGCAGGCTCGCGAGGACGGCAAGGCCGGGACCGTGGAGGAGGTCCAGGGCGTCGTCGTGGAGGTGTCCTTTCCCGACGAGAACCTGCCCGAGATCTACAACGCGCTCGAGGTCGAGATCCAGCGCGAGGACGCGAAGGGTGAGGAGGCCCAGCCCGGCGACGAGGGCACCACGAGCAAGCTCGTGCTCGAGGTGCAGCAGCACCTGGGCGACGACCGCGTGCGCGCGGTCGCCATGGACGCCACGGACGGCCTGTCGCGCGGAGTGAAGGTGCGCGACACCGGCGGACCCATCACCGTGCCGGTGGGCGAGGGGACGCTGGGCCGCATCTTCAATCTGCTCGGCGACCCGATCGACGACGCGGGCGAGGTCAAGGCCGACGAGCGTTGGCCCATCCACCGGCCCGCCCCGAGCGTCGAGGACCTGACCCCGACCCGCGAGATCTTCGAGACCGGCATCAAGGTCGTGGACCTCCTGGCGCCTTATGCGCGGGGCGGCAAGGTCGGCCTGTTCGGCGGCGCCGGGGTCGGCAAGACGGTCCTGATCCAGGAGCTGATCAACAACCTGGCGCAGGAGCACGGCGGGCTGTCGGCCTTCTGCGGCGTCGGGGAGCGCTCGCGGGAGGGCAACGACCTCTGGCTCGAGATGAGCGAGTCGGGCGTGATCGAGAAGACGATGCTCGTGTTTGGCCAGATGAACGAGCCGCCCGGCGCGCGCATGCGGGTGGCGCTGTCGGGGCTGACGATGGCCGAGTACTTCCGCGACCAGGGCGGTCAGGACGTGCTGCTGTTCATCGACAACATCTTCCGCTTCGTGCAGGCGGGCTCTGAGGTGTCGGCGCTGCTCGGCCGCATGCCCTCGCAGGTGGGCTACCAGCCCACGCTCGAGACGGAGATGGGCCAGCTGCAGGAGCGGATCACATCGACGCGGCAGGGGTCGGTCACGTCGATCCAGGCAATCTACGTGCCGGCCGACGACCTGACCGATCCGGCGCCGGCATCGGTGTTCGCGCACCTGAACGCCACGACCACGCTCTCGCGCTCGATCGCCGAGAAGGGCATCTACCCCGCCGTCGATCCGCTCGACTCCACCTCCACGATCCTCAAGGCGGACATCGTCGGCGAGGAGCACTTCCGGGTGGCGAACCAGGTGCGGGAGATCCTGCAGCGCTACAGGGAGCTTCAGGACATCATCGCGATCCTCGGGATCGACGAGCTGTCGGATGAGGACCGTCTGACCGTGCAGCGGGCCCGGAGGGTGGAGCGCTTCCTGTCGCAGCCGTTCTTCGTGGCGGAGGCGTTCACCGGGACGGAGGGCAAGTACGTGCCGGTGGAGGAGACGGTGCGGTCCTTCAAGGAGATCATCGAGGGCAAGCACGACGACGTCCCCGAGCGCGCCTTCCTGCTGAAGGGCTCGATCGACGAGGTCGTGGAGGCGGCCCGCGGGGTGCGCGAGGAGGAAGAGGCCGAGGCCGAGGGCGAGGAGGAGTCGGAGGCCACGGGTCAGGCCGCGAGCGGCGGCGAGGAGTCCGGCCGCGAGGAGCAGGGCTCCGGCGAGGACGATGGCGAGAAATAGCTTCCCCGTCGAGGTCCTCACACCGGAGGGCAAGGTGTTCGACGACGAGGTGGAGATGGTCTCCACCCGGACGACCACGGGCTCGATCGGCGTGCTCGCCAACCACGCCCCGCTGCTGGGCATCCTCGAGCCGACCGAGCTGCGGCTCTACAAGAGCGAGTCCGACGTGGTTCGCTTCGCCCAGGGCGAGGGCTACCTCCAGGTGGTGGACAACTCGGCCCTGGTGCTCGTGGAGGAGGCGATCGCGCCGGACGACATCGACCGCTCGGCGTTCGAGTCGCGCCTGAAGGAGGCGCGCGACGCCGTGGAGCGCGCGGAGGAGGACTCCGAGGAGCGCTCGCGCGCGCAGCGCGAGGTCAAGCGCTACGAGGCGTTCCTGGAGGTCGTAAGCGGCTCGTAGGGAGCGCGAGCGCGCGTTCTACGACGCGGAGGCGGCGGCGCGGCCGCCGGGCGCGCCGGACCGATACGACGCTGCCCTGCTCGACGCCTTGGGCGCGGTCGAGGGCGCGGCCGTCCTGGAGCTCGGCTGCGGGGCGGGCGACCTCTCGCTCGAGCTCCTGCGCCGCGGCGCGCGGCTCACCGCCGTCGACGTCTCGCCGGGCATGGTGGAGCTGGCGCGCACTCGGGCGCGGGGGCACGAGGCGACCTTCCTGGTCGCCCCCGCCGAGAGGACCTCGCTGCCCTCCGAGTCCTTCGACCTGGCCGTCGGCAAGTGGGTGCTGCACCACGTGGACGTGCCCGCCGCGGCCGCCGAGCTACGCCGGGTGCTGCGCCCCGGCGCCCGCGCCGTGTTCTTCGAGAACCAGGAGCGCAACCCGCTCCTGCGGCTCGCCCGCCGGCGGCTGTGGGGCGCCGGGCGCCTTCACTGGGTGGGGACCCAGGACGAACATCCGCTCACGGGCGTCGACTTCGAGACCCTCGAGCGGACCTTCGCCACGGTGGACCTCTCTTACCCGACCTTCTATTTCTTCGAGGCGCTCAGCCGGGCGCTCGGCCACCGCCTCCATGGGCCTCTCAGCCGCCTCGACGGGCTCGTATGGCGCAGGCTGCCGCCGGCGCGGCGGTGGTCGTGGCACGTGCTCGTATCGTGCAGTAGGTGAGCTGGCCCGCACTGATCGCCCGCATCCGGCCCCATCGGCGGACGCTCGTCCTGTCCGGCGTGCTCGCCCTGCTCGGAGCGGCCGGCGGCCTGGCCCAGCCGCTCGCCGCGCGCGAGGTGATCGAGGCGCTCGGGGACGACGAGTCGCTGCTCGCGCCGCTGCTCGTGCTCGGCGCCCTCGTCGCGTTCAGCGCGGTGGTGGTGGCGGCCAACTTCTGGCTGCTCGAGCGCACCTCGGAGCGCATCGTGCTCGGTGCGCGGCGCGAGCTTGCCTCCCGGCTGCTTCGCCTGCGCCTCAGCGCGCTCGACCGGGAGGCCCCGGGGGACCTGGTGGCCCGGGCCACGTCCGACTCCACGCTCCTCGGCAGCGTCTCGTCCACCGCGCTCGTGCAGCTGGTGATCGGGGCGGTCACGCTGGTCGCATCGATCGTGCTGATGGGCGTGGTGGACCTCGTGCTGCTCGGTGTGACGCTTGCCGTGCTCGTGGTGGTGGGCGGGGCGATCGCACTGCTGCTGCCGCGGATCATGCGCGCGACCGAGCGCCAACAGGAGGCAGTCGGCGGGCTGGGCGCCGCGCTCGAGCGGGCGCTGGGGGGCCTGCGCACGGTGAAGGCGAGCGGGGCCGAGGAACGCGAGACGCGGGCCGTGACCGAGGCGGCCCACCGAGCGTACGAGCGCGGGATGGAGAGCGCCGGCTACCAGGCGATCGTGGGGACCGGCACGGGGCTGATCGTGCAGGTGGCGTTCCTTGCGGTGCTCGGGGTGGGCGGCGCGCGGGTGGCGTCGGGCGACATGGGCGTGGGCGACCTGATCGCGTTCCTGCTCTATCTGTTCTACCTGGCCGACCCGATCACCGCGGTCTCCCAGGGAGCGACCCAGCTGCAGCAGGGGCTGGCCGCGGTACGGCGGATCGATGCGGTGACGACGCTGCCGGTGGAGGAGGACGGGGCGACCGCCGACGCCCCACCCGCCGCGCTCGCCGCCTCCGACGGCGCCAGTCCCTTGGTCGTCTTCGACCGCGTCTCGTTCGGCTACCGCGCCGACCGGCCCGCGGTCCTCCACGAGGTCTCGTTCGACGTGCCGGCGCGCGGCGTCACCGCCATCGTCGGGCCGTCCGGCGCGGGCAAGACCACCCTGTTCGCCCTGCTCGAGCGCTTCTACGAGCCCGACGCCGGCACGATTCGCTTCGAGGGGCGTGACCTCGGCACCTGGCCGCGGGCGGCGCTTCGCGGGCAGATCGGCTACGTCGAGCAGGAGGCGCCGGTGCTGGCCGGCACGCTGCGCGACAACCTGCTCTACGCCGCGCCGGACGCGGGGGAGGACGCGCTCCGGGCGGCCCTGCAGGAGGCGCGGCTCGAGGAGGTGGTCGGGAGGCTCCCGGAGGGGCTCGACACGGAGATCGCCGCCCGCGGGGCGAGCCTGTCGGGGGGCGAGCGCCAGCGCATCGCGATCGCCCGCGCCCTGCTCCGGCGGCCGGCGCTGCTGCTGCTGGACGAGGCGGCCTCGCAGCTCGACGCCGTGAACGAGATGGCGCTTCGCGACACGGTCGCGCGCGCCGGGGAGAGCCGTGCCGTGCTCGCCATCGCCCACCGCCTGTCGATGGTGGTGTCGGCGCGGCGGATCGTGGTGCTGGAGCACGGCAGGGTGCGCGCGACGGGCGCCCACGGGGAGCTTGTGCGAAGCGACGCCCTCTACGCCGAGCTGGCCGCCACGCAGTTCACCGCCGCCTGACCGGGGTTAGCGGGCCCGCCCTTCGGGCAACCGGGGCGCATGGAAGCGGCCGCCCGAGAGGACACGCAGCTTCGCCGCGCCATCGGCCCGAAGCTGCTCACCGTCTTCATCGTCGGCGACATCCTCGGCGCGGGCATCTACGCGCTCGTCGGGGAGGTGGCCGCCGAGGTGGGCGGCGCGGTCTGGACCAGCTTCCTGACCGCCTTCGTCCTCGCCCTCCTCACCGCCTTCGCCTACGCCGAGCTGGTCTCCAAGTACCCCCGCGCCGCGGGCGCGGCGCTCTACACCCACCTCGCCTTCAAGGCGCCGTTCTTCACGTTCATCGTCGCGTTCGCCGTGATGTCGTCCGGGATCGCGTCGGCCAGCACGCTCTCGCGCGCCTTCGCCGGCGACTACCTCGGCGAGTTCGTGGACCTTCCGCTGGTGCTCGCCGCGATCGTGCTCATCCTGATCGTGGCCGCGATCAACCTGCGCGGCATCTCCGAGTCCGTGTGGGTCAACGCGGTCCTCACCGCGATCGAGGTGACCGGGCTGATCCTGATCGTCGCGATCGGCGTGGCCGCGCTGGGCGAGGGCTCCGGCGACTTCTCGCGCAACTTCGAGTTCGAGGAGGGCGAGACCGTCTTCCTGGCGATCGTCGGCGGCACCGCGCTCTCCTTCTACGCGATGATCGGCTTCGAGGACTCGGTCAACGTCGCCGAGGAGACGAAGGACCCGAGCCGGTCCTTCCCGCGCGCGCTGTTCGCCGGGATCGCCGTCGCCGGCGTCCTGTACCTGCTGGTCACGCTGACCGCCTCGCTGGTCGTGCCGACCGACCGGTTGGCCGGGTCGGACGCCGCCCTGCTCGAGGTGGTGGAGGTGGGCCCGCTCGGGATCTCGACCAAGCTGTTCTCGTTCATCGCCCTGATGGCGGTTTCCAACAGCGCCCTGATCAACATGATCATGGCCTCGCGGATCGTCTACGGCATGGCCGATCAGGGGATCGTCTCGGGTGTGTTCGGGCGCGTCCTGCCGGAGCGCCGCACGCCGTTCGTGGCGATCGCGTTCACCACCGCGGTGGCGGTGATCCTCATCTCGACCGGCGACCTCGAGTCGCTCGCCAACACCACGGTCCTGCTCCTGCTGTCCGTGTTCACGATCGTCAACGTCTCGGTGCTGGTGCTCAGGCGCGAGGACGTCGAGCACGAGCACTTCCACGCGCCCGCGGTCTTCCCGGTGCTCGGAGCGATCGTGTCGATAGGCCTGATCGTGGACACGGCGTTCGACGACCTGTCCACGTTCGGGCGCGCCGCCGCGCTGCTGGCGCTCGGCGCCGTGCTCTGGGTCGTGAACAGCCTGGCGGACCGTTAGGACGCGCGCCCTCTCGCTCGAGCGGCGTGGGGACGGCCGAGGGCACGGTCGGCGGGGACTTGGCCGCTGCTGGGGGAGGCCGTCAAGGGGGGGTGCCTGAAGTTGCGGCGAACATGTGGCCGCAACTTGTTGGACCCCCTTTGCGGCCGCCTATTTCGGGTCCAGATCAACTGTCCGGCTCCTCAGCCCCGCTCCCGCTCGATCGAACACCGCCGCGCCAGAGCCCACGGCGGCCGATGTGACCAGTGCGAGGCGCGCGGTCGCCGCGGCGCAAGTAGAGGTAGGGTCGCGGTCATGGGCGAGAGAACGAGCCATACCCCTGGAACCTTCAGCTGGGCCGAATTGGCCACGACCGACACCGACGGCGCCAAGCGGTTCTACACCGAGCTGTTCGGATGGGACTACGAGGACCAGCCGATGCCGGGCGACGCGGGCGCCTACACGATGCTGCGACGGGACGGCAAGGACGTGGCCGCGCTGTTCGAGGCGCGGGAGGGGATGGGGACCTTCTGGGGCTCGTACGTGACGGTCGAGAGCGCCGACTCCACGGCCGCCCGGGCGAGCGAGCTGGGCGGCACCCTGATGGCGGAGCCGTTCGACGTGATGGAGGCCGGCCGGATGGCCGTGATCCAGGATCCCACCGGTGCGGTGTTCTCGGTCTGGGAGCCGCGCGGGAGCATCGGCGCGACGTTCGTGAACGGCCCCGGCGCCCTCACCCTGAACCAGCTGAACACCTCCGATCCGGAGGCGGCGCGGCGCTTCTACGAGGGCCTGTTCGGCTGGCGCACCGAGGAGATGCCCGGCGGCGACCAGCGGTACTGGGGCATCTACAACGGCGACCGAATGAACGGCGGGATGATGGAGTTGGCGTCCGAGGCGCCCGCGCCGCCGCATTGGCTCATCTACTTCGGCAGCGAGGACGTGGACGGCCACGCCGAGCGCATCGGCGAGCTCGGCGGTCAGGTGATGGTGCCTCCGCTCGACGTGCCCGGCGGGCGGATCCTGGTGGCCCAGGATCCGCAGGGTGCCGTGGTCGGCCTGTTCGCCGGCCGGTTCGACGACTGAGGCGCGCCTCGCTTCGGGCTCAGCGCAGCCGCAGCTTCATGACGACGCCCGCGTGGTCGGACGGCCACAGGCCGTTCGGCGCGCGGTCGCCGAGCTCATCGCCCACCACCTGACCGCTGAGCGCCCGCAGCTTCGGCTTGGCGAGGATCAGGTCGATGCGATGGTCGAACCCGTCGGCGTTGGTGTCGCGCGCGTCCGACTGATTCAGGCAACACGAGAAGCCGGGCCCAAACCGCCGCGGCCACTCGTCGACCAAGCCGAAGTCGGCCAGGATGTCGAAGGCCCCCGGCGGGGATTCCCTGCCCTGCGGGTCGGAGTTGATGTCCCCGACCACGATGTACTGGCGGTTGCCGCTCAGGGGCCCGCCCGGCGCCACGAGCTCGCGGGCCTGCGCCTCGCGGGTGAAGTCCGTGGCCGACTCGAGATGGGTGTTCACGAAGCGGACGCGCTTGCCCTTGAACCGGACGTCCGCCGCCGTCCACCCGCGCCTGCTCCTGAGCTCGCCGGTGGGGGTGGGGACGCCGATGGACGTCGGGTACTGAGACTTGAGGCGGCGAATCACGCGCAGGTCCGTGCGCTGCTTCATCAGGATCACGTCGAATACCATCAGGCGGACGTCGTAGCCGGCGTCGATGGAGGTCTCGACGTCGGCCTCCCGCTGCTTGACGACCGCGGTGTAGCGCAGGTCGCCGCGCGCCAGCCGGCGCCGGAACGTCCTCAGGAAGTTGTAGACGACCTTCGTCGCCCTGGTGTTGGCGCCGTCCTTGACCCCGTCGGGGCCGCGCCGCCACAGCGCCACCTCCTGGAGCCCGACCAGGTCGGGCTTCGTCCGCCTGATCTCACGCTCGAGCAGCCGGGCCCGGGTGCCGACGAAGTCAGTGCTCTGGACCTCGGCCCAGAGCTCTCCCGCGAGCTGCTCGAACCGCGCGCGCGGTCGTTGCCGGCTTCGAGCGGACCGAAGATGTCGCCGCCCGCGTAGATGTTGCGCGTCATCACCGTCAGGTCGACCGGCTGTTTGCGCTGGGCGGCCTCCGCGAAAGCGGTGGACGCAAACGACGACAGTCAGTGTCAGCGCGCAGGCGAGCGCGCGGCGGATCCACGATGTCAGGGCACACCAACCTAATCGCGATCCGAAAGTTGCGCTACAGCTCGTACGGCTCGTCGCGCTCCCGGACGGCCTGCTTGAAGCCGGCCTCGGCGGCCCGGCGGGCAAACTCGTAGCCCTCCGGGGTGTGCCGCGCGATCCCGTCGAAGAAGACGCCGAGCGCCTGCGTGGCCTGCAGCCCCTGCGCGAACAGCGCCTGGTTCACCAGCAGCTTCATCATCACGAGCTGGTTCACCGGGGTGAGCGCGATCCGCTGGAGCAGCGCCTCGAAGCGCTCGTCGAGTTCGGCAGCCGGAGGCGCCTCCACCGCCAGGCCCCACTCGAGCGCCGTGGCGCCGTCGATCAGGTCGCCGGTGAACAACAGCCGCTTGGCACGCTGGTCGCCGGCGCGGAACGCCCACAGAGCGGAGGTGGGCACGCCCCACACGCGGGCCGGCGGGTAGCCGATGCGCGCGTCGTCGGCGATCACCAGCAGGTCGGCGCAGAGCGCCATGTCGGTGCCGCCCGCCACGCAGAAGCCGTGCACCTTGCAGACCACCGGCTTGTCCGAATGGAACAGGCTCATGAATCCGCGCAGGTTGCGGCTCATCATCTGCCAGTCGACCACCGGGTCCCAGGGCTGCGACGGATCGTGGTTGGGGAGGGTGCCGGCCTCCGCGAACTCGACCAGGTCGTAGCCGCCGCAGAACCCCTTGCCGGCGCCGGCCAGCGCGATGACGTGGACCGACGGGTCCACGTTCGCCCGCTCGACGCACTCGGACAGCTCGCGCGGCATGGCGAGCGTGATCCCGTTGCCGCGCGCGGGCCGGTTGAGCGTGATGCGGGCGATGCGGCCGTCGACCTCGTAGGTCAACGTCTCCACTCGGATACCTCCTTCTCGAGCACGATCTCGTCGCGAATCGGAATGCCGTACTCGCCGGTCTTTGGAATCTCGGGTTTCAGTCCCCTCCTCGATTCGTCGACGGCCCCCGGATGCAGCTGCTTCAGGCGGAAGCCCCGCCGCTGGTAGAAGCGGAGGGCATCCACGTTGTCGTTGGTGGTGAGGACCCAGAGGCGCCGTGCCTTCTGCTCGACCGCTTCGATGAGGGCGGTGCCGGCGCCGGTCCACCGGGTTGCCGTGTGCAGGGTGAGGATCTCGCACTCGTCGCCGGTCGTGATGTAGGTGAGGACGCCGGCGAGCTCGCCGGCTTGGTCCTCGGCGATGAGCGCGGGATGGTCGAGCGCATCAACAACCCGCCCGAGCCGCGCCACCACCGCGGAGTGCCGCTCGGCAAGGAAGCTGTGAAGGGCGGGTCGGTCGGCGTCGGTGGCCTCGCGGACCCGCCAGCCACCGGACGGCATCCGACTCACCCGGTTATTGCCCGTCGCACGATCGCGGCGGCGTCCACGCCGGAGGGCAACGTGCCGTACACGCGCCCCCCGTCCCCGAGGCGTCCGGCGCAGAAGGCATCGGACACCTCGGCCGGCGCGTGCCGCACCAGCAGGCTCGCCTGCAGGCCCAGCGCCAGCTCCTCGACCAGCCTCCGGGCCCCGAACTGGGGCTCGGAGGGGGCGGTCGCCGCGCGCAGGCGGTCGAGGTGGGCGTCGAGCAGCGGGTTCCCGCCGCGGGCCAGCTCGCACTCGGCCATGAAAGCCGGCAGACCCTCGGGCTCCTTCACGGTGGCGCGCAGCACGTCGAGCGCCGCCACGTTGCCCGACCCCTCCCAGATCGAGTTGAGCGGCGCGTCGCGCAGCAGGCGCGGCATGCCCGACTCCTCCACGTAGCCGTTGCCGCCGAGGCACTCGAGCGCCTCGGCCGCGTGGGGCGCGGCCCGCTTGCAGACCCAGTACTTCGTGACCGCGGTGGCGAACCGCCTGAACGCCGCATCGTCCTCGTCATAGGAGCGCGCGATCCGCAGGGCGGCCGCCGTGGCGGCCTCGGACTCCACCGCCAGGTCGGCCAGCACGTTCTGCATCGCCGGCTGCTCTGCGAGGAGCTTCCCGAACGCGCTGCGATGCCGGGCGTGGTGCACCGCCTGGACCACGCCCCAGCGCATCGAGGCGGCCGAGCCGAGCAGGCAGTCGAGCCGGGTGTGGTTGACCATCCGGATGATCGTGGCCACGCCGCGGCCCTCGTCCCCGATCAGCCGGGCGCGGACGGCATGGAACTCGACCTCGCTCGAGGGCAGCGAGCGCGTGCCGAGCTTGTCCTTCAGACGCTGGATGCGAAAGCCGGGGTCGCGGCCCTCGAACAGAAAGCAGGACAGGCCGCCGGGCGCCTGGGCGAGCGTCAGGAAGACGTCACAGGGCGGGTAGGAGCAGAACCACTTGTGGCCGGTCAGCTCGTACGTGCCGTCGCCGGCCGGCTCCGCGCGCGTGGTGTTGGCCCGCACGTCCGACCCGCCCTGCTTCTCGGTCATCGCCATGCCGGCCAGAGCCCCCTCGGCATAGCTCGGCCTGGTGAGACGCGGCTCCCACTCGGCGGCCAGCTCCGGGCTCTCGCGAAGCGCCGGAATCGCCGCGTAGGTCATGGACACCGGGCACATCACTCCGGAGCCCACCTGGCTCCAGACAAAGAACAGAGCCGCGCGCACCACGTGGGCGCCGGGCTGGGGATCGCGCCAGGGCAGCGAGTGCATCTCCCGCTCGATCGCCTGGCGCAGGCACCAGTGCCACGAGGGGTCCAGCTCGACCTCGTCGATTCGGTTGCCGTAGCGGTCGTGCGTGCGCAGCACCGGCTCGTTTCGCTCCGAGCGCTCGGAGTGCTCGAGCGCCTCGGCGCTGCCGGCGAGCCGGCCCGCGTCGCGGAGGCGGTCCACCCCCCAGGCGCCGCCCTCGCGCTCGAGCGCCTCGCGCAGCGCGACGTCCGCCTCGAACACGTCGTAGGGGACGATCGGCGGGGCCTGGTTCAGGACGTCATGCGTGGACGCGCTCGTGAGCACTGGGAAGAGCCTCCTGGCAGAACTGGACGAGAGTGGCGACCAGCGCTTCGCGGGAGCCGCCGTTCGTGGTGGACAGTGGGCCTACGAGCGACTCGGCCAGCGCACCCACCAGCGCGGCCGCGACCGTGTGCGGGTCGTGGGCGCGCAGCTCGCCGTCGCGCACGCCGTCCTCGAGCACGCGGGCGAACGCGTCGCGGTAGCCGGTCCGGAAGCGCAGCCGCTCGGACTCCACGGCCGGGTCGACGGGCTCGGCGATCAGCGCGTAGGCGAGCACCGGCCCGGCGAGCGCCCGGCGGCAGAACGCCTCGACCGCCGCCGCCACCCGCTCGGCGGCGGAGCGGCCGTCGGGACCGGTCACCTCCACTACCACGTCGAGCTCGCGCTGCGAGGCGCGCCGGAACACCTCGGCGAAGAGGTCGCCCTTCGAGGGAAAGTGGCGGTAGACGGTGCCCACCGCCACGCCGGCCTCGGCCGCGACGGCCTGGATCCCGGCCGAGGCATACCCGCCGCGAGCCACCCGCTCGAGCGCCGCGCGCACGATCCGCTCGCGGGTGGCGAGCCGGCGCGCCTCGGTCTTCTCGGTGGGCCGGTAGGGCATCTCCGAGGAAGTAGTGAATCACGGTTCACAGCTTGCCGCAACAGGCGATCTGGGTCGGCTCGAGCGCTGCGAACCGGGCCACCGTCCGACTTTGGTGTTCCATACGAACACCAGGGTCGGACACTGGCCATGATCGCGCGGCCGTCAGCGCCGGATGGCCCGCTAACGGCCGAGCACCTCGCCAAGGGCCGCGTCCGTCTGCTCGGCCGTGCGCTGCCAGCTGAAGGCGGCCGCGCGCTGCCGGCCGGCGGCGATCAGGCGCGCGCGCTCGGCGTCGTCGGTCGCGGCGCGAAGCAGCGCCTCGGCGAAGGCGCCGGCATCGCTCGGGTCGGCGAGCAGGGCCGCGTGGCCGCAGGTCTCCGGCAGGGCGGTCCGATTGGCGGCCACTACGGGCGTGCCGCACGCCATCGCCTCCAGGCACGGGAGGCCGAACCCCTCGTACAGCGAGGGCATCGCAAACGCGAGTGCTCCCGCGTACAGGCCGGGCAGGAGCGGCTCCGGCACGTAGCCCAGGGCCCGCCCGGGCGGCGACTCGCCGCCGTGCAGATAGCCGCGCCCTCCGCCCGCGGTCACGAGCTCGATTCCGAGCGGGAGGAGCGCCGCCGCGGCTTCCTCCAGCACTCCTATGTTCTTGCGCGCGCTGGCGGTGGCGAGTGCGAGCACGTAGGGCCGGCGGAGGGCCAGGGCGGAGCGGACAGGCCCGGGATCGGCCGACGGTGAGAAGGCGTCAGACACGCCGTCCGGCACGACCACGACCGAGTGCGACGGCACGCCCAGGCGCTCGACGATCTCGTCCCGGGCGAAACGCGACCCCGTGAGGACGATCCGCGCGTGCCGGGCCACGGCGGGCAGCACCACCCGCTGCCAGCCGGCGTAAGTGCGGCCGTACCACTCGGGGTGGGCGAGTGCGGCGAGGTCGTGGATCGCGACCGCGTTTCGGCGCGAAGCCAGCGGCGCGAGGTTGGCCGGGCAGTAGATGAGCTCGGCGCGGCGGGCCAGCAGGGGCAGCGCCAGTTGCTCCCACACGTGTCCCGCCCTGTGCGCCAGGCGCGGCCGCGGGCGGATGACCACATAGCGGTCCGGCCGGAGCGCGGGGAGCCGCGCAGCCATTTCGCGCGCCACCCGCTCGACGCCCCCCGTCTCGCGCCGGACCGCGGCGCGTGCGTCGATCGCAACCAGCGCGCTCATCCTAGGCGCGCGCGGCGGCCGGGACGCCGCGCGCGGGTCGGGGCGACCATCACGCTCGCGGCACCCCAGCCCGCCGCGCCTCCAGCAGCGCTCGCAGGCGGGCCGTTTCGATTTCCCCGCCGCGACCGGTCAGCCGCCGGGCGGCGGCCCGGGTGGCGAACGTGGCGGCCTCCGCCAGGTCGTCGAGGAAGAGGGGCACGCGGCCCTCGCGGGCCATCACCTCACGCCGGCGGCGGGCGCGCAGCGGCAGGTCGGCGCGGCCCAGGGCGGGCCCTACGGATGCGCCGCCGCGGTGGCGGAGCGCCACCCCGGGCCGAAGGAGCGTCGGGACGCCTGCGCGGCGCCCGCGCAAGCAGAGCTCCATGTCCTCGTAGAAGAGGAAGGCGTCCGGGTCGAAGGGGCCGAGCCGGCGCAGCAGGTCGGTCCTCGCCACCAGGCAGGCGGCGACCGCCCAGCCGACCGGCCGGGGGTCATCGGCGCGCCAGGGCTCGTAGCGCCGGCGTAGCCTGCCCGGGAGCAGCGGGCGCGGCAGCAGCGCCGGCACCAGCCCCTCGAGCCGCCCGGGCGGCGGGTGAGCGCTGTCCTGGACGCTGCCGTCCGTGTTGACCAGCCGCGGCGCCAGCAGCGCCTCGGTCCGCTCGGCCTCGGAGGCGAGCTCGGCCAAGCCCGCGTCCAGCAGCTCCACGTCGGGGTTCACGAGCGCCGTGACCGGCGCCTGCACGAGCTCGAGCCCGGCGTTGCAGCCGGCGCCGAAGCCGCGGTTTCCGTCGAGCGCCTTCACCAGCGCTCCCCGCGCGCGGGCCAGCTCGGCCCCCCGGTCGCTCGAGCCGCTGTCCACCACCACCAGCACCGGAGGAGGGTCGAGGTGATGCTCGACCGAGTCGAGCAGCCGCTCCAGGTCCCCCGCGGAATCGTGGATCACGGTGACGATCGCGAACGCGGTCACGACGCCGCCTCGGCCAGCACCGCGCGCGTCTCGCGCGCCGCGCGCTCCCAGGAGAACCGCGCGACCACCTCGCGGCCGGCCGCGACCAGCCGCTCGCGCAGGCCGGGCTCGCACTCCAGGCGCAGCAGCGCCTCGGCGAGCGCGTCGGCATCGCCCGCGGGTACCCGCAGGGCGGCCTCCCCGAGCGTCTCCGCGAACACGGGGAGGTCGGCCACCACGACGGGCGCGCCGCGGGCCAACGCCTCGACCGGCGTGAACCCGAACCCCTCGTCGCGCGACACGCACGCGAGCGCGAGCGCCCCGGCGTAGAGGGCCTCCAGCGCGGGGTCGGGCACGTGGCCGAGCACCGCGGCCTGGGACCGCTCCAGCTCGGAGCGCAAGGGGCCGTCGCCGGCGAAGACGAGCGCGGCCTCGAGCCCCCGCGAGCGCGCGATCCGATGGGCCTCGACCAGCACGCCCGGCAGCTTGCGCGGCTCGAGCGCGCCAACCGCGAGCAGGTACGGCCGGGTCACGCCCGCCGGAAGCCCGGCCGCAGCGCCGGGCTCGGCGAGTCCTGGCGGCTTTCCCGCTCCGGGCGGCACCACCCGGATCCGCTCGGTGGACAGGTCCCACCGATCAAGAGCGGCGTCCCGCACCGGGCCCGACAGGCAGATCACCCTGGTCGCGCCCCGGGTGAGCTGCTCCGGCCGCGCGAGGCGGTGCCAGAGCCGCTCGTAGCGCCCGAAGTCCGTCCGACGCTCGAACGACAGGTCGAGCAGCGTGAGCACGAGCGGTACGCCGCGGGAGAGCGCCAGCGGCGCGGGCGCCGGCGCCCAGGCCACGTCGCAGCCGCCGGCCAGGCGGTCGAGGCGAGGTCGCCGGGCCAGCGCCGCGGCGCCGAACAGCAGACGGCCGGGAACGCGGCTCCGCACCGGCCGCACGTTCGGCGCCCGGAACGGCTCCGGGTCCCCGGCGCCGGCCACCACCACGAGGTACTCGTCGTCCGGTTCCGTCTCGCCGAGCGCCTCGAGCAGGCAGCGCACGTACCGCGCCACGCCGCGCCGATGCGCCGTCCCGGGACGGAGCGCACGACCGTCGACGGCGACCCTCACGACGCCGCTAGATGGTTGATTCCACGGCCGCGTGGGCGCGGGGGCGCACGGGACCGAGCCGGGCGGGGGAAGCAGGGCGAAGCCGATACCCGGAGGTATCGGCGAGCCCGATGACCCCGATCCGGCGAAGGTATCCGTGCGTCATCCGCGCGCGCGGGGTCGTGGAATCAGCCATCTGGGCGCTCAGGCCTTGCGCCTGATGGCGATCCCCGCCACCAGGAGCACGTACCCCGCCGCCGCGAGCAGGAGCGCGGGCAACCCCGTTCGCGGCAGGACCGGGGAGCTTCCCTGCGTCGCCTCCGTCGCGGGCGCCGGCTCGACGCTTCCGTTCCCGCCCGGGTCGGGCTGCGGAGCCACGGACGGCTCCGGCGCCGGCTGCTCGGGCGCCGCCTCCGGCTGCTGGGTCGCCGGCTCCTGCTGCTGGGCCGGCGAATCCTCTTCGCCGAACGGGTCGGTGTACTGCTCGTCGCCCGCGCTCTGGGCGAGCGCGGCGGCAGGCAGAGCGAGCGATGCCACGACCGCAAGCAGGGGGAGCAGAGGCTGACGCGTCCGCACGGAGCGCATTCCTAGCAGACCGGGATCGGCGTGTAGGGTGACGCCGCTTGGGCGGAGACATACACGCCTCCCTCGATTTTCCCCTGCCGCGGGCGATCGCCGTCGGCGCCGGTACCGCGTTGTTCGCGTGCGGCTGGTGCTTCAGCCGGCGGGCCGGGATCCGTTCGCTCGAGTTCGTCATGGACGGCGATGCGCAGCCGGCGGGCGCCCACGGGATGCCCCGGCGCGACGTCTTCGACGCCCTCGAGCCGGATGTCCCGTCCGGCGGCTTCCGGAGCGGGTTCTGGGGAATCGTCCGGATCGAGCCGCGCCGCGAGCACACCGACCGCGAGCTGATCCTCCGGGCGCACCTCGACGACGGCTCGACCGCCGAGGCCGAGCTCGGCCGCATCGCCCTGCGCGAGCCCCAGCCCCCGCTCGAGGTGAGGCCCCCGGAGCCGTCCCAGGGGGCGCTCGTCGCCATCTGCATGGCCACGCACGAGCCGCCCCTCGACCTCTTCCGCCGCCAGCTCGACACGATCCGCCGGCAGACGCATCGCAACTGGGTCTGCGTGGTGAGCGACGACTGCACGGCTCCCGAGCGGTTTGCGGGGATGGAGGCGGAGCTCGAGGACGACCCCCGCTTCGTCGTGTCCCGCTCGCCGCGCCGCCTCGGGTTCTACGCCAACTTCGAGCGCGCGCTCTCGCTCGCACCCCGTCACGCGGAGTTCGTGGCGATGGCCGACCAGGACGACCTCTGGCGCCCCGACAAGCTCGCCACCCTGCTCGGCGCCATCAAGCACGCGAAGCTCGTGTACAGCGACGCGCGCATCGTCGCCACCGACGGCTCGCTCGTGTCCGACACCTACTGGGCCGAACGGACCAACAACCACACCGACCTGTCGTCCCTCCTCATGGCCAACTCGGTGACCGGTGCCGCCTCGCTGTTCCCACGCGAGGTGCTCGACCGGGCGCTCCCCTTCCCGCCGGGGCAGTTCAGCCACTTCCACGACCACTGGGTGGCGCTCACCGCGCTGTCGCTGGGCGACATCGAGTTCGTGGACCGCCCGCTGTACGACTACATCCAGCACGGGAGCGCGGTCCTCGGCCACGCCGCGGCGAACCGGATGCCGCCGCTGGGCGACCGATTCCGCTCCCTGCGGCGCCCCCTCCGCGACCGCGTCCGCCGCTGGCGGCTCACCTACTTCGTCGATGCCTGCCGCCTGCTGCAGTTCGCCACCGTCCTGCAGATGCGCTGCGGCGACCGCATGGACCCGCCCAAACGGCGGGCGCTCGAGCGCTTCGTGCGCGCCGACCGCTCGCCCCTCGCACTGGGCTGGTTTGCCGCGCGTGCCGGCCGCGAGCTCGTGGGCCGGCCCGAGACCCTGGGCGCCGAGCTGGGCCTCTTCTTCGGGTTCGGCTGGCGCCATCTGGTGCGGGGCACCACGTGGAGAGCCGAGCGCCCGCGGCGGCTCCTGCGGATCGACACCCGTCCACCGACCACCCTGCTGCAGAAGCCCGGCAAGCGGGATCCCCAGGTGCCTCAGGTCGGCGCGATCGGGGCGAAGATCGCCCCGCTCGAGCTGGCGGTCACCGAGGACGCCCCGACCCGGATCAACATCCTCATCCCGACGATCGACCTGGCCCACTTCTTCGGCGGCTACATCGCGAAGCTCAACCTGGCCCGGCGACTGGCAGAGCGCGGAGCGCGCGTGCGGGTGGTGACCGTCGACCCGGTTGGGCCGCTGCCGCCCGACTGGCGCCAGACGATCGAGTCCTACAGCGGGCTCGCCGGCGTGTTGGACCGGGTGGAGGTGGAGTTCGGCCGGGAGGCCGCCGGGATCGAGGTGAGCCGCGAGGACCGGTTCGTGGCCACGACCTGGTGGACCGCCCACATCGCGGACCACGCCGTGAGGTCGCTCGGCGGCGAGCCCTTCCTCTATCTGATCCAGGAGTACGAGCCGTTCACCTTCCCCATGGGCACGTACGCCGCGCTGGCCACGGAGTCCTACGGGCTCCCCCACCGCGCGCTGTTCTCCACGGAGCTGCTGCGCGGCTACTTCCGCCGCCACGGGATCGGCGTCTACGCGCTCGGGACCGAGGCCGGCGACGAGGCCTCCACGGCGTTCGAGAACGCGATCACAGCCGTCACGCCGCCGGCCGCCGACGAGCTCGAGCGAAGGCGGACACGCAGCCTCCTCTTCTACGCCCGCCCCGAGGCGCACGCGGCGCGCAACATGTTCGAGCTCGGCGCGCTGGCGCTGAGCCGGGCGGCGGGGGAGGGGGCTCTCGACGGAATCGAGCTGCACGGGATCGGGACCGTGCAGGCCGGCGGGCGCCTGGACCTCGGCAACGGCGCCGTGCTCGACCTGCTCCCGCGCGCGGACCAGGCCGCCTACGGGCAGCAGCTGCGCGAACACGACATCGGCCTGGCCCTGATGTACACGCCGCACCCGAGCCTCGTACCGATCGAGATGGCGTCGGCCGGGATGCTCACCGTGACCAACAGCTTCGAGAACAAGACCGCGGAGGCGATGTCGGCGATCTCGCCGAACCTGATCACGGCGGAGCCGACCGTGGAGGGCGTCGCCGAGGGGCTGCGCGAGGCGGTGGACGGAGCCGGCGACGTCGGGCGCCGCATCGCGGGAGGGGATGTCAGGTGGAGCCGCGACTGGGGCGAGTCGTTCGGCGACGAGCTGATGGAGCGGGTGGAGCGGCTGCTCGGCATCAGCGCCGGCGGAGCGTGAGCACGACCTGGTAGATGTCGTCGAGCATCAGGCTCACGTCGACCAGCTCGAACAGCTCGCCCCAGCGCTCGCGCACGTAGGGCAGGTTCACCACCGCCTCGCCGAAGGTGACCTCGCCGCCCGACGGCTGGACGTCGTGCGCGGCGAAGAGGTAGGCGGGCTTGCCGCGCTCGAGCTTCTTCGCGGCTGAGGCGCGCGGGAGCGCCTCGTGCAGCCCGTCTCTGACGTAGGCGGGAGGACGGGTCGTGGCGATCAGAAGGCCGCCGTCGGCGAGACCGGCGTGTATCGCGCGCAGCGAGGCCTGGTGTGTCGCCTCAGAGAGGTGCGTGAACACCGAGAACGCGTAGACGAGGTCGAAGCGTTCGGAGAACGGAAGAGAGGCGGTCACGTAGGGGATCGAAGCCAGGCGACCGGGCACCCGGGTCCGCTCGCAAACGTCGAGAATGCCGGGATAGGGATCGCAGCCGAACAGGTTTCCGGGCGCGACATCGCGGGCCAGGAAGCGGATGAGGCGGCCCCAGCCACACCCGAAGTCGAGCACGACCACGCGGGCGAGCGGCACGGCGCCGTGGCGCCCCTGCAGCGCCTTCAGCTTCTTGTAGAACGCGGCGCTCTGGCCGGCGAGCTCGATCCCGCTGCGGCCGTTCCAGGTCTCCTGCACCTCACGCTCGGGTAGGTCCGGCAGCGCGGCACGCAGGTTGGGGTATAGCGAGTACTCCTTGCTGAGCAGGATGGCCCAGAGGTCGTCGTCGAGCCCGCGGAACCAGGCGTAGTCGAGCGTCTCCCGGCGGCAGCGGGCGTCTATTTCCTCGAGCAGGTGCGCGTAGTAGTGACTGAGCCAGGAGTCGTACACGGCTCAGAGCTCTTCGGCGATGCGCGGCGCCTCGCGTTTGAAGATCCAAACGGACATCACGCAGACCACGCCGTAGATCGCGACGGCGGGCAACAGGAGTGCGTAGCCGCCGGCCGCCTCGGCCGGCCCCGGTGCGCTCGGGTCGATCACCCACACGCGGGCGAGCTCGAACAGCGGCGTCAGCGGGTTGATCATCAGGATGTCCTTCAGGGTTTCCGGCACCACCTCGATCGGATAGAGCACCGGAGTGCCGTAGAAGAGGACGGTGGCCAGCACCGTCCAGATGATCGAGATGTCCCGGAAGCGCGGGTACAGCGAGGACACGATCATCGACACGGCAATCGTGAGGGCGAACAGCAGCACGAGCACCACGGGGAACAGGAGCCAGCTCCACATCGGTTCGATGCCCCACGCCAGGATGAACACGAAGACCACCACGAGGTTGAGGCCCAGATTGAAAGCCGCCGTCAGCACCACCGCCAGTGGGATCACGAGGCGTGGGAACTGGGTCTTGCGCACGATCGACTCCTGGCTGGCGATCGAATTGACCGCCTGCATCGTCGCCTCCTGGAAGAAGCCATACAGGACGATGTTGAAGAGCAGAAGAACGGCGTAGTTGGGCACCTGCGATCCGATCCGGAAGATCTGTGTGAACACTGCGAGCAGCACGCCGAAGAGCAGCAGCGGCCTGGCCAGCGACCACAAATAGCCGAGCACGGTCCCGAAGTAGGTCTGCTTGAACTCCGTGACGGCGATGAGGTAGAGCAGATCCAGCGAACGCCGCCACCCGCCCCCGAGCGCCGACGGACCGCGCACGTCGCGGAGTTCGATCGCCTGCTCGGTCACGGCCCGCACTCCGGCTCGGCGACCGCCTCGACGTTCCCACGGACCGACACGATGCCTATCCCGGGCCGTGTGCCGAATACGACGAAGCCAGGCAGATGCATGACCTGAAGCGCGCCCCTCAGAGTGCCCTCACGAAACACGAAGCACTGGAGGAGGTACTTCCCCGGCAAGAGGGGGTTCTCGATGGTTCCCGCGATCCGGACACGCCCCCCAGCGGGGATCCGGTCCATCGGCGCGCCGCCGGGCCCTGTAGGCGTCACGTCGAGCCCGAATATGGCCGACCCGTCCTGGTTGAGGACATAGACCGAGAAGATCGGCTTGACGAGCTCCTCGCGCGCCTCGATGACGACGTTGAGGCCGATCGGCCGGTTCTGCTCGATGCTCTCGACTCGCGTGCCCGACTCGTCCTCGAGCCAGGACGCGACCACGCGTGCGTGCACATCCGGGACGGCGGCGGGCCCCGCCTCGCCCAGGTCGCCGTCATCGGCGGCCCCGAAGTTGATCCGGTAGTACCGCATGGCGGCCTCCTCCGCATCGCCGATGTAGCGGAGCTCGCCGTCGTGGATGAGCATCGCCCGGTCGCACATTCCCTGAACGGTCGCCATGTCGTGGGTCACGAGCACGATCGTCCTGCCCGCGCTGCGCTTCTCCTGGAAGACGTCCATGCACTTCCGCGCGAAGGCGGCGTCGCCCACGGCCAGGACCTCGTCGATCAGCATCACGTCGGCGTCGGCCTGGACCATGACAGCGAAGGCGAGGCGGACCATCATCCCCGACGAGTAGTTCTTGAGCTTGAGGTCGACGAAGTCCTCCAGCTCGGCGAACTCGAGCACGGCGTCGAGCCGGCGCGCGGCCTCACGCCGGCTCAGGCCCATCATCACCCCGTTCAGCACCACGTTCTCCCGGGCGGTCAGCTCGGGGTTGAAGCCCACGCCGAGCTCGATGAAGGGCGCCACGCGGCCGGCCATTCGGATGCGCCCGCTGTCGGCGGCGTAGATGCTCGCCATGATCTTCAGCAGGCTGCTCTTGCCGGACCCGTTGCGGCCCACCACGCCGAAGAACTCGCCGCCGTGGACGTCGAAGGAGACGTCGCGGAGAGCACGCAGCTCGCGGTACTCAGCGCGTCTGAGCGGGTGTGTGGCGCGCTCCTTCAGGGAGTCGACCCGGTGGTGCGGGATGCGAAACGTCTTCTCGACGCGACGCGCCTCGATCACGACTGCCATGCCGCCCGCAGGTTAACGGCGGCGCTGCCGGTTCCCGGCGGGCCTCAGACGCGGGCGCGCCAGCGCGCCAGCCGCTCCTGCCCGGGAGTTGCGGCATCGAGCGGCGGGCAAGACGCCTCGTAGGGCGAGCGGCCGGGCGTCTCGCGGCGCCCCGTACGCACGGCGATGAGGTGCCGCCACGCGATGCCACGCGCGAATTCGGACTCCGTGCCAAGCGTCTCGTTGGAGCCGGCGAGGGCCCTCAGCGGCCGGCCCGCGAGCCATGCAAAGGCCAGCGGCGAGCGCGGAGCCGCGATGAAGCGCTCGAGCGCCCTCCGCTTGCGGGCGCTCAGCACCGGACCGCAGCGGACCAGCAGCGCCTGGGCCATCAGCTCGCGAGCCACATAGCCGTAGAAGTACTGCGCCCGGCCTCCGCGTAGGAAGGCCTTCAGGCCGCCGCGTCGGGGGCGGTCGCGCGCCCCCACCGCCTTGCCGACCACCGCTCCCGGGTGCTGGACATAGTCGTACAGCGGGCGCTCCACATAGGCGACGTCCCCGCTTGCGAGGGCGACGAGCCCCAGCCAGTGGTCGTGGAACCGCCAGCCCGGCGGGTCTGGGAAGGGGAGCGCGCGCTCGGCCACCTCGCGGCGAAAGAGGGCTGCCGCCCCGGTGATCGTGTTCGCCACGAGCAGGGAAGTGAGGTTGGTGTGGTTGTTGCGCCGCCCCTTCCAGAGCGTGTCGCGCAGAATGCGCCCGTTCCGGTCGACCAGCCGCTGATCGGAGTAGACGAGTTGCGCGGTGCCGAGCGAGCGCCGCAGCACCTCGAGCTTCGCGGGGTACCAGCGATCGTCGTGGTCGCAGAGCGCAATCAGCTTCGCCTCGCGCGGGACGAGCCCCAGCGCCCGCTCGAAGTTCCGGTAGTAGCCCAGGTTGCGCGGCGAGCGGGTCAGGACGAAGCGCGCGTCTCCATCGACCTCCATGCGGATCCGATCGAAGCGCTCGGGGGCCGAGCTGTCATCGCTGATCAGGCAGACCCAGTCGGTGTCGGTCTGCGCTCGCAGCGACGCCACCTGCGCCCGAAACAGCTCAAAGTCCGGCTCGAACGTGGCCATGCAGACCACGATCGTGTCGGCGCCGACCCGGACCAACGGGGGCGGCGCTTCGGACTCGACCACCTCGATGCGCCCGAGCGGCGCGGTCGTATGCCGCCCGCTCTCGAGGCGCGCCGACACTCCCAGCTCGATCGCCCCGGCGCGGTCGCGCGCCTCGATCGGCAGGGTCGCCCAGAACCCGCTGCGGTACCAGCCCGGGCCGGGCTCAGCCGCCAACCGATGGAGGTCGAGCCGTGGCATGCGCCAGGCCGCCGGGCGCTGGGCTTCGCCGTCAACCAGGATGTCCAACCCACGCAGCCGCTCCTCGGGGTGAAAGCAGGCGCCGAGGCAGAAGATCGCCGCGCCGCGGCCGACCGGAAGCGAGTCCGGCAGCTCGGTGTCCAGCCTGACCGTGAGCTCGCTGCCCGACACGAGCGCGCAAGCTAGTACACGTTCCGCCGCCGGTTAGACTCGCGCGCCGTGACCGACGCTATTCCCGACGAAGCGGGCTGGAGTCCGGCCGTCTCGAGGGAGGCGGGGCGATGATCGCATTTGGCACGTCAATCACCTCACCGGCCGAGTACCGGCGCCTGGCCGGACCCGGCATCGAGCGCGCCGCCGAGCCGGACTCGGTCATCTTCCCGTTTGCTGCGGCCGGCTCGATCTTTCGCAGCTACAACCTGCTGCTCGAGAAGGCGGCGGTGCTCGACGAGCTCGAGGCGCTGGTGCTCGTGCACCAAGACGCCGAGATCACCGACCCGGACTTCTGCCGGAAGCTCCGCGAGGCGCTGAGCAATCCCGACGTAGGCGTCGTGGGGTGCGTGGGGGCCATCGGGGTGCGGAGCATCGCATGGTGGGAGGGCTCGGTGACCTGGGCCTCGTTCATCCATCGCTATGGAGAGCACGGCGGCGGCGACCTGCCCGCCTTCTCCTGGAAGGTCGACGAGATGCCGCCGTACTCGCAGACCGGCGAGGTCGACACGGTAGACGGCTTCGTGATGGGGCTGTCTCCGTGGGTTGTGCGCAACATCCGCTTCGACGAGTCGCTCGGTCAGCTGCACGGATACGACTTCGACTTCTGCCTCCAGGTCCGCGAGGCGGGAAAGAAGGTGGTGACGACGGACTTCCGCGCTGTCCACAACCACTCGCTCGAGCTGGTCAGCAGCGAGGACAAGTGGGTCGAAGCCCACATGCGGATAGCGGAGAAGTGGGACGGGCGCATGGGCGTCGGCGACGGCGGGAACGACTGGAAGCTCCGGGCCCGGAGGGCCGAGGCGGAGTCCGAGGCCGGGCGGGCCGCAGCGGTCTCGACCCAGCTCCAGGCGGACGCCAGGGAGCTCGAGCTCCAGCGCGCAATCGAAGCGGCCACAAGCAGTCTGAGCTGGAGGCTGACCGCGCCGCTCCGCAAGGGCAACGAGTGGCGCAGGGCCGGCGTCGAGTGGATGCGGCGGCGCCGCTCCTAGTCAGCCAGCGCGCGGCGGATTTCGTCCTTCGACACCACCGAGTGCGCACGGGCGATGCCGGCGCGCTGCCGAAGGCGCGACAGGCGCTCCGCTACCGCGAAGGCGCTCGAGTCAAGCATGCGCTGCAGGACGGCCCCGCGCTTGGCCGCGCGCTCCTGGCACCTCGACGCCTCGACGAAATGGAGGTGCGCCACGGCGAGGTGCAGGACTCGGTTGGCCTCGAGCCGCTCGAGGAGCGGATTGCGGTCCCACGGCGCGAGCACGGCGGCCACCGCCTGCGCCCAGGGCGCGTCGCGTTGCCACACGGCGCCAAGCCCAAAGAAGAGCGGCACGATGGCCAGCTGAAGGTCGTCGCGCCCGGCCACGAAGTCCTCCACGGCTGTGAGCACCCCGTTCCGCGGGCCGCCCTCCTCGGCCGCTGCACCGCGGTAGGGCAGCCCGCCCGGGCGGATCCCCGTCACGCCGGGGAAGAGACCTCCGCCCTCGGCGATCGGCTGGCGGTACGCCTCCGGGATCTGCTCGGCCGCGAAGTAGTCGTCGCGGCGGCCGTGCGGCCAGCAGACGTCGTGGAACAGCAGGAGCGGAAGGGTGCCGCCGCCGGCACGCTCGGTTACCAGTCGCAGCTCCTCGGTGACCGTGTACCAGTTGTGGTCGCCGTCGATGACGACCACGTCGGCAAGCGGAATGTGCAGAAGCGCCTCGACGCTCGTCTCGCGCACCAGTTCAACCTCGTCGCGCTCGTCGGCGAGCTGCAGGAGCCCCTCCTGGGGGGAGGGGTCGATCGCGAATACCTGTGCCCCTGCCCCCGTGGCCCAGTCAGCCAGGACCCGGGTCAGGTCCCCGGCGTAGGCCCCGACCTCCACGACGGAGCGCGCACCCGCGGCGTCGAGACAGGGCACGATGATCTCCGCCAGATGGACTAGAGAATGGGCCCAGCGGCCCGGATCGTTTGCGTACGGATCGGTGTCCATCTGGCGCGGTCGGCGGGCGGCGCAGTGTAGACCAGACGATTACAGTTTCGCCCATGCAGCGCAGGCGACTTCGCTGGTGAGCTCGCTCGTGCCCGGAGACGGAGCGCGGCGCGTGCTGATCACGGGGGGAGCCGGCTTCGTCGGATCGAATCTCGCGGTGACGTTGCGCGCCAGGCACCCTTCGTGGAACGTCGTGGCGCTTGACAACCTGCGGCGGCGCGGGTCCGAGCTGAACCTGCCCCGGCTTGCCGACGCGGGCGTCCGGTTCGTTCACGGCGACGTCCGTGCGCGCGCCGACCTGATGACCCTCGACCCGGTGGACGCGCTGATCGAATGCTCCGCCGAGCCCTCCGCGCTCGCGGGTCTCGACGGCGACGCCTCGTACGTCGTCGGCTCCAACCTCGTGGGGGCCCACAATTGCCTCGAGCTGGCGGCGCGGGACGGGGCGCAGTTCCTCTTCCTCTCGACCAGCCGCGTCTATCCGTACGCGACGCTCGACCGCGCCGCCTACCGCGAGGGACCGACGCGCTTCGAGCTCGAGCCCCAGCAGGAGCTGCCGGGCCTCTCGCGCGAAGGCGTATCGGAGCGCTTCCCGCTCGACGGCCCGCGGACCCTCTACGGCGCCACGAAGCTCGCCGCGGAGCTGCTCGTGGCCGAGTACCGGGCTTCCTTCGGCCTCCGCACCGCCATCGACCGCTGCGGCGTCATCGCGGGGCCGTGGCAGATGGGGAAGGTCGACCAGGGGGTGTTCACCTACTGGCTCCTGGCCCACTACTTCGGCCGCGCCCTCCGCTACATCGGCTATGGCGGCACCGGGAAGCAGGTCCGCGACCTGCTGCATGTCGACGACTTGGCCGACTTGATCGAGGACCAGCTGCTGCGCCCGGGGCACTGGGACGGCGCAACCGTGAACGTCGGAGGAGGGCCCGAATGCAGCCTATCTCTGCGTGAGACGACCGAGATCTGCAGCGAGCTGACCGGCCGGCGGATGAGTGTGACGGAGTCAAGCGAGGCGCGCCCCGGCGACGTCCGCATCTACCTGTCCGACTGCGCCCGTCTGCATGAGCGGACCGACTGGCGCCCGCAGCGCGGGCCGAGGCGCGTGCTGGAGGACATCTTCGCGTGGGTGTCCGGGAACGAGCGCTCCGTCCGGGCAACTCTCCGCTAGCCGTATGCCCGTCGTGATCGTCACGGGTTCGGGAGGGCTGATCGGCTCGGAGTCGGTGCGCCACTTCGTCGCAGCCGGCTACGACGTCCTCGGCCTCGAGA